>Ga0116231_10002087_pt1 | contig 41799 bp, 32 predicted proteins | sample S1TSphgellanicum_2_FD_89695 | JGI IMG/M metagenome (GOLD analysis project Ga0116231, IMG submission 89695) | Host-associated microbial communities from peat moss isolated from Minnesota, USA - S1T2_Fd - Sphagnum magellanicum MG | ecosystem: Host-associated > Plants > Peat moss > Unclassified... | reverse complement strand
TACTTACCCCTGAAAAACATCATTCCACCCGTCCGATTCCCGATCCAACGCTCCTAACTCACTTTATCACATCTTTACTCCTCTCCCCCCCCAGGGTAACTTAAAGAGATGCAAAATCCAATCAATTAGCAAATTCTGTTTCAAGAACTTGTTCGTTCTTGATCTTCAGCGCCTAAACCCTTGTTCACACTTGTGGACCTATCACCGACTAATAGATGTAGTGAATTAATATATTAGATTTTCATTAACAAAATTGAAAAGTTATTTTCAAAACTTGTTAATTGAGGACATTCATGTTAAAATCACCTAATATGACAATGTGACAAAAAGTGAAAGATTTTTTTTTTATATTTTGGAAATCCAAATAAAAAAGTTCTCAAAGATGAGATATGAAAGATTAGAGGTGCAATGTTGAATTATCATATTAATAATCAATATTCAAAATGGCCAAATGGTGCCACTTTTGAGTCATAATTATTTTTTCATTATTATTGATTTTGTTTTCCTTCTCGTTAACTTGCAACCATCACACCAATTTGCAAGTACCTAAGTGATGTTCTCTAAGGCATCTTCACTAGCACCACCTATTTGAATTTTGGACCTTTACTAATGTTTACCATAATACCTTGTCCACTTTGACACATGTTTGTCAAATAAATAATTAACTTTGAGGATTCCATTTTGACAAATGATGTATCTCAAATATTCCATCATATTTTGTATTTTCTTTTAGAAAAATATTTTCAAAATAGATTCATCTTGAATGATTTGTCACCACTCCTTCCACTTAAAGTTCTTCATCTCCAAGGCATGATTCGACACCTTGAACAGGGTGTTGTTTAGTAATAACTCTTCAACCTCCTTCAACCTATTGTTCATTATAACATGTAAAATGGGGTTGGGGTTGTTCAACTATACCTTAACTATTTCATACTGACTTTTGGGCAGTCAAAGTTTGTTTTTCCTTTTCAAACTCTATATGAATAATGACTTGTTGTTCCTTGAACTTTTGACAAGTTAGCTCCAAACTAGTTATGGTACTCTATTGTTGCGTATTAGATTCCTCCATTTTGTTGTAGTCTTGTGTCATTTGCATAAATTCAGTTTGGAGACGATTCAAATCGTTGTGAGTTTTCCAATTGAACTAATTAATCTCAATATATTCTTGTTGTAAGTTTTCAATTTTCCTAACAACATGTTTTGCCTTTTTCAATTTGTTGGACAAGTTCTGGTTCTCATAATTACTGACTCAAAGCACATCCAATTTGTGATTAGGATGTTTTGATTTGTAAATCAAGTTTTGACATAATATCCAACAATTGATATTCACATTTTGAGGATTTATTTTCTTGGGGCATTTTAGTTATTTACTCCACAACCGTATTGAGATTCATACACATAGATATGGATGTGTCTTTATGTTTGAAAAAATTGTTTGTTCCAACATGTTGATCATTGACTCATGTGAGTAAATTCATTGTCATGGAACAACTTGGGAACATCAAGGATTCATCATTTTTCCATGAAAGTAGTTACATATACGAGGAAAAAAAAAAGAAGATTTGGGAAATACAAATTGCACGCTTACCCAAAACTTTTGGATTGATTGGAATCTTTTCACAATTGGATTGAACCCATGATTGCAAGAAATGAAGTGCAAATTGAACCCTCACACAATGATTGAAAATGAAAACATTTAAGAAAATGGATAAAGAAATGTATTTGATTTTCCATTGATGTAAACTATAATAAGATAGTTTTGTTGTATATGCCCAAATAAATAAATAAATAAATAAGGAGCAATTCAAAGTGTAACAAGCAAACACAAAAACCAAGGTCACAAATCAGAATCAAGAGGGGGGGCATAAGTAGTCTCAAGCCCTGTTTTCCCAAAAGACAAACCAGTGTTGCTAGCTAGCTTGGTAGCCGCTTGAATAAGGCAAAAAATGTGTTATTGGGTGCAATAGGTGTATCAACATTGTATGATTGCCTACCCATAATGTACACACTGAGGGACTTCAATCTTTGGTACGCTGTGGGAGTTGAGATGCAAACTCCTCACACATTTTCACGTACTCTTCCAAGTGAATCCTTCTCCATGCCTGTGTAGTAGTAATAGTACCAACAGCCACCGTCACTCAGCAGTCAGTAGTAGAAGAGAGGACTTTCCTGAAACATGTTCAGTGTTGGTTACTTATCCTGATCTCACCTTTTTGAAAGAGAAAAGGGCAAGAAAGTTTTTACCCCATAATCCCAGTCACCAACAAGTTCCAAAGAAAGGGTGCGAGAGTTTTGACCTCATAATCTGAGTCACCAACAAGTTCAAGAGAAAGGGTGCGAGAGTTTTACCTCGTAATCCCAGTCACCAATGAGTTCAACATCACTGGTCCAGACATAAATGTATGCTTGCAAAGAATCGTGACTAGTTGCTGTTCCGACCTTTGCTACATTTCCAATTCCGGCATCAACCACTGCATCTTCTCCATTCATACCTATGGGTACTTGGTCCTCGAGGGTGGTTTCCATGGTGGTCTTGCCCTGCAAGCTCGCAATTGGGCTACTAAGTTATCAACACAATTTGAAAGTATCCTAGCTATCACGACTGATCACTCACAGTAACACATTATCATCAAAGTATTCAGGCATACCAAACACGGAAGTTCATTAATTTCATAGCACCACCTTGAACGAGGCATGAAACTTCTTTGAAGGTTAGGGAAATACCAAAAGAATGGGTGTTGTAACCATTCTTGTATATTCAATATCCTCAAACATGTCAAAAACTTCAAGCTCCCATTCTGTCAGATCAAAAAGTACCTACAACAGAACAGAGCAAAATAATTGGTCCTGTGTGGTTCATCAGCTCCCTAATTTATTTCTGTTAACCAGAAGGAGAATAGACGATGGCTGTGGTAATCTCATGATTTGCTGGAATTGGGTGATTGCATGATGCTGAAATGGAACAGAGAGAAGGAAGAGTTCATTTTCAAAGTTGTTAGTGTAACAACAGCAGGCCCAGGATTTAGAAAGACACCTACCTTCCCATAAACTTTGTCTCCCTTGGCAGGTGAGACAGCAGGATATATGCGGTCCTTGACACCATGTCGATGGCTGCAATTCACATCCCAACCTCATCTTCAACCAATATTGAATTTCCATGACCCAATTCACACTCCCCAAATAATTTATCAAATCATTTGTTGTGAACCAATACATCTTCAGAACCATTCCTTCAGACCCCAAACCCTAAACCATTCCTTTGGATCCTAACCCTCAGAAATACATCACCCATTATTGAAAAGACCCCTTCTTGAAATTCCTTTGCAAAAGCTAAATTTCCTTTTCCAAATCTGAAGGGGCAAAGATGTCTCAGTTCAATTTTGGGGGCTGCTGCTTCTTGTTGATTCTTGGTTGTGTCTTGAGTAGTCAATTAAGTTGGCCTTGATTGATTTATGGAGGTCACAACATTTGAATAGGAGATAGTAGTAGTCTTACTAGAAGAAGAAGAGGAAAAAAAGGCCCTAGTACTCAATCATGCCTGTGTGTCTGTCTGTCTATTTGCAGGGCCAAATAAGTTACAAGAGGAGGTTTGTCTTACTAGTCATGAACAAGAGCTGGAGAAGATGTGGGAGCACGGTGGATGAGCGCAGAAACAACCTCGGGTGCAAGCAGTGTTCCATACACAAACACATTCCTGGCCACCATGTTAGCCATTATACTTGCGATGTTTGCAGGTCTGCTTGCTTGCTTGCTCGTAGGTAATCTTCAAGCCACAATTCTCCCCCAACCTCTGCACACAAACCCATTGGATATAAGAACTTAAAGATCTTTTGGCAATCTTGTATTATGAACTTCACTCAAAGCTTCAATATTGTTTTTTTTCTTTTGGTAAACTTGGACAAACTAGTACAAGGATTCAGTATACGCATGAAACCAAAAAAAAACTCATTTCATTTACACTGATTGGGAGTAAGATATTCTTGAAGCAACCCCTTTACATGTTAGTCAAAAGAAAAAGGTTTGATACCAAAGCACAATGCTTGAGCAAGCAAATGATGAAGAACCATTTTTTCTACAGCTGCCAAAGGTAATCCAATAGGTACATCCTCCCTTTAGAGAGGTCAGCATTCAAGTGCTCTCCAATGGGGATCAGCACTGAGCTCTTTATGCATCTTTTGCTGCAGGTGTGTTTTCTCATAATCTTGGGAGCTGATGATCCATTTCTGGGCTATTTTCAGCACTTCATAAAAGCTCATAGATAGGTTGAAAACATAAAAGCCTTGTGTGTTTTTAACACCTGGATAGTTGTCAAGGTTCTTTTTATGACACACTCTGCAGCGAAGGGGTTTGGAAAAGCTTTCCTTGTTGCAAACGATACTCACTTTATCCTTGAGAAAAATAATTCAGGTAGTTACACTCTTATCCTCCGTGTCCTCAAAATCATCAATATATTGCAAGTTGAATCCCTATAATAATATCACAGTCTATAAACTTAACTTCCAAATGTGTCATCATTCGTCATTAGCTGCCCCTGTTGATCAACAAATTTTTTAGGTAAAAATTTCCTCACTTGAGAAAAAAAACAGCTAAGGGGGGAAAATAAAGGTGCTCCAACAGATTAGAAAACCTTGTGAAGAAGACACTTGACAGCTGACTGCTTCCTCTTGAATTTCCTGATCAGAGCAAAATTTCTTCACATGGGTACATGAGCATATATCATGAAACTGTTCTGGCACTCAGATGTGTAGGTACTCAAATGTGTGCCAGGTGAAAATTGAAACTACTCCAAAAGGGGAAGAAAGAAAAGGTCTCAAGACAAGTGCTTTGCTTCATGCAACTTTCTAATACGACTTTGATGTGCATTTGGAAATGCTCTGAAGGAAGAAGAAGAAAAGATCTTCTCAGGATTTGCTTGCTTTGCTTTGCTTCTCTGTTAAATCCACTCATCACAAAAGAGTCCCTCTGATGTTGTTCTGTACCACAACCATGAAATCTGAAACTACTAAAATTATGAAACTCTCCAAATCCAAGAAGTATAAGAAGAATACTCAAGAGCTAAAATGGGAGTTGTGCAAAGTTTTCTGAAAGGGCGGAGACCTCGAGAAAAAAATCGGTGTTCTGTTGCAAGTTCGTTAAGTATAAGAAGAATCCTCAAGAGTCAAAACGGGAGTTGTGCAAAGTTATCTGAAAGGGCGGATACCTCAAAAAAATTTGGTGTTCTGTTGAAGAATTGTGCAAAGTTATCTGAAAGGGCGGATACCCCAAGAAAATGTGGTGTTCTGTTGGAAGTCCGTCAAGCACAAGAAGAAGAACACTCAAGAATGCAAAATGGGAGTTGTGCGGAGTTACGTGAAAGGGCGGATACCAGAAGAAAATTTGGTATTCTGTTGGAAGTTCGTCAAGCATAAGAAGAAGAACACTCAAGAGTTTAAAATGGGAGTTGTGCAGAGTTATCTGAAAGGGCGGATACTTCAAGAAAACTTGGTGTTCTGTCGGAAGTCCGTCAAGTATAAGAAGAAGAATACTCAAGGGTTAAAATGGGAGCTGTTCAAAGTTATCTGAAAGGGCGGACACCCCAAGAAAATTTGGTGTTCTGTCGGAAGTTCGTAAAGTATAAGAAGAAGAATACTCAAGAGTCAAAATGGGAATTGTGCAAAGTTAAATTGAAAGGGCGGATACCTCAAGAAAAATTTGGTGTTCTGTTGGAAGTCCGTCAAGCATAAGAAGAAGAATACTCAAAAGAGTTGAATTGGGAGTTGTGTAAAGTGATCTGAAATGGCGGATACCCCAATAAATTTTTGTGATCCGTCGGAAGTCCGTCCCGCTGGGTATCTTGTTTGATCCTCAAAGAAGAAAAATCGAGAAAAGAGAATTCGACAAAAAAATATCAAAAAAAAAGTTGCGAAATTCCAACCACATTCGGACTTGAAGGCAGTCGGGGAAGAAAGAAGATGTGGGAAGAAGATCGACTGAGATCTGTTGATGAGAGTCGAGATCTAAGCACAATCAGGCAGAAGCAACAGAAGCAGGAGAGTACTTAATATCTGAAGTAAACCAAAAAAAAAACTACTGAAAAAGAAAAGCATCGCAAATGCGCATCATCGAAAAGTGCGCGATCTTCGTTCATTCGACATGCCTAGGTCGTTCTCACGCACGTACATTCATACATAATACAAGGGTTTCCGCAAATAAAGGGTAATATAGAAAGTAAAACATAAATTATTAGTGCAAGACGAAGAAAATCATAATCATCATCTTCTCCTCGGGGAAGAAGAAGAAGAAGAAGAAGAAAAAAAAAGAGAGACGATGATCGATCGAGAGGACAAGAAAAAAGATGATGATTGAGAGGGCAAAAAAAAGATGATGATCATTCGATCCAACTCAACACAAATACAAAGAAAACGCTCATGCATGACATGACCCCATCACGACACATGTGCGGATTGTTGAAGAGATTCTTCTCATCCAAGTGAGAATTATCCGCCACAAACCAACCCAAAAAAACCACCAAGAAGAAAAGAAGCAGAGTTTTGGCTTCTTCCGTGTGCGGAAAAAAGCGAAGCTGCGAAAAGAGATCGTCGAGAGCCAACAAAACGGGGTCCTCGATCGATCGACGCACACGAACAAGAGAAGGGAACAACTAGGGTTTGTTTCCGAGCGAGCGAGCGATCGATCGAGCGAGCGAGCAAGCGGACTAGGGACTACTACTTTTGTCGTCGTCGTCGTTGTCGTCGTCGTTGCCGTCTTCGTCGTCGGAGGAGGGAAGGAGGCTGAGCGGAGTTTCGGTTTGTCTTCATCAGACTGTGGCTTTTCAGGTTAGTTGAAAAACTCCTCCTTGCCTCCTGCAACAAAACCCACCTTTCCCTTCCTCCTCCATTCCTCCTCTTCATCCTCCAGATTACTCTGGGGTTTTGTGCTGCTGTTTTAATCCATCCCTGTAAGCTTTTGCTGCTGCTGCTGCTTCTTCTTCCAGGATCATCGATTTGGGTTTGGTCGTCTCTTAGAGACTGTGCTTGAGCTCTTGCGTTTTCCTAGCACAACAAGATCTGAGAGTTGAATTTCCGTTTGGCGACAGCAAGCCCACCCACCCATCTGCTCACTCGCTTACTCACTCACTCCGTCGAGCTCACCGTTGGAGCTTTGCTCTGACTCTTTGCACTTTTCGTAATCTAGAAGAAGAAGAAGAAGAAGAAGAAGAAAGCTTTTTTCCCTACTACTAGAAGAATGTGTTTGGTTGCTAGAAGAAAGAATTGTGTGTGTCTCTCCGTGTCCTGCTGCATCATCCATCACACATGTCCTCTTCCTGCTACAAGAAGAGAAGAATGGGTTTGGTTGCTGGAAGAAAGAATTGGGTGTGTCTCCATGTCCTCCTGCTACAGGATGAGAACAATGGGTTTCGGTTGCTCGCCTGAAGAAAGAATTGTGTTGTTTTGTCCTCCTGCATCCATCAGGCATGCCATGCATGAACAACAAAGAAAGCTTTCGGGCAGTGGGTGGGGGTTTGAATTTCAGAGGTGATTCTGGAATTGAGCCTGCCCCAAGCCCATGATTCTGCAGAGCTCATCCATCCCTGGAAATCAAACCCATGACTTGTTGCAACAACATGATGAGAATGAATTTCTCTTCTCTGTGCATGGATGCATTGATTTGATAGACCATGAACTGATCAATCCTCTGGAGAATCGTGTACTATTGTGATTTAAAAAAAATTGTGGGTACCTACCCATTAGAGAGTTGTGAGTCTGAGGTCAGTCAAAAAAGCAACAGACAGGAGTTGTGAGAAGAACCTCCTCCTCCTCCTCCTCCTCACATACTGTCTGTCACCTTTTGAGGGTGAGCAATAGACACATATACAGGATGCTGCTTTCTATAGGTTGCTTTTGGATTGGCAATGGGTATTTTGCAGAACCTGGAGTTCTTCAATGAATCTCTTTAACAGTAGGAACATGTACTGACTGGCACCTTCCTTCTGAGCATATGGTTTTAAGGTACGTTTGTGGGTGGAGTTACTTGCAGGTTGAGAAGAAGACGAAACTTCACAAACAAATTTTTGTTCACAAAGAGGGTTTGGGGATTGGTGAAGAACAGGATGGAAGAGAGTGATCCTGATCCAGCAGTAGCTGCTGGTCAGAGATCCAATCTCTTAGAGAACAGTGTTCGGGGCGAGGAGCAGGTGGTGAATGCAGAATGTAATAGTAGTGGAATGGAAATTGAGTTTGCAACTTGGAAGGGAACATCAACTGGGCCTTCAACAGGTCGTAGTATTAGTGGTAGTAGTAGTAGTAGTAGTATTAGTGCACGGACTACTATCAGCAAGTTTTCCACTGAAAGTGAGAATGTGAAAGTTTATGTGAAGCGTAAGTCCCGTGATGCAGGAGGGGTTCATCTCTTTGAATCTCCTTTGAAGAAGCAGAATGTGGACAGTCTTGCTGGAGGTAGTAAAGATGCAGTTCTTATGGTGGAGCCCTTGAGGACCCCGACATCAATGCCGCCACTGGAGGCAGTTCTCTCAGAAACTTCACAGGACATGGTTGTCAATGTCAACAACAACAACAACAACAACAGACAAAATGTCTCAAGCAACCAGTATGTCACTACATTCCCAGCTTCTGTGATCTCATAATAGTAAGGATATGGTTTTGTCCTTGATTGTATCATGCAATTGTTGTGTTGATTGTGTTGCAATTCTTGCTGTGCATTCTTCTTGTCACACGATCTTGTCTCATGCACTTCCTATGCATCTGTAGATGTGAGAATGGATACAGTAAAAGACTAGGTTGATGATATGTTCAGTGATAGGACTCACTATAGAGAAATGAGTATCTTGCAAGACAGGAGTTTTGACACCTTTGTTGTTTTTGGGGTCCGTCGGTTCCCAGAAGCCAGATGGAGAATGCCGTTCTTCTTCCAAAGAGGATGTCAACTTGTGCATTATCTGTGTGTACTACTACTACTCTTGCTCAACCTAGGTTGTTGAAGGAAAGAAGTCCTGCAATGATGAGTGAGGCTCCTCCTGGAGTAACTGAGCCAACTCTCAGTTCCTCTGAGGTTGAGAGAGATAGGTCAGAAGTTGAATTGATGACCACCACTGTGAAAGGTGAGGAGGAGGAGCAACCTTCTTCTTCTACAGCTGGTGGCCTCATCCAGTCAGAGTGTAGAAATTCTACTATTACTCCTGAGACAAGCAAAGTTGAGGTCACTGCTGCATGCATTGTGATGAATGAGCAAGCAGCTGTTTCAAACAGTGCTTCCAAGAGTGAGCTAAGTACAGCTGAAGGTGATCATCAAAGGCCACCCATTGTTACTTTCAGAATTGAGGAGGTGACAGCTTCAATGGAGTGCCAGCAGTCAGAATCCAACTTTCCAGTTCCGATGTCTTTTTCATGTGAAAATGTGGACAGAGATTCTCAAGAAGCTGGCCTTGTTGAGTCGCAGTTAGAAGAGAATGGTATAGTTTCTCCTCCAGAGGCAAGTAAACCTGTGGTGGTGCCTGTATTCATCATGACAGATGCTGATCAAGTGGCTGCATCAAATGGTCCATCCAAGATCGAGCAGATCACAGCTGAATTTGATCAATCCCCAACAACAACTTTGAGGATCGAGGAGGTGGTATCCTCTGAGGATTGCCAGCAGTTGGATGACAAGCCTCCAGTTCTGTTGGGTTCTTATGAAAATGTTGATGGTGAAGAAGTTGGACTTGTTCAGTCCTCTGAGGTTGAAAATGCCACTGTATATCCAGAGGCAAGCAGAACAATGGCAGCAGCAGCTTCATTTACAGTGACTGATGATCAAGCGCCTGCATTGAATGGTCCTTCTGAGATCAAGTTGGCCACAGCAGCTGGAGTTGATCACTGCCCCATCACTCCTTTGGGAATGCATGAGGTATCAGCTCCAGTGGAATCTATGCAGCTGGAGGAGGCTAAGGTTCCCAATCCAATGGGTTCAGCCGAGAATGCACATGGTGACTTGCAAGAAGCTGCTCTTGTGTCTCAAAGTGTTGGTCTTCTTCCAGAATCAAGGAAAGCTGTGGCAGATGATGCATTTCTTCCAACAGATGATCCAGGGGCTGCATTGAATGGTTCTTCTGAGGTTGAGTCTGATACAGCAAAAGCAAATCAATTTGCCACTTCTACTTTGGGAATTGAGGAGGTATCAGCTCCAGTGGACTCCATGCAGTCGGAGGCCAAGCTTCCAGGCCTGGAGAGTTCACATGAGAATGTGCAAGGTGAATCTCAAGAAGCTAGCTTCATTCATGTAGAGTCTGAGAAAGTTGCAGCCCTTCTGGAGGCACACAGACCTCCTGCAGCTCCACTTGTTGTTGCAGCAGATGGTCAAGTGGCTTCCACAGATGATCGAGCAGCTCCTGCAAATGGTCAAGTGATGCCCACAAATGATCATTCCAACAGTGATGTGGTTACAGCCAAAGAGGATGAATGTGCCACCACCTCTAGATTGAGAACTGAGGAAGAGGTATCAGCTCCAGCAGACTGTATGCAGTGGGAGGCCAAGCTTCCAGGTGTGGTGAGTTCCTTGGAGGAGAATGTGCATGGTGAAGAATCCCAAGAAGCTAGTGTCAGTCAGGCAGAGTTTGAGAAAGTTGCAGTCCTTTCAGAGGGAAACAGACCTGCGACAGGTTCGCTTGTTGTGACAGATGATGGTCAAGTGACTCCTGCAAATTGTCATTCAAAAATCGAATTGGGTACAGCTGAAGATGATCAAGGTGGTGCTGCCTCTATGTTGGAAACTGCAGGAATATCAGCTCCAGTGGACTGTATGCAGTGGGAGGCCAATCTTCCAGGTCGGATGAGTTCATCATGTGAGAATCTGCATGGTGAAGCTAGTGTGGTTCAGGTGGAGTTGGACAAAGTTGCAGGTCTTCTGGAGCCAAAGAGACTTGTGACAGATGATGGTCAAGTGCCTCTCTCAAACGGTCATTCCCAAATTGAATCAGTTACAGCTGAAGCAGACCAAGATGGCACCTTTATGTTGGAAACTGTGGAAATCTCGGCTCCAGTAGATTACATGCAGTGGGAGGCCAAGCTTCCAGGTGCAGCAAGTAGTTCATGTGAGAATGTGCATGGTGCAGAATCGCAAGAGGCTAGCCACCCTCAGTTGGAGCTTGAGAAAAGTGTGTGTCCTTTGGAGGAGGCAAACAAACCCAAGGCAGATCTGCTTCTTGTGACAGATGGTCAAGTGGTGGCCTCAAGTGGTGGTCCTTTTAGAATTGAGTTGGTCACAGCAGAAGCAGTGGATCAAGAGTTTGCCACCTCTACTTTGGAAATTGAGGAAGCATCAGCTCCAGTGGAGTTGATGCAGTGGGAAGAGCCCAAGAAGTCTCCAGTTCCAGTGGATATGTCTGAGAATGTGCAGCACTCAGATTCTCAAGAAGCTGGCATCACAGATGGTCAATCTGCTGCTGCTGCTTCAGAGGCTCCCTCTGGAATTGTGCTAGTTACTGGTGAACTTGATCAAGGTGGTACCACCTTGGAGTTGCAAACTGAGGAGGAGGTGTCTGCTCCAGTGGAGTGCAAACAGTTGGAGGGTAAGCTTGAAGCTCCAGCAGCAGTTTCATGTGAGAACGAGTACATTGATTCTCAAGAAGGCCCAATGCACACAGTTGCAAATTCAGAGATACTCGAGGAGGGTGCATGTATTAATGCAGCAGCAGCAGCATTTGTATCATCATCAGCAAAAGCAGAAGTTGCTCTCTCAGCACCACCAAAGGCAAAGAGAACCCCTCTAACATTTTGGCCACTTGAAACTCATGCTCTAAGTAATCATCATGTTGCTGCCAGTGAAGTCTCGAATTCGATTACTTCACCTACTTCTCCAGTTGCGTCAAATTTGGGTTCCCCATTTCTCCCTGCAAGGCGATCTCCTCTGCCTATTCCAGTTGTTCAGCCTCCTTCCTCCTCGAATTCCACGAATTTCCAGCTGCTTGGGTCTGTGGAAAACCTCTCAAAGCAACAGAATACTTGTCTGCAGGGGGAGGAGGGGAGGCAGTGCGATCAGAATGATACAGAATTACAAACTTCCACCTTGGACGAACAGGCAATGGGAAGGCAGGGATTTGTATGGCAAGGAAAGGAGGAGCCAGACATAGTTGCTGATATCAAACCAGGAGCACATACTGATGCCAATGAAGAAGAGGGTGAGGAGAGTGAAAGTGCGATCAGTGAGGAGAATGTGCATGTTGAGAATCCTCTCCTTGTAGGTGTCAGATCAACAATCACAGATGATGATCCTGCAGTTCCAGGAGTCTGTTCTCAAAACCTGATGGAAGAAGAAAATGGACACATGATGAGCGATGAGGAGGAGGAAGCTGACAATATGGACGTGGTATATGAGGAAGAGGAGGTGATCACCCAAACAGAATCGCCCATTTACATGGGAGATGAAACTCCTCCTGTCCAATACTTGAATCAAACAATGAGCCTCCTTGTTCAATCTGAGACCCCAGAAACAGGAGGAACAAGCATTACCCAGCAGTTCTCACAGTTGTATCCTGACCATGAAGGTGTTTCCAGCGTGCGCAGAGTTCGCAGCATAAGAAAGAGTAGTCTATGCAGCAAGTGTATGGTGCTCAAGAAGGGTCATCATAAATGTCCACCAGAGACAGGGAGCACAGACAGAGAGGCCAGTTTAGAAAGACAAGATTCTGTAGTTGAGGTTTCAGGCCCACCTGTGCACCACCCACCACTGCCACCGCCACAACAGTCTGCTCGTTTGAAGGTTGGTGTGTGTTAGGATTTTAGTGCATTGTCACCATTGTCATCAAGGTTAATCTACTCTAGACAATTGTGTTCTGACTCTGGCCTCGGTATCCTCTGCATAGTGGCATTGCATGCACATATCAATGGGCCTGTGGATCCAGCAGAGATATGTGTCAGATGTGCATTGAGCTATGGATCTCTTCAAGCTTGTTTTTCTGGGCCTCCCATTTCCACCATTTTTGCTGCAATCTTTCAAGAACTTGCCTCACTTCTTTGAATACAAATTTTTCTGTGTTGTACAGGTCCGATTACGGGTAAAACCTCCAGTTGAAAATATGTTGAAAGAAGTGCCGATCACAGCTAAACAGCTGCTTGCAACAGGATTACTGGAAGGGCATCATGTGCGTTATGTGGGTCGTGGTGGAGATGTAAGACACCCATTTCGCTGTTTCTTTTCCTTTAAGGCAGCTCTAGGACATCATGACTTAGAAAATCCAAATGAAACATGTCTTGTTAGTTGTTACATGGGTTGTGGTCACAAGTGAAGGAAATTGATGAAGCAAGAACCACTTGCTGTTCCATTGTGTTTCTCTGATCGTTTCCTGGATTCTGTTGTATTATTAGAGCTATAGGTGCCATACCTTTCTGTGCTCTGATTTTGAGATTTGCTTATTTTTTGCACTTTTCTGGTCTTCTCTTGCAGGTTATGCTTACGGGAATAATTCAAGGAGGAGGTGTTCAATGTGATTGCCGTGATTGCAGAGGTTTGCAGGTACCACAACTTGCCCAAAAATCAGTCCTCTGCCATCATGAAGTAGTTTTCTTGACTTGCATTTTTACTGGAAAATGGGAAACAACTGTTGGGTTTTTTTTTGTTGAAGTTCTCTGGTGTGAGGATATTTGCAAGCTTGGAGAGAGACACAACCTCTTTTGGAATTATATATTGGTTTGGGTGTTGAATGTCTTAAGGTTATCAATGTGTCTGCATTTGAGAAGCATGCGGGTAGCTCAAATCGACATCCAAGCGATTTCATTTTCATTGAGAATGGCAAGTGCTTGCGTGATATTCTGAAGGCGGGTTGGAATGCGGGAGAGAAAAAGTTGAATGTGTTGGAAGTTATCAAAGCTGCAATCGGTGAGATCATCAGTAGCAACAATCGGAAAAGGAAACCTTGCTTCAAGTGTGGATCAAGGGATGGGAGACTAGTTTCATGTGCCAGGGGCGGATGCTCTAACACATTTCACCAAGGTAGTACACCTTCCTGTTTTGCATGCTTCAAACTCTTGATGTTTTTGGGATGGCAGTGAGACTCACATTGCTGAATTTCTTCAGCTGCAAATTGTCAGGAGTGTTTGCTGCTGCACACATCCCTCATTACAGTAAACAAAGGTTCTCACATGGATTTTGCTGTCACCCAAGTTTTGCTTCAAAGATTGTTGATTGCTGCTCTATCTTGATGATACATGGTCATGAATTTCTCCTCTGTTCCAGACTGTGTTGGCACCTTGGCTAGTGATCGGCTGTGCCCAAAATGTGAGAGCGCAGAGAAGACAACAAAAACAAGTCTTGATAAAAGGTCCATTGCTGTTGTTGCTGCCCAAGAACCAGTGCAAATAGTCACAAGGTACAAGAAGTCAGTGTATTTCTCTCTCCTCACTCACTCTAGTAATTAAAAAAGGCAGGACTTTTGTTTGCAAGGGCTCACATGCAGTTGGCATGTGCACTCTACATTGCAAGGGAGTCTGTACAGAAAGTGATGTTGGGTGATGATCCATAGGTTAGCATTTGGTCCTTTTGTGCTGCTTCCTATATGATGGTTTTCTTGGATTGGTGCAGGGTTGAGAGCACCGAAGAGGTGGTGAGCAGCACCAAGGAGCCAGTGAGCAGCAATATGGAGCTGGTGAGCAGCAGCAACAGGGAGCCAGTGAGCATGACTGAGGGCTCCACCCATGAGATCCGTGAACCCAGTTTCTACAAGGCACTTTTCTTGCCAGGAGGTTTACCAGATGATACTGAGGTTGGCTATTACGTGAAAGGCCAGGTTAGTGACAATGGGTTTTAATTTCTTGCACAAAGAAAGAATCCATAGTCGGCAAAGGAGGCAAAAGAAAGACCTCTTCTTTGCTTGGTTAAAGATTGACTTACTCATCAAGCTTGCTCTTGCAGTGTTTCCTGACGGGAGTGAAGAAAGGTGCAGGCATCTACTGCAATTGCTGTCAACAAACGGTGAGTATTGTGTCTGTGGCGGATGTATGAGATTAGTGGTTTGCTTTTGGTAATCAGGTTCAAAGGTGCTTTGCTTTCTGCTAAACTTTGAGCTCTCTGTCACCATTTAGAAGAGCCTGATCCTGTTCTGAGCTACAGGCTCCACATCCATCACTTGTGTCAACATTGAGATTTTTCTACAATCGTTGTTGGTGCAGATCATTTGCAGGTTGTTTGAGCAGCATGCTGGCTGGGCTGCACGTTGCAATCCGTATGGTTCTGGGGCCTCCTTGCAGCAGAGTCAATACACATTTCTTTTGCTTGATATCTGAAACATGTCTACTTCCAACATGAATATGCATGTGTGGGCGGGGCACCCTGTTTGTTCAGATTACTCATTTCATGGAAAATGCCTTTTTTTTCACAGATACAGAAGCATTTATTTGGCTGCTGATGGTCGTTCCCTTCACCTGGCTGCTCAATCACTGATGGGTCAGCAAAAGTTGAAGAAATTAGGAATTGCACCAAGACCAGATGAAAGTATGGTCTATTGTAATGAATGTGGTGATGGTGGAGAGCTTCTTCTGTGCACAAGTTGTCCCCGTTCTTATCATGAAGGTATGCTTCTGGTTCTCACACTTTCTGTGATAATTGTTTTCCTCCTAGAGCAAGCTCTCTGCAGGCTGTGTGCTCAACCCAGGTCACTGATGTGCTTGATGGGTTATCTCCTGGGTAGACTGTGCGGGGTTGAGGAGTGCTCCTCCTTCTGCTGGTGATTGGTACTGCCCACAATGTCAGCAACAGCAGGCAGCCATTTCAGACAGCAAGGATGACTTAACTGTGAAGGAAGGTGTTAAGAAGACTGGTGACATTGTTACCAACAATCAAGCCACTCGTTGCTGTACCCGCTTGTTGAAGGTTCCTGAGGGTTATACCATTGGCCGTTGTGTCCTCTGCAAGTGAGACCTGTGCCCATTTCTCTCGTCAGTCCTTTTGTTTTGTAAGCTTGATTTGATGTAATGCTATTTCAGGTGGTTCTGTAGTTCTGAAGTTTGTGAGAAATTGTCTTCTCAGATCGGTGGAGTTTGACAAGTCAGGTTTTGGTCGGATGACTATTTTGCTCTGTTACCAAGTAAGGAAAAGAACAAGTCTTTCCTTTTTCCTTTGTCACCCATTTGAACTTTCTGGCAGGTTTCAGTCTCATACAGTTGTGAATGTATTCATGTGGATTCTTTGGAATTCTTATGTTTCCTTCTTCCAAAATGTCCATTGCTGAAGCAAAGCTTTTATGAATGATTCAACCAATTTACCATTCTCATACATAGGAATGGGTTCTCCAGGAACAACTCTTGAGGGCTACTGGGTTAAGCACATCTTAATGTGTGTTTTGTGGGTTTGATCAGTGTGAGCAGGAATACCATGTTGGCTGCTTGAAGGAGCTTGGGCTGGCAAACCTCACAGTAAGTTTGAATGCAGCACTAAGCAGAGTCTACATACAAATGCAGCAGTACCATGTGAATGCTAGTTTTCAAAAGTTTATGCTTTGTATCCAATCCTCTCAATTTTGATCAAAGAAATTGTGTGTATCTGCACAGGAGCTGCCAGAGGGAGATTGGTTCTGTGGACAAGACTGCAAGCATATCCGCAGCATATTGAGTCTGCTGGTGGCCAATGGGCCTGAACCAGTTGCGGACAGCATTGTTGGCCAAGTATTGGAAAGAAAGCAGCAGCAGGAGAATGACAGCAGGAATGGGGATGTGAGGAAGAAGCAGAGCTTTTTTGAATGGCAGCTGCTCCATGGCAGGCGTGGTGATTCCACAAATGGGCGAACTCTTGCTGAAGCTGTTGAAATATTCAGAGTAAGTGAACATCCCCCTTGGACTCTTTGCAACAGACTACAGTCCCCTGGTTTTGTTTCTCTTTTGGCAGGTTTCTGGTTATTGGGTAGGTAACATAGCAGCGCCTCAATAAGACCAACCTTTTGGCATTTCCTTTTGACTGACATCTAAAATCATTGCAGGAATCCTTTAGTATGAATCTGGATGAGAGGCCTCGAGATGATTTGATACCCTTCATGGTCTACAGGTGTGGGGCAGATTCAACCTTCTTCATATACCTCTCATGTTGTATAGACAGATATGATTTCATACTTCTCTACAACCCACCTATGGGATCTGTTGAAGTCAGTGGGGTAGTCATGGATGCAACTGCTATTAGCTGGTAATTATGGAGTTTCCAATTTGCATTTTGCAGCCGAAATTGTCAAGATCAAGAGTATGCGGGTATGTACTGTGTGGTGCTGAAGCACAAGTAAGCTTCATCTCCATCACGTCTCTTCTACCATTTTGCCCCCTCCCCATCTTCCTGCCCTGCTGGTCCCTGTCATTTTGATTTCAGCATTATTGAAGGTATGGCTTGACCAATGGATTGATTCTCAAAGTGATTGTGTGTGTCAACAGTGATAAGGTAGTATCTGCAGCTCTTGTTCGCATTTTTGGGCGTCAGCTTGCAGAGGTGCCCCTTGTTGCCACTAGCTCCAAAGATCAAGGCCAGGTTTTTTCCTCTTGCCTCTGCTCTCTGAAATGAGGATAGGCTATTTCTTTTGTTTTTTTTCATTTTTTTTTCCTGCCTCTTCTTTTTGGTGCTGTTACTTCATATGCCAACAAAATACCATCGGTCCACTCCCAGGGTGTGTGTGCAATTGGAAAATCTACAAAGTTATGAATCAGGAGGCAATGAAAATCTCAAACTCTTTGGTTCTGAGAGCAATTGATGCTTGCACGCAGGGAAATTGTAAAGCACTAATGCTGTCGATTGAGAGATTACTGGGTGTGTTGCACGTGAAGCACCTGGTGTTGTCAGCAGCAGAAGGTGCAGAGGACATCTGGCTTACCAAGTTTGGTTTCAATCAAATCTCTAACCTTCAGGTATGTTGTGCATTTTATCATATTCTGATTGATGGGTTTCTGCATGGTTGGGGCAGGTGTTTCTTCTTCCTCATTGCTACTTTTCTTTTGCAGAAATTGATTATAATTTTTTCTGGGTGGGCATTTGGGTTTGTTGGTTTTGCAGCTCCAGAAACTCACATTCAATGTGCCAATGATGATGTTCTCCGGTTCTTCCATTCTTGGGAAGGACATAATGCCGTTGGCCATTGACTGATGTTCTTAAAAGTGGGGTGTGTGGCTTTTCTGCAGTAAATTTTTACTCTCCTCCCATATGTTCATCTACCATTCTTCTTCCCTTTGGACAAAAAACCACTTCCACTCATATGCTGTAGCTTCCAGCAAATTGTTAATGTTACTGCTGATAGCCACCCATAGATAGATACTATGCGGGATTTTCTTGTACATATGTGGCAACTTAACCCCTCTTTTGTCTAGTAACATTATCTACCGATGGAAGTGACTTGATACCACACAAATCAAGTTGCATACTAATTGTGCAACTTTGGAGAGATTAACGGGTCTGTTTTAACACCAGCCTCTCAAAGTTCCAATTTATATCCTGAAAAAGTTTGTACCTTGCCTTTGATGATCATGTAAGCTTGTTCTGATGACAACCCAATTGTACGATGACCCAATTGCAGCGTGGAAGATCTGCATCTCAAATTGCTGTCTGTCATTGCAGACGGAGTACAAAAATGCAAGGTTTTGTCATGGCTAATATGGATGGTTCTTGCTCAACAATTATATGGTTCTGTGCAACATGTCCATGGCACTGTTTTTTTCCACAAATGTGGTAGGTAGTAGGTACAATGAGGCTTGCTTCAAAGCTGCAATCCAAAAGTCTATTGGAAAATGGGTGTTGCTAAATCCTCTTGCGAAATCTAGTATCTTACATAAGCAGCAAACTGTGTATTCAAAGGTGAGATTTTGAACCAAGTATCAACCTATCAAAAAAATGAGCATGCACAGACTGCCAAATAAAAAATTGCGCTGGCACCAACCAATTAATGTGTATTTGCTATGGTTTAGGATGATGTATATATTTTGCTATGAATTAGGATTGCTTTCAGGTACCTGATGTGATGAATATTGGGTCCCTAGGAATGTCAATGGCTCCAGGGGACCTTGGTGTGAAGAGATTGGCATAAATGAGTATAATATACTTTGAAGCTTCCAACCTAATTAGGTGATGAGCCTAATTAACATTGGGGTGGGTGTTGACCAGATGGTTGTCATAAGATCAATACTATCAAAGCATGTAATCAATGCTATGTAGCTGGGTCAAGATTCTTGTCTCTAAAAGCATACAATCAATGCTCCAAGAATTGGATTAATAAGAATGGACCCAAGGTCCCAAGCTACGAAGAATCTATGATCTTCAAAATAATCTGTACAGAAGTGGAAATTTACATGGACCAAAAAGATGACCGTCTACACAAAAGGAGACATGATACCTTTATTTATGCTTGAAACATTCATTTTCATGAGAGATTGTTTTTCCTGTCAAAAGCACAAAATTCATTACTCAAATCAAATAGAAGTGGGATTATAAACTACTTATAGAGGAGGAATGCAATTCTTTTTTTACTCACTCAATAACCTTTGCCAGAATCAAGGTCTTCCATAATTTGTTTTGCAGTAGACATTTGGAGAGCTCCTCCTTCCTCAATGTTGGCAATCTTCACAAACAGATCGTCAATTAGCAAACAATACCTGCGGGAGCGGACACCCATGCCCCGCTCAAACAAATCAAGTTCCAGTCCCAAGGCTTTAGTGTACTTTGCAGATCCATCACATAAGAATTTGAGATGTTCATCCTCATTTTTTGTTGTTGTCATTGTCGTCGGGTAGTAAGTCTTCTCCCACTCTTTGACAACCCAAGGATCATTCACAGTAATGCAAACAATCTCAACAATTCCCTTGTCTTTGATTTCAGCAGCTCTCTCAATGAAACCTGGCACATGTTTCACACTGCATGTTGGAGTAAAAGCTCCAGGAACACCGAAGAAGATGACTTTTTTGTTCCTCACCAAATCATACACAACATGCTTCTGCAGCTTGCCATCATCATCCAAGTAAGTCAGCTCTCCATTGGGGATTTTATAACCAGCTGCAATTGGTGCAAATGGAGCTTCTTGAACAACTCGCAAATCCCATGAACAAGGTGCAATGAGCTCAGCCTCAGGTCCAAATTCGATCGGGTCCTCACCATCTTTGCAAGCTTCCACACATACAACAGGTTTAACAGCATCCACCAGCTGCTTGTTGAATCTGTCTACTGCAAAACTTGATCGAGTACCAGGAGCAAACCTCCTTGGCAACCCATCTGGTCCCCATACCTCCACATAGGGGAACTTGTGGGAATTATCTCCACAACTAAAAGGCCTATTCTTCGGGATAACTGGCTTTGAGCATGGCATCTTGTTGTTGTTGCATTCCAAAAGCAACAAAATTCAAAAGCTCATGAAACAAAGTTTTAGCTTATGCACACCCACCACTACCACCACCACCTGAAGCTTTCTACCACTCTCATCTAGTAATTAGGGCCTCTTGACTTGAAGAGGCACCCATCTTAAGCTCTTAATCACAAAGCTTTAAGATGGGGTGCCTGTTCACCTCAAGAGGCCCTAATTACTAGAGGATGTGTCCACTGCAAAATGGGGCTGTCATTCACATCTCTTGGGGCTCTTCACACAAAGACTTATTAGGCCATTTGTACTTGCAACCCACCTGTGCTCCCACTGAAGCCCAATTTTAAAACAACATGGCTTCCAACAGATGCAAGTGCAATTTCTATTTTCTTCGTCAACTGCAAAGCATTTCAGAACAGATAAATGTTTTTTGGGGAATTGGGTACTTCTCCCACAAGGAATTTTCCCATTTGGCTGCCATTTTGAAAAAATTGACATTATGAACAAAGCTGCATTGCAAATGTTCTACTGAGCTTTTGATGATTCTGAGCATTCCAACTGGATTCAATTCTTGTACCAAACCACCCTATTTCAAAAATGCTGAAAAGGAGAACAATAACCTCCAGATGTGGCATTCCCCAATGTTCTTGTTTATCCTTTCTTCTTGATCTTCTCAGCAACCTACATCTCTATTATATTTTGTTGAGTACCATGGCTGAATCTTCCTGTGACTCCCCAGTCTTGGATCAGAGAGTTGCAAACAGTTTGTCTGACATTGACCTTGCACATTTCAAGTGCATAATTCCCAAAAATTCTAGTCTCCCAATGTCAAATGTTTGAAAACAACTTTACCTGCACAATATAAAAGACATTGAGATAACTAATAACTAAGACACTAAGCCAACTAACAATAATTCTTGAATCAATGGAAATATGCATTTGCTGTACTGGTTGAAGCATCTCTCTGAATACAATATTGCACGTTCAGCATTACTTCGCATTGCTGCATCGCACAATCAACTATGGCATAATTTGGCTATATATTGAGGAGGTGTTTAGAAATCTTCCAATTGAAGTGTTTATAAATTTCCAATTGCAGAAGATATAAGAATACAGGTGCAACCAGTAAGAACAATTTCTGCAAAGGGATAGAGAGATACATATACTGTATATGTATCTCTCTATCACTTTACAGTAATTTTTCTTACTGTTTGCAAAAGCTTTGAACTGTGATCCAACATTTTAGAGAGAATTCGGTCTCATTAAACAACAATGCAATCTCTCTACATGCTTCATCACTGACACTACTAATGCAGACAGCTCCCTCGGTTGGCAAATGCCTCATAATCCACATGCGCCCACAGACAGCAAAAATAGACTTAACAGACCAACATCACTCAACCATCGAATTGAAGGGAGCAACATTGAAGTCCACTTTGTTCGTGCTGTGCATGCTTCAGATTACTAAAACTTTCCTCATAGGGACACACCGCACAAACTGACCATACAGGATGATTTCATGGCAAATTGCAACTCCCAACTTGCTCCTGCTGTGCATACATCAGATTTACTAACACTCTCCGTCATAGGGAAACCACGAACTGATTCATACAGGATCCATGAAAGACGAACTGCTGTTGTATGTACGATGAGATGATGGACTATCACATTCACTTACTTGGAGAAAAAACTCCATGTGACAAAGGCGAGATAAGGGAATTGCATTAAGGATGTAAAACTTCAACTCATGTAGAGCCTCAAAACTCAAGAGAATTCCTTCCTTGGCCACACTACCAGCCAAAAGCGGCGGCGGTCACATCCTACATATATCAATGCATAAAATGCCAAAACCTTTTAGCACATTCTCTATACCATGCACCACAACATGGCGTCACTGGATCCCAAAGCCCACCATTACCGAAACTGCAAACTGCAACTCAGCTGCAACGTCGCGGCTGAGTTAAGATGACAATAGCACTTCAGAGGAGGAAACAAGCGGAAAACGATGGCGAGGGAGAGGCGAAGCAGGGACTCCGATGGCAGCCATCGCTGTTGAAGCGCAGGAAAAGGCCAAGGCCGCTGGCAGAGAAATACATTAGGTGGAATTAGGGTTAGGGTTAGGGTTTACTCCAAAGGCCTATTTTTTAGGGTTTGCCAGCAAAACAAGAACACGATGTTAGGTTATCAATAAGTGGCATGGTGGGTCTGTGGACAGAGACCCTACCCTACCTTATTGCTAGTATAGAGATTCCACCAGACCCTAAACCCTAAAACAAAAACTGACCCATACCCTGCCATGTTGCCAACACCCACAACTATGTTTCTTGAATCCTTAAAACATCAAATCCTTTGAGCTCTTGCTTTCCATTTCGTTGAACTTCTCCAATTCCATGTTTAGCCTTTTTTTTGGTCTTGATTTTGAATGGTGTGAGTTGGCAATTGTGAGAAGAGTGTAAGCACTGGATCTTTTTCAGAGCTAAGTTTTAACAACAAGAATCTACCTTTGACATAAAATGATGCAACCCTATAAAACTTTATTGATAAACACATTGTAGATTAGGAAAATGTACAAAGGGATAAAAAAAAAAGATGCAAAGAGAAGGGAGAATTTACAAGATGTCAAGTTAGCTCAAACTATATGTCAAAACCTATTCATGTCAAAAAACGATCGCTTGTATTAGGTCGGTTGTATTTTTCTATATCAAAAATCGATCACTTACAATAAGTCGGTTGTGGAGATGGGAGATGTGTCTTAAAGGGATGGAAGTCAGGAAGTAGCTAAGCCTACAACTATTGCCCAATAAGATGGAGGATGTTTGCACCCTTTGTAATGTGATTGAAATTTTTTGTCGAAGAAAAGTAACCAAGACTAAAAAAGGAAAGCCATCTGGTCCTTCAAACTCCAAATGACATTGGCATAATTGTGTAAAAACACATATGCCTGCTTATGTAGACATCTAAATACCTCCATTGCTAAAGGGAGGAATTGATCAATAGGGTGTTAGTCGCAATAACTATGTTTTTTGGCTTGAACCACATCGAAAATAACAAATCATAGGGTGGCACAAGATCGGGGAAATAAATCCGTTCATGTTGGGTCAACAATGTTAATGTTGAATAAGGTGTGAATACCATCTTTGGTGAACACAATATTGACACGTTGACAAGAGGAGTTGAATGTGTTTGAAGGAAGTGCATGTAGTTGTTTTCACCCCATGTGGAAACTAGCATCTCACGCAATGGCAACATAGGTGTTATAAACTTCATCATGGGTTCTTGTGTACTCATTGTCATGAACACAACGTAAAAGGTGGATACCTATAGAGTCAATGGGATGTGTGCACATGCATCGAGGGATACCTACAGTTGAAGGATGTGGTAATCCAAGTCGTATTGGAAGCATTATGGAAAAGACCAAGGAAGTTAATCAAAAGTTTGGGAAAATTGGTTGGACTATAAACCAAACATTCGCCTTTGGGCTAGAACATGATAAAATTTGGGCACAATGGGCTTCAATATCTTGTTAGAAAGCATGCTAAAAAAGGCATTTGTGACATGTCTTGAAGTTTGTGTAAGAATGGGCAATTTCGGCCAAATGTTGTATGAATTAATAATCATAATGCAAATGTGTCATTAAAGAAAATAACAAGGATGAAATTCAAATTTGCATCGAAATTAACATTCTTTTAAATTTCACCTTGAATTCCTTTGAAATGGTCCTTGCTTATTTGCACATACAACAACACCTAGGTTTAAGTGAGCTCTTAAGAACAACTTGAAAGATGTGAGCTAAAAGAAAAGGTGATGGTTTTTTTTAGTGGAGATTGTTTGAAACTTTCAATGGCAAGAGAGTGACCTCATTCAATTCATGTGCATGGTAGTGAGGTGTAATAATGAGGTTTCACTCAAGTATGGAGGCTTTGCAAGTTGTGCATGCATGGTAGCAAGATTTTGGTGGAGAAAGGTTGTGTATGTGTGTTTTTTTTTGCAAGGTAAGGTGTGTGTGTTTATAATAACCATTTCTTTTTGTTAAGGTTTTCAATGGCAATGAAGTTTTAGTGAAGAAATTGGTTTTACAATTTGTGTGCATGTTTTTGTTTTCTATTTTTCAAGCAAAGTGTGTTTATGTTTGGAACATCCATTTACTTTTTGCAAGTTTTCCAAGTAAAGAAAGGTTGTGTGATTTGTGTGTTTTACTTTTTTATGAATAAGGTACGACGAGATTGTTAGAGATGAAGGTTGTTGGAACAAGAAAGGTCTCATGCTAAATTTTAATGTTGCTCCCATATATGGGTGATTTAAAAAATAACTCAAACTTAACATGAGAAGGCAAATGCAAGTCCAATAGTAGGCCAAAAAAAAGGTTTTTAAAAATAACAACTTTATGGTAAGTGGTTTTTAAGTTCAATATTTCAAAATGCACTTTTCTATATAACATGTCATGGGTAGTATAATTTATAAAGCTAACTAGGGGAATTGATAATCAAGGGTTTTTTTTAATAATTAATTTATGTAAGTTTCCACAAATTTTTTTGATTATTTAATAGCTTGTATTGACAAAAAAATAATTTCACAAAAACCTTCCCACATTAATTATGAAAAAAAAACCAATGAAAATTAATAATTATGTTAAACTTATACAACCTTACTTAGCTAGCAAATATTATAGGTTGACCTTTACTTGGGGGTGGATAATTGCCTTGTTGGAAGAAAACAAAAATTATCATGGAAAAAACTTTGTATAATTTATATGTATTGTCAGATCTTGAATTGTATTTTGTTATGACGTATTTGTCTATGTAAAATAAGGCCCTTACAAGTGAAGCATTTCCAAAGTAAGGGGCAAGTAGGATAAGGTTATAATTAATTTTGACCCCATGCTTTGGGAATGTTACATACCTATTGACATTATACATTGTAAAGCATGAATTAAGGTTATCATGAACATAAAACATAGGAGAGGATGATTTTTACACCCTTATTCCTTAAGAATAGGAGGGATCTTATGTTTATTTTTCTTATGCCCCTAAATAGACATAAGATTTTTTCTTTTTTTTTTAAAGGTCTAATATCCTTCCTCTGTTATAAGAAGGATATTCATGGATAAAAGAAATGTTTTTTTGGGGTGAATTTTAACTTGGTGAAAAAACAAGGAACTATGAATGGTATTAAGGGTTTTTCTTCGAAAAGATGGGCCCAAATCATCACATTATGATACAAAAAAAATTTAGTTCATCATGTTTAGATGTTGAGGTCATAGAGGTTGTTAGAACAAAGTGAAATTTCAACAAATTTTATTTTCTTGCTTGACCTCTAACTAGATCACTACAAGGAATTTGCAAATATATGACTAGATTTACAATTCATTTTTAGTCATAATTATCATATGTGACTTGTTATAATGCCTAGTCACTTTGTACAAGTCACATAAAATTTTAGTCACAAAAGACAATACATGACACCAAGTTGTAATGGTAATCACATAAAAATGCGATTTACATGAATTTTTCATCCATCTAAACCAACTTACGTGGTATTGTCATTTTGCAACTGATTTTACAATTCAAGAATGTAGTCACATTATTTATATTTGTTTAAATATTTATCATTTAAATAGTAAAATCATATTATTATTATTATTATTATAAAAATTAATTCATTAAATTCAACATGTACCATGTTAACATGTGTCATTACATAGGTTAGGCTTAAAAACTAGTTTAAGTTACTAGGTAGGACAACTATTGTGCCTACTTAAGGTCACCTAATAGGCACCTAACCTATGTTGGCTACATAAATAAGGAATATTTTATCAACATTCCAATGTTGACCACAACCCATGTCATTTTGTAATGAATGATCCTTAAACCTTCAGGATGCATATTAATTCTTTTATCACCAAGCCATTTAGCTTGTTGTGGGAGAGAAATAATGTGCATTTTATTTAACTTATCACAAACACCATCATCACCCATCACTTGCATCATTGCTTGCACCAACATAGTCGTTTGCATCATCGTTTGCACCAACATAATCACTTGCATCATTATGTGCATCAATAAAGTCGCTTACATCATTATTTGCATCATCATTAATTATTAATTAACTCATAGTTCATTATTAGTTAGGAAGTCTTTCAAAAAAATTCTTTGGTCAATGCACACATGGAAGCCTCTATGAAAATTTCTTTGAATTAGGAAACTTTTCAAGCAGCTTCCTTGGTTGATGCACACATAGAAACCTCTATGGAAGCTTCCTTGAGCTAGGTCCTCAATGGAGTATAAATAAAGGTAGGACCTCCCATTACCTTCAATCCATTCAACACCAATTTTGGGTACACTTTCTTGTTTTAACCTTTGTTTTCATATGTCATTAGAATAAAGTTCCATTTGAATCATCTTTTAGCATATATTGTCTTCTTGCCTTGTATATTTGTGTTTCCAATCTTGGATTAAATTTAGGTTTGCATTTTTTGTGATTTGTTCTCCTTGTTGTGTCCTTGCCTTAATTCCTATTCTTGTAGTTTTCATGCCCATGACATAATCTGTTTCATTTAAAACATTACACAAAACATCGTTTTTGGACTTTGATATTTTATTACAATTTTTTCCAAGTAATAAGATTAAAGTTTAAACTTATTTTTTTCCAATAATGTACACAAACATATATTTTTCCTTTTAAAAATATAAATTGATTTGAAAAGAAAAATATTTGAATTTCGTTATTCTATACAATTTCAATGATGATTCAGTGGAAAAAATAAATTCAATCACATGATTTATAAATGGATATAATAATAATAATAATATATAAATAAATTTCATATCTTAAACCTTCATTTTATTCTAAAGATTTATATTATACAATTTTTTTGATATATCATAATTTTACCAATATACTTTAATTAAAATGTGTGATATATAATTTATTCACATATAATATTTATAAATAAATCATAAATAAATCATAATGGAAATATAATAAATTTTATTTAATTAACTATATTATTTCTGATATAAAATATTAATCTATGTAATCAATTTTAATTTTTGGATATTAATTAATGCCATATTAATTGAATTTATGGAACTATAAATTGTATTATGTTTACACATATAACATCTTAAGTTTTACTTAAAATTATGATAAGATTCTTATATAAAAATAAATTATGTTTTTTCACATCTCAAACATCTATTCGATTTTTAAACTTATATTATACAATTTTGCTTATAGTAGATCATAATTTTACCAAAAAAATGTAATTTAAATATTAAGTGGGTCATAAATTATTCTTACTACTTAGCGTATTCAATAATTAAATTAAATTGCCTACTTAATATAATAATTAATTCAAAACATATCACATATCAACATGATAAAATATATTATTTAATCCTATTTCTACCATTATTACTATGAGTCCTTTCAAATTTTCACAAACCCACCAAACCATATTACACATTCAATGGTTAGTTCATTGAAAAAAATTAAGGGAAAACAATTAGACCAATAAATATAATAATTTCATTCGCCAACTCATTTTTTTCACATTTAATTACATGTGCATTTACAACTATGATTTATAGTCACAAATTGAATTGAAAAGATGTCACGTGGTGTTCAATGACCTTTGAACCACCTTCCAAGTTGCAAAAACAACTACATTTTCATCTATTTTGGGATGCCACTATAAATGGATGATATAAATGTATTTTTCATTTTCATTCAAATCAACATTAGTTGCAAGTATAAATTACATATGCAACTACAAACCACTTTGTAGTCGTTTATGCAATTATCAATTGTTTTTACCAAGTGCCATGAAGGACAATCATATCTAAAGTCACAAAAATGGTTGATTTGGATAGAAGTCACAAATGCATGGGCTGGAATGGACATGATTCTTTATAGTGGATTTGGCCTATTATTGTTGTATATGGTCACTAATCCACCTGTTCGACAAAATTGATACAAGGTGAAATGCCAACCTTCATATGAATTTTTTTCACTTTGTGAATACTTCATTACAAACAAGGTGTCCTATAAATTAAATGACTAATAAACTTGTAAATAAACTAACTAATTAAACTTGATGGGAATTTTAGATACACCACAATGAATTAATATACAAAATTTCTATCTAGGGTACTTATGAAATAGACATTTTGTATGTTATTGTTCACATTGTGGAAGGCTCCACACATGCCTTAATGCATGGAAAACATTCAAGGTTTTTAAGTTCAAGAAATTTTACAATTAAATTTGGAAAAATGAATTTTATGCAGTTAATTATTACTCTTTTGATTAATGCATTATATCATATGTGTATATATTCATGTACATTTTGGGGGTTTAAAGTTAAACCCCAAAAACCTTTTCAATTTTTTGATTTGTTTCATATATAGATGGTCAAGTTTAGACTTTAAACCCCAAAACATAGTATCATTTGAAAAGAAAAATATGGTCTTTGGAAAGAAGCAAAAACAAAGATGAAACATTTCTAACTAAAGAAACTTGAAAGTTATGAACATTTGTTTTTATGAGTTCACATGTGAGCAACATTATTTTTGACAAGTGTATAGGATTATGAACTCATAGGATTGTGCCATTATAAGGTTCAACTAGATTGAAGCATGCATTTATCCTTGGAATAATAAATACATTTATGGAAGGGTGTATATTGTTCATCTACCCCATCTTGGTCATCTTCATTATGTATTAGAGAAACGCTTCTAAAAAGCTCCAAAATGTGTTCTTCCATTTGACATTTATGAAACTCCATGGCATTTTGATCATAGTGGCATTTTGAAGGAATGCAAACCCATGATGGCAATGCCATATGCAACCTTTCAAATTGATTGTGACATTCATGTAAATAAGTTAAGTTGATGCAAAGTTAATTGTTTCATTTACATGATGAAGATGGGCAAGTGGTTTCCAGAAAAACAATTCACAATGAAAGTTGTCAATTCATTTTAATTTGAACACTAAAAATTTCATAGGAATTTCAAAGTTCCAAGGCTTCAAACCATGAGCCTTATGTCTTTTCAAATTTTCATTATTTAAAAAAACTCAATACTCAAATAAAAAAGATAGATAGGTTGATAGTGCTCGTAATACCCATTGATCAATTTGTTTCATTTGAAATAAAATGTACTTTTTAATCAATTATTAGCCCATTTTCCATCTCAAGGTAAATGAATGATTATCCTATTTATGGATAAGTTGGGAATGTGATGATAAATGCCATAACCATTGTAGGTCCTTAGCAATTTAAATGTGACATTGCCATCAATGGCTGATGTATGACTATATTTGGTGGATTCCATTATTTGTATGGTGTCGTATTAACTATGGTCAAGAGGTATGTTAATGGGAAGAAAATCAATTTTCCCATAGTAATATTATTGACACTTGAAGGATGGTATAAGGTTATAACCTAACATAAGTAGATGAGGAGGCAAAAACAATATGATTTGCTTAAATGATTTGATTTTTTACAATACATATTATAATAAAAATAATTTGTTTGTTTGTTTGTTCAAATGTGACCATGAACATGATAGTGTTGATAATTATTAATGTTTATTTTTTTCCCAATTTTGTGATGGAGTTGAAGTGATGATCATCCATGGGATGATAATTTAACCAAATTTGGAGATAAATTGGATATTAAAAAATCATGAAATTTATCCATGAAATTGCATTTGTTCATTTGATAGCTTGAAATCCTATAGTTGCAAGACTACTACCATGGACATTGAAAGCTTTGGATCCCATGATGATAATGGCATTTTAAAGCCCCAAGATCACCTAAAAGGTTATTCATGTGCAAGTACAATTCAAAACATAATATATTAGATAAATTTAGTTTAGTTTAATTTGGAGTCAAAAAAAAAATGGGCTAGTGGTGTACAAATAGCTACAAAGTTTTTGAATACCCACAAAACTTCAAAACATATGAAAGGTTTTTGGAAAAACGTAATGTGACAATTTCGTTACAAGAATGAAAATTTGGAATCACTAATGCAAAATTCCCATATCCAAAACATTTTTGGAAAATCTCAATGTGAAATTTCAACTCCTTAAATTTTTTGGAAAACCCTAATGTGATATTTATATTCCAAAAAAAGTTTTTGGAAAACCTTAGTGTGAAATTTTCATTGCAAAAAAGTTCTTGGAAAAATTTAATGTGAAAATTTCATTTTAAGAAAGTAATTGGAAAAGCTTAACTTGAAATTTCCATTCCAAGAATAGTTTTTCAAAAACTTAATGTTGAATATCCATTCCAAGAAAGTTTTTGGAAAACCCTATGTGTGAAATTAACCATTTAAAAAAAGTTTTTGTAAATTCAAATTCTAAGAAAATTTCTGAAAAACACTAAATGTGAAAATTTCCAATTGATATAAAGTTTTTGGAAAATTCTTAAATGTGAAACTCATAATTCTAAAAAAAAAAATCAAAAAATTCTAACATGAAATTTCCAATTTTGTGAATTTTTTTGGAAAATCCTAATGTGAGATTTCTAATTCTAAGAAAGTTGTTGGAAAATCTTAATATGAAAATTCCAATTCTAAGAAAGTTTTTGAAAAATGCTAATGTGAAATTTCCATACCATTCCCCTTTCATACACAAACAAAACATTTATGTATCTTGGGGGGTGGAATTTGCAACCTAAATTCAAGAAGTGACCAAAAAAATAATAATTGAAAAAAGAGGTAAAACCTTTTTTACTAACTACTACTCAATGCTCCAAGAATAAAATTGAAGGATGTAGCTTGAACTAAATAACATATCGCAAGTTAACATACAATTACCACTCTTTTGCAACTTAATTACAAAATTGACACAAAAGCATGAAAGTGAAAATGGAGGCTTTTTCTTTTACTACCTACTACTCAATGTTCCAAGAATAAAAAAATGAAGAATGTAGTAACTAGTAACATACCATGGGTTGTGATACACAATTACCATTCTTTTGGAACCTAATTGAAAAGAAGTGACACAAAAGTGTGTAAAGGGATGACCACACTTAGAGGTATGCCAAATTTAAGTTTTCACCTTAACACTAACAATGAGGATCAACCCTTTTTTTGGTGAAAAAAAGAAGAAGAAAACACTATACAAATTTGTAAAGAGACATGTACATGCACACCAACAAAAAAAAGGAAAAAATAATCATTGGTAACTAGGTCACATCTGTGGCATCCACTAATGGAGCCATATGGCTTTGTGGGTGCATGCCCATGATGTTTCAATATTCCTACTTCCAAAATCCATGGTCAAGATCTTTTAACAAATCTTTTAGGTTTGAACATTTAGTAGCAACCGGCCATAGATTTCATTGTGCAATGTTGTTGAATCACAACCTTGGGTGCTTTCAAGTTTCTTGGTCTATTATGAGTCTATCAACACAAAATGTAAAACTTTTTCTCCCAAATGAGTTTGAGATTCTTGAAGATGTGTGTTTTGGTTGCTACTTCCAATTCCAAGTTGATAATATGTTTTCATTCCTTAAATATTTGTAAGTTTGTTGTGGTTTATGAATTTGGTTTCATTCATTTTTTGCATGTTTTAATTTTATGCATGTTTTGCATTTCTATCTATTGTTGCCTTTTGTCTTTGTGCATGTTTGGTATGTGCACACATCAATAGGACCATGAAGAGAAAATCATTAAAGTTAATAGTAAGATTGACAATAGGGTGCAAACCCAAATTATTGTGGTATTTATCTAATAGAAAAAAATATTAAATATATAGCCATCGTGATTAATTTGTGATTCTATACCATTACCTTTTGATGGCAACGACTCATTAGATTTTTCAAGATTGATTCTTTGTGGTTCATAGTCTTTTGGATTGTTGAAAATTGCATTGACTTCTCTTGCAACACTTGCAATCTTACCCTTGCCATTTCTTGATGTAGTTTTTCTTAATGGGCCTTCTTTTATTCCTCTTTTTCTTGGGTTGCCATTTCATTTAAGGCTTTTCTATCGGGTTGCCTTTTGATGCAACCCCTTTATTTCCATCATATGGGCAACCTAGTTTGAGTGATAGTTGCCATGTCGATTCCCCCATGTATTTAGAAAAGGTCGTTGATTTGAGTGACTTACTTAATACAAAATCAAATATCAATTTGTTGCCTTCTACTCCATTTCAAATGTTGAAAAAATCCCATGATCACACATAAAAGTTACAATTTGAGTGGGTTGCAAAGTTCCCTTAAGCTAGTAAAGGTGTCCTTGCCATTAATGGCATTCTTCACAACGTTAGATGCAACGTTTGCAACATCATTAACAAGAAAACCTTGTTTGTTTGTTCCCAAGTGGGATACATTGATGAAGCATGTGGGCAAGACGAAGGCCCAAAGGTGAAAACATGAAAAAAAAGAACCAAAATGATGGAAATGAAGGGCTTAAAATGTTCAAGAATGTGAAAACGTGATAGATATCATTCTTGGATCCTCTAAGGAAAATTCTTTTCGGGTATCAACCACTTTTGGTCAAGATGTTTATAAATATGACAAACAATTAAGTTGGCAAGGTGCCTTGTTGCCTTCTTTTAAAATTGCATTAACATTTTATTTCAAAGGTGGATTTTGGTTCTTAGTTTTTTAGAACTAGAATTTTTTTTTCAAATGTGGATTCTAACATTTTGTTTTTTGAAAGCTATTGCATTTTACTTTAGAGGTGGATTCTAATTCTTAGTTGTTTCAGAGTTGCAACAATTGTCTTCAAAAGTGGATTTTGGTTCTTGGTTTTTTAAAAATTGTTGCAATTTTTTTCTAGAAGTGGATTCTAGTTCTTGGACCTTAGTTTTGTTAGAGTTACAACATTTATTTTCCAAACTTGGATTTTGGTTTCTTCACAATTGGTTGCAGTTTTTTCAAATTTTTTTCATAAATATTTGTTTAAATTCCTAGTTTCTTTAGAACTATTGCATTTTTTTCAAATTTGTTAATTTTTTCATTTCGTTGCATTTGTAAGGGAATATGATCTTGTTTGCTAAACCCTACTACATGTTGGGCATGTGTTGCATTTATTATGTGTTAACTCCCTTTTTGCAATTTGCACAACAATGTGATGTTTTCATATTTGATTTTGTGGTCATAGTAAAGATCTACCAAGGGAAATTTTATTATTTATAAACTGATGGAAGCTCATCTTTTTCTAGTGATGAGTTTTGGGCATTCAAAGGTTTATTGGATTATAGGCATGACCACATTGGGTGGTAGATTTGAATGATTCCAATAATCAACTTGCTTTCATTGTGAATGGTGAGAGGCTTTGGGCCATGTAGAACAACCCAATTTCAAAAGTGTGAACAATTGTGATTCATGAGTCTTTTCAAACTTGGATTTCCCAAGTGAAGGCAAAATGTTCAAGTGAGTTTTCTAAACTATTTATTGTTTGATTTAAAGGTATTGAATGTTTTCTATGTTGAGTTTTGGGGCTTTGCATTGATGGGCGAATAATTTTTATTTGCTTATGTTGGTCCACAAGTGCAATTGCCTAATTGAAGAAGGAGTTGGATAGTTGCTTCCTCTAGTGTGCCTTGGTTGATGCCATGAGCATTAAATATCCACAATATTGGCTATAGCCCAACTTTGAGGACGACTTTGTCAAACACCCTAAAGCATTGAAGTTGTGGTGTTGTTGTAAACCAAAAATGTTGGGGGTGTGTTGAGTCAAGTTTCATAGTTCCACCTTTGCTTGATCATTAGCAACTTGATGCTCAACATGGCATGTTCAAGTTGTGTATAAAACCAATTCCAAGGCTTCCATGGAACCGCTATTTGATCTCAATCCATTGACTTGCATTTGGAGGACGATTCACACATCTTGTGTTTTGACCCATTCCTTCTTAAGTACCTTAAGCTCCTAGAGATGGCCATAGTTCATGTTTTAGGAAGTAAAAAGGATGAACATTGTTTCTTATCTCTAGCATTTAAAAAAAAACAAGGTCCAAGGTAATTTAATCCTCACCTCCTTCTTGTAGCTGGCATGCATAGCTAGAAGTTCTTCAAGTTATAGAAATTTCCATATGCTGCCACATAATAGCCTTAAATCTGCTTTTAAATTTTGTTTGTAGCCATTAATGAAATGTCTCTATTTCTCTCTGATTTGGACTACACTTGATTTGCAATAGACTGAATTTCGCCACTTTTCTACCTACCTATATTTTTCTCAAAATATATTTCTCTATTTTCTTTCTTCAAAGAAGGTGGACAGTATCCATTGTCCAATAAGAAGAGGCCACGTGCCATAAAAGGCTTATCCATTCTAAACCCCCTCGACCAGGAGCAGCGAAAGCTGCCTTCTTTTGTGCACTTGAGGTCGCGGAGAGGAAGTTTTGGCTTGCGGAATTTGTCGCGCAAGCGGCGGGAATTTGGTGAAGAAACCGAGAGATATCGAGAGATTTGCGACATCCAGAGTAGATGGAGAGCTGCTCTTTTCGTTGCGGTTAAGAAGTAGCTGAGGAGGTCAACGTACATCCGTGGAATTTTTTTGTCAAGAACAGCAGCAGCAACAGAAGATCCAAGACATGGTTTGTTTTCTAGCTTTTCAACTCAGGTTTTTCTTGCTCGATGTTATTTGCGATGTCTCCTTTGCAGACAGTCAGATTGTGACCAGAGAGTTATGACAATGGAGTTGAATCGGAATGCTTCTCTGTTTGACACGACTTTTTTTTTGTTTCTTTTTTTGAGGCGTTGGATTTTGTAGAATTTTCTTTGGTTTTAAGCATTGTGAGGAATTGGAAAATGCAGGCTTCCTTTGCTGCTTTGAGTGAGCGCGGCTTCTCGACGCGGATTTCAAAAGCGACGTCGTTTTGCTGTTTAGATCATGTGCGGGCTGAGCCTGCTTGTTCCAGGGTTGTTGTAATGTCGGCCTTGTGCAACGGTCTTGTTCACAGAACAAAGCTTGAAAGCTCCTTCCTGTCTGCGTCCTCTCGTGCCTTCTTGCGAAACGCTAGGCCCTCGTGGTCAAGGAGACTCTCTTCTGGTTCTTGTAAGCTTTGTGTTGTTGTCGCTACAGCCGCCACAGAGATAGGAGCTTTACCTAGCCTCAATGATTTGCCTCTCATTAACTACATCAGCCAGACAGGCCGAATCCAACCACCTGTTGAAGCTAAGACAGCAGCCAGCATCTTTGCAGTCTATGATAAGAACAAAAAGATTCAGGTAAAATCTTCTTCTGCCAATGTAGGTCAGTCCATCCTTCTTGTATGACTCACCTGACAGACCTTCACTTTAGGTCATTTGAGGTCAGTGCGGAATTGAGTTTCTGAACTAAAATTCCAACCCTGTCATATGCAGTACATTGGATTTTCCAAGGATGTTCGGAACTCATTGCGAACATTGATGGGACGGCGGCCTGAGCTTTGCCATTACTACAAACTATACAATTTACCAACTCTTGATCAGGAAAAGATGCTTGCTGTTCGTAAACAGGTGTGTACCCTTTGTATAGCCTGCTGTCCTCATATCTCCTCTCCTGTATATTTTTGTCTGGCTTTTGATGCTGCAATCGATACTGGATTGCTCTGATCTCCATCTTTTTCGTAATTTCTTTCTGAAAAAGGACTGTTTTCATCCCTCTTCTGAGTGCAGATGGTTGATTAGAGGTCAACTTCATAATGATCATGTCTGGTGCCACACAACATCTCAAATTCTTGTGCCACTGAAGTTGGTTGCAATTTCAGCAGTCCTTCATCTCTGTTTTGATCTTTGTTCCAAAGAAGTTGGTACATGATTGTGAACTTTGCAATGCCCATTTAAGAATAGGGTGCATTTTGCTGAAGCACTGGAATGGCTTGCACAGTGGATGTCAGAGCTTGGTCTGTCACCACCTGGTAATTCTGATCCAGTACAGAGAAACCAGTGGGAACAGCCTGGTGATGCTGGTTCTATTTCTGAAAGAGGGAAAAGTGCTGCTGCAACCGCCAAAGCCAAATCCTTTTTGCAGATTATGAAAGATCGAGGCCTAACAGAGGAGGTCAGAATTACTCTTCTGTGCACCACTCATTGGTACATGCACACTTCTTGTTGCAACAATTTGGTCTTCTCCTTAATTATGATTGTCACTTCAACAGTTTTGTATAATGTGGAGTTTCGGTGATGCAGATGGTTTACAATCCTGAACTCTTACAAACTGGAAAGTGTGATGTTTTACCGGTGTGTACTTTGTTCCTCCCCTTTCTTATTGTCCTGCCTTATCAATGATTTTTGAACCAAACATAAGCAAGACTGACACATCAGGAAGGTGGAATCTGTGGCAGGGAGATGGGTACATTTTGGATTGTGGTTGAATAGCATGAACTTGGGAGGTCCAGAGTTTTCAGTTTCAGGAGTAAACTCATAACAGGGCATGCATTTGTCCATGTCATGCCAATTTATATCTTGTATATCATGTTTGTCCCTGGGGCTTCACATCTGGTTCACATACCATCCGTACAGAAGATCCAGTGAGGTTGCCTGTTTAGAGTGTTATACTCCAAAGTATTTGAAGGTGGTTTGAAAAAACGTTAACTGTTGTCATGTGAGTGCCACTTACCTTGGTAGTAGAGAAGTGTTGATGAATACTTTGTTGAATATCAGTCAGAGGAGCAATCAAGTGAGGAAATAGCAGAAGCTGAAAAGACTCTTGCAGAGGCAGCAGCCAGGAGGAAAGCTATTGTAGTTGCAACCCCAGCTGGTGATGAAGTGGCTTTTGAGGTGTTTTATGAAAATAAAATCAAGACAAATGGGGGATGGATGTATGATATTCTTGTGAGCAAAGATGACAAAGAGACAAGGTTTGCCATCTCTGTCTTCACCCTTGATTGCATATTGTTCCCAAAAGTGGATATAATTGTGGATCTTGGCATATGAGTGCACCACAGGTGTATTTACATCTGTATGACTGTTCACATGTGTGTCCATTTGCAATCAGAGATGTATGGTACTTATATGTGCCCTGGTTGCACATATTAAGTAGGGAAAAGAGAATGTGAAAGAACTTCACTGGTTAAGTTGCAACTAAGGGTGACGTTGGCTTGGGTGAAGAGTATTCTGGCACTCAACACTTATCATGAATTGGTAGGACACCAGGCCTGTTCTTTACCTGAAGATATATAAGGAGGCAAGAGCATTAGCACTCAATTCCCAATTTTCAATTGGTCAAAAAGGTTTATGGTGTGGGTGGTTCTGTGCAGGCATCGGGTGGTTTGTGGCCGAATATATCCTGAGGCAGTCAATATGCCAGAGGACATCTTCTTGGAAAGGGTCTTTGCCTTTTTGTTGGTTAGTGCTGATTTTGTCTCCTCCCGATGTTTTATCCTTTATTTTGCTCTTCAATCTCATTTAGGCCTGGCTTGTCAAGAGTGCCTAAAATGCAAATTCCATGGAGTTGAGAAGGTGGGTATCCTATTTATCAAACTGCTGGATCTGATCTACTAGCCATTGTGGTTGTACAGCACAAGAAGGTCCAAAGGCACACAGAGGGCTTGCTTACAGAAGAGTTCCCCATCAATTATTTTTCAGTTTCAGAGGTATCGCAGCGATATGATGACTTCAAGGACTGGTTCACAGCAGAGTTACCAGATAGTTATTGGCGATTCAACAAAATCCATAGCTATGGGGCTGAGAAACCACCATTACTTGGACCTGCTTTCAATGCCCTCCATGAATCCTAGGCATGATAAAGAGGGGCACCAGAAAGGGAGGTTTAGAGGTATGACTTTGGTTTTTGTGGGTCCTCTGCTCTCTTGACCAATTTGTAGACTAAGGGGAGGGAGACAGAAGAGTAGAGGCTGTATTCAAGACTTCACTTTTGTCATAGACTGGTGGCCATAGACTGCAAGCTCAGTTTGCATCCAGAGCAAGAGGAATGCCAAGGACAGTATACATTTGATGCTGAGTTGTTAGAACTAGTTAATTATCCAGAAGGCTTTTGAGCTGGTTTGAGTTAAGACTGGACCTGCTTTTCTAATTTCACATCCTTTGGTTTCTTTTTAGAACTAATTTGAAGTCACATACCAAATGCCTGTAAATTTGTGGTCTTTTGGTCTTGTTACCCCTCCTGATTCCAGATGCACACTAGTGTTGAGAGGTCTTCTGCCATGTGAAGTGATGCCAAAGCCCATATCATTGCCAATTATTGCAGCTCTACATGAGGCTGTTGAGCAAAGCATTACCAGTGAGTGTTGTGCACAAAATATGGGTGAAACTTCACTTCTCAACATGGTTATGAATCCAGTTCTCTAGTCACCATGCTGCAGCAGTAAGTCTTTCAACAGAGCCTTCTGAGATACCCTGACTTAACTGCTGGGTACATAGACTCCAAGATATATCCTACTAAAACCTCACTGAAGCCTGTATAATTTTTTCGGAGGTGGTGTTGAGACCTTTTAGGTAGAAATGCATCAACTCTTGTACAACTGAGTATCAATTCCATACAATGTTATCTCTCTATGAGTTCCAATGGTGGTAGTTGCTAGTTAATGCTGAGCATATATTTCTAATGGTTTTTACTGGTAGATAAGTCTCCTGAGATTGGACATCTTCAAGCAGTTCTTTTATGAAATTTCATAGGATGTTCTTTTAGCTTGTTTTTTCTGAGTTGGAAGATAATTGTAACTGTTTTAATGACTTATGCCAGTATTCTATGACAGAACTTTTAACTTGACTTTGAACAGACTTATGGCAGTATTTTATGACAGAGCTAAGAACTTTACTTTGAACTGCACTCTCATGAAATATGTGATTCATGAGTACAGACTTAGGTGACGAGTACAAAGCAATTGGCACCAGTTATGTCATGCCTATTACCATTGAACTATCCTCATCAAGGTTCAACATGAAACCAACCCCTGGTGGATAGCTTAGTTACCAGATCATCAATTCTTGCATATCTGCACAATGACCAAGTGTGTGGGGGTTATATGAAACATCCTAGCACGTGTTTGAAGCAAATAGAAGCATGTGTTTGTGCTTCAGAAACACTGCAGATTCAGTAGTTGTCCTCTTTGGGTCACACTACTGAACAAACTGTGGAGTCCATCAGAGAATAAGTGGAGCTCAGGATCAGAGAAGAGGAGCTGTGGATAAAGGCAGAATTCAGCTCTTTAGTGGGAGCATTTGACTCAGGGTATGCTTGGTACTGAGTGAACTATACAGTACGACTGGTACTGGCTCATGCATCTTATAATACTCCAGAGCTTTAAAAGTCTCTCCTTCATCTGATCCTCTACCAACTGCTGCCTCCACACTCATGAACTTGTTGGCAGCAATTTTCCAGCCACAGCCAAAGCCTCCTCCTATTGCCGGTTTAAAGACCTCTTCAGTCAAGGTGGAGTGTCTGTCCCAAGGCAAATCCCCAGTCAGCATATTGTGTTATGTACTAAGTGTTGATTTCTTAGTTGAAGACAGGAAAAGAAAAGGCAGAAAACAAGTCTTCTGAAGTACTGGTGGTTGTTCAATCCAAGGTGCTGGATGGCCTTCTAGAATTTTGTGTTTAGAAGGCTGCACTGAACCCTAAGACAGAGCAAGGCCATATATATAAGCTGTGTACATCCTTATATGCTAACAAAAAATGCTAACAAAATGCATAACACGAATGGTGGACATACCTTCCAAAGTCCATCATTGAGGTAATGCATGTTGTCTACTCCTATTCCTTTGTTAATGCTCCTTCTGCAACATACAGGAACAAACAAATCATCGGCACACATCCTTTCTCCTGCAGTTGTAAGAGCATCTCTACCCACAGTAGTATAATGCACTGTACAAAGTACTTAAGTGACAGCACATACATGTCCTGGGCTGACATTTTGGTGTAGCCTATAGCAAGAGCATGCTGCTTCCCCTCAGCCATAATTGCCTGTGCAAACTCAGAAAGATTAGAAATGACTACCCTCAAGCAAAAAACCATTCAATATGTAAGGACTGGTGCAACCCATCACGAACATGCCCTGGCAGAAGAAAAGATTGGGGTGCCCTCTCCTCCTCAACTCAAACAAAAACGAGAAAATTGGAGAGAGTGCACATACAACAGGAGCATCTGCTAGGACTTCCTCATCAAGTGCACCACCAGCAGATGTGAGACCTGGGCACATGATATTGGCACCTGACAGCACAAACTTTATTGCTCCTCTATCCACCCGGAACATCTTCATGATTCCTGGATCTGTACACATTGCCAGCTCCAACTCAATCACAGATGCTCAATCCTGGAGTCAGAATTGAGCAAAAAACTGGAGAGAGCACTCAAGATATGAGCAAGTTAACTGTGGCAATTGCAATGGAGCTGTTGCACCACCAAGGTTTCTGGCACCATGGAAAGAGAGTGTTCATATGGCTTCCATGACAGACACTTTTCCAATGACACATAATGTTCCTCATAAGTAAGCTGGAGAGTGAAACCTACATTGGTGGAGAAGCCGCAAAGTTGGCATGTAAGGGCCATCCCGCACATTGAAGAAAAGAGGCACATTATTCACAACCACAAGATTGATGTGATTCTGGCTGCCACCACACAAACCCCCAAAAATATCATACAGCCAATTTCACAGCATCAGTTGAATCCATTCAGGTCCTTCAAATGCCTTAATGAATACAGTGCACAGTGCAAGTTTGACTATGCAAAAGGCACCAAATATGGTGGCACATCCATTGAGTGCTTTAGTGAACTGCTAGGGTTCTTTGAGCAAATACAAATCTGACATCCAACTCCAAGACCCTAACCGATCTTCAGCATCCTGCAGACCTCCTTCAGACATAGATAATTCAGGCTAGGGTTGAAGGAGAGTAATGGATGCACACCATTTGGCCACAATCAGGGGAGCTTTCTTGGGAAGCATATCCTCCAGCAACGGCTCAAGATCAGGGTACTGCACATAAACCGCTAGGGTTTTAGTGTCTTCAGGGTTTGTAAGGTTGTGAAAAAGAAAAAAAGAAAACAGTTTTCAATTCCACAGAAAAAGTCATCCTCTTCCTACTCCAAGAAAGCACGAGAAAGAAAATCCTCAAATCAAATAAAGAAATCAAATAAAGATGAGTTTTAGGGTTTCGTATCTCCGGTGAAGGACGGAGATCGTTGTTGCATTTACCTCATCGGCGATGCTCTGTCGAATTTTCCGCTGCACAGATGCTTTTACTTGATTCTGCCCCGTTACCTCCTCAGCCGTAAACCTGCAATTTCTCATCATTCCCATTATCACCACGACGCAACCGGACAAGAATGTCAGCATATCTACTATTAAGAAACATGAATCAAAAGGCTCTACTATACCCTTAGCCTTAGGAACTTATGGGCAAGACACTTAGAGCGCACACATGAGGGCTTGGAACCCACAACAGGTTGCAAACCCACAACAGATTGCAAACTAGTCATGAGGCAAGCCAAGCTACTACGACTCTACTGCATACCAACAACAAGAATCAAGCCTTGCAAGCTGCAAAAACAAATCAAACTGAATCCAAGCTCGAGAATGATGCAGGAGAGAGAGAGAGAGAGAGAGAGAGAGAGAGAGAGAGAGAG
>Ga0116231_10002086_pt1 | contig 41809 bp, 26 predicted proteins | sample S1TSphgellanicum_2_FD_89695 | JGI IMG/M metagenome (GOLD analysis project Ga0116231, IMG submission 89695) | Host-associated microbial communities from peat moss isolated from Minnesota, USA - S1T2_Fd - Sphagnum magellanicum MG | ecosystem: Host-associated > Plants > Peat moss > Unclassified... | reverse complement strand
ATTAAAAAAAAAAAAAAAAACAGGGAATGTTTGACAAAAGGTTTGCTTTTCAAAATACTTTTTGCAAAATGGTGAAAAATTTGCCACCAAAAAAAAATCACTAGTTAGGCTTTAAATCAAAGTGCTTACTTTGGTTTTTTGGTCCTTATTTGCAAGTAAAGTACAAAATTTAATTGCATTGTACTTAATATTTGTCAAATTAAAAATAATATACAGATAAAAAATAATTGTCAGCAACTTTGAGGACATGGATGTACAACTAGGTGCTTGCATACATACAAATGGACATAATCAATTTTATAAAAATAAAAATAAAAATAAATAAAGATTTTTTAAAATTTTAAAATTAAAAAAAATTAATTCATTTTTGTGCTGTCGCATGGATGGAAATCATCCCACAAGAGATATGACAATTAATGAAGTTGATATTTAGATTATATATATATATATATATATATATATATATAAGGATCATGGTTATGAACCCTAAAACCCATCCTGATGACTGGTGAGGTGTTTAGTGCAATTTCTAATACCCTCCCAAGACTGGTTTATATCTTACTCTCCATGATATATTGGTGGATTTCTTTTTGATATTTGTGCTTGAAATGAAGTGGTAGGTTTTCATGGATCTCTTTGCAGAAGTTGGAACAAATCAAGCAAACCATACAAAACAATATTTATTCTTATAACTTCCAGTTTGTGTGATTCAAGTGTAATCTTCCTTTGCATCTTGGATACTAACTAACTTATTGAATTATTGGATTATTGTCTTGTAACTAATGTAACCTGTCTATGAAGGAAGGTATAGTTTGCTTGTTTTGTTTGTCATGTCAAGATCTCTTGAACCACAATGCTTTTTTTTTTTTGGGCTATGCTCTTGGTATTGTTAAAAAACCTCTTGCCACGCTCTTGGTATTGTTGGAAAGCGCTCAATAATAAGTAGAGGTGAACCAAGTTGGTTTTCATAATGTTTTCACCTTTCGTGGAAAAGTTATTGAATATTGAACCAATTTTTCACTAAAAATTCATTTAAATAAAAAATAAAATAAAATTGGGGGGAATGTTCTTGATATTATTGGAAAGCCCTTAGTGAGTAGGATTTAATGAAGGTGATTTGAAATTTTTTAGACCTAAGGTACATGAGATATTGAATTTTGAGTTTTTAAAAATTATTAGGAAGTTAATTAAATTACAAAAACTGGTTTTGGAAGGAGAAATTAATTGGGTAACCACTTCACACTTGGGCTAATGGACAAGCTACACTAGATACAATTATACAAGGATATTGAATATCTTCTCTTATTATTATGGAAGAATGATGCTTTTGTAGATTGCTTGCCCAATCTATCTTTGCTCAAAAAGGAAATTCAATATGAAATTACCACTAGTTTTTTTTTGTTTTCCCCCATTTTCTAAATATTTAAATTAATTTTTTAATTTATTGTAGCTTCATTAGTGAGTGTCCCAAGAAGGCTTTAGCATTAAGTGAGGTCCAACCACTAAATAAAACTGGCAAAACAACTTGCCCCAAACAAAAAAAATCAAAATTGCCAGATTTTTTTGCTAAGTAGTTCCGGTGGTATCGTAGCCAAGAATATCAAAGGACTCTGTTTTTCAGAACTTTCAAATCTGGTATGTAGCCAAATTTGGCTAAATGATTGCCACATTGGCTACATCACAAAAAAAATCCTTGAGAAAAACACTAGATAGGCTACATGGTGTTGTTTGCTTTATTGGGGCCATCCACTACTCTAGAATAAAGTAACTTTATTATTATTAATAATTTATTAATTAATTAATATGAATATGAATATTATTGTTATTTTTGGCACAAATGAAAAGAACAGTAACTTAAATTTTGATACCAATCATATCAGCTTTTTTCATAGTGTCCAGGGGGAACCTGCAATATGTTCCGTGCTAATTAACAACTTATGACAAAAATCTGCATATCCGTGTGTGTTAGGCTGCCAGCCAGCTTCCAAATGTCTCTTATGATTTACAAGAGCATCCAGCTTCCAAATGTCGCTTATGCTTATGAGGAAGTATATGAGCATCCATCCAGCTTCCAAATGTCGGTTCTGTGTAGTTATATGAGCATTATGAGCATTACACCCTAGAGTTTTGTTGCTATGAAGACTCTTTCAGCCTCAAACTTATGATTTTAATCATCAATGAGCATGGCCTGAAAGCCACGAACCCTATTGAAGCAGAAAGCATGGAAGCAATTGAAGCAGGTTTTTGGCTTACTAATGTGTATATTGTCAGGACATGTGATAAACCCTTCAACTGCCTTTGCAGTATATGTGTGTGTGTGTGTGTGTGTGTGTGTGTTTGTGCACATGTTCACTGCTTAAAGCTTCCATGGAGTACTTAAATGTCCAGCATCTTAGGCCCCATCTTTGGAGCATGAAATCATAGCATCTTTCATGTTTATTAGCCTTGCCTATACTACCTGGGCAAGGCAAAGGATATTTATTGTGTTTAGATTCATTATAGTGTATGGTAGCTTAAGGGATTTTGGCCCCTAGGTAATAATAATAATTGGTCTATTTATATTTTTATGAGGATTTTTGAAAGATGATATTTTGGCTTAGGTTGAAACTTGAGATAAGTTGTTATAGAGTTATAATATGTTGAAGGATTTCAGTTTCTTTTAGAGGATTTTTTTTGAAGATTAGGTATATTTTGGCATGGTGAAATAGGTATTTGAGTTTCCATAATTCTTCTTTTGCCTTAAGATACTTTTTAATGTAAATTGCAAGGGCATAGTGTGACACACCCCTTGGTTCAGTGGAATGGTATCCAGATGAAGCTCATAATTGTGAGCACTGATGGGTTCTGGGTATAGGGTTTAAGCCATGCTAGATGTTATGCATAAATATTGCCAACCCAATTCTAGTGAGGTCATTTGGAGAAAAAATTGGGTGAAATTGTCACTAAATCCTAAACCCTAGGGTTGGTCTCTGAGTCCTTGGGGGGTGAAATTGAGCAAATGAGCCCTAACTCCTAAGAGCTTAAGCCCATTTTACAACCATTTAAATTTTTTAATTTGTATTTGAGCCTTTAGTTAAAAATTTGATCTAGTCTATTCATCTGTTATGAATGAGATTATGAATTCAATTGTTGGATTCAAAGATTACACACTCTCAAAAAAATCGTTGACAAAAAAACTTCAGCCAAAATCAAGCAAAGAAAGGATGGTGAAATAACAAAGCTAGACTAATAAGGTCACACATGATCGGGCAAGTCATGCCCAAGGTTGGATTTGAAGCTTATTATTTGGACCAATTATTTGCCATGAGTGGGTTAAGTTTGGCCAGAGATTATTTGAGCTCAGGCCATTGTTTGAAAGCTACCACCACCCTAAAGAAGTTTTGACAGCTGAAGAAGGTCTTTTGTGATGCAAGAACCACTAACTAACTAACTATTTCCAAACCTTTATGTGGTCCCATCTTAACCAGAGTATAGGGTGAGAGTCTTGCAAGCCTAGTTTTCTTTTCTGTTAATGAAATAATTTCTGGCACATTTGGGAAACCTCATCCATAATCAACTAGACCCCATTATGATATTTGCTTAATAATAAATAATAGTACCTACACAGGGCACCTCCTCACTCACTCACTCACTCACTCACTCACTGCCAATAGACTAATGAGAGGACTTAAGTTATTGTTCAGGTTACCTTCCAAAATGATTGACAAGGGAGTGAGTGAAGTGGAGTAAGGCCAATGAATACTATACCATATGTAGTTAAACTTCCCCACCAGTTTGTGCTCTAATAAGATATGGGTTTGTTTTCAGCAAATAATTTCCATTTTGTTGGCTCTGCCTGTCAGTGAGAGACTAGGCATTGTAAATAGATTTTAGGGTTTGAGGATTTTGATAATTTAGTGGAATGAAATTTCTATTTAGGGTTTGAGGATTGATAATTTGTTGGGAAGAAATTTCTATTTAGGGTTTGAAGATTGATAATTTCTTGGAATGAAATTTCTATTTAGGGTTTGGGGATGATAATTTGTTGGGAAGAAATTTCCATTTAGGGTTTGAGGATTGATAACCTAGTGGTATGAAATTTCTATTTAGGGTTTGAGGATTGATAATTTAGTGGAATGAAATTTCTATTTAGGGTTTGAGGATTGATAATTTAGTGGAATGAAATTTCTATTTAGGGTTTGAGGATTGATAATTTAGTGGAATGAAATTTCTATTTAGGGTTTGAGGATTGATAACCTACTGGATTGAAATTTCTATCCAGGGTTTGAGGACTGATAACCTATTGGAATGAAATTGCTAGTTAGGGTTTGAGGATTCATAATTTGCTGAAGTGAAATTAGAATTCAGGGTTTGAGGATTGAAATTTCATTCCAAAATTCCAATTGCCTACGGAGATGATTAAAATTTGAAAATTCAAGATAGGTACCTGTTCTGTTCCATAAGGGTCTTGCCGGTTCTTTGGATGCTACTTACTTACTGGGTAAGCAGCGAGGTTCTTTACCCGACCTCATCTTTTAAAAAAAAATAAAAATCAATAATCGTGAGGCAGGTAATTATTAATACCACCCTTATTATAACCATGTTGATAACCTGATGTTCTCTCAATAACTGGCCAACAATGGTTCAAAGTTAGAACTTGGCATAAGGGAGGGGCCGAGCCATTACATGCACATGACGAGGAGGAGAAGATGATGAGTCGCTCGCTTCATCACGAGTCCCTAGGCTTAAGGATTTGTCATTGTCGGTTGCCCGAACACCAGATATTACCCGTTGTCCATCATATTGGTGAATACCGGCCACAGAATTTTGCTCGAAATGTCGGTTGGGTTTGGCCCACACTCAACTCCTGTGAGAGAGCACCCCCGCCCCACCCTTTCTCAACACTATGAAGGTCATTCAAAGGACAAAATTCCGGGCCGGCCCACCGGTTTAGACGCCGCCATTTCCGTTGTTCTTTCAAGTTGAGACCCAATTTCCGAGGCATTTTTTGTCATTGGGTCAATGGATGGGGTGTTCAACACGATCTGAATTCGGCAGTTTTTTTTTCTTGGATAGTGGCCGGTGTGGGTCCGGTGTAGGATCAGTATGGGCAAAACAAGCCGTGCCGCACAACAATTAATTACTAGTCGAAAATTAACAATACGAGATGATTCTGACTTCCGACCAACAAAGGAAACTGAAAATTTGATGAAAAAATAAAATTAAAAATTAAAAAAATTTGAAAGAGGCCGGCCACAGCTTCTTGTCTACATTCCGGGTGCAAACAATCGGCGTACTAATAATTTCCTGATGCTGCAGGCTTGTCACGGACAAAGCCATGACCACGGCGGGCAGGGCAACCGTGGAGTCTCTGATGTCAAGGGGATTATTCTGTGTCGAAAGTGTCCTCGGAACTGGTGCTTGGGATGGGGGTTAGTAGGTATCCCTGGACTCATCAGACGACGACAACTACCGTCTTACAATTTACAAAAGGTTTTTTGTTTGTTTGTTTTGTTTTGTTTGTTTGCTTTGAGGGGTTGAGATATCTCAAATCTTAGGCTTGCTCGGGCTGTGTTTTTTTTAAGGTACGGCTAGTAAAAAGGGCCTTGGTGAATGAGTACCTTGTAGAGGGTTTTCATTGAGGTGGTTTTGTTATCCTTTAAGACTTGCCATGTAGGAGAAGCAAATTTGTTTTCTGTGGCAATTTTTTTGTAATTTTTTGTGGGAAATATTTTGGAGAAGGAAAAATTCTAGAAAAAATTCCTCTTTTTAAAATGAAAAATCTGCCACGAAATGAATTTTTTTAAATTAAAAAGTTGCCAAAAAGTTGTCACAATTGCCTAAAAAATGGAAGTGTGCTTAAAAGTTGTTTCTTTCACATTTTTAATATTGTCAAATTTGGCTAAATGTATATTCTTATGGATGATGGCCACTTGAGCAACAACTCAAAATTGAAAATAAAAATCACTATTGAATTTTGGAGGTAAATTTTTGGCACTAAAATAAATAAATAAATCAAACATCAAAAATTTTGCAACAAAATTGAATTTCACATAACCAAAAGATTAAAATTAATAAATATAAATATAAATATAAAGTACATTAGAATAGGCGCTCAATGGCACACATGCCGCACTAGTAGTTACTTAATCTTTGAGTGGACCTTGTTTCATCACATGCAATTGCAATCACATTATTCAATGGTGAAAATGAACAACTACCATTTGGGACACATAGTGTGTTGGGGATCAATTGGTTTTGCTCCCTAGCTAGGAGTAAGTAATCCTAGGGTTTAGGGTTTAAGGGTTTAGAAAAAGGATATCATACTTCATATTGCCAATGCAGAAAGAACTTGTTGGCCTTGCCTATCAAGGCAATGATATTGTGTTTAGATTCATTATAGAGTATATAATAGCTTAAGGGATTTTGGCCCCTACTAGGTAATAATTAATAATAGGTCTATATTTTATACGAGGATTTTTGAAAGATGATATTTTGGCTAACTCGTGTTGAAACTTGAGATTAGTTCTAATAGAGTTATAATATGTTGAAGGATTTTGCGTTCTTTTAGAGGATTTTTTAAAAGATTATGTATATTTTTGCATGGTGAAATATTTGAGTTTTCATAATTCTTTTTTTCCCTTAAGATATTTTTTAATGTAAATGGCAAGGCCACGGTGTGACACACCCCTTGTTCACTATTTATTGTGGATGCGATAGACACTAAAAGAGAGAGAGAGAGAGAGGGAGGCTCATATTATTATAGAATATGGGTGGGATCTGCTCGGAGCATTGAAAAATCTAATGTGGATAATATAACACACAAGTTTCATGAGTTTTGAGGATGAAAGTGGGAATCACACAAGGTACAAATAAATACACGTTTATTGGTTTCTCCTTAAGTCTGTTGTTGACAGTTGATCTACATGAAAGATAATGGAGGCCCACTCTTATATGTTAAATTTTTTTTAATTAATAAAATACAAATTCAATCTCATTTGTTGTGTTGATGAGTACTATTGTGCGGTCTCTTTGGTGGTGGCAGAGGGTCTACTCTTCTTTGGGGGTGCATAATCAGATCAACTACAAAATAAACGGCAAACACACCGTTTTTGTGTGATCTAGGAGTGAATTCAGGAAACCCACGACTAACCTTACCTAAGATGTTAACTTACCTAAGGAGTTGGTTGGTCGGTCGGTTCCATTCGGTACCTTTTTTTTATTGTCAAAAGTACTCAAGATGAAAAGTAAAATACGACACAAATGCCAATATATCTAATATATAAAACTTTCATTGATTTGTGTCAATAGTGGAGACATAGGTTATATATATATATATATATTTGCTTTGATAATCCCATTAAACCCTAAATACTAACTTGGTTGTTAAGTAGGCCAAATAAGGCATCAACAACGGCCCCGCACCTTAGTTTGATGAAATTGTAAAATGGGGAGACAAACTAAATTTAGTACCATGTTTGCAAGTAAAACTAATTTGTTGTTAAATTTTAGATTTGCACTAGACCAAAGTTTTGTTGCTTCCACCATTGTTCCTAATTCATTATTAATTAATTAGTATTAATTAAATGTTCCTAATCTAGTTAGATGAACCCCAATTTTAAAACCTTTAAACACTTTTAGAATCCACAACTATGGGAAGGTTAGATGTACAATGAGAACCCAATGAAAAAAAGTCACATTCATCCATCATCCATCCATGGTGGTGTGTTCGTCAATGTTGGTTCACTTTGGTCTCCAAAACTAGCCTTTACTTATGAAACCCTGGCAAGGTCTATTAAAGAAAGCACCCAACAAAAGGAGAAATGAAGATCAAAAGGAGATGACTCAAGTCCCAACTAAAAGCCCAAAGTGAGTCACAAAGGGTGAAGGGAACAAATTATGTTCCAAATCTCCCATTAGTTGTGAAAAATATATCCCACGGGAAGGAAAGGAAACCTGAAAAAATAGTAAGCCTAGAAGAATCTTCATTTACAATGATGGTGCGTCTCTAATAAAAGCGGCTTGCATTTTTTTTTTTACATTCTTTGTTTATACAAAGCATGTAAAACCACCAAAGGAGGGCCATCAGTGCCTTTTGTTGACCATGCCATGTTAACACATTAATGAAAAAAATCATTTCCTTGTTAATGTAAGCACCTAAATACTCTATGGTCAAAGGAAAAAACATGTTTATGGAGGTGTCAATCATGGTCAAATCTTTCCTTTGTCTAAGCCACCATTGTTGTGACCATCCTACAAGGTGAAATAGTTCAAAAAATCAAATCTATTTGGGTGGGATTGGCAATGATTATGTTAGGCAAAGTGCAAATGCTTTTAGCTCATAACATCTTGTCAACTCATTGATGAGAAGCTTGAGGTGAAGGCTATGAAAGGACATGAATTTTGCTCACACAAAACATGAAACCTTACATTTTTTTACAATTAAAGTGAAGATATTTTGAACTGCAGTGTGAGGTTGACCCCACAAGAGATGAGAGAGAAACATGTGGACACACATTAAGGGGGCTTGTGGGCAATCCAAAGACCCAAAACCCACAAGTTTTCCAAAAGCTTGCATGAGGGTTAAATAAAAAATGACGAGCTAATGTTGAAAGGTCGATTAGGGGAGAAAGAATGAAGCGCATAAAAAAATTCCTATGCAAAACATTGAGAAAAAATCATAAAGGCAACTTGGATGTCTCTTGACTTTGAATGCGCCTATTACATAGCAAACATCTTCATCTTCTGTATAATTGTAAAAAGAAAGAACAGAAAGAAACAAACTTAAACATGATGCCCAAAATCTTGATGTGTTCAACAAACAACAAAAATCAATAGAAAAAATAATCTTTAAAAAAAAAAAACCAATCAAATTGAACACTTGTGAAATTGAATCACAAACCTCACAAAAACCAATCGAAAAATAAAATAATCAAAAGCAAGATAAATAATAGAATTCAGGCCAACAATATCAATATCATCAAAAGGGAAGGAAAAATACATGAAAAAAACCCACACAAAATATTGAAGCACATGAATATCAACCAACACAATAAAAATGTGCCTTTAAAAAAATTTAAAAACAAAAGAAAAAAAAATTTCTGTCAAAGAAAAATGATAGATGAAGAAAAGAGGAACTTGCTGGGCCAAGAAAAAGAAAAAGAAGTCTATTATCACCTTGTAAGTTGTGGAATGCAGCTCCCATGAGGTAACTAGCTGCTCCCCAGTCCTAATGTTCCTAAGTGTAATGCAGCCTTGTTTTCTAGGGACTTGAGGGGATGGATTGTGTTGGGTGAATGGGGATCTCCATGTGCAATATTGAATTTTTCTCATCATGAACAACAACATCTGGATCTGAAGTACTTTAAAATGGACTTAATGAGCACACAGAAGCTCAAGTACAAATGGATTAAATGCAAGACGGGAGATCAAGCTACATGCACTCTCTCCTTGATTGTGGAACATCATGTATAAATTTTCTCTCTTATTATTCATTCCTTGGCAACTAAACTTGACAGGTTTAATGGCTGCAACCAGACAAGCCAGACCCATCACCCACAATGTCTGTCTGAGTCTGTTTGCATGATGCAATGCTTGTATGATATAAGTGTGATGCAAGCTTGATGCTGTCTAATACATAAATTGATGATCTACTTAATTAGGGCTGTAATTTTGTGATGCAGCCAAAGTGGTGAGATGATCTATAGGAGATTTAGCCAAATTCTGACTCTAAACTAGATCTGAAAATACAAAAATTTTAATCATCTTTTAAGTTTATTTTTGGGGTTATTTAATAGAATTAACATGTAAAAATATCTGGTGTTTTTTATACTCTTATTTTTTCCCTCTGAATTCTAGCTAACAAAACCTCCAAAAATCACTTCATTTTCAAACTTTTCATTTTAATTTCGCTCTTTTTGAAGAGATTTGGTCTGTTAAAAAAGGGTGAACTAGGGTTTAACTTTTTGGCAACTGGGTTGTTTGTCAAATGTTTAAAACTTTATGTTACGGCCTATGCCCCCATTGCAATTACAAAGACAAAGTATGTCCACCAAAGAGATAGACAGAGATTTAATGTTCCCCCGTAACAAAATGCTCTAATTACAAACAAACTGAGAGTTCACAAACTCATTGTACTAATCAGTGATTTTTTCTCGATAAATATTGTCCTGTTTTTGACAAAAGAATTGGGAAAATTTTGAATTAAAAAAATTTATTTGCGGGTGTAAATTCCACTAATTTTGCTCAATTTTTGGAAGAAATCGCCAAATTGGCTGACTTGTTTTGGCCAGAAATCGAGTTTTAATTTCCAGTTTTTTCCCTTTTGTATTAAATAATCTCTCCTTTTGTTCTCATCCCCAGTTTTGTTGAAATTAGGATACTGATCCTCAATTTCATGGACTTTACATATAGCTTTATTAGGTAGCATACTAAAGGCACATTCACACTTGGTGTTAAGGATTCTAATATTAAGTCCTGTAACACCAAGCTAGTCATTTAGGACCTAAACCTATTTATCATGAAGATTTTATGTTAATTTAACAATCACTTAATACTAAACAATCACCCATTTAACATTGGCTGCCACCTAAGATGCCACCTAGATTTTCACTTTAACACTGACTTAACATTAGGTGTGAATGGACCTTAAGTTTGTCCCATCTCTTCTAATGAATGACCTTTTTGAGGTGATGAAAGGAACCATGTTAAGACATTGCCCATTTTTTTAAGGGGAAAAATGGTTCATGGGAAAGTGAACTGTTAATTCTGTTTTTCACACTCTCAAGCTTCAACAATACACAAAGTCCCAACAGAAACACAGTTGTTAAGTTGCACTTCACTGCAAAATACCATGCCCAGAGGCTTCAGAGGGTTAAGGACAGAAGAGTGGGGGGGGAGGAGGGGGGAGGTCAGACTCCAGACTGAACCAGCACGCAGCAGCAGAAGGACACTAAATACCCTCTTCTAATGAGCATCTCCTTATCAAGTGGTCACCAAGTGCCTTCCCTACTTACCTACCTACCTACCTACCTTCATAGTAAACCACTTACCTTCCGTAACTAGTTTAGTTTATCTGTAATACCTTGCTCATCTACCTAGGTAAATTTTTACCTCACTAGTGTGATGGAGAAGTAGGAGGCTTTATAGGATCGAAACTTAGGTAACTAGCCTCCTAGTACCACCTAACACTACCTAGGTAACTACCTATGTAAATGGGTAAGCATGATAGCCTACTAGGTAGGTAATGCAAGAGGTCACTACCTCTGTATCTAGGTACATAGGTAAGACACTTGGTGACTACTAGGTAGGCAGATCCATTGAATGGTAAGTACATAGCTAACCACTGTGGTTAACTACAGGACAGGAATATAATGAAAACTGTTTCTGGCAGACATAATATCATCATCCATGCCATCATCCATCCATCCTACATGATGCACTCGGTGAGTGCTGGGTTAGATACTCTGGGACGGAAATGTTCCATCAAGTTGGGCAAAATTGAAACTCACACTTCACAGTTCAATAGTAACAACACATGATGAATATTCCTCAAAGCTCAAACTAGTTTTTGGGTGGTTCTTGGATGATGGCCAGAGTGTGAACCAGCAGCACCCCACCACTGGCATAGCACCAATTTGGATGGATGATGACTGGATTGAGATATTTTTTCCATTGGGTTTCAGAACCCAGCTTAACCATCATCCCCTGAGGGTTATAGCTTGGTAGTCTCTCTCCCTTACACAAGGCAGAAGCAACAAAAAAAGGGTAAGCAAACAAATCTTAGAGAAGAATAGAAACTTGATTGATCACTTCTGCAGTAGCAGATTTGTGCAGTAGAAGTGAATCTGAAGCTTCCATGATTAACTACATACAACTAGCCTAGTGCCAAAGGAAAATTTGAGTACCGTATTACTTGGGCTCGTTCCGTAGCAAGGTGCCTAATAATAATAATAAATAAATAAATAAATAAATATTTTGATCATTTACTTTCAGCAATAAAAATTTTTAAAAATATTTTTTAATTAGGCATTATACTAAATAATGAAGCTAGTGTGCCTGAGAGTTTCTTTCAGATTTTTGGCAATGGCAGGTAGATATTTTTCAGAAATTTTTGGCAAATTTCAAAAAATAATTAATTAGTGCTTAACCAGTCTAGGTAACTAGGGTAGTAGTAGTAGTAGTAGTAGTGAATGTGAAGCTTCTCCTCTCTGGCCCACCCTTTCCCCTGTCACTCACACACTCACTCACATACTCAGTCAGTACTCAGGAGGAAATAATAAAATAACTTTTTCCCCAATTTAATACAACCCATGTGATCACAAATTACAGGCAGAAATGAATTTTTTAATTTCACAAAATGAAATTTTTTTTTAAAATAAAATCCAAGCTTCTGAATTCCAACATTCATCCATGAGTTTCTGTCCTTTGGGCAGGCATCATCCAGATCAACACTGGTAAGTAAGTAGAGGAAGAAGAAGAAGAGGAAGAGAAGGAAAAAAAATTTGCATTCCATGTTCCATTGCATTGCAATGAGGAGGAGCTTTTCAGCTTGGCTTGAGATTGTAGTTTTGTTTTGTTGGGGGTTTTAATGTTGGGTTTTGTTTGAACTGGACCTAATTTGTTGGGTTTTTTTCTTTGGTTGCTGTTGTTGTTGTTGTTGTTGTTGAGAGTGCTCTTGTCAAGAGTTGTTGATGAGTCTAGCAAAGTTGTGATCAATTTTAATTACTAAGTTTTGCTGTAGAGCAACTCAATGCTAAGTTTGCAGTTTTGTGAGTAAAAATGCAGATTGTCAGGAGTTTTGCAGCTTGTGACGTCACTGTAGAGCAACTCAGACTCAAGTTTGCAGCTTGTCAGTTTCTTGCAGCTGTAGAACAATTTCAATGTCAAGTTTGAAGCTTGTGAGGTGGAGGAGTTTGCAGTTTGTGGAAAACTTTGCAGCTCATGTAGAGCAGCAATTCAATGTCAAGTCTGCAGCTTGTGAGGAGCAGAAGGAGGAGTTTGCAGCTTGCACTGAGTTTGCTCCTCTAGAGCTGCCGCAACTCAAGGTGAACTCAAGTTTGGAGTAGCTTGTGAGTTTGCAGTAGTTATTGAGCTTGCTTGCTGTAAAAAGAAAGAGCAAGAAGCTTGTGAGTTTGCAGTAATTGTTGAGCTTGCTCGCTGTTAGAAACAAAATTTCTGGTGATCTTCTAGTCTCTTATATTAATATTCCTCCAAAGATTTCAGTCTTGAGAGTTGGGGTCAGTGTTCTATCCCTGTCTTGTAGTACTTGGGATAACTACCAGATTCAATGCATTCTTGAACTTGTTTTCAGCATTGCTGTCTACTGCTTGTTTTTGTTGAGAGATCAACTGCGTTCTGTGAGAAGAACATGAAGTTGGAAATGGATTTCCTGATCATCAGCAAATCTAGAGCAGCTTCACAATTTTAGTACAACTTGATTTCATCAGCTAGCAGCAGCAGCTCTGAGGGCTTGGAAGAAGATTTCCAGAACCACTGCAAGCAGCTGTGAAGCTGCCGGAGTTGGAAGAATGGGGCTTGGTTCACGATCAGCTGGGTCATGGAGATTGCAGATTCATGGCTTCCTGCAGCAGCTCATGATCATGTTCTTGATCCTCGCTGAAACGCGGATTGACATTGGGTTTCTTCAAGCTCAGGAGGTGGTGAATCTTTCTCCACCTTTGCATCCATCCGATCTCGCAGTTCTGAGAGCAGTGAAGAACGCCATGGCTGATCTACCGGGAGGGAGCTTCTTCACTAGCTGGGAATTCGCCCCAGGGATAGACCCATGCCAAATCTTCACGGGAGTGAGCTGCATCAGTGTGCAAAGATACAGCAGAGTGAATCTCCTCTCTCTGGGACCTGAAGAAGCCGGAGAACCAGGACTGTGGGGACCACTACCTCCGGAGCTCGCAGACCTACCTTTTTTGCAGCAGCTATCCGTCTCACCAGGTGCAGTCAGTGGATCCATTCCTCCTGGCCTTGGAAGCCTGACATACCTGGAGGAATTCTCTTGTGCACAGAACTTGCTCACGGGTTCCATCCCGCCCACCATTGGAGCTTTGAGTAAGCTTCAGGTACTGCAACTGAGCATGAACAGATTGGAAGGAGCCATACCAGCTGAGATTTCTTCCTTGCAAGCTCTGGAGTTTCTTGTCCTGTCAGATAACCTTCTTTCTGGCAACATTCCCATGCTCTCCAACAACACGCATCTCGTTCACTTGGATCTCAGACACAATGAGCTTGGAGGGGAGCTTGTGAGCTTCATGTTGCCAGATTCTCTGGAGTTTCTATCACTGTCCAAGAACCAGTTGAGTGGAGGGATTGGGGCTGTGGGTAGCTTGAGTAAGCTCAACTACTTGGACTTGAGCTTCAACCAATTCAGCGGTGCCATCCCAAGCTCTTTGTTTGGGATTGCAGGGCTTTCTTACTTGTTGCTCAACAGGAACCAGCTCTCAGGTCCCCTCCCCATGACATTGCCCCTCAACTCTGATGAGCAGCTTGTCACCATCCAAGAGGTGGACCTCAGCTTCAACCTGCTTCAAGGAAACATTCCAGCTTTCCTTGCTGGTGTTCAAAGCTTGTACTTGAACAACAACCTCTTCATTGGCACTGTTCCTCAGGTCTCTCTTCTTCCTTCTTTGCTTGTTCCTCAGTTCTTTGCTTGCTTGCTTGTTCCTCAGCTCTTTGCTTGCCCTTTGACAGTCCAGATCAAATCGAGCTTGGATGGTTCAGATCAAACTGGGTCGCCTTCGGTCCCTCAACTCTTTGCTTGCTTGTTTGCTTGTTCCTTAGCTCTTTGCTTGCTTGTCCATGGACAGTCCAGATCAAATCCAGTCGACCTCAGATGGTTCACATCAAACCTGGTCATCCTCTGTTCCTCAGCTCTTTGCTTGCTAGCTTGTCCATGGATGGTCCAGATCAAATCTAGTTGACCTTGGATGGTCTAGATCAAAGACGGGTTCCTCAGCTCTTTGCTTGTTTGCTTGCGACTTCCTCAACTTTTTGCTTGCTTGCTTGTTTTTTCCTCAGGGCTTTGTTTGCTTCTTCTCTTCGCATTGAAGTCTGGGGTGGCAGATTCTGTCATTTTCTTGATTGCATTATGTAACATAATCTTCTCCTGATGATCATATACTTGGAATAGTGACCAAAATTGTGTCTGTTGAAACATGATTTGGAAAACAAACCAAAATATTGTTGAATCTGTCACTCCACAACTTAATATCATGCAGGAATGATCTTGTCCTTGCCCATTACCTTGGGTTCGAATGTAATGGGCAGGGGCTTGAGCATTCCATAGTACATTGCAGTAGCTGCTATGTCTCTCTTCCTCAATTTCTTCATTCCATAAAGTCTTTGATTCTTTGTTGCCATACAACTACTTCACGTGATCATTGAAGCATGGAAGTCAAACTCAGGATCTTAAGCTAAGTATCATCAGATGCAAAATCATTGCAGAAGATTTTTTGCAAAATTTGTTGGCAAAACATTGCAAACTCTTGCCATATTTATTTTGCAAAATTGTGCACCTTCTTGCAAAGTTTCCTGCAAAATTATTGCCAAATAATGCAAACTCTCACAAAAAATTTCTTGCAAGACTTTAAACATTGGTCTCAAAGAGTGTGGGGGCATTTGTTTGATGGATTTTTTTCTTTTTTGGGGTGCAGGAATTTGTGGCAAGCTTGGAAGCATCAACACTGCAGTCACTCTACCTGCAACACAACTACCTCTCGAGTTTTGGGAGTTTAGCAACTGCTAGCATCCCACCCACTGTGGCTGTGTGTGTACAATACAATTGTCAGCTTCCACCTCCTCAATCTCTGTGTCCTGAAAATGCAGGACTGATCGCACGACCCATCAATGAATGCACCAAATTTACAGGTACCCAAAATTCACAACCACCTTTTTTTCCTTGAGTAACTTAAGACATGTCCAAATTGATGGTTTTTTAGACATGCCCAATGGATGGATTGGTCCAAATTGATGGTTTATAGACATGTCCAATTAATGGGTTTTTATGTGTTCTATAGTAGCCAGTGCTTCATTTCAGGTCAAGAAGAAAAATTTCCAGATACAAACAAACATATTATATAGTAATCAAAAGTTTGCATATTATCTGTATATTATGACAAAGTGGGTTTCTGATTTCTTTAATCAAATTTACAACAAACCTCAAATCAGATAGTGAGCATTTTTCTGAGACTAAAATGTGTGTAGGAACTAACAAAGTCTTTGGTAGTTGGATGACAGCTAACAAATAATCTTTTGAACTTAGGCATGCAACTAAATTTTTTTTGACCTTGGATTGCAGCTGGCACACGGAATTAAGAAGATGGATAGATGTCCGCATGTTGAGAGGGAAATGCTTTTGTAGTTGAAAATGGTTTGATTAGATTTTACAACCTAGCTTATGAGATAGTGAAACACAAGACTTTGTAGCTGTAAATAGGATGATTATGTTCAATAACATAGCTTGCTTAGATAATCAAACACATGAGATTAGGTTATTATGGTATTGACTGGGTTTATGCCCATGATTTATAGGAAATGTTCCATGAAGTTCTCAACAAAAAAGGACTCGCACTTTACAGAAATACCTGGTGAATATTCCTCAAAATTTGGGATCAAAGGAAAAACTACAGCGTTCTATAGTCAGTCTCTCCCTGAACAAACCAAGCCAGTCCCAAAATACCTGAACAGGCCAAGCCAATCAGAAAATGGTTTGTTTGAGGAGTGATGACTCAAGAAATGACTTCAAAGTAGCATGAAAGTAGCCTGATGAAGGCATAATGTTCTCTACTAGCTTGCAGATAGGAGAGGTGCTGGAAACATGGTTGTTCAACAATACAATCATTTCCAATCACAATGTGAACTCAACCAGTGCAAATATGACTAGAATGTGCTAATGCGTTTGTAAGGGCTTTACCATTTGTTCTTGCCTTGATGAACTTGCCAAAAAGGTCGCTGTCCCCTGAAATAAATGAAGTATTTTGTCATCATATTTTGGAATGCACAATTGCATGCAAATCACACCCCTCTTGCTCCATTTTAAAATAAATTCAAACCAATTTGCAGCTTGAACAAAATTGAAAAGTTTTTCATTAATCTAGTCTTCTTGATCTAACAGCATCATACATAATGCAAACAAATAAATGACATGAAATTGAATCTTATCCGTCGGATGATTGTAACAAACAAGCTTGTCTTTCAAGATCTAAATGAGGCAAACTTCTGCCAGAACTCCTCACTGACTTCATCACATCCTGACACTGGGCTGTAGATAAGCATACGTTTTGTGTGCCCAGAATTTTGGGCAAATCATAACACAAACACATGCAGCCTGAGTTTCTATCTCATTTATATTAGTTCATGCTTGCAAATGGTTAAATGTGAAAATTGCTGCACATGACATGTGCATAATTCACCGGTGCAAGCATAGTGAAAACCTGAAGGAACAATGCCTGAAGGAACAATGCATACTTGTTGGCATCCAAAAAGCACACAAATTGGAGAAGAATGGCAATGAAGAAGTGAAGCACATTGCCTAAAATGAATGGTTTATTTGCACCCCCCAAATGCAAAAGGTTATCAGCTCTGCTCTGCAAGTATTCCATAACTCAAAAGGGGAAGTGATGTTCAGCAGCATACATTTGCCCAAGACAGGCCATACTCTACTAGAGCTTCTTCCACTGTCATCAGATGATCCTTCACCACAAACAATATAACATGGCTCCTTATTGAAAGTGCCTGTGGAACAACCGTTACCAAAATTTTGGTCCCATGGTCCCATGTAAAATATCACATCCACAACAATAAACCCACATTGGCTTCCTATGAATAAAAACCACCAGCTACAACACCACATAATAAGATTTCAAATCCTTGTCAGAATTTTTGTATCCTGATCAAAAGGTGTGGATTCATCAGGTGGCTTGCGAAGTGGGAGATTATGAAAAGCCAAAGAGTTAGTGGAGCAAGGATTAAGATTTTCATTGAGCAAAAATGAGACTACCCAAGCTTCTGGAACCTGCAAATTGCACATAATTCTACATGAAAATGGAACAAACAGCAAGTCCTGCACAGAGTGAGTTTTGTGAACTGGCTTGCTGCACAGGTTTCCCTTTGGCAGAAAGCCAACAAGATGTGCCAATGGATACACCAAATGGTTGCAGACAATACGGATAAGCCACACCTAAACAAAACAAGTCATATCAGATAGTTATTACATATGTCCACTCATCTTCCAACAATCAATCAACCATTCTCTAGCATTGTTTTCTGTCAAAGCAAACACTAAAAAATTAAACTATTTTCAGTGAGGAAAACTGTCTATGGATTACTTTTTCAATGATGCAAGACAAAATGAAAACATTTGAGTGAGAGAGAGCATAGACCATTGGGTCCAGCAATTTCCAGAGAAAAGCCACCCAATCTGTAATGACAGTGATAGTGGGTGGTGAATTGTAGATGCTCCATGCAGTTTCAAGCCACTATGGTACCCACAACAATCATATAGTGAACACCAAGCTCCAATCCTCAAACCAAGAGATACAGATTGTGCCAAGATCTGTACTAACATCTTGCATTCAGAAACCATGTGCTTACAGATTGACCAAGAAACATGGCTGGCTAGAGGCTAGCAGAGAGGTAACTCTCATCAAATCTCCACACTGGCAATTAAGAAAGACAGAACAAGGTTAAAACTTTTCCTTGAAGACAAAGAAAAACTTCCAGATAAGGACTTTCAGAAGGAGGAAGAAGCAACAACATGGGAGGGAGAATTAAAACGAAGAAGCAATAAAACAAAAACATGAACAAAAATGACAGTCTCTCACTTGTTCAGGGACCATCTATAGTAACATGTATGATAGCAACTTAACTATCATAACTTACCTACTGATATCATCAGCTCCCTACAGTTGGTACAGGCTGCAGCCATAGCACCTTCTGATAGCTAACTGCTACTAATTGGAGGAGCTGATGATGGAGACCACCCAACTGACTTAATCATGTGAAGGACTCTACAAAACTTGAGCTAAATGTCTTACATCCGTCATTAGGCTTTGAGAACTTCACAGATTGAAAACATGACCCAGAGAAGCAGATTGGGAAACCAGGGACTGGATTAACACAGCCAGACCTTCTATAGTCACAATCAAACCCAAAAAGCACAACAAGAACATCCATTGTTATGTGGGAGCAGAAGAAAAAACCAATTCTTAGTGCAATGATCTGAAAGAACCAAAAACATTTAGAGTTTGGAACAAGTGTGTTGAAATATACTCTCATTCCAGATATATCAAAAAAAAGCTACAACCAGCCTGATGCACAGCAAAGATAATTGAAGGCTTGCCTGCTGCCTCAAGATAGGGTTCCAATGGCATAAAAATCCTAATCCACCAATGGTGTCTCGCCAACTTCTTATCATTTCTTTGATTTCTTCTGGGGTACATCAGTCGTGGGAGCATCTGAGGCTGCAGCGGCTGGTGCAACTTCTCCATCCAATCCCTGTGCCAACCTCTCTTCTCTTCTTGCAATCTTGCGCTCTCTAGTGGCCTTGTTCTTTGCCCGCCTCGCCTCAAATTGGTCAGAGAGAGTCTTTTCACGTGCCTTCTCAGCCTTGGATTTATGGATGCTCTCCATTAGCACACGCTTGTTTTTGAACACGTTACCCTTCACCTTCATGTACATGTCGTGGTACATGTGTTTGTCAATCTTCTTCGCATCCCGGTACTTCCGCAGAAGCCGCCTCAGCACTCGCAAGCGCCGCAGCCACAGCACCTTTTACAGAGTGCATCAAACCAGAGAATCAGAAGCCAAAATCCCTAGTTTCGCAAGCAGAATCTTGTGTTTGGCGAGCATAAAACCCTCGGTCTCAGGAGACCTCGCTCCAGAGCAACGACAACCAACCTTAAGGTACAACGTAAACAACCTCTACCTGCTCTCACAACCACAAAGTCACGACAAACGTCCAGATGCGAGAGAGGAGACCACAGAGAGAGATACAGAGAGAGAGAGTTACTGACCTTAGTAGGGAGCCTGGCCTCTCTGGTACCGCGTCGCTTGCCGTAGCCGGAATGACGACCCTTCCTCTTGGCCTCCAATGCACGGCGAGCACGAGCACGCGAGTGTATCTTCTGCGGCTTCCTGATCACAAACCCATCCTTGACCAGCTTCCGGATGTTCTGCCGGCTGTTCGCCATGGAGATTTCATTGACCTCATTAGGGTCCAGCCACACCTTCCGTTCCCCACACTTGAGGACACTGGCTGCCAACCTCTTCTGCAGCTTGAGGGACACCATGGCGTCCTTCCGTCAATCGCCCGTCCGCCGTCGGTCTTCCTCCTCCCCTCCCGCCCTCTCGACAGGAGCGTGAGATCTGCGGCGTCGTCAAAAGCAAAGAGAAGAAGAGGATACGCGCAGACGATTACACTAAGCACTACCCCAACGAAGCTCCACCAAACCCTAAAATCTGGATTGCGGCGCCTGTGATCCTGACCGTCGCTTCTGTCCCGTTTTGTAATGCTCGTAATGGCTAGATAGATGTGGGCGTAATGGCTACATAGACGTGGCCACAATGCAAAGAAGACAAGAAATTGTGTAACTATTCTTTCTAGGCCATTACGCTCAGAAAGGACCAAGACTTCGACTTATTACAGACTAGAACAGGGGCCACGACTTCCCCAGGCAAGCCCAATAAGGGTGAACCGTGAGTGTCTGGTAAGGGGGCAACTTGGCGGAATTTTGGGAGAAATTCCGGTTTTCTACAGCCCCTATTGGTGTGGAATAATGCATAATGGACAGAAATTGGCGATGTCACGGTTGAATGAGACTCTAGGTGATCATGGCCCCCATAACTGACATTTTATGTCTAAGGTCAAGGCCCATTCCAGAAAGTTAACAGCTTTTGAGAGGCCAGTTCTGCCATTGGTGAATCAAATAATGAGACATTTCTGTACTCCGGAATGGTCAAGCACCTGCTCTTTATGTTGGGTAAGGCAAGGCATTGGGCAAGCCCAGTAGGGTGAGCTTGGCAATGTGCAAAAGTGAGACCATTTCATGACATTAAAGGTCTGAGATGGCAGATTCAACAAGTTTTTAAGTAAATTCATGTTCAACAGAGATTTTGGTCACTATAATATGAGTGAATGACCAAAATCTCTGTTGAACATGAATCTTTAAAAAACTTGTTGAATCCGCCACCCCAGACCTGGCAACTTGGCAGAATCTGGTGACATAATCTTCCGGTGATGATTAAACACTCATAGTAGAGACCAAAATGTGTCTGTTGAACATGAATTTTTCTTCAAAATTGTTGAATCTACCACCCAACCTCAAATGAAATCACCCTGCCCATTATGTTGGGTGCATCAACTAGCTCACCATAACAGGCTTGCCTGGCACCTTACCCAACATAATGGGCAGGGGCTGACCATTCCATAGTCCATGATGCCAAGGTTGCCTACAGACGTTGAAATATCACAGCACCTCTCCTCACAACCAACATTAATTAGATGTGCGAGAACTGCAATTAGAGCTCAGCCTCAACTCACAACTTGATGTAGATTGAGCATGAATGCAACATACATTCTCTCATAAATTTCAGCCAGGATTGCTTCAGACACTGCAACAGTGAGGAGGTACTTCATTCCGATGATGATGGCAATGAGATGAAATTTGAGTGGAGTATTTGTAGAGGTCCCAGTGGACACATACCTTGACCACAACAAACAATGTTCACTGGTAGACAGGAAGGAAGTCAGACAAACAATGACATGCAACAATACAGTTCTTGCAAGAATAAAACTCTACAATGTTCTTTAAGCCCTAAATAGTAATGCTTTCCTGATCAACCTCAAACTGATGTGCTATGCAGTGTCAAGACTGCCAAACTGAAGTCTGCTGGAAATTCTGCATAATGTACAGAGATCAATTTGGTGAAGGAATGACAATTGGGCCCAACCTGCTACACTCTTTAGGGCACAGGAAGCAAGGCCACCACTGCCGCTTTCCAGAGGAGTTTCTTGTTAACCTCCATCTCCAAAATCAGCACTCAGAGTAGCAACAATCTCTTGCTGTATGAAAAACATGATTATAGCCAATGCTGCCCACTGAGCTCTGGAACAGACTGGTGATGAATGCAACCTGCTGATTACAAAATACAGAGACTGTCAACAGAAGCATATGCACAGGAGCCAAACGCAGGAACTAGAGATGAAAAAGGTTTCAGCCCAAATGAAATAGTAGGATGAGACTCGGGAGTGGCAGTAGAAGGAAGTGGAAAGTAGCAAGGTGGGATCCACCCACCACAATAAACCCTTGAAAATATATTTCAAAAGCACACAAAAGTAAGAAAGCATCGAGCATAACCAGGCAGAAGATACTGAAGAAGAGTACAAGAAGCAAAACTCCCAGACACAAACCTGTCGGAAAAAGCTATCAAATTGAATGAAGAAGAACAAAGACCAGAAAAGGAGCTCAAAAGTAAACAGAGGGGTAGCAAATTCTCCAGGGAGTAGAGTATGCACCATCCAGTATGGATGGTGCCCTCATAAAGCAAAAAAAGCCCATCATATAGCAAAAAAGTGACACTCAATTCTAAAGTACACAGAGACATACCAAAATACTTGATTGAATTCATATCACTAATCTGAAGATGATGAAACATAATGAAACACTTGCACAGCTCTTGTAGTATCATCATCAGCCTGCAGTAAAAATGTCTGTTTGAGCTATGATGTAAGTATCTGCAACACTTTTTTCTAAATCCTGAGTCATTGAACATAAAATACACTAAAAGTGTTGCAGACCCTCCCAACCTAACATTTATTTTTCTTCTGGAGGCTTGTTTCACTCTGAATTGTAGAGTCTTTCACTCCTTTCATGTGAGATACCCCAAACAAAATCTTGAGTGAAACAAGTCTCTTGAGCAGAAATTTGTTTTTGAAGCTTTTGATTCTGAAGCTTCGTGTCATCAAATAGAGTATATGCTGCTAAGCAGGTATTTAAAGCAATGTTGTAAACTAGTGGTACATCAAGGAAGCTGCTTCCTGGACGAAGGGTCTAGTAGCATGTACATGGATTTCGGCAGTGTGAGCATCCTCCTCCCAAGGATGGAAAGTTCTTCCTTCCTCCATGTGCCTCACAAATGGCACAAATAGGTTCCAGTTCTCACTTCTGAACAGGCTTTCACACATCCGCAGGAAGGTGAAAGCACTGAGGGGTTCAAACTCTTCAAGGTTTGTCATGTGGTCCCCTTTCTCACTCATTTGCAGTCTGGATTTCTTCACAATCTGGTGGTGTGCACCAGCGTCAAACCTGGGCAGTGCATTCTCTCCAGCCATTCTGATCCCAGCTTTCCGGGTAGCAATAGCAACTTGTCTGACCAAATTTTCCGGGCTGCAGACAGCATTTGCAGGTTGTTCTATGTCCTTCATTTCAATACAAGTGAAGTTTAAGGTGATACCATGCTTGGCAAACATCTGAGCAATGGGTAAGTATCCATCTCTTGACCGTGTGTTGTAGTATCCAGCAGTGAGCTCTGCAGCATGAGAGCGAGTACCATAGTGCCAATGAATACCAGCAATTTTCCCTGAGATTGTCACTCCTGTGCCACAGAAAATGCCACAAGCCGCAGACAATACTTGCTCACCATGTGCAAGCAACATTTGAGAGTACCATTCGAGAAAGAACTGACCGTACTCTGACTGCCAGGATCCATCTCTCCGGAAAAAGCCTGTCTCCTCTGGCATCTGGTTGTAGTGTCCTGCATCATGAGGTCCTCCAAGCCCCCAGTGAGGTTTCCCTTGAGAGTATGCACTTGCTTTCAAGCTTGCCATCATGTATTTATCATAGCATTGGAACTCGCCAATCCCAGGGAAACGCCACTTCCCTTGGTCTTCAGGGTAAGATGGATACCGCATTTCTCCAGCAGGCCCCAGGCCACACTGAATCTCCTGTGGAACAAAACCCATACAAGCCAAAGTTCAGTGAATTGAGTGATATGTCACAAATTTTGATGCAAGAAAGAAACAAACAAATTTGCAGAGAAGTAGAAAGACTAAAACAGTCACATCTAGTACATACAGATAAGAATAAAACTATGGGGATATATACACCACAACAAATCCATGATCTTCAAGCAAAATCCCACAGCAGGCTGCAAAGTGATGGTCTATCAAGATCAAGGACATACCACAATCACATCACCAAGAAGGTCTTCAAATGTGTCCCGGAAACTCCTCATAAAATCTGCATAAACTTGGATGGGTGTTCTGCCCTTCAAGACAGGTAGTGTGTCACACCCTAGTGACACATACTCATGATTCCGCCTGCCAGCTTTGTCAGTGTATGCAATATCTGGATTTCTTTGCATCTCCTCAGTCACCCATGGAGGTAGGGGAATCCTGCAAGAACACAAGGTGGGTGCATCTCTGGTCAATCACCATGTCACCCACAACACAAGAAGATACAAGAAACCTACAAAACTGCTTCCACCCATTTGCAAGCAGGGCTAGGGCAGAGGAAGGGAGGGAGGGAGGATTGGCTTACTTGCAAGAATCGCCAACGTTGGCTCCGCACTGATGGAAGGACATCACAGCCTGAACTTTGAGGCCGCTCTTCCTCACCATCTCTATGATCTCCTTGTACGCTGACCAGTTATAGTTTCGCGGTCCGTCCTTCTCCACAATTCCCCACCAGACGTCCATCATGACGCCCTCCACACCCGCGCTCTTGAGCGCCACTAGGCTTGCGTTCAGAGCCCGTCGCCTGGTCACGGTGTTGTTCATGCTCACGCTGTCCAACGGCAGCATGATGAACACGGGTACGCCACCTCCGGCACCTTTGCTAGTCGCGGTCTCCTGGAAGGGATACTCCTTCCACGCCCCAAGCTGTGTCTGCCAGTCGAGGATGGACTCCCCGAAATATTCCGTGTCTGTTCCACTAGTGTCGACCTTGCAAACTCTGAGCTCCGTGGTTTCCTCCACGGCTCCGTGGCCGCTTCTCCCGCTGCTCGATGACAACCTTGGACTTCTCCTGCAGCCATCGACCGATGTAGCAAACGAAGAGGCAAGCGCGGAAGAAGAAGAGCAAGGAGCTTCCTGCTCATGGTTATTATGTCTGTGCAAGATCTGCTTTCGCCCTACCGAACAGCGTGGTTGCTGTATACACAGCAAACGCGCTCCTCCTCCATCCGCCTGTGGTCTGTTGCTGGAGGACGCTTCCGCCTGCGAAGTCTCCGAGCAGAAGCTCCGCTCCGCAAAGCCGCTTGTAGGCAGCAATACAGGGTTATAGCAACTGGTGATGAAGATCGATGCCATGATCTGTCCCGATTCTTAAAGCAGCAGGAAGACTCAAGAAAAAACAATATAAAGACTGCTATTACACTCGCAAGAAGCTCTTGCGACCAGGAAAATCCTTCGCAACAACTTCTTCACAAAGACTCTAAAACAAAACTTCACGACGATGATAATAATCCCCTTAGAAGAATTTCTTCCACAATAACAATCAGGTAATGAAACCCTTGTCCCAACAAAAACTCTTCCAAGAACTCCCCTCCCCGCAAGCAAAGAAGCTTCTGGAAAACGTAACCACGTGCGACGACGGCAAAGAAAATTCCTGCACAACTTTCCTTCGCCAACGCATCAAATTCTCAACAAAACACACTTCTTCCCTTGAATTTCCCGGGATATTACAATGCGATTGCACCTCCAACAGAAGATTTGCTAGTAGTTATAGTCTCCAAATAAAAATTGCTGCTCGGATCAATCGCATCGCAGCTGGATTTCTTTCGCGAGCAGCAGACTCAGCTCCGAGAGACGAGCAAGCTCTCACTATATACGCTTCCGCACGAACACGCCGCGAGCGAGCTTGCGCTATTGGGACCTCGCTTCTGCAACAAGACGACGCGAGCGAGCTCGAATGGGACCTCGATTCCGCTCGTAACACCGCGTCGCGAGGGCTAAGAGGACGTGGATTTACACAACCTGATTGGTTCGTCACATCCCGTACTGGTCCTGAAATTCCAGATGACGCATTACGAGAACAAGAGAACAAAAAGAAACGAGAACGAGAATAGGTACCTAGGTACTTACCTAGTACCTACTAGCCCCCACCCTTTTCTTTTCCTGGAGAAATTTCGCCTAAAAGGAAACTAAAAAGTAAAGATTCCAAAAATATATTGATTTTTGGAGGGTTTCAATCGCCAGAAATGATACGTATTCTGTAGCACAAATTATAGTACTTTTAGAAATAAAAATTCGTTCTACTTTTTTCAAAGAACGAATTGTCGTGAAGGAAAATGAAGGAATCTTTTGGATTATTCCAGAATATGGAATCTTCATAATTAATTGATTATTCTGCAAGCATGTATACAGTAGTATAAATCGTCAAATCTAATTATTTGGTTTTCAATGTGTAGCCATTAATATAAAAAAGCTTGATTAAAAGATTTGTATTTGATATCTTGTTTATAGCCAAATTTGGCTAAAACCACCGTAGGATGAATCGCAGTTTTTTTTCCATATCTTCATTTAAGGGACACATAAAAATTTCCTAAAAGAAATACGGCTACTCTTTTTGGAACCTTTTTTGGACACTTTAGTTTCTTTGACCTTTTTTACTTTATTTCCCGTCATTAACTGTGCGCTATCAACCACTAGCTGTGTTGCAACTGTCTTTTTTCCTTCTTGTCTTTTTGTTTCTTTTTCACTTTTTACCCCCACTTTTTGGTGTTTGGTTTTTACTTAATTTACCGGATAACGGATCAGCCTCAGTCGTCGTCCTCGTCCATATCTCAAACTTGTGGACGAGGGGACAAGGCGGCGGAGGACGAGACCTGGACTTTGTTTTCGGGACCTGTTCTGTGGCCCACAAGTTCTGAGCCACATGTCAGGACTCTTTTGGCTACTCGCGTAGGACCCACCCGAAGAAAACTCTGGTGACGACCGACCCAGTAGAAGAAATCGGTTGGGGGCGCGGGAGAGGACAGGGGGGCGCTACCGGGTAAAAAAGGACAGGACTTGGTTGGATCTATTGGGACCGCGCAGGCGTTTTCGTGGTAGCCGCGCGGGTCGGTGAAAAAGTTCCGGTCATGTCAATTCCGTGCATACGATTGGTTACATTATTTGCAGCAGCAGCCCCACGGTCCACCCCCCCTGACCGCCGCCGCCGTCGGGGCTGCGGTCCCCCCTTTTGGTGGGACCGGTACGTAACCAAAGGGGAAAATTCTTTTTAAAATTCCTATTGGGTTACTCTATAAAGTTTATTTCTTGTGGCTGGAGACTTTTGGGGGGGGGTGGGTGGGGGGAGGGGGGGAGAAACAATTTTTTGAACTATTAATTCTTGTTTTAAAACAGAGAGGCGTCCGAGTAACTTGAGATTTAGTTCGTAAGCACCGCCATGTTTCTTACCAATCAAGCATTATGCTGATGCATCATACGGCCGTCAAGCAGGACACAGCACTTAGACCTGCAAAGTTCTTACAACCTTGTTTTAAACATCATCCCATGCCTCTTCCGGAACTCGAAAACCCCCTTGCATCTTCGGGGACTTTGCTTGTTCCTTTGTTTTGGATCCGAAGAAGACAAAGCTCTTTGGGATGGGAGACAAGGTGGGGGTTGAAGAAACTCGAGAGTGAACTCCATTTAATTCAAAGGGGATTTTTTTATTTTTTTTGATGTGGAAGTGGATAAGGTAATGGTAACAAACAAACTATAAAGGCTTATCTTGTGAGGGCCCAGCCAGCAAGGGTATGTTTTTCTAGGTTTTTTGGTTTCCAAAGTTTAGCTAATTTTTCCCAAATTTAAGCAATTTTTAATCCGAATTAACACATTAAAAATACAATTTTTTTTTCCTTTTTTCGCGGTCTCACTACGGTAGGGAAAATTCGTCCGAAGCAAAACACTCTGGGCTGCCACCACCGCCACCTAGGGGGATCACAAATTTTTTTCAATAACTCAAGGGAAGATGTCTTCGGCATAGACTCCGCTCTTGTTTTGGACCAAGGGTGCCTCTAATACGTCCTCTAAGGCAACGCATTCCCCCCATGTTGAACGACATTGTCCAGGCCAATGGGGCCCTAACAAGGAGGATAAGGATGTACCCGGGAAACTAGTGGCTCAGTTTGACTTGTAGTCGGCCCATGGACCATTTCAGTTGGGAGTCCTACACTAAACAATGTGAAGTTAGAACCCAACATTTTTATTCAAAGGCCATGACATCCCCTAAACATGATTTCCATTCCATTATTATTCCAGCGAGGGTTTTCTTCACAAAAAACAAACCTAAACCAACAATCTTGAAATGACAAAATTATTAGGGTTAATCATTTCATTGTTCAAACAAAATGAACTTTCCATACGGATTACCAAATACGAATCCTTGCACATTTTGTGTCATGCTTTAATGTTTTATTTGAATTGACAATGTTGGATCATGATAATGTTTGTATCTTATTCCTCAAGCATGTACTTCCTGTTTTGTAAACAAGGGGTGTGTCACATTTGTGGTGGCCTTGCCATTTACATTAAAAAGTATCTTAAGGCAAAAGAAGAATTATGGAAACTCAAATACCTATTTCACCATGCCAAAATAGACCTAATCTTCCCAAAAAAAATCCTCTAAAAGAAACCAAAATCCTTCAAAATATCATAACTCTATAACTAATCTCAAGTTTCAACACAAGCCAAAATATCATCTTTCAAAAATCCTCATATAAAATATAGACCTATTATTATTATCACCTAGTAGGGGCCAAAATCCCTTAAGCTACTATACTCTATAATGAATCCAAACACAATATCCTTGCCTTGGTAGCCAACGCCAACAAAAGGAACTTCAAAAGCCAAAACACACATAGACCCCTTTGCTTGTAGCTTGCTTGCATTTTCTATTTTGACGGAATTCTTTTTACAAAAATCATAAAATAGTTATGAGCAACCCACCTAGCTCACAAATTTGCTAAAAGAAATTGAAAATTGAAAGCGAGCATTTCAAAAATGTGAAATGCCTACCCTACCCTTCATGGAGGAAATTTTTTGAACCTACCGTGTGCCCTCCAACTAAATGACTACTCAAATAGGCACAAGTCTCTTCAAGCTTGTTCTAACTTCTATGGTTTAGGTTTTGAGGCAAAGTTGAAACCATGTCATTCCCAAATGATCCCTCTATGCCATAACAATCTCAAATGGATAACCATAACAACCAATTTCTTTGCAATAACTAAAATGTCCTACAATGTATCCATTTTACACAGCTTGTTATATATGTTATTATGCATGTTTGACAATTTTTATAGAATTTGATAGTCCATAAATTATATTGCTCAAAAATTTTCATTGTTCATAGTTCATACCTTCTTCAATATTATCATGATGATGATTTTTTTTTACATTTTCAATATTCTTAAAATTTGATTTTCATGGCACCGAATTTTTATTGTGATGATAAAACTAAATGTTAGGTTAAATGTTTTATATTTGGCTAGGTTCCTTTTTAGTTTCTTGTCTTCGTTTTTGCATTTATGTCTTGTGGACAAATTTCCATCTACTTGAGGTTATAAATGGTCCTTTTATACCCATTCTTATTTTGTTTCATGATACTTTGAAATTATTAAAAACTTATTTAGTGCAAACTCTTCTAAAATGAATAATGTCTCCTCTTTCATGATCTCCAACAAAAAAACTAGCTTGCAAACTTCATAACCTTGTCATTTCTTTCATCTTATACTTGCAATATCATAAATTGAAAAACAAGGTTATTAACTTGTAAAGGAATTAGATGGTGTTGCAAAACAAGCCTTCCAAACCCCAATTTGTGACATTGCATCTCAATATTCATAACTTGTTAGTTATAATTAGGGTTACTACTTAAATTTTGTAGACGACATATTACTCAACTTTAATATGTTTTTTTCCTAGTTGTTAATCATTTATTATTACAATCAATTCGATGAACGTATTCAATTTATGTTTTCAACATTTTGAATGCAAGATGCTAATTATCCAATGTAAATCATATCATGTGGCACATGTATATATTCTTGAAAGAATTGTAATATGTTCTCAAAATTTTCTTCCTTACTCAGTACTTCTCAAATGGTAATTTTGATTCCAAACATAATAATAAAACTTAGAGTTAATTGATATTGTGTTTTCCTAGTCTAGCACCATAAAAAAACTTTTCTAGAAAAGAAAGAAAAGTCTATTCTCATCCATCTCATGCATAGACAAATGGTTAACTCAAGAACACTTTACAAGAAACATAGTTTATAGGATGGTAGATGCAATGTGTATCATGGTGATCACCTTTTGTTAATAGCACCAAACCCCCTTTATGAACTACATTAGATGCCACATAATGCACATGAAGGGATCACTTTTATCATGAGAATCAATAATTAAAAAAACACATTAGATGCAACACACATCAACAAATCATTTTTATCACAAGAACCAATCTTTTATGAAGCACATTCAACACCTTGTAACATGCATCAAGAGACCACTTTTGTCATGAAAACCAATCTTTTACCAAATGTTTGATGGGTCACATAACACACATTAAGGGATCACTTAACCAATCCTTTACAAAGCATGCTAAATGCCACATACAATTAAGGATTAACACTTTGGGTCTTACTCTAACCGAGCTTACCAAGCTTGCATTTTTGTGCTTGTGAGGTCCTATCATGGAGTAATTCAAATTCATGTATGGTACAAAAATTAGCACTTGATAGCAGGTTTGTGTTATCACATAGAAATTTAAAGAAGCTTACAAATGAATGAAAAGGGATGAAAACTTTATGTGGCTCTTTTATGTGGACTTTGTGGGGTGAAGTTCTTCTTGGATCTATTCTTCTACTTTTGACAAGTGGACATGCTTGGATCCAAAGCAAATGCCTACCTACAAACCCAATATTGTAAAAATTCCATAAATGCCTTAAAAATTTGACAAATGAAGGAATTTTGTGCCAAAAGTTCCCCCAAAATGCAAAAGGTGCATTGGGACTAAAGTTTGATGCTTCAAGTGGCCAAAACTTGGCCACATAGGTCAATTATTCGCTTTCTCAAAAGATGTTCTATTTGGTGTAAAAAGTGATGTCAACCCGGAAAAGGGGACTTTGAATTTTGAAATCATGACATTTTGTACCTACTTTAGTTATTTAAAACATTTTAGAAGTAGCATCATATGAAGTCGCCATGCAACCTTACTTATATCACATAAACCTTGAAAGGTTTAGTTTCTAGAATTTATACATAATTTAAGGTTGGAATTGTTTGACAGAATTGGCTATAGTGCTCTAGGAGTTAGTGATTTGTCCAAAGAAAAATTTGAGAAAAAATTAAAGATTGTCAAGTTCCAAGCAAATGGAAAGATTGTTTTCCTTGTAACAAGAAGGTTAATTGGATACATTGAAGTTTGAAGTTGCTTACACCCTTCACTTTCCTTGATAGATTGGGCTAAAAGGTGGGAGGACCTTTAGATTTCATTGACATCCAAATGCCCCACAAACACATTGTTCATTACATTTAAACTTCTTGAATGTGAAAAAATAATGAGATCTAGCTATTTTTTCTCTTCTTATAATTCCAATGCATTAGTGGTGAATTGAACCCATAACTATTTGCAATATACCCATCACATGTCCTATAACATGCAATAAAGCATTGGCCCCCACATTCATTTAACAAACATTGATTCTATTTGATCCAAGTATAAAATATAAAATGTCATTTAAAGTCTTATAGATATAATTTTGTCTTCATTCATCATGGGATGACTTTTGTCCAATCATTGATGATAAGGTAATGGTACATGTCTTGGGTGTACACACTAAAAGGAAGCTACCACCACAAACATGTTTTTTTAAGAATTTTGGTTTCCCAAAGTGGTTGTCATTTGCATGAAGATGTTAACAAATGATGATCACCCCTAGGAAGATGTAAAAAAATGGCAATAATCTTTAGGAAAATTTAGCCAGATTTGGTTATGAACCAAAAATAATGTACAAATCTTTAATCATTGTTTTATATTTTTGGATGTGCAATGAAAACCAAATATCCAAATGTAGAGACTTTTACTTTTTTTTTCACTTCTAGCAACTTTTTTTTTATCACTTATTTTCTGAATTTTAAAATTTTGATGTTTTTGAGAAAAAATTCACCAAAAAAAAATTCTTAACAACCACCAAGATGTTTCAAATTTTGTGTCATAAAAAATTGCTAGATTGGAAATAAACTCAAGACTAGTTATTCACATTTGTCTATATGGATTTTTATTTGTTATGAATCACCACCAAACCATTTAAATGTCAAAAAAAATTCCCATTAGAAAATTTCCCATTTTTTTGGCATGTAATTCATTGCCACATATAGTCCTACAATATCATCATGTAATAATTTCACCCATTGCCACAATTTGAAATGAATTTGGTTGTTGTAATGACCTCCAATAACAAATTACCATCTTGTGGTTTAGGAATATATTGAAAAACTTCAAAGGAGATATCAAAGTTAAAATTTTAACCCTAGGTAGGTCAATTCTATTTTTTCCAAATGGTGAGCAAAAAAATACAAGGTGCTACTAATTCATTATAAAGAAAAAGTTATAATTTATTTAAATGTACTTATAATTGATTATAAATATATATTAAAAATATACCTAGAATTTTTTCTATTTTCATAAAATATTCCTTCCATATTTCATTATTTCATAACATACCAAAAAATACCTTTACCTCAAGTGTTTCATAAAAAATACAAAGATTGCCTCCCTTTCACAAAATTTAATCTTCACACAATATAATGTGAAGTAGTTTTTAAATGAGGTCTAATTGAAATCCAAATTTGTGATTGCAAAACATTGGATCAATTTTGCAAATGCATTAAAAAATATGTCATATATTTATATAATTAAAAATAATGATATACATTTGTCTAATTTTTTTCCATACCTATGTTTTCCCCTCTATGTAATTACCTATAAACCTACCTTTCCCTATTACAAACCTATTACATGTACCTCCCAACTTCATTGGCAAAACATGGAGTGGGCAACCAAATACCCATTTTTGGCTTATTTCTAAATATAAGTTTTGCCACACACGTATACAAAATAAGAACATACAATTTATTGTTCAACATCTAGTCATATAATATAAATCTTCATGCAATTCTTAACAATGATACATATTTTGTGCACGAACATACAATTTCATAAACTTCATGGCATATTGTGTTACCAAAAATTATCTCCAATATTGCATGCTGACCAAAAATCTTGTTATTGGATGGTGACTAAAAACCTTTTCCACTCAAATGTTGCAACCATAACAATGTTACACTCATGAACAAAGGTGCAACATTTGAATTACAATTGCTACCATTTGAATTTTGAATTATGGAATCAAATTTTTCCTTAAAAGGAGATCTCATCTAAATAAAACATTTGCCTATTCAACTTGATTGTTCAAACATGTATTCACTAGGATGGACAATGTCATGACTCTATCACATAAGCAATTCCAAGAACCCTCAGTTGCAACTACCTTAATACCTTGACATTGTGTTCACATTCTTAGGCCCTTCCAACCATTTGGAACATAAAGTGGCTTTCCTCATCTTGATCATCATAGACATTACAAATGAGAAAACACCAAAAAAATTTATTTGATTACACGTGTCACACACACACACATTCAGTTTGGTCATTTTACACAAACCAATTTGTTATTCTTGATTTAAAATAGAAAATATGTTCATCATTAATTTAATCAATTACAAGAAACCATCAAAATGTGTATTTTGAATAAAAATGTAAATTCAACATAAGCATTTGTTCAAAAAAATAGTTATCAAAAGGGATAATTTCAACAAAAATATATTCTACCATTTGTTTAAGGCCACTAATTTAATCACCTTTAGATTTTAATAATTGATCATTTCAAACTTTGTTTAATATATCACAATATTAAAATAATTATTACATATTAATTATGCAACCATGTAAGTTTTATCCATAGGATGAAAGCATATTATGAGAAGCCAAGTTAAGCACTTTTGCAATATGCATCATACATAGTATGCATCTCTCAAATGTGTTTCATTTAATTATGGGTTTCACTTTTAGTGTTTGGGCTTTATATTTTGATTTTCACCAAAAAAATGGTATCTAGTATTATTTGGGGAAAAAATTTAAGATTAAATTGAAGGAATCATGGGTATATGTATGGTATACACATTATAAAATAGCCTATTTCTTGTTTTTAGACTATATTAATGTTTGGTTTGAATAATCCATCCAAATTTTTTTGAAATGGAATTTAAAAAGATGGCCCACATCATTTTTTTTTTGTCTACCATTCAAAAATGACCATTTGTCAAAATTTTAGTTTATCACATATTTATGGTTAATGTTTTGAAAAAACCCATTTGTAATATGATAATTATCAAATTCTTCACATGATCTAATCATATGGAATCATAACATTTAGTAGATACTACAAATTTTATAAATATTAAAAATCATTTCAATCTTTTTTGGAGTATATTTGCATTTTTAATATATCATGATGTACATATTTTTTTCATAAATATATTTTAACATCACATCATATGAAATCAAAAAGTTTTAATTTTTTTAGTATTTGATTATTTTGTGTTTTGACCTACCATAATAGGCAAAAACATTGTGAAAATCCTTCTTAGTAGTAACATAGTTGAAGTTCAAACACAAGCAACTTGAAAAATAGTACAATGCCCCACCCTCACTTCCCACCTTTGAAAATTTGCTTTCACTTCACTCAAGTTTGGCAAAGCTTAAACAAAGATCATTTTTTCAAAAAAAATCTCATTTAGGTTTCATGCACTATTGGTGAAAAGAAAATACATTTAGTCTTATAGATTAAAAGCTTTGATAAACTAGGCCATAAATCATCACAAACGCTCTATAGGTTGAACCAAGTGGATCAACTATAATGGAAGGTCAAAACTTGTAACTAAGAACCAAAGGCATTACTTTGGAAAAGGACTACACTTTTTTTTTTCCCAAAAAAAACTTTTACATGCAAATGAAATTTTGAATGAATTTTTTGTAACTTGTTCTAAAAAATATTTGAATGTTTCCCAATGCATCACTTTTTTTGGTTAGTCGTTATTGAATAAATATGAATTTTTAAAAGTGTGCAAATTCTTTACAAATTCAATGTTTCATTTTGAAAAATGATCAAAATTTTAAGTCATCACCAAAAATCAAATTTTCACATTCTTTAATTTTATTATACTTTAAGCTATAACTTTTCTTCATATATCATGTACATTATAACCCATTTATATGTGGTAAAGGACTTTTGAAACTCTAAAATTCTAAAGTAGTTTTGAAACAATTTTTGAATTTTTTAAAGTTTTAGAATTCTGCATTTTTAAAAGTATGAATGTTTTCTAAGTGTGGTTAATATGTTCTTATCATCCATATTCTTTTCAATAATTTTTTTATTATTATATAAGTCCTTTTGATAGTCCTTTGCAAAATTGACTCCATCTGACAAAGTAGGTGCAAATTTTCAAGCGTCCTAAATTAAAACCAAAATTTAAAATTGAATTAAATGATTTTTTACCCTAAGTTCCTTGACATTCATACAAAGAAAAAAGGACTAACTTGCCATGATTACTATAGTTTTAAATTGTAATTAAAAAAAAAATGATTTTGATTGATTATGTCTAACATCCAATGCCCTTTTTGGCTTTTAGTTACGTGTTTTGACCCGAAGATTCTTTTTGTAGTTGTGATATTTTATTTGCTCATCCTACAAAAATAAAGCAACTTCACATGGCCTCATCCCACTATAACCACAAACTCATAATTAGTAATGAAATAGGGATGCTAGACTTTTACAATTATTTAGACTTACCAATGAAGTCATGTATGATACCAAAACAAAAACACGTCAACTAAGAAAAAAAAGTTAATATCAAAGATATTCAAACCCAAAGTTGGTCAAGGTCAAGTTTCATTATAGTTGGTTCCAACTTAATAACAATTTTTTTATAAATTACCTTTCCTTTGGTCTCCATGGCCATGGATGAATTTGTAATGCTTGTAATTATAAAAGTATTTTTACAATACCATAACACCACCCAATTTGAACATACCTTTTTATATGCCTTGCAAACAAAGTATGTGTTTTATCAACTTGTTTTAAGTAACATTATGTGATGAAGCAATTGGGCACAAGTACGTAAATAGGAGCCGACGGGAATACTTTACAAAAGGACTGTGAGTCCTTTTTAGTCCTTTTTCACTTTTTCATACTAAAGAATTTTTGAATGAAATCTTTTGCAACTTATTATTCAAAATAGATATAGTTGCTCCAATAGATCACATGTCTTGTGTTTATCATTTTTCAATAAATATGAAAATTTTTAAATGTGTAAATTTTGTTAAATTTTACATTTCATCTTGAAAATTTATCATAATTTTGAATCATACCAAAATATGCTAACTTCTTTAACTTTTTGTTTCTTATATCATAAACTACAACTTTGTTTTGTATGTCATGGACATTACACCCCATTTACATGTGGTAAATGACTTTTGAAAATTTTAAAATTGGAAAATACTTTGAATTTTTAAAATTTTAAAATTCCATATCTTTTTAATTATGAGTGTTTTTTGAACTCCAGTAATAGGTTGTTATCATCTAAATTTTTTTACCATCAAAATTATGTTATTACAATAGTCCTTTACCTAGTACTTTGTAAAATTAACCACATCTGATGCAAGACCTATTCAAGTTCAAATGTCCTTTTAAAAAACCAAAACCCAAAATTTAATTTAATGCATTTTTAATTTGAATTCTTCCATTTTCATATTAGTCATTTAACACAACTTGGAGTGATTAACATAATTTTAAAATGTGAAGAAAAAAACATATGTAAAAATGTTCATAATTTTCACCACTATTTGACATGGTTTTTGGCTCCTATCTCTGTACTTGCACCCAAATGATTGTGCCATAGATCCAAAATAGGCTTTTATCAAATAACAATGTTGAGTGTAATCAAACACTAATATGAGCCACAACAAGTGTACCCCATGTTTGGTTTTTCATGTTTAATGTACATAAAAATATTTTAAATATGTTATGAGAACATGTGGAATAACTTGGTACATGAAAAAGGTTTGCTTTTAAACCCTTCTAGGAATTTTGACCCCTTCATTTAGCTTATTGGTCTCATGATGGAAGCTTCAATTTTAAAAAGGGTCTAAAAGCAAACCTTTCATTTATGTAGAGTATTAAAGTGAAGATTTTTTTTTTGATTTCCTTTTGGTTATATATATACCAAATATTTTTTGCCTTGAACCAATGGAACATGAGAGCTTTCAATTAAAAGGTGTGTAGATTCAAAAAAAAAAAATGTTTTCTCTTCATGTTTCTTGATTAATGGTATGATAATCTTAAACATTTCACCATGGCAAGCTTATAGGTGCTTTTACTTTTCAATTTGGCCTTGTATTTCAAATTTTGTAGTGGTTGGATTATGTTTTTGAAACCGTTATAGTTTTTTTCTTGTTCAATTGTAAGGGTGATTTGAAAAGGCTTTCACAATTTTTTTGTGAAGATTTATTGTGCTTTCTCAAGGTGATATCAAATTTGGTTTCAATTTTCAAATTGAAAGTTTGCTCTAATAAGTTACAAGGTTCTTGTGATTCTTGATTCTTAAAATTCAAAACATAAAAATCGTATTAACCTAATTTTGGTTTATTTACAAGAGCAATTAGAGGGCCTTTTGGATTTTTTTTGAAGTGGATCTAGATCATTTTTTCAAGATTGTTTTAAATTTGGTTTCCATTTTCAAATCAAAAGCTTGTGTATTTTTTGTCTTTTGAAATTCAACACATAAAAAACTTTAGAATGTTTGTTTTATTTTATTTTGAAATTTTTTTTGTAAAGAAGAATGATGTAAAAAGAAAAAAAAACACACTAAAAAGTTTTAAACAAGATCTTTATGAAAATTGTAAGGCCTTGTTGATTGCACAACATGAGATCTTATGTGGGTTGTAAGATCCTACACAAGGTTACACTTAATGAAGAAAAAAACAAAGGAAAAATTTTGAATCTAATTTTTTTTATTGATGTAATGAGTATAAAATATTCAAAAATGCTTCTAACTTGTATTACAAATAATGTTTTCCTAATTTTTCATATAATAAATGATTTGAAATGCCTTCACAATTACAATCATGTGTAATATTTATAATCCACATTTTTACATAATATCATAATTTGACATTTTTTTAATGAATATGTTTTGTGCATTGTCGTAAAAACCATGGATTTATATTTCATCACCTTCTATAACCAATCCCAATCTATTGGGTCATCCTAATAAAGAAACCCATTACTTTTTAAGTAGGCAGTTTAAGTGGATAGGTTGGCTTCTGTTAACTTATTTGCATTGTAAGAAATATATTTTTAGTGTCCTATGACACCAAAAAAGTAAACTATGCAATTCCAAGGTATAGAATGATAAATAACATGCTTCAAAAATAATATCTAGCTATAAGACAAGTGTACACCCCTTCCTAGACCCAATTGCAATAATCATTTATTGCATAGAAAATTTCTCCACTTTCTTTTAAAGATAATTTAAAATGTGATAGGCATCAAAATAACACTTTTCAACATCCCATTTTTTCAATTAGACTAACAAACGTTAGTGAAAAAACTAATATTTCAATATGAAAATCTAGTGAAAAATAAAAATTATTTTGTGATAAACTCAAAATGTAATACTAACAAATTTTGTGAACATTTAAAAAATCTACATGTTGCAATTGTGTGCTTGCTTTTTCAATAAATGAATCATTTACACCAAAATGGTATTGACATTTGTATTTGATTCCATTTAAATTGACTTCCATTATACAAAAATATAATTAACTTTGAAGCCACACCATTAAAATGGAGTTTTTAATGTAAATGATGTATTGATTGGATGTAGTGTTTGGGTTTTTAAGCACGCCAAGTTTATTCAATGACCACATATCATAAAAGCCTTCAACAAACAAGGTATATCATATGGGTGTTTGTTTATAATTGAGTAATGGTTAGCTCTTCTTAAACTCTAGGGTAATACAATCTTATAGGTAAAACATACTTATTTTCTCATAAATCTTAAATGAATTTAAAAACTTTTTTGACCATATCTAGAGTAATTTAACTTTGATAACTATTATGTCCATAATGTATCATATTTACGATTGACATTTGATAGTTCTTTGCCGAAATATTTATGTATTTCAATGACAATCCTAGATTCAATATTTTTAAAATTTGATAGTTGAGGAAAAATCACACAAAATGCACATTCTAGTTAGTATTTGTAACAATTGACAACATACCACAAGTTGGGACCATTTGTGATTTTCAAAAAATTTAAAATTACTAAAAGTTCATATTTTGTTTGGATTGACCTTTTGTGATTTATTTTGTGTCAAACATGAGTTGCAAATAGGATATACGCACACATATTGTCAGTCAATCAATTTAGCACATCATTTTCTTGACATATGTTAAACAAATTGTTTCATTAGTTGTTTGTCCAAACAACATTGGAAACCATCTTAATTGTTCTATAGAAATCTATCTATTGAGACATTGCAATGAACTTGTTAACATAAAAATATCATGAAGAGTTTCATGTAGGTGTTAATATTCAAGTATGCATGCCATTGTTGTTAATGCATGACCTTTGAACAAACCTCTTTAATTATTCAACACTTAAAGTTTTGGAGTTTTAAATTTTAGGATAGGCTTTTGCATTTGTGCTTTGGCCATCACCATTGTGAATTCATTGTGTTCTTTAGGTGAGCAAGACAAAAACAACCCCCTCTTGTGGCTTGTAAAGGTTTTTTGTTTTCTTAGTTATTATTTGTGTGTGTTGTGGATTGTGGTTGATATTTTTCATTATGTCTTGTTCCCATTCCTCATCTTCTTATGTGCAAAGAGTAGTTGGAGAGCTTCATGGTCATGGTCACAAGTTGCAAGGTAATTGCCTTCTTTTCATAAAATGAATTTGCATTGATTGGAAAAAAAAAAAAGGAGAAGAAAGGGGTCATTAGACAAAACAAATTATAGGGGGTCCATGGTTTATGAATCATCACGCTAACGTTGAACATTTGGAGTTTCTATCTACATACCTTTTGGAACTTGTTACTACTATTCATGGTATTTTGGGAAGGAGTGATGAGGATAATTAGCTATGCATCGAGCCAAGGAAGACCTTAAAATAACACCAAGTGTAATTTTTTCTTTTTTTTTTAACACAAAACTCCTTACAAGAAACAAGATGAGGTTCATGCAATGTTTTTTTGGAGGACTTGGTGTTGTTTGTGGCTAAGGGTTTTTCCCTTCAAACATTCATGAGAATGTATGGATGCATATGTTGGTTTTGAGGCTTGATTGGGCAAATTTGTTTTCCCTTTTCAAAGGACATTGTTGAAAAAAAATCCTTCTAACCATGATTGTTCATAATTAGATTTGCATCTATAACCTCATCTTGATGCCACATTTACAAGCACAATTACATTTGATTTATGGATGAATAGGGGGCAGTAAGATCTCTTTGTGTTTGTCATGAACTTTCTATTTGTAGATTGGAAGGTTCATCAAGTTACAATAGGTTCTTTTAAAGCCAATGATACTATTGGGGATGGGTTGGTAAGGCAATTGAAGGTCATACTTGAAAAGTTTGGTTTCATTTCCAAAATCTTGTGGTGTGTGAAAATGAAGGTACCGATTTGGGGAACTTGACCATGGCCCTGAAGTTGGTAATTCCATATGAAGCATTAAGTTTGTAGACTCCATTTTGTGGTGCATATTTTGAACATGTTATGAGTAAGGCAATTCAATATGCAACCAAATGATGACAATATTTTCAAGGACCTTGACCTAATTAATATGAAATCCACCCAAGCATCCATCCAAGCTTCCATGACATCGCCAAAAAAATCAAGTATATTGGCAATCGTGATTTATAGGTTGTGAAATGTATAATAAAATTGATCCTGCATTTTCATTGTGCATTATAGACAAGGGGGCAAAAAAATGGAGGTGAACATTTGATGATTTTAGTTTGTTTGAGTGCAAATTGACAATGTTGATTAAGACATGTTTTGCATCCAAGGTTGTCATGTTTGAGTAGTGCTTAGCCTATCAAGTTGTAATTTTTAATTGATTATAGTTGTTGGAGAACTGCATTAACTAACTAAATTGCTTCAACACATGTTTAGGCCATTGCTAAGGTAATTGTGATATACTCTCTTGTTGTAATTACATGTGTAGTTGACCGATTTCATGGGTGTTGGATATTGTATGATGTTCTTGCCTCAACAATCAAATTGTATGTGCAACTTTCTAAGAATAGATTAAAGTTGTGGGCAAAGGTTGATGTTACCAAAGACATGGATATGTGCACCAAGATGAAACAACTTGGTGTCAAGATGCAAAAGTAAATACTTATTGTTTTGAGACTCTTTCATGATTTTATCACAAATTTCATGTTTTTTTTAAAAACACATTTAAAAAAAGAAATTTTCATTAGAAATCACCATTATTACCTACAATGTGAAAAGGTGCTTGAAAGAATCTTCTTTCATATTTTGAATATCACCAAATTTGGTTAAATATATTTATGGATGATTGCCACAACATCACAAAATTGAAAAAAAAAAAAAAAATGGGTTCTAAAAAAAATTCACTATTAAAAATAAATTATTTATAATAAATTTTTTAAAAAACAAAAAAAGTTACAATCATGGTTTTTTGTTAT
>Ga0116231_10002085_pt1 | contig 41814 bp, 32 predicted proteins | sample S1TSphgellanicum_2_FD_89695 | JGI IMG/M metagenome (GOLD analysis project Ga0116231, IMG submission 89695) | Host-associated microbial communities from peat moss isolated from Minnesota, USA - S1T2_Fd - Sphagnum magellanicum MG | ecosystem: Host-associated > Plants > Peat moss > Unclassified... | reverse complement strand
GGTATATATATATATATATATATATATATATATATATAAACCACCCAAGAAATTTCTATCATATTTGAATTCTATGTTAAAAACCAATGTAAACAAGAACAAGAATAAAAAACATGTCTCTCCACCAATATTCATTTATAATTAAAAGAGAGATAGCAAAAAATTTCATTAGGAAAATGGGGACAAAGACTTAGTATTTAAAATTATTTATATATATATATAAAGTTAAATAAATAAATGGGAAAAGCCTTGCAAACATATATTGCATTTTTCATTTTTCCAACACATTTTATATGAGTTCATTATTTGATAATGGTTTTGATTTCCAAATAAATTGAACCATTTTCCCATCACATCTATTAAGTGTTGTTTGGTGGTTGGTTTGCATTTCAAATCTCATAGTTAATCTAAAATAAAAATTTGTTTATAAAAATGATTAAAATATCCAATAAATAGTTTATTTTTATTGTCGTAATACAAATTGGGAGACATAATCAGGTCACCAAAAAAAATCACTGAGAAAATATTTTTCTAGGTGTAAACATGTCCATCAAAAGAACCGGTTCTCACAGTATGAAAGCGGTTCCAATAAGGTAAAAGTTGCAAACTTTGAATCGAATGCAATAGTCCCTATCCCTGTGGGGGCAGGGCCCAACAACAAACAAACCATAAACCACCGGCCATAAACCATGGCATTAAAGACCCTTGCCTTGGTCTTCATACCTTACCCATGAAAATATTATGTTCCCATAGACGAGCCCATCCCATAGACTTGGTCCATGAGGCCTACTAGCCTAGCCCATTTTTTCATGTAAAGCATGGGCCCAATGCAAATATAGCTTAGGGCCAAGGGAATGAGCCAGGTTCTTGTATATAAAAAAGTGTGGGCTCAATGCAAAAAAGCACAGGCCTAATGCAATTGGCCCAGGCCCAATGTAAAATGCATAGGCCCATTCTTATGTGTAAAAGGCCCAAGCCCAATGGAAAAAGCTCAAGGCCCGAGGTTTTTACAATGGGCCTTGGCATTTTAAATGGGACCCATGCCTTTTATGAACAAGAAAGGGCCAGTTAGGTCTCATGGACTTGGGCCTAGGATATTACTATGCTATACATGAAGAGGTCAGGCCTTGGCTTCTTGAACCCAGGCTTGGACCAGTCCTTTGAACTCAAGTACTTGGGCTTCTTTGACAAGGGAGGGACACAACTGTATGTGAAGGTGGCCTGGGCATCTTGGACCAGGCTCAAGTTTCTTAGACTTGATGATGGGCTAGTCTAGGTCTCTTTGGGAAGGTCCTCAATTTCTTGGACATTATGGTGGGCGGGTCTAGGTCTCTTTGGGAAGGTCCTTAGTTTCTTGGACATAGGGTTGAATCAACCCATGCTTCTTAAACATGAGCATGGCATGGGTTACTTGGGTTGGGCCTTAGGCTTCTTAGACATAGGGTTGAAGTAGGCCACAACTTAAGAACTAGATGACAAACCCACAAATTAGGATGAAGTTGTATTATTTATATATATATTTATACACACACACACACACACACACACTAAAGTCATCCCTATTTAGTAGGGAGGACATAGGACAAAAACCTTGGGTTCGGGTGAAACTAATGATGTAAAAGAAAAGTCATGACAAGATCACAAGAAAGGAAAATAACCCAAGAGAAAACCAATTTCATCCAATATCCTATGTTTTGCACTAGTTAGGTGAAAGCTTCTCTTGGGCATGGAAGGTGTGTGGGCTCTCTCTTTTGGGTGATTCATGTGAGAGTTATTGTCAAAGTTTTAACCTTTACATTTTTGCCAAAAGAAGAATGTTGAATTCCTTGTGTTGGGTGATTCATGTGAGAGTTATTGTCAAAGTTTTAACATTTACATTTTTGCCAAAAGAAGAATGTTGAATTCCTTGTGTTGTAGATGATTTAGATGACAACTTATTACAAAAGTTAAGGAGGCAAACAAGTTAAAAACTTTTGAATATAATGGTTTAACTTGTAGGAAAGTGTGGAGATGCATAGCAAAGGCATTATTGGCCTTTGCATTTGGAAAAGAAACAAAGACATTGTAAATTTCATGGTAATTGATTAAATGAAAACAACACAAGCTTCATGCTTGGAAAGGAAAGGAAACCATCATAGTTGCACCAAAGTTGGGTCCACAACATCAATTGTACCAAAGCTTAGAAATTTGCATTTGGGGAAGAAGCAATTTGCGCATGGAAAAAAAGTAATTTGCATTTGGGGAGGAGGTGATGACCATGCAACTAATTTACATTTTGAAAAAAAATGACAAAATATTCTAAGACTAAATGTTACAAACACCACCATCACTTATCACTTACACTAACATAGTCACTTACATCATCATTTACACCAACATAGTCGCTTGCATCATCATTCACACCAACATAATCGTTTGCATCATCATTCGCACCAACATAGTCGTTTACATCATTGTTTGCACCAACATAATCACCTACATCATTGTTAATTCTTAGTTTACTCATAATACATTATTGGTTAAAAAGCTTCTCAAAAAATTTCCTTAGTTGATGCACACATGGAAACCTTTATGAAAGTTTTTAAAAGTTTATTTGGTCGATGCACGCATGGGAGTTTCTAACTAAGTCCATGATAGGGTATAAATAAAGGTAGCACCTCCCATTACCTTTAGTTTATTTAACACTAGTTTTGGGTATTTTTTTTGTCATAACTTGATGCACCCCCAAATTCTTTGAAAAACTCAAATTTTTTTTCATTTAATTTTGTTTTTGTGCTACCCACCTTGGTTAGCATAGTTCAATGTTTTTTTTGGGGGGACTCATCCCTTCCCCGCCCTTTTGACCTTGAAAAAAAAAACTATACTAAATTTTTCTCTTCAATTTTGACCACATCAACCTAGTTATCCATCTTGCCCCTATTATGAAATAACACACATCACCTTGATGAATATGTTTTCTTACTTACTCACACTACATAAAGAGTTCTACTATTTCTCCCCATTTACCTACCAATCTACCTACCTACCCATCAAGTACATGATGCCGGCATCAATTGATAAAGGTGTATAGTTGTCCCTACAATCTTGTCATGTGGGAAGAAAAATAGTGGATTACAAACTTGTTTTTAGCTTTCACACTTTTCACAAGATTGCAATAACTAATGGACAAAGTTGTGTACCTTGACACAAAAACTACTCATATATAATATGGTCCAAGTCTTCATTTTGTATTTTTTAGTGCTCTAATTGCTATGAGAAAGGCTAGTGCATCTAGCTTGTTCAAATAAAATAATTTTCTAAAAGGCATGATACAAGGAGAATCTAGTACCTCATAGCTAAATATCTTAGAACCTTTTCAGGTTCGGCTTTGAGGTGTTGAATAATTATTTTAATTTTTAATTTTTAATTTGGCGATTAAAATTTTAATTCTGAAAAATTCGACACTACGTATTCAATTTATTATAGCCAAATACTCATAGAAGAGAAGTTTAGTGCTTTTGTGGTTAAAGTTACTTCTGAAAGCCACTCCTCGAGGATTGAAAGATTCAAACTTGGTCGGTTGCATGAATCTTTAAATTTTTTGTCATAACTAACTATTAATATTCAAAAAATTCAGCAAATTAAAAAAAAATTAATTTGTACGGAATCTAAAAAGGTATTACGATATAACAACTCATAAGCATAGCTTTCCATTCAACTCTTTTTCCCACATAAAGCTTTTATGATATTTTCTTTGTGAAATCCCTTAATTGCACCAAGTGCCATGATGCCATTGGAAATATAGTAGATGATGAAACCCTTGGTAAACTTCATTAAACAAGGTGTGTTATACACAATGGCCCTGCCATTAATTTAATATCAACAATTAATATTTATGATAAATTGGTCAGAACTAGGGGAAAAATTTAAAATTTAAAATATTTTTAATGTACATCATGTTGTTGTGAAAGACAAAAATTGATGATTTAAAAAAAATTAATTGAAAAAAACAAAAAAACATCACGTTAGTTATGAGGAACCAAAAAGGGATCTCACATTAAATGATGACATGTTCTAGGAACCTATTTAAACATTTAAAAATTTGTTACCAAACCAAAACCAATAGGAAAATGTCACAACATGATTTTTAATTTTTTGCAAATTTAATGATTTTTTTCTCAAAAAAAAAAGGTGACCAAAATATTCTCTTTTCATATTTATTTTTCACATTTGTGCAAAATTTCAAACCCAAAAAATAAAATAAAAATCTTCATGATATGTGTATTTGAATGTTTCAATCATATTGTCACATTTTGAAAAAAAAAAATCATATTTAGTTTTGTGGTGACTTTAACAAAATCAGTTGGGCTGGGTGCACATCTGAGGAGGTGGCAGAGAAAACAAAATGTCAAAATATGAATGTGAATTTTTTACAACCAAATGAGGATGAATCGTCTCACCTAATTGATAGGGGGCAAAATCCCTTGAAGCTTCTATACTCTATAATGATTCTCAACACGGTATCCCTACCTTACGAGGCAACTAGAATGACTCAACACAATATCCCTACTTTACAGGACAAGTACATTCTCGCATGTATTTTGACCAGTTCCTTTATCAGGACTCAAATGGGTTTCAATCCAAAGTGGCTCCAAAATAGAATGCTTGTCTGTCCAACAATCTATATTCAATTCATTTGTGTGTGTTGGAATGTTTAGTGGAGGTAGGCCTGAGGGCTCAAAACGCAATCTCAAATTTCAGAGAGCCACGTGGTCACAAGCACCTTCACAATAAATTTTTGGCATGTTTTTCACATGGGTTCTTGCAAACACATACCCCAATGTAACCTCTTTAGTGACTATAAACAGCATGAATGGTTTGGTGTTTTTGGTCATTCTCAAATTGCATTTGCGTTCTGTATGTTGGTGTAGTGCATGTCTTCTTGTTATATGGTGGAGCTTTGTTTAACCGCATTTTTTATAAGCTTCTTTAGACTTTTGAGCATGTCGTGCAAAGAAAGTGAGCTAAACATGAGTTGGCCAAGTTATGGTGACACTAGTAATAACATTATTGTTGGATCAATGTTTGTTGATAGTGTGGGCTTCGCAATGGGGATTGCAACCATCGTGGTTATGACTTGTGTCTACTTCTATTTGCAAATGAAATCGGACATGCAAAAGAAAGCCCCCTTGCCCCCAGGTCAGTTTGGGCTTCCTTTCTTAGGAGAGAGTTTGGAGCTGCAAAGAGCTTTGCAAGCCAATAAACCACATCAATTTTTCAACACTCGAGTTGCCAAATATGGAGAGGTGATATGGCATCATAAATTCCTCTTTCAATTTTTGTCAACAAACATCAAATAGAAGTGTTTGTCAAAGGAACCATTGCTGATTTCTCATGAACTATTATTACAATAGAGTGATCCATAAAGTCACCCTGTCTTCACCCTGTCTTTGGGCTTCCTTTCACCCCCCAACCCCAACCCCTCTTTCAACTTCAAATCACTAGCGTCTGCAAAGTAAAGAAAATTTATTAAATCTGGGTATGAAATGTTGAAACTAAACATTTAATGCACAAGGTTCGAAAGTAATTATAGTAGCTGTACATGTAGGAGCAGTGAAATATATGTAGCAACAGTGGGGGCGCTCAGGAAAAAGGAAAGAAGGGGGTGAAGACAGGATGAACCCAGTTTATCACAAAAATTGATGGGTTTCTGAGTAGGTACTTAAACTTGTATTGATATAATTTATTTTCTTCATGAACGTGTTTCCAAGTCTAATTGGAACAGGGAAAGAATACACATGAAATGAAATTGATTAAGTGTCTTTGGTGTTGTACATTATCATCATTTGAAACTTAACTTTTTAACATAAGTATTGTAGATTGATTATGCATTACATTTATCAAACCAAAAGCTCCAATAATTGGGACTTGTCACCACCTGATAAGAGGTTTGTGTTTTTGATTCATCACTATAAAAAACGATACACGTTTATTTACTAAATCCAACCAAGATCAAATAAGAGTCACCTAGTAAACCAATCACTAAGGACCTGTCGTGGGTACATAACCATCAACTTTGGGGAGAGGTTTTGTGCAACCACATTGTCATTGACCCGTAGTCAATATGTGAGTGTGACCACCTCCAAAATGAAATTGTAAATTTGTATGTTTATTAACAAATTATGTGTTTCCTTTTTCTTTAATATATTTGGATTTATGTGTACTTAAGTTTATACAAAGGTTTAAAGTTGGTCAAATTTTAACATGAAGGAAATTTCAAAGTTTTCATATAGATATGTAGATATGTGAATATGTGTTCCTTGAAATGTTAGAAGATTGGGACTCAATTAGGAAGAAGATTGTTCTACCCATGCAATATGTATATTAAACATATTTAGCCATAATCACCAAGCTTATCAACCAACATGGATAATATACTTATATTTACATATATAAGCTGAGGACGGCATGCATTAGTTTGATATCATATTACCTAGGTCAATTCAGCACTAATTAAATTATTTTTTATTTAAAAAATCTAAATAAATACCCAATGAATGTGTCTTAATTTTTAGAAAAATATAGATATTTTATTCTTTCTTTGTGTTCATCTTTCCCAATTTCACAAAAAAAATCAACAATTTGTGTGTGTATGTGCACATGGGAAAGTCCATAACTTGGTTCAAGAAAGTAACAATGACTCTTTCCTTGCATTAAAAGTAAACTAAACAACCCCTTTTAGCTTCATGAAAGTACAATTGGCACTAGTTGGCATAATTAATACTCAAACTTTGTTGATTTCATAATTCATATCTCAACCTTTGTTGAAAATAAAAAATCATCAAAAATAATTTTGTATTTGATTTTTAGAAATTAATTAATTAATCGACAATGGACTATCGAACTAACTCATGTATTTTACAGTAGTAGTTGAAAATTTGTTATGGGTGTTGAACATATATTCTAATCGGTGCCATTTTTTTTTTGATGTTACATTGGTCTAGATATTCAAAACACATCTTCTATTTTCTCCAACAGTTTTCGTCGATGGACCAGAATGGAACAAGTTTTTGTTTTCAAATGAAAACAAGCTCATTAGTACCACATGGCCCTTGTCGGTAGGGAAGCTTCTTGGGCCCAAGAGTGTTGCAAACAAAATCGGAGAAGAGCACAAGTAAAAACATCATTCACCTTCCATAGACATAAGTGTTTAGTATCATTTCAGTTTTATTTTCTTTAATTGATGGAGATTAAAACTAAAACCAATATTGATGGATATTGGAAGTGTATTGTGATACTTAGCTTATGACATCCTTATTGCTTCCAATGGATTACCATTGAAGTGATCAAGAAAGTAACCTTGTATGAAGATCATGATTGTATTGATGAAACATATAACTTGGCCATGCTAGCTAATAAGGGGCCGGGTATTTGAATCTCCAGATGGTTACGTTCTACTTTCCATGCATCGTTCTTTGGGCCTAGTGGCTTGCGAAATTTTGTGCCAAGAATGGATAAAAGAGCCAGATCACATTTTGAACAAACTTGGGAATCACAAGATGAAATTGTTGCGGTGAAGGTTATAAAACAATTTGCATTCTCTTTGGTGGCTGATCTCTTTCTAAGCGTCACAAAAGGACCCGAATTTGAGTCTATGGCACATGATGTTGAAGCATTTGTTGGTGGGATAATGAAGCTCCCAATAGACTTTCCGGGCACTGCCTACCACAAGGCCATGCTAGCACGTCAAAGCCTCTTGCGTACCTTTGATATGATCATAGCTCGTAGGCAAAAGGTACAACAAAACCCACTTTGTTACTGCTATATTGTTCCCTTCTTGTAAATTTTCAAATGAAAATTTTGATTAATTCTTGTGTTTTGTCTTAGAGCATCCCCACCAGTGCTTAGTTATGTATGTGACCCTGCAAAAATATATTCTCACATCCAAGTTTAGCTATTTACTTTTTTTTGCAACTCCACCCATAATAAAACTGAAACTGGAACTGCAAATATGTGGGAACCATTGGTAATAGCAAACCACCTGGACCAATCATTATCTTTGGCCAATCAAAAAACAGGGAGCACCAGTCAGATCATATTTATTACACTCGTCTCTAGCGGGTGCACAGCTTTGCTGCGCCTTTTACTATTCTTCATCTGATTTTAATGTGCAGGGTCACATACTGATCAGCACCAGTGAGGATGCTCTTAGAGAGTAGTGATTACCATGAAAAGTTGTGTTTATATTGGGACCTTACTTAAATATGATTTGTGCTGCTTACAGGATATTGAGGAAGGGAAGGTTTCAGTGCACCATGATTTATTATCAATATTGATGAAAACACTAGATCATGAAGGCCATGTGATCACAAATGAGACAATTAAGGATAATATACTCACATATTGGATTGCTAGCCATGACACTGTCAGCACCACCCTCAGTTTGGCATTGAAGTATTTGTCTTTAAATCCGCATTGCTTACAAGAGGTTGTGAAAGGTAAACACAGGACCAAACTATGTTCACTCCCATAAAATTTACTCACTATTTGTATTCATTTTTTGAGAATTAATTTTTTCCCCCCTATTTTTAGTGATGTTATTGCCATTTTTCAAAAGATTTTGCATGTGTGGATTTCATAGAACAAAAGGAGATAACGAAAGCAAAAGGTGGGACAACTTTAAATTGGGAAGACACACGAAATATGAAATACACATGGTGGGTGATCCAAGAAACCTTGCGCTTACAACCCACCGTAGGGGGAGCATTCCGAGTAACCCTCAAAGACTTTGAGTACAAAGGATTCACAATTCCAAAAGGATGGAAGGTAAAAGTCTGGACTTGAGGAATGAATATATACATTCATTTATTGTAAAGTTTGAAAGGTCCAAAGTTTCAGAATATAATAGAGTTATCCGTAAAGTAACCCTGTCTTCACCCTGTCTTTGGGTCCCCTTTCACCCCCTATCCCCTCTTTCAGTTGTATCCGAAAAGTAAAGACATTTCATTAAATCTCAGGATGAATTGCTGCAACTCAGTATGAAATGCTCAAACTCAGCATTTAATGCACAAGGTTCGAGACTAATTATAGTAGTTGTACAGTTAAGAGCAGTGAAATATATGTAGCAGCAATGGAGGCACGCAGGAAAGGAAAGACAGGATGAAACTCAGTTTACCACCAAAATTGATGGTTTTCTGAGTTTCATCCTCCGTTGAATGCTAATGTACTTTTTTGCAGGTTTTTTCTAAATCTCACCCTCTGTATGACCAAACTCAGGGTTCTAGTGTTGTGTTTTTCTTACTTAACTGATAACTCTAATAAAAACTTAATTTTCATTATGAACAAGGATCATGTTTTTGCACATCACTAACTACTCTTCCATTTTTTGAAATCATTGAAATCATAGGTACTTTGGTCGGTTTCACCTTCACAAATGTCGGCCGAAGTTTTCCCACATCCCACAAAGTTTGATCCGCAAAGGTTTGAAGGAGGACCACCACCACATTTCACTTTTATGCCATTTGGAGGAGGACATCGGACATGTCCTGGCCAAGAATATGCACGCACGGTGATGATGGTGTTTTTGCATCATTTGGTCCTCAATTATGAATGGTCAATGGTTAACCCCAATGAAAAAATTGTTATTGATCCTATGCCAGTCTTCCAAAAGGGACTTCAATTGAAAGTTCAAAAAAAATTGGGTGAAAAAGGAACCAATAACTTAGTCATATGACTCCTTTTTTACAACTTTAAAATTAAAAGGGAACAAATATATCTAAACCATCAAAATTTTCATCAAATTCCTATTCAAACCTTCATAGTTGAATGAATATTTTGATTTTTGTATTGTAAATCTAATGTATATATCTTAATCTTTTTTTGACATATAAAAATGTGTCAACATTTCCAAAAGCAATGAGAGGGAAAATGAAAAAAAAGGTCATTTAATTACCTTTTTTGGTATATTTGATGCACAATATCATGAGTGATTATTAAAGTAAAAAGCTGGCATGACATGTTTTCATTTGATTTTGGGGAAGTAAGTGCACGACATTCAAGTGTTTCAATTTTTGTGGCAACTTACGAGGATAGTGCACTTAGGTGCTCATGCAAAAAATGCATGCCAAAAACAACCAAAATGCATAGGCTATAGTGGCATTTTACATTTGGCAAATTTTCATAAAATAACTTGTACTAGTTTTCAAAGAGAAATGAAGGTGTCACCTATGGGTCACTTTTTAATGAAAAATATTGAGTAAACACTGTCCAAATTTTAATGTAAAAGTTGTATTTAGTTTCAAACATATTACAAATTACCTTGTTTTATTATACTTATAAAGTTCCTCAATTTTGGTATTCAACTTGCCATAAACACAATGGAGGTCTTGATGGTCTTGAAGTGATTTTTAAAAAAAAATTGCATCTATATTTTGGTGTTTAATTTCCAAAGTGAACCATTTTTTGGTTGGATTTCTCAAGGACTTTTTTTTTGGTTTTATTTATTATGTTCTTTCAATTGCAATGTTTGTTGTAGATATATTTTATTAAAAAAATACATAAGCAATTTATCATGAAATTTAAGTTTAAATATCAATGACTTCACTAAATAGGTTGGTCAATATTTGTAATATGAAAGTGAATTATTTTGTGCATTACATGTTTGCAAAATTTTAAAAACTTGAAATGCAACATATACAATTATGATGCTCAATGGTTGACCCAATCAGAAAAGGTTCCAAATTTGATATTAATATCACAAATGTGCTTCAATTAAAATTCTATTCAAAATTCAAAATCAATTTCAAAAACTAAGATTGTGCTAAAAATATGAAAAGTTGAACCAATAACTGAATCAAATCTGAGCATGGTTCAGTTGTCAAAATGGAATGTTTTGCAAAATATCATCCATTTGACCCCTTTAATTGGACATGTCCTTAAAACTTAATGATATATTCATATGTTAAAAAAATTATTTCATAAGTACATACATGATAAAACATTAATAGTCAATGCACACCAATTTAATTTGACAAGTTTAAAGATTATTCACAAGTCTTGCAAAACAATTCAGGTCTATGTCCACCCTAATTAAAAATGGTTCAATGACTTGTAAAAGAATGCATATAAACATATTATTTTCCCCATAATTTATGTATTAATGCATATAAAACACCCAAGTTTGACAAGAACCAAATGCCTTATTGTAATGTACAAATTTTTTAAAAATGATTTAAAAAAATAATTGGCCATTGATCTCATTGTTACCAAAACTACAAAAACAGATAATGAAAAAATAGGTTTAATACTAAATTCAAAACACAAAACAAAGGAACCAATAAAAGAGCACAAATGTTAAAGTTAAAAACATGAAGCGTGCGAGACCAATTTACAAATAGATTTTTATTGCAATGAAATAAGAAAACGTAACCACAAAAAGAACATAACAAAGTTATAAAATAAGATTATATTTTAGATTGATGTAAAACAAACTAAAAATAATGGGGGTTCTTACTTTTTATTCCTCTTTGAAGAACTCACTCAAAAACAAATTTATGGAGGTTTTTGTATGTTCACCAACCATAAAAACTTTTTGAAAAGTTTTTAAACTATAAGTGAACTATGAGTTAACTAAAACACAACTAAGAGTGAACTAAAAGTTAACTATGAATTGATTAAGAATTAATTGAAAGTGCACTGAAAATGAATTAGGAATTAATTAAAAGTGAACTATGAATTCAATCAAAATGAACTATAAGTTAATTAAAACTAAATTAAAAACCAATTGAAAATGAATTAGGAGTGAACTAAGAATTAATTATGAATCATGGATGAACATCTATGTGAATGTACTTGATTCATCATGTGAAAATGATGTATGTGACAATTGATAAAACATGGTTCACATTGAATAAATTATATTATTCATAATTTCATAAGTGAAAAAAAAAGATATTCTAAACATTTGTACAAATTTTGGATGGAATTTATTTCATTTGACATGAAAAAAAGGTGAAATTTTAAGATAGGTTTAAGTTTTGTGAAGGAAAATGTAAGTTTGGGAAGTTTCATTAAGAATCACTTGTGTTTAAAATGAGATACCCCAATTGTGTTTGACCTTATTTTATCCTCCCCATGTACTATTTTTCAAAACTTACTAATGACGTATTATTGACAAGGATAATAGTTTGAACTTAAAACATCATAATTTGCATGAAATTCAATAATAATTTCATAATAACTATAAATTTTCCTTGATATATATATAATTTGGTTTGTTGGTTTAAATTTCATACAATAATGCATAAGGGTCCATGAAGTGATAACTAAAAAAATAGATTTTTTCTAGGGACTCAATAGAAAATATTACCTAAACAAACATTAAGTAATAAATATTATCACATTAGTAAAATCCAAAAAATGTAATATGCAATAGGAGGTTGGCCTATTGTAGTTTTTAATGCAACAAAAAGAATTTGTAATTAGATTTTTATTCAACTTTGAAGAACTCCAATGGTCAAAAGCTAACCTTATTGAAAATAAAGAAATAGAAAAATACCAAGTCAAAATAAAAATAAAAATGACAATTTGCAATAAGTAAGTACCCTGAAATCATATTACAACAAACAACATCAGAACCTAAGCAAAGATGGCAAAGTTATGTTTTAATCAAAAACTGTAGTAGGAATATCCTACCCATTTTGTAATTTAGGTTCACTAGAATTCAAAAATGTGATCTCCAACTAGTATTGTATTTATTGGAGCATTTAATGCAAACAAAAAACATTGAAATCAAGGCTATTCCCATAGTAAAAACTTATGACAACTTATACCAATAAACTTGGGAATAGGCATGGCAATTCCAAATCACACTAATGTGGTGCTCAGGAACACATTGTGAAGATGAAGATGTGAAAATGAAGGCCTTTATGAAGATGTGGGTTTACAATGTGGTGGAATGGTCAAATGACTCACACAATTCATGTCAAGGAGATGAGTGAAGCAATAATAGGAGTTGCACCTCAATGTATGGTCAAGCTACAATAGTATCTTGGAAATCTTGCCTTGAAAATCAAACTTAAGGTAATTTGCCCAATAGGCGATTTCAACATGCATATCATCTTGAAAAACAATAGATCCCAAGTGCAATGTTGCATGATGGTAATGTACACAACATCTACAAACCTAGATCTTGGCACATCACATTTTTGCATCAAGTGTGATCCATCATGATCCATTCACATGCCTTACATAAACATTACCTATTTGCATATAGCTCTTTTACAATGCTTACATACTTATTTGAAATATTTATCCACGTTTGCTAATAACATGATAACAAGTTACATATTAGTTCAACATGGTGAATCACTCCAAACAAAATTTCAAGATAGGATTAAGATCATTTGTTAGCATTTTCACTATTTCCTTGGCAGATAATGTGGTTTGGTGTATACAATATATGCCATTATAGTGTAGGCGAATGTTGTAAATTTAGTATAGATGTTTACAAGTAGAAATTTTGTAATTGCTATATCAAATTCCGATATAAATAAGTAAAACTTGGTTCTTGACAAACGGAAACCACATAATGACCTTCTCCTATGTGCACATAGTAAGCTCTTCTCACGTAAAGCACTGCCTGGATTTTTCCTTTGTATTTTCAGCTCCCTTACCTGTCTGAAGAAACCTGTTTTCAGCAAGTGGGATCTTCTGCGCTGGAAGGTACCAACTAGGCTGTACTAGGATCTTCTGACCAGCTAGAGGTACCAGCTAGCTTGTCACTATTTCTAAAAAGTGAAAAAATCCCAGCTTTGCTTTACATAGGAAAAGGCAGGCCCCTCCGCGATTTTCGATTTGTTCCCTCAGCCTACTGACCTCGGGCGCAGATCTCAAATCACAAAAGGGCCTGTACTCCGGCCCCTCTCCTATGTATAGGGGTCATTTAATTCATCAAAAGTTAGTACACGTATTGTGACTATCAATGGTTTGTGCACTATCAATCATAGGTTAGAGGTAGTATCAATGTGCAGTGGAATCACTCACAAACCTTCAAGGTTGCAAAGATGGGCTTGAAGTAGTGGTTGTGTGCCTAGTGGATTGGTGTAGTAGTTGCATCATTCACAAATTGTTGATCACAGACCAACAAGGGGGCAGAAATTTTTGCACACTGCATAATGGATCGGTATATGCATGACCCATCTGACACTGAAGGTTGTTTGTGAAAACTTGTGTGAAGTTGATGAGCTGTTGTTGTTCCAATGCAACAACATCAGCTATCTTAGTAAATTGAACGGTCCTAACAAACCCTAAAACTGCCGCCTAAATGCATATCCCACCCACCAGTCCATTTGGTAAAAATTTGAAGTCTCAACAAGAACTCAAGTTGTTCTTGACCATAGCTGAGTTGCAGCTAAGTATTTGAAGCAGAGAAGAGGTTGATGAAATCTTCCAGATGAGTTAAGATAGAGGAAATGTAAAAGAAAAGACATTAAGAAATTTGGTGGACGGGTGGGTAGAAATCTCAAGAAGCATAGCCGAGCCTGCTGCCTGTGTCATCTAGATGCAAAAACCTGAACCATTTTACTACATTTCCAAACATCTTTGGGACACTGACTCCTGAGTTGCCCTTGTTCATCCCCAATTGAATGTTGTTAATGGCATCAAGCAGGGCTATAGAGATGGTTAAACATCATGTACTTGACCACAATGTCACGAGTCAACTACTTCACAGAAAGCCCCTGTGCCATCACGTGCCTGCAATTCAATTATTACATGTCATTTGCTGCTAAATGAGTGAGCCTTGACAAAGAAAAGTGTAAGGTAAATCACAAGGGCATTATGGAAATAAGGGCCTGTGTGAGGCAACAGCTGAGCGCTGCTGGATTTTGGTAATGCCCTTTCCCATGTGCTTTACCAAGCGTAAAGAGTGACCTCACATTTTGTTTTTAAATTTTTCCTGCAATACCTTGCTGGGTATCACGGGAAAACAATGCTCAACTTTAAAGAAACAGAATGCTTACAGTAACAGAAGTTTCTGTTTTCGAAAAGCTTGATGGGAATTTACACTCTGCAAGGTGCTCTCTAGATCTAGTGTAATCCATGGTTGTCACTCCTACAAAACGCATCCACATAATGTCAAAAGACAGCACCTTCAAATCATGTCAATCTCCCAAGTATAATAGTTGTTAAATTGTACCATATAGACATACTTTCCTTCCAACTAAAGGAAACCAGAAAATATACATGCTTTCTCAGCAGCAGATGCCTGGGAATGGAAAAGCCACATATCCTAAACCATGCTACTTGAAAGGATTGGAGAAAAGCACAAAAGGACAAACCCAAATTGTTCCCAAAAACATTTTGCAAGAGGTGGATACCTTCACCACAATCCTTGCCATTGATTGCAGCATCAACTCAAGGTAGAACTTGCAACTTTCTCTGTCACATTAGTTGCTGTGCCTACTTTACAATTTACCACACCCACATTGCCACATCACAGACAGAACCAAGTTCAAAATAAATGGTGGTTTCAAATCTTCTCCCAGATTGCTGACATTCAGCCACCCATCTATACAGAAAACAAGCCCTGAAAATACATTTCAAGCAAATGGGAATAAATATATACACCACAGCCCACATACAAGACCCTAATCAAATGAAAATGAGAGCCAGAGCCATACCTCCCATGGGCCCGTCAACCATTACAAACTGTAAGTCACTGGCCACCAGCTGGTGTAGTTTGATGGTATGCTCTGCAGGAGTCAAACCCCAGGTCCAAATTGTCCACACAATAGCAAATAACTGGAGAACCTTCTCTTTCCCACTATAAAATCTCACACTTAAAAAGCACAATTGACTATTGAAACTAACACAAGCAGACACCCATTCTAAGTTATCCCTAAATTTCTGTCCTTATGCTGCCATCTCTTGCACAAGTCCATACCTTCTCTCCATATTCAAATTGACCAGTGACAAGAAGTTAATGTATGCTTGCCCAGAACTTGTAGAGCAAAGACCAAAATTCATCCTCCCAAGTTCCCATACGTTCCTGTGCATGTCAGAAATGGTTCTGAATCAGTTCTGGATACTATGTTAAAGCTGTACTCCATTAACATGGAGTGGCTTAAAGGTTTCTTCTCTGATTGATTGCTACAAGAGTCCAATGAGAAGATAGTACATGACATGATTTCCTAGAGATGAAACCCAACAAAAGACCAATGTGAACCATAGCTTTGCATTGAGGTGGGCAAAGATGTACATACTCCTTGGTGCTGAAAGGTGGAATACGAGAAGCAAGCTTGTCCACAGGCCAGGGGAACCTCCACATCACCTGTCAATGCTCCATTCAGCCACTTCAAGTAGTTTCCCTCTATGTCTTGAGAAGTAGAAAGTCATCATAGAGTTAACCTTCAGGACCCATCACACATAACATTCATCTAAGTACTAGGAGGCTAAGATCCAAAACATGGCATTCTGCCAGAATCCGTGGTTTGAGGTCTCATAAGTGTGTTTGCTAACTGATGCTGTCAATTGCAGTCTTTCCTGTCTTCCCATGAGGTGACTGGCCTATCTAGATTTAAACAAACCCACATGCTTACAAGACAGAATGCCTCTCATGGCAGATAAACAAAGAGGGTTAACTCTCCTTCATAGATAGAGAAATGTCAACAGAAAAAGAGAAAAAGGACTGGAAAAAGCCCATTGTTCAAATGACTTGCAGTGTTCAAATGCTACCACCAGTGAAACTCTATTCATTCTCAATTAAGGGTTAGGAATTCACGCTCAGGTTTTCAAGGGCTTTCAAGGGCTTTCAATTCTCATTGGTAAAATCCAACACCACCCAAAAAGAATTGAAGTGGTCATGACCTTGTCAAAGTGTCACTCACAAGGTGTCAGACCATCACAGGCATAATGAATGGCAGTTACAGTTGGCTGCTATTACTCACCACTAACTTCAACAGATCCCAACACAAGTGGTTGGAGACCTGAGTATATAAATACTCTGCCCAGAATTCTGACAATTTTTTTACAGAAATCTTCATCCTGAGTTACCACATGGGTCATCGAGGCAGACTGAAGGGCAAGTCACAGACTATAAATGTGCTGTGAATGAAAACCCTTTAGAGCGAAAAAAGAGATGAACACAATCTGGAGTGTTCATAAGTTCAGGATTATCATTGCAAGTTCAAATTTACAATCCAGAAATCACTCTGCACGACAGTAAAACTGTTTCAGAAACTGTTTCATGTGTAATGATGAAGCCACCACACTAATTGCACCATGTCCACTTTGAGCTCTTGTTTCACATCCAATGATTTATGTTTCAAGACTATCAGTTCATATAACACCTGCTTCTTGCTTTCAATGTGCAGAACAATTGTCAAAAAACAAGGAAGTTGTGACAGTATTTTGCATCTGATGGCATTTCTGTACCCAATTCCTGGACCATAGTTGCAAAAGAAAAAAAAATCCATGTACAATTCACAGAGATCACCCAGGAGAAGCAACAACTCGATTTACAGATTACTCTGCTTGAAGAACCCATTAGTCAGCACACACTGTCTCAATAACCTTCACAAGTCCACAATAACACATAAATTGAATGGTTTGACTGGAGTGCTATGGAATTGCACATTGCTTCTGAATCATGCTTCAGTTCTACAATCTTGTCCATAAGCTAATCCAACTCCAACATGACTTGTGGTGCTGGTCACAACCAATCCAGCAGCTACCTCCCATTTGTGCTGAGTCGGTCATATATTCCATGCTGTAATATAAAAAACCCCCAACCTCAAACAGCTGCAAAGACCTTCTTGGTTCCTCCATCTGAAGCACCCTTGGGGATGACTTTCAACACATTGAACCTCACTGTCTTTGACAAAGGCCTGGGAGACACAGCAAGAAGATCAGACACACTACTACAACCAGGACAAAAAAGTACATCACAGTTCATTCTACCTAGAGGTCATGTGGAACCTAAAGATGAGTCTAACCTGCATTGGCCAATGACAACCTTGTCACCCTCTTTCACTCGAAAAGCTGGAGAGACATGTGCTGATAGGTTGGAGTGTCGTTTTTCATACCTGCACAGAAGACAGAGCTCAAATATTGAGTGGATACAATCATTTCACACTGCACAACAACACCTTGAAATCTTGCACATCTCTCCTCTGATACTACTCAACCCTTCTGGGATGCATTGCCACATGAAATGAAAAACCTAATCCACATGATTCAACTTACCGCTGGTACTTCGGGACAAAGTGGAGGTAATCCCGTCGGACAGTGATAGTGCGTGTCATCTTGGTGCAATTGACTGTCCCAGTCAGAATGCGACCCCGGATTGACACATTGCTTGTGAATGGACACTTCTTGTCAATGTAAGTGCCTGCATACCACTTCCAAGATGTCAGCGATCTCCACACTTGGGACACTATTGAAAAATGGAAGGGAAGTTCAGTATGAAACAGAAAGGAAAAGACACTTCTATTTGAGATGAGGGACCAACATTACTCAACTCCTCCCTCAGAACCACAACACATGCACAAGAAGAGACACAAATCACCATCCTTCACCTCTTGTGCATGCTAGCCTTCATTATTGAAACCTAAAGGAACAGAAGAGTAGAATCTGCATTTGTAACAATGCACTTAATCAAATCAACCGATTTTCATAGGGGGAAAAAGAGAGAGAGAAAGAAAAGAAATGATACAAGAGGGCATCTCTCATTACTCACTAGACCCTTGCAGCTTTATGAAGCCAACACAACCCACCCACTAGAAACCACTGTTTAAACAAAGTTGCACAAATTCACCTTCAATGGCTTCCCGAGGGGTCTTGAAGCCAAGTCCAACGTTCTTCCAAAAGCGGGTTCCAGCCTTTCCTGGTGCCTTCCCCTTTGACGATTTCTTGGTGCTGCAAACACACACACACACAAAACAGGAGTCAGGCTTGAGATCGAAAGAACAGAAAACATAGCCCAAATAATGGAAGTCAGATTTTTGTAGGTCATAATGTAATATACCTGAGAAAAACCTTCGATTGCTTCAAGAACGATCTCTCAGTCTGCAAAAGAATCGGACACTCGTTAAGAAATATAGAAAAGTGCACCTCAGATAACAGTAAACGTTTTGCACTGAACGCCACATCTGAACCAGAGCCGTGTTACACGACCTCACTCAACAAATATATTAAGGAAAAATCTGAGGTCAGGCATACAGAGTAAAACATCGCAACAATATTAAAGATCTCTGTTAGACCGGACATCCAGAGGAAAGGTGTACAAACACACAGGATATTCTTCTCACACGTCAAAGAAACTACGATATCTTCCAGAAAAACCATCAAAAGCTATCACAACTTCATCGAAAAATTTCGCTTGGCGAAAACGCATCAACGTTTGGATGCATCAAACACAGGAGGAACATACCTGCTCCGCCATAGCTTCAAACACACGAGCGAGAGGCGGACGAGCTTGTTGCCGCAACTGCGAAAGAGCTTTGTTCAGCCATCGCTGCGGCTATTAGGGTTGCCTCCCAAATTAGGGCACGACAGGTTCCACTGCGGAATAGTTATTATTCGGTCTACGAGAGATCCTCTGTTCCGGAATTTTTTTCTCTGTCTTTTCTGGCTTGTGGAATCTGCATCATCAGCGGAGTACTCCATTCCCACAGTCAAGAAATAGGCCCAAACGAGATCCCGTTAATCCACCTGTGTGGGTTCTAGTCAATTATTTGGTCGACGTGGCTACGTATGGGAAAAGGACCCCCGTTAGACCGAGGGCCCAAACGAGATGCATTTCTGCCATGTCATCAACTATGATTTTGGCATCTCGATTGTGGACAAAGACCCGTGTAAAGGGAGAGGGTGGAGAGTGCGAGAGAGAGAGAGAGAGCAGCGAAGCTCTGTCGCGCTGAGACTCGGGCGCAGACAAATCGCAAACAGGCGGGCGGATCCGGGGCCTTTGTTCTCTCGGTTTCACAAGAAAACAAGAGGGAGGTTTGTTGATCAAGATGAGCGGGCCTGATGTGCTTTTCCCGTTGCGGAACAACTTCTATTTGGGAGCTTTCCAAGCAGCCATCAATGAGAGTAATGTGCGGAACCTGTCGGAAGCGGAGGCGATCGAGCGCGATTGCCTGGTCTACAGGTCGTATATTGCCCTGGGACAGTGTCAGGTATAGGAGTTTTTTTTTTTTTTTTCCATCTTTGCTCTTCGCTTTGTTTGTGATGTCTTTCTCGTACTTTTTGGTCTTGATTTGTGGTCTGGTGGGGGTTACGGATTCGTTTTTTTTCGGGTTTGTGTGTGCCATCAGGGAGGTTAGCTGCATATTATTCCTTTGCGATCTGTCTTGTAGGTTTTTTTACTGTAGCATATAGTGGTGTCGCTGCCCTTGTCGTTTCTTCTTGAGAACAGTGTAGATGTCACCACTAAAGGTGGTTCATTGTTAGCAACTTTTTTTCCTCGCAGCGCAGAAAGACCTATCAATGCAGCTTACGAATTGCTAACCGATATCCTATCGACCGTTGGCATTAGCTACTGCGAATTTTAAGCCTCTCCTTTGATACCCGTGTTATCATTTATTCTGAAGATTGCAAAGAAGCGGCCCTGAGTAGGTTTGTTAGGAATGGACTCCACGGGGGAGTTCCCTTCTGCATTCACATTGACCAAGGGAAAAAAAATTCTTTGTTTATCAATGTGAACTTGAGACAGATCTGGTTTCCTTTCCACTCATCATTCCATAGATTCAGTACTGGATGATGTGCTGTGACATCAGGTCAGGATGTTACAATTGATGAACTGTGAAGACAGAAGAGATGTATGATCTTTTGGTGATGTTTGCCCTGATCTGGTATAGCATTGCATCATCAGCATGCATGTTGAAATTCCAGGAGTTCCAAAGTTTTACCAGACCAATAACATAACAGCCATGCCAATGCTTGCCTGTGGGGAGAGAAAATTAGGATCAGCGGGCATGACCTGAAGCAAATCCTAACACTAGAAACTTGTGCATTGTTGAGATCTGAGTCATCTCATCGCTTCCAGACATGTGAAGGAAACTCAGCAGGATGCAGATATTTATATAACTGATTTCCCTAAGCTTTAAGCAGATTATAATGTCCTTCTTTACATAACTGTTGATAGCTGATGTAGTTAGTTGGGGTAATGATAGTCAGGCAATGCCATTCTTGGTTTGATGGTTTCTGAGTGTACACACATTATTGTCTTTTTATGTTTTTTAGCGAGAACTGACATAATTGTTCTCATTTAAATCGTTTTTGTTGAGGTTTTCTCCACAGTCTCATTGATATTGTTGACAATCCTCTACCCTGCTTCTTGTTGTGCAGTATATGAAGGCTGTACTCTGGTCCAATGTCTCAATTAGAGTTGCTAGGTCACAATTAACTTTGTTTTCTGCTAATACGAGACTTCAAAACAGGTGGATTTGATTGCAATCTGTAGGGTCAAAGACTCTGCTTAATGCTAAATACATTATTGGTCTGTTGATGTGGTTCAGCTGGTTATAGATGAGGTGAATGATTCAGCTCCTACTGCTGTTCAAGCTGTGAAGCTCCTTGCTTTATACCTGTCAGGGGGTGAGAAGAAGGTATGATGATCTCTCTGCACCTTTGCACCATGCCTATTGATTTCCTGGGCCTGGTGAGACAGGCTATAATAGTTTGCATGAGGAAAGACCTGATTAGAAAGCTAGAGGCTGGAAAAGCAAAGTGGGTATCTGAAGGTTAAGATGTGCAACCATTGTTTGATCCTCATTTTTACATGTGTTTCACTTACAGGATCAGGCATTGGCAAACCTGGCAGAATGGCTAGCAGACCCAGCTATTGCAAGCAACCCAACACTGTTGCTTGTAACTGGAGTCATTTATGCACATGAACAAAACTACAATGAGGCTCTCAAGCACACACATGTGGGGGGCACTCTTGACTTGTGAGTACACATCTTGGATGTGGAGAGAAATCCATGCCAATTTCAATGTCTTGACATGCTTTTAGAGTTCTGGCAGTGTTTATGGCAAATTTTCTTGTGTTGGAGGTGTAATCTAGCATTGCTCAGTTGCATCAGTGACCATGGTTCTTTTTTATTCAGTTTAACTGCAAAGAGTTGTTCATGGATGGTTGCAGAGGTGCACTGAATGTGCAGATTTACTTGAAGATCTATCGTACAGATCATGCAGAGAAGCAACTGAAAATCATGCAACAGATAGATGAGGACCACACACTCACTCAGCTTGCCAATGCTTGGGTGAATCTTGCTGTGGTAGTTGTCTCCTTGTTTTGACCCTCTGAGATCTGTTTCTCTCTGTTCTTGCATTCCATATATGTCATACAATTGTAACAGGGAACTTGCTCAGCAGCCACTAAAATGCAGCTGGAGTGGCCATCAGCTAGATACCTTTGATGCGTAACTTGCACCTTCTGAACAGGGTGGTGCCAAGGTGCAAGAAGCGTACTACATCTTTCAGGAATTGGGTGAGAAGTACACATGGACAGTTTTGCTCTTGAATGGCAGTGCAGTCTGTCAAATGCACATGGGACACTTTGAAGAGGCTGAAGGTCGTCTTCTTGAGGCATTGAACAAGGTATGCTCAAAATCCGGTACACTTGTATTAAATTTCTGGTGAAAACGCATGTGAATGCATGACAACAACTCTGTAAGTGTGAATCCACTCTAAAGGCTGACATGTCATTACAGCTATTTCTTGTCATAGAAGATTTCAGACAGCAAGGTTTCAGCTCCAAGCTTGGAGGATTTAGCACAACACTGAGCATTAGGAAGCATATATGTACAGGTCTCAGATAATAGAATTTACATCTTTGCAGGACTCAAAGGATGCCAACACACTAGCTAATCTTATTGTCTGTAGCCTTCACCTGGGCAAGCCAACAGCACGTCATATGAGGTATGTGACATTGCATCAATCCAAAAGACTCATAACTTAATATTATCATAAAATGTTTACTCAAGGAAGGTGTATAAACCTGGCATTTATTAGGCATGATCAGGACTTCTAAGATGCTTGTTTGTGAGAGCTCAAAGTGTCAAAGATGACTCAACTTTCTTTTGCAGGACAAGGATGATCTGATTTAGGAGGTTGCAAGTACTGACATAATGTGTTTTTATCAAGATCCTAAGTACAAAGTTGAAGGCTCTCAACTCAAGGTTAATCTGTAATCTGTGTTTGTGTAACAGCCAGCTGAAAATCTCGCAACCCAACCATGTACTCCTGGAGCGTGCTGCCAATGACGAGGATGCATTTGAAAGAGCACTGCAGACTGTTGCTTGATTTGTACTTCTCTAACTTCTGGTATAATGAAGTCTGCCTGTTTGGTTGACATTCCAAATCAAAACAAATTGCAGTTGACTTTCCATCCCATGATGTTTGTGGGTCATCTCGGGTTTCTCCTACTTATTGTGTGCTTGCATCTGTGCAGGATGGCTCCAGTGTTGGCTAAAGATCACCATTTCTTGTGTGCTTGATTTGGAGGCAAGACAACCAAAGAAAAGGATTCTTGGCTGTTGCTGGAGTTACAAATGCAGTTCTGTGACCTTAACACTTAAATTGTCAGGGAGACTTCCTCACATTACAAGGAGAAGCTTACAAAAGGTATCCAGTAATTCCTAGACATGCTTCTCTGTTTGTAGGTGCCTTATTGCACTTGTCACTTGCATTGTGCTTATTTTCTCTCACCAGTTATGGCTGCACCCTCCTGTTGCAGTTTGGTGTGTAACAGGATTACAGTAAATCTATGCAGTCTGCTCTGAAGAGGGGATTGAAGTCACTGCGGTCATCCTTCTTGAAAATATTTAACCCCAACATGATTTTTGTTCCATTAGTTTTTATGTTATTTTTTCGTTGAAGACTTTGATTTTCTATTTGTTGCCCTCACTTTCAAATACAACCTGTTTGTCAAGACCTCTGTTGCCTTCTGAGTCTATCGTCCTTGCATTGACCATCCATAAGGCAGACCCCATGATAGAATGCCAGTGTTTTTCTTAGTTCATTACAAAAGAACCTTAAATAGATGCTTGCTTCACTTTTATTTGTATTTCTTATTCATCCCTTATGAAATTCACATTTACATTTGTCTGGTTAATATTAGCCTTTTTGCAAAGGAGCCTTGCACCAATTTCAAATCTTGCTGGATTTAAACTGGCAAAATACATGGCATCTGACAATATGCAGCAACCCTTAAAAACAGAAATATCTTATTGTGTTCATAACAGAGTGCTTGATTCCCACCAAGAATTGTTGTTACAAGAAAGATCATGTATTGTCATGCCTTCCATTGGGGTATCCTCCAACTAGGAGCTTAGCCAGCCCACTAGGGCAAAGCCTCAATACTGAAAGGTGGTAATGGATTTCACCTGGGCCTGGTCCAGAGTGTACCTAATTGTCCCCACCATTGATTCACATCTCAAATGTGTTCCCTGTCAACTCACATTACAAAACGTAATGTCCAAACCAAGAGTGAAACAAGCAGATGAGTTTATTCTTCATGGGTCAGGTGCCTGTCTCACCTAGAAAAAAGCCTGAAAAAGTGCCTGAATAGGTCACCCAAAACCCATTACACAATTGGAATCTGTATGCCCACCCTCTCATAAAAACATACCTACTTCAATGTAATGCACCAAAGTCTACAAGGCCTTATACATGAAAGTGAAGTTTTGCAGTACCATCACCACTGATCAATGCAAGCTGAACTGCGTGCAATGGTGTGACAGTTAGTCCAAAGCTGTCTGTTCCACTTTGACATGTGCCTGTGCCCCTGCCTCTAAGTCATGCAGATAAACTACATTAAAGAAAACTAAAGAATGACAACCAAAAATTCAGAATCAAAATCTAAAATTGAGTGGTACAAATATAAAACTGTTGATACAGGAGGCCATGTCTACTCACAGAAACAAGACATGGCCTGTTTCTCCCTTCTCCTAAAATTCATGAACGGCAAGCTTGCCATTATATATCTAGTCCAGAAGGGAACCTTCTCGAAGGCAGTTCTGCCATTACCTCATGGACAAAGCTCAAAGTGCCAATACTACTTGCTCTTCAATTTCACTAGCCACTTTCTGTCAACCTAGTTTCAGTGCAAAATCCTATCAGACCCACAATAGCCTTGTGTTGCTCCTACATACTTGCAGGCAACCACATCATTCAAGTCATGACTGCTCTTCAACCCTGGACACCACTGCAGGATCTTCTAACAACAGATGGCAAGTAGCACTCGGTTCTACAACAATATCTTCAGTCTCCTGAACCACAGCTTACATTGAAGCTTAGTAACACCACCGTTTTAAACTTGTGATGAACACTTTGTCATGGAGAGCTGGAGAAATGACATCTGCTGGTGCAGAGAGGACTTACTTCATCCTTTGTGATTATGTGCGGATGGTGGAATTGTTCAGTGTTTACGTCCTCAACAGCTTCTAGAACCTCTACCATTCCTGCAGTTACAGAAAATGAAGCTAACTTTTTTGTCATGACCACAAATCACCTTTGTTGCTAAACACATATAGATTCACATTAGGAAGCTCTCAAGAAAACAAATTCCTAATCTCAAAGGACAGCTGCTTTAATGACTGTTTACATCATGGGGGGTTGTGAATGGAAGTACCACAGATAATGGAATTGACAACTGGGTGGTGCAGCACATCAGGAATGCTGGCGTCAGTTTTGGGTACCAGCAATTTTGGGGAAGTTCACAACCTTACCAATTGCCACTGTTTTCCCTGCAATGTCAATGTGCACAGCCATCAAATCTCTTTCTACAATCATCAGTCACATAATGCTGAAGCCTCTTGCTAGAAGGCAAGAAACTAGCCATTTTGCAAGAAGCTGAAGGAACCCATAAAGCAAACTGAAGGCTTGCAATGATCAGCACGTCTGAAATGGCAAGGAAATACCCTCATCACGAAGTGTAAAGCGTCCAAGTTGAGGAAAGTCTTCAAATTTCTCAACACATATCAGCTCATTGACCTACACAAGACCAGTCTTAAATCAGTAATGAGAACAGTATAACAGTTCTTGAAACATCACAGCTCATAGCCTGACAGATTGCTTAACTTGCAGCAGTTTGTGACTAAGAAGACTTTGCATGAAAGTTCTGTCAATGAGAAGCTACAGGTAACCCATACACCCTTCAAAATCCAACTGGTCTGGCCAACTACTTCCATCAAACATCACGTCCACCAACCTGGATCCGGACAACCACCACAGCTCCACTCTTGACAAACAAAACCTTCTTCTTGATAGGCTTCTTAGTCTTGGGATCAATTTGATGCAGAAGCCCCATAATTTCACACTCCTCCACAACAGCATGAATGTGAAGCACAGCCTTGTACCCAGCTGTGAAAATGGCCTGCCAGGATGCATTTTTGTGCAAATATTCAGAAGGTAGCAATGATGCACCCAAGAAAATAAGAATATGACAAAATCCATTTGGGATATATCTCCATTTTCAACTCTAAATCAGTAGCTTCAAGATCATCAACAAGGTCTGTTTGAAGATGACAAAATCCTGACAGATCCCTTTCATCCAGAAAATCCATTGATGAACTGGGAAATAGGACAGGTCACAACTAATGCACTGAAAGTGATCTGTCAGCTAGCTGCCCATAGCATGCAAAGTGTGTCCAACCATGAAAACATAAAAGAAAATGAACTAAATACAGAGATCAGTCCAAATAGAACAAAAGATTTCCCCCTGATGCCTGACTGCATTGGGGTGTGACAAACCTTGTGGTCAAGCAGCTCCAATATTTGCAGCTGTGCATGAAACTCCAAAACAGCAGGTATTGGACTCCCTGTAAGTTTTGCACAGAAACAGCAAATGGTCCAACCATGCCTCCATAAATATCAAAGGGATTTCAAAGAAAACTTCAATCAAGCAAATGCTGTGTCAGTTCCTGCCAATCCAAGACAAGCACAAGAATGACTGCGATCATAACCTTGCAAAGGTCATTCACAAACTATCAGACCATTGCCTTTATCATCAATGGAAGGGACTAGCTGCCATTACTTCCCACTGACTTCATCAGCTCTTGGAAGTGGGTGTATGTACACATATAACAATGTGCTCAAAACCTACAACAAAAATCTGTATCTTGAGTTTCTGTTGCATTTCCAGAAGCAATAGGAAGAGTAGGTCATAATGTCAGCCAGCATTCAGTAGGCATGTCTCCACAAAGCATAATCAACCATTTGAACAAATGAAAAGGTATGTGCTTTCAGGCCACTAGATCACAGACTTCAAAATGAGATGGGAGTTAAGATGCTACAGAGAGAAATTCACAATGTAACTGAATACTTGCCAGGGTAAGGTGGGAAATTGAGTACTCACTCACACTTGAGAGAACAAACCCAGGGGAAATATCCTCTTCCTCAACCCCAGATAATCGAATGCGTAGATTTTCACCAGGCTTTGCATAGTTGACCTCATCATTGTCTCTATACACAGTGACAACTTTCACAGTAGCCTGCCTCCCACAAAAGCGGTGACAAGGAAATATATAAACAAGGTCCTCAGAGGTGAAGTTGCATTTTTAAAAAAAACAAACCAGAAAGTGGACAATCTTGAATTGCAGTCTCTCTACTCTACCATCATGGGAGGGATACTCCAGAAATAAGTCCTAACTTGGAACAGATGGCATTTAAGAATCTCTAAACAACTGTTCACACAGTATTGACCTGTGCCCACTCAAAGAGTATCTTTGAAAGATGAACGCACAGCCAAGAGGTGTGTGGTGTGACTCAGGAAATCTCCTTTGGTACCATTCAATGTCATTATCAGAGACAGAGGGAAGCAGACCACTACTATGTCACTAGATCAAAATCATACCTTGTTGGGCATTATCATGAGAGTGTCTCCTCTTCGCACACTGCCTGACTCAATTTTGCCCATCACAACAGTGCCCATATCTCTATATTTGTCAATCAGTGGCATCCTGCCAACATGTTGCAGGCACATGTTTATCATGTAGTTGACACCATCCACAGAAAGTGGTTAAGGAGTTCCACAAAACAATTCATTATATAACTGCATGCAGGAGGCACAAGGACAGTGAAAACAGGTTCTATGGAAGAGTAGGTCAGCTAACACTGCATGAAACGACACTTACTGAATGCTCATTGGCCACATTGGTAAGAGGACAAAAAAAATTAACAGAGAAAACACGATCATGTCTAGTGGGAAGAATGGCAGGAGGGTAATCCATCCTATAGAGTAAGAAATGAGATCCATGATAAAAGACAAACTGAAGATACCTGAAAGGCCCATTAGGACTGCGCTCTGGAAGCTCCACAGCATCCAAGGCTTCAAATAGGCATGGTCCATCCCACCAGTCACACATTGTTGCAGGCATGCGCTCCTTCATGTTGTGCCCGAAAAGACCTGATATTGGAAGAAACTGCACATCTGCAAAAGTGTAGTGATCAATAATTAGCCACAAATCCATGACAGATCCTACCAAAGGCTGTTCAAAACCCAATTTAAGCACAATGCTTCCAGACTTTGAATGCAGACATAAATACTATATCAACAAGAGGGACAACAAGAAGTGCAAAAAGGACATACAAAGCAGCACACCTTTTTTAACATTATAACCACATGCCTTCAAAAAGGGAATAATCTTCTTCTCGATCTCATCAAACCTGCCAACCAGGAGGCATATGTCAGTGCTGTCGCCCATAAAGCTAAGAATTAAATGAGCAAAAACCTTGCCAAACATTACTATGTTCAGATGCCATAGCAGAACACACAACAAGGCCAGTGCACATTCACTGGCCAATCAGCCATCATTGCCCTTTCAGAAGCTCAATTATGAAGCAACTAGAAAAGCTTGCTTGCCTCTCTTTTGACCACTGAACAGAGGGATCATCCATCTTGTTCACCACCACCAACAGCTTGGAGACACCAAGTGTCTTAGCAAGCTGTGCATGCTCCCGTGTTTGGCCTCCTCTCTCAAAACCAGTCTCAAACTCACCTCTCCGAGCTGCAATCACCTGCTCATGACAAATGTGTCATATTAGAATACAAAAACATATCCCTGACAGAAATACCAACTCAGGACCCTGAAGGAATGTATGCCAACTCCAATATACCTAAGCATCTCATGCAGTCTTGCATTCACACCTCTGACACTCTGTATCAAGTGAACAACAGAATCTACAAAGTTTCCAGGTCTGGAAAGGCACTCACCAGCACTCCCACATCAGCCTGTGATGCACCACTGATCATGTTTGGTACATAGTTTTTGTGGCCCTGCTTACATTTGAGAGCAATGAGAAGGCTTTCATGTGCTAAAGATGTTAAATTCCAGACAGACAACTTGAAAGAAGCAATATGTGAAGTGAATGAATCCACTAAAAGTTCAGTAATCTTGTTTATGGTGACTGTATCTCTTCAGCCAGACTTACTACTAAAACCAAACTTAAAAACAAATTGAGATAATGACCACTTACTGGGGCATCCAAAATGGTGAATCGAGTTTTCTCTGTTTCAAAATGTGCTCTACCAACTTCCACTGTCTTGCCCTGAAACCCTCACCATTGTATCTACATGAGAAAACAAAATCACATGAGGCTACAGAGATAAAAAGTCAACCTGAAACAGACTGGAATACCATTGGTTCCATAGAGCCTACTCAATGTGAATCCCTATTCTAACCAATGCAGTTTTAAAACCTAAACAGCTTCAAAGACGAGCAATGATCACATTGGATGTTACTGTGGATCTAAACCTACTGGGCTCAACTAGATTAACTAGCCCAGCTGCGGTGTGAAGCATGAGCTCAACCATTCATCCAAAATGTGGAAACCTAGGGGCTCCAACATCCTCTGGGGCAGACTCAGGCAGCCAGGTAGTCACCCACTCACAGCCCTTTGAAAGTCTCCACCTTTCAATAGAGACAATATGTCCTAAAATTTCTGGAAGGCAAATAAATCTCATGAATATTGAGAAATCACCTTACTCACAATTAAGATGACAAGGACGAGTCCAAAAAAATGTCCATTTAGGTCAAAGAAGCACTCTGAAGTACAGGGAAGAAGAAATATACGGAAGGGAAAAACTAGCACAAAACAAACAATAAAACAGGAGTGACAGTCTCTCAAATGTTCAGGGACCATCAAGAGTAACATTTATGACAGCAACTATTCCATCACAAATTACCCACAGACTTCATCAGCTCCCTACAGCAGTTATGAGCCAGTGTAACCACTGGCCCGTCTACTGAGTTTCTGTTGCAAGTCCACAATCAACAAAAAGACTCAGCCATGATACTGGCTAGCACCCTATACCACAGAAGGGAAAGCACAGAGAAAACATAGAGGGAGACAAACAAAGAGCAATGATACAAGAAATCACAAAAGGCTTGCAATTTTCTAAGATTTAAGAAAAAAATTAAGGATAATTCTTTGAGAGACACCAGGTTGTGAACATTTTTAGCCACCAACATCTCTAAAATTAGGTCTTAGACTCCACCTTAGCTCGCTCCTCCTCATTTGTGTCCATAATATATGCCATGTACCTGATCATACAGCAGCCCAGAAAAATGCTCTTTCAGGTAACACACTAGCAAGCTTGATCACTCTGTTTTTCAATGAACCTTCATACTGCTTGCATTATTCAATTTCAGTGATGATATCTCTTCATAACCAAGCTTCAGTTGATGCCCACAACAGTTGGAACATTGAGAAAACTCTGCTCTAGCCCGCAGGAGTGGCAGTTGAGTAGCCAGACTCACCAACTCTCCCTATTCTTCTCTTTAGCCTCACGCTCATACTTCTGAATGGTACGTTCATCCACCATATTGCTTAAATACAAAATCTGGCCTCCAATGGTTGACTTCCCAGCATCTGCAATTCACACCAACTTCATCATCTGCTGAACTCAAATAAACTGAAAATATCCTCCAACTGGATCTCTAAATCAAACAACCACATAAATCCAGCACACAACAGTTAAACACTCACCTCAACCATTCATAGTCACTCTGTCCACATAATCACAACCAGAACCACTTCAACCAGTTGACTTCTACAGAAAACAATGCATCTGAATACATATTTGTAAATAAATCATGTGCAGGCCCTTACCAACATGGCCAATGAAAACAACATTTAAGTGTTGCCTATGATCTTCGTCTTCCACTAAAGCCTGAGCTGGTTTGTTCCAGGATTCTGCATCATGTGCTGCCGATTCCTCATGCTCATCCTCTGCAATCAAGTTTTCAGTGTGGATTTCTCCATCTAATCATGGAAGTAAGCAAAATTCAATGTGTATAAGAATGGAATGCAAACAAAGCTCCTTTGTTGTATCTTTGATCGGCCATACTGACAATACTTTGTGCAAAAAAGAAACACTAACACAGGAAAGGTGCTAGCTGTACACATGACATTAGATACATGCAGATGAATGGTCCTCCAGCTTACAGAAGGACCTCATACAGCAAAGAGCTCAAAATACCTGCAACATGTTCAGGATCTTTAATCTTCAGGTCAGCCACTGTGGATACTGCATCAGCTTCTTCCTCTGCATCTTGGAAAAGAAGACAGAAATTGAACAACACAACCATACATACTCAGTGAACCCAAACAGCAGCCAGTACTACAATCTAACAGAGATTCCCAATTAAGAGACACACAGAAGGTGATGCTCTCCCAACTGCTGTGGGCAGAAAACCTAATCAGAACGCTGCGACCTCAACCCAATCATACCAGCAAGGAATTCTAGATATCCTACACTCTGCTAGAAAGAGGCGGCCAGTGACGGCAAGCTGCCTACAAACCTCTCGTGACATGCGTTATGAGGGATTGACCAGTAAGAAGGTCGGTCTTACTTTCTACGGTGCCATTGGAAGGTGCGGCGGCTTTCTCTTTCGATTGTGAAGAGATCTCCTCCACTGCTGCATTCTGCTTCAGATCCACGTCCAAATCCCTGACCTCCGACGCCTGAGATGAAATCGCTGGTTCTGAATCAGCATCAGTTGCATGCGATGATTCCGAGTTCCTCCCAGCAAGAACCGTCAAGGCAGATGCACCAGATACGAAGGAAGGCCGATGTGCAGGATGTAAATCGGCCCCTGCGTTCAAGGCAGCGAAGGTCGGCCGGGGAGCCGCAGCCAAAGGATGCACATAGGCAGGGGCAGGGACATGCAACGGCCTAGAGGCAGGGACAAAGGGAGTGAAGGATGCTGCCGAAGGATTGAACGTAAAAGCTGGCGCATCCGCATTCAACTTCGCAACTACTGTTGCTGCTGCTGCTACACTACTAGTGGGAGGAGCTGACCTCGTCTGCGCATCGCCTCCGCCGCCTTCCTCCACATCCTCCCACGAGTCTGGTTCCGCCATCACAAAAGCTCAAAACCACGGCAGCAGCACACTAAAAAACAAACCAAAAAATCTCCACTCCACCGAATTCCGCCAAAAAAATTCAGAAAAAAAGACTGAAGAAGTAGAGGGAAAAATAGGAAATCTATATACAACTATCTCCGCGAGCAGAGCAGCGAGATCATCACAAGGAAAAGTCGGACAAAGAAACACGCAAACACAAACAATGGCGCACACACCGAAGAGAAGGCGACGAGGAGCAGCATAGAACTGAATACTAGGGTTTCCAGGTCCCAAATCGAGATGCGGTCTCTGTCGCCGAAGCTGGACAACCCTAATCGAGGTACGGTCCTGCTTCGTCGCCCAAGATCGACGACTCTAGTCGAGGTGCGGTCCTGCTGCATCGGCAAAGTGGGCGACCTTAATCGAGGTGCGGTCCTGCTGCATCGGCAAAATGGGCGACCTTAATCGAGGTGCGGTCCTGCTGCATCGGCAAAGATGGGCGACCTTAATCGAGGTGCGGTCCTGCTGCATTAGCAAAGATGGACGACCTTAATGGAAGTGCGGTCCTACTTCATTGGCAAAGATGGACGACCTTAATGGAAGTGCGGTGCTGCTGCGTCGCCAAACATGTAAGATCCTAATCGAGGTGCTGTCCTGCTTCATTGCAAAGATGGACGACCTTAATCGAGGTGCGGTGCTGCTGCGTCGCCAAACATGTAAGATCCTAATCGAGGTGATGTCCTGCTGCATTAGCAAAGATGGACGACCTTAATCGAGGTGATGTCCTGCTTCACTGGCAAAGATGGACGACCTTAATGGAGGTGCGGTCCTGCTGCGTGGCCAAACATGTAAGATCCTAATCGAGGTGATGTCCTGCTTCGTTGCAAAGATGGACGACCTTAATCGAGGTGCAGTCCTGCTGCGTCGCAAAACATGTACGATCCTAATCGAGGTGCGGTCCTGCTTCATTACAAGGATGGACGACCTTAATCGAGGTGCGGTGTTGCTGCGTCCGCAAAAGATAGACGACTATAATCCAGGTGCGGTGTTGCTGCGTCAGCAAAAGATGGACGACTCTAATTCCAGGTGAAAGAAAAAGGACCTAATCTCAAGGTAAAAGAAAAGAAAAACATTATTAAAAGGGTATCTTAAGGCAAAAAAAGTATTATGAAAACTCAAATATTACACCATGCAAAAATATAATCTTCAAAAAATCCTCTAAAAGAAATAAAAATCCTTCAAGATATTATGACTCTATATGACTAATCTCAAGTTTCAACACAAAGGCAAAATGTCATCTTTCAAAAATCCTCATATAAAAATAGACCTATTATTATTACCTAAGGGCCAAAATCCCTTAAGCTACTACTATTATACTCTATAATGAATCTAAACACAACATCCTTTGCCTTGGTAGTAGTAGGCAAGGCCAACAAAATGCTCATTATATCCATTAATCTTTACATCCAACTAGAAAAATTCACTTAGTTTGCTTTTGACATGCATATCCTTCAAACATGATATTCATTCGTTCACTCTTTTACAAACTTTGTTTCAATTGACATATATTACTCGAATTTTAACATAAATTATAAAATATGTATTGAGAGTTTTGAGATTAATCATTTTTTAAAAATCATACAATGGTCTATATATATATATATATATTAGTTTGTCACTCAAGAATGAAATGATTTATGAATATTCACAACTCATCCATAATGGAATGAATTTCATTCATCATTATGCATTTTGTCATTCTTCCATATTGACCATTCAATTTTCATTGATGATATATATTTATGAAATAATTTTTAAATGTTTCTCTATACGATGGGTTTTATGAAAAACCTTTTAAATTACTTTCAAAAGAAATATATTTATAAATAGCCATAACCATTACCTTTAGTACCACTTTGCAATAGAATCGCAATGATCTTATTTGATGTTTCAACTTTTTCATCTTTCAAACAAGATTTAATTTTCCATATTTCTTTGCATCTTCATTTTGTTATTGAAAAACACTTCTTGTGTATTATTCAACCTAATATTAAACATGCCTTCTTACAAATTTTCAATTTTTTAATGCACATTGGAAAATATTCTAAGTGTGATGGTTTTCATCTTTATAAAAATTTGACTTTCACATGTAGCATTATCATTTTATAGTAGAAATCCGTTTTTGTGTCCACAATCAATATGGGTTTGAAGTTTGTATTAGTGTTGACATGTTATAAGATTTTGATAGGTTTAAGTCCATGTTATAAGTCAAGTTCTGAGGTCTTCAAACTAGAGATATTGAGTTTTTTTGGAGTCATGTTGGAATCTAACCTTACAATCAACTTCTTTTCACAATATAATTAAAACTTCAATAAAAGGTGATGCACTTTTAAAAATAGGTTCAAGTTTTCTAAATAAATAAATACAACTTTATTTAATTTTAAATATAAAGATGGCCTTACATTTTAGGCAAGCTATTGCATTTGGTTGGTTGTACATAATTAATATTAGATAATTTGTATATCGAATTGTGTGTACTAATTGAACAAACTAACACTACATCAAAAAAATTGTTTTAGACGTTGAATGTAATGGAAATGAAATCAAACTTGGTCTTAAATTGGATCAATCCTAAATTTTCATGAACATGACCAAAGATTTTTAAAACTTCAAAATTTGGTTTAGAGGTTCCATCAAAAACCAAAAAACAATTAGAACCAGGATTAAAGGTTCCTTTTGCACTCAAGAACCAAACAACATTAGTTTGAATCAATGCTGACAAGTTCAAGTTCATATTCTTTATCAAATTGTAGGGTATTCAAACCAAAAGTTTTTTTGGTAAAACGAAATAAGGTTATGTCACTAGAGGAAAATTAGAAAAAGAAATAACGATCATTTAAAACTATATTTTTGTTCCAAATGATAGTTGTTACTAAAAACTGCTTAATTATATTAAACAAGTTGCATAAGACACTAGTTGCAAATGTGAATGAAATCAACTGTCAACTAATTCTTTACCACCCGTATATTATCATATTACCACAAAAAATTAGCAACTTCCATAATGACATGTGACAAATGAAAAAGGTTTGAAATTTTTTGTTTTGAAAGTAAAAAGTGGATCCTAATTGTTTATTTTAAATGATTTTAGATCATGATAGAAGGCATATTAAAAATATTTCATATGATATTTTTTGAATTTTGGCCAAAAGAAATTTAAATCAATATTTAAGTAAGTAGGTCATACTATGTAGGTAGGTAGGCAGGCATAAGTACATCCTTAAATCACCTACTTACTTGCCTAGGTAGGTAGAGCTAGGTAAGTAGGTAAGTAGATAAGTTTAAGTACTTCTTTAGATTACATAATTATTTAGGTAAATAAAGCTAGGTTAATAGGTACGTAAGTAGGTGCAGGTACTTCTTTAAACTACGTATTTACCTAGGTAATTAGGTAGGTAAGTTAAGGAGTTAAGTAAATAATTTTTTATTTATTTTTAGGTTTGCCATTTAAGGTTAAATTCCTTTCATATGGTTCATCCTAAATGACATGTGTTTTTTAATACAAAAATGTAAAACAAAGCTTCCTCATTATATAACTTTTAAAATGGAAATGCAAGAAAAAACATATGGAATTAATTTTGAAGCTACAACTAAAAACTTTATCTCATATATATATATATATTTATAAATTATATAATAAAGTGGATAAGTCAGTATCTAACTACTTAACTAGTTAACTAATTAATAAGTAGTATCTAAATAATAATTAATTAACTAGCTTATTAATAATAATTTATTTTATATATAAGTTCACCTAATTATTAACTAACTAACTTATTAATTTCATTAATAGTTCTTAAATAATCAAGTAAACAATTACACTATTAACTCAATAATGATTATGAATTAATTAATAATTAGCATAACTAATTAATCATCAATTAATTAATATGTAGATAGGTAGTTAATTTGTTTAAATACAAACTAAATACAATTTTATAAATACACCCATGGAAACATACCCACATTATACCCTAATAATAAATTAGCAAAAATACACATACCTTTAAAAAAATTCCTAATACACTTGTGTGTACCATTAAGGCCTATGTTGATACCCTAATGGTGCAATTAAGTTTGGTTCCATTTGCAACTAATGGGACATCTAGGCATGATCATGAATGAAAACAATCTTAGAATGTAAGATGAAAAAAAACATTAATTACAAATGCAATTGTAGCATAGTTGCAAGAATAGTCAAAGGTGCAAAATAGTTGCAAAAGATGAATATAGTTAATTGTAATTGACAATTAGTTGCATATAATTACAAATGCATTGGTTGCATTTTGAAAGATTTATTTTAATATATTAAGTAACTTTAATTTAAATTCTACTTTTGGGATGTTGAATGTTTATTCAAATTTTTTTCCATTACAAAATGCAAGGCCAACGTTCTAGATTAGGTTGCTAAAAATGCATACTCTTCGCTCTTCCAAGTCAATTTTGTCTTTGTGTTTAATTCCTTTATCTAAATATCATGAGTAATTGGAAGTTCTATGGATTTATTCTAGGTTTTTTTTTGTGTTCAGCAATTTCAAGTAGTCATCATTGAAGCATTTGTATTGAATGTGGGGCTTATGGGTCTTTTACAAATGCATTTTGTGAGAGTTTTTAATATGTGGCAAACTTTAATTATTGTCCATTTTTTTCCTCTTTCAACTTGGTTTTCTCCAAAAGCATTTCAAGAAGCAACACTTTTATTCTTCAACTTCGGACATGTGTGCAAATTTATGATAATTCCTATGTGATAATTTTTGTGTGAATTGGCTTTAAACATTGAATGTTTTTTTTCTTCAACTTGGGAATTTTACAACTATATATATGTCACGTGTGATGATGTTGGATAGTTTCAAATAATGTTTAGTAATGCATTTCATTGAACTTTGGACCTCTCCATATGTAAGTTTTTTGTTGAATATTTGAGTTTGGGAGCTTTAATCAATGATCACTTTTGTGGTAATGTTTAGTTTGACAAGTGATAAGTTTTAATCATTGTCCAACTTTTTTTCCCTTCAACTTGGTTCTTTTGCATGCACACTTCAAGGAATAGTGCTTATATTGTTCAATTTGTAATGACCTTATAGTTGATATTTCTTGTACGATGATGTTGGGTAATCAACTTTAAATATCTTTGAATGATTTTCTCTTCAATTTGGGCCTTTTGTAGATGATACATAATGCTAGTTCATTGAATGATTTTTTCCTTGAACTTGGGAGTTCTACATGTGATTTTTTTGTGTGATAATGTTGGGTATTTTTAAGTAGTGTTTAATGATGCATTTAGTTGAACTTAAAGGTTTAAAAAATGCATTTTGTAGTCAACTAGAAAGCTCTAACCTCTAATTTGATTTCATGGCTTGGTTTGGAGCATAATTTTAGTCCTAGACATCACAAATTTATAATCTTCATGGGTTCATTTCAAATATGTGCAAAATCTATTATTTCATAGGTTCATATTGTCTAAACATAAATGTTGTGCATTATTTAAACACGGAAGTTGTGTGCCTGATTTTTGTGTGTAAACAACACAAATGGACATACAACATTCATGTATAAACAATATGAATAGGCATATGACATTTGTGTTCAAACAATGTGCATGACATTGATGTTCAAACGATACAAGTGCATGAATGACATTTATGTCTATTTGTACAAACCTATGAAAAACAAATATCGCACAACTATTATTGCTAATCATGGCCCATGAAGTTTATGATGGATGTATTCTGCATTTGGCCTTCAAGTTTAATGATTCAGATTAAAATGTTATAATTTGTTTTTAATGGATCAACTCAATAAAAATTTGCATTTATTTTGGGGCATCACACATTAAATCAATATATTCACATATTTAATAGCTCTATGGTATTAATTTTTTTATACATTGATATTCATACCATTTTACATAAGTTTTAAATGTTGTGAATATTGATACCCCTTGGTATGCATTTTCAAATTTTTGTGCTAATATTTATATTACCGTGGTATTTTAAAATGAAAATAACATTAATACCCAAATTAATTTGGTATGTCAAAAGTCTAATAACAATCCAATGTCAATGGTAATTACTTACGTAAACACATAAATAGTGTAATGCATCCATGTATTACATGGTGAATATCTTAGGCTATTAAGAATCTTAGTTAGGAAAAGTCCATTAGTTTACTAATTCCTAATCTAGTTGGGGTGTTTAGTTAATATGAATAAGTTAACCAAATTTTGGGCTAAGGAGTTCAATCCTTTATGTTTTGGACATCATAATTTTTTAGCCACTTTGGAATTCATAGGGTTAATTTTTGGACAACATGTTTTTGTTGTGTGATTTTAGGTGTGTATGATGTGTGATTTTTGGCAAATCTTTGACAAGTGATGTACTAGGCTAAAAATACATGTTGGGTTGGGCATTTTCACTTTGAAGCTATTCAACCCTAATTTTTTGTGTTGACTTAAAAGTTTAATTATCTTATTCTTTTTTTTTGTGATTTTTAGGAATTTGATATAAATAAAAGGAAAGTTTGAATCATGACAAAGAAAGGAGGAAAAGCTAAAAAAAACATGCTTATATTGTTGAGGAGAGAAATAAAGACAACATAGTGGCTAGGAAAAAAAGATGAAAGGGACAAACATTAACAAAGGTGGGAAAAAGAAGAGGAAAGGTTAGGATGTAAAGATTTTTTAAAGAATATTTGTGATTTGGGGGATTATATAAAATACGGTGACGAATAGCGAGATAACACATATTAAATACAAGGTTAGATAGGGGAGATGATGTTGAAAAAGAATAACTTTGAAATTTAGGGAAGGAAATTATAAAGGATTAAAAAATTGAACCTTGACTTGAATTATCAAATTTTTTTGGAAAAATAAAGGGGGAGGGTGGTTGTGAGAGTGGTGTGCAAAGTAGCAATTAGTTGATTTGATTATTGTTGTAAATTCAAAGAACTTGGAAATGTGTTTGTGTATTTGATTTTAATTTGACCTTGGTGAAAGTTTAAATAGAGAGGTAAAGACGAATTGGAAACAAAGATGGTTGCCGTAAGGGGAAGGTTTGTTGATAATTGTTTTAGCAAATTGGTTTGTTGGTGTTCCAAGGGGTTGATAAGGCAAGGTTTTAAGAAAATCATCATTGAGATAATCTCAATTAATTGTTTGAAGGAAGTAAAACCACATGAGAAAAACTATTGTAGTACCTTAACCATTTTGGCATAACTTTTTTTTTCTTTTGCAAAAATTTTGAGGAATTATTTATTATTTGTGTTGAATTTTTAATAAAATCAAAAGTTCAATTGTCAAGTTTTGAACCGTTGACCTTCTATGACAATGACTTAAAATTAAAATTGAGGCAGTTTAGATACATTAGATTGTTCCATAATATTGGAAAGATCTTGTTTTTTAATTTTTGTATAACCATTACTTGCCAAAAATTTCAAAATTAAAAAAAATGTTGAAGTTAAGGTTTCAAATTTAATTAATTATTCAATAGTTTGTTACCGAAATTGTAAAGGTACTACAATATATTAAAATTCATTTTGATGCAAAATTTGGACACCCATAACACAAGCCTTTTGAAAACAAATCCAAAAGGCTAAATGACATGATTTGATATGTTAAACATATAAGGGGTTGGGACAAATTGTGTGTTGTTATTTTGTTCAACAATTATCACAGGTAAGTAGGTAGGGAATATAAATGGTTATTATCGTTATAGAGGGTTATAAGCTTTTCAACATATGTTTGTTGAATTAATTTTGAATATAACATGTTGAAAATAAAATGTTATTTAAAAAATCCTATCCTTCACAATTTAAAAAATAATTCGATATCCCTACAAGTAATATAATCAGTGTCAAAGGTAAGCCAAAATACATGTAAATATATATAGATAAGCAAATAAATAAATAATGCATAACTAAAGTGAACCACACTTACATTAGTACCTTCGTCTTTTTGAGGGACGTTGCTTAATGAACTTTAGAAATGTTAAATTTGAACTCATCAACCATGATTTAATTTAAAGACAAAATATTTATAACATTTTTAAAAATTCAATATTTTTGGGTTTTTCCATTGGTATTGAATGTAAGTGCTAATTCACCCAAAATAAAATAATTAGTGCTTATGATCATGTAGGTAGCTAGATGCACCTTGAGTGAATTAACATTTACAGTATTGTAGTACTTGAACAGATTCAACATAAATTAAATTATTATTTTTTACAATTAAAAAAAAATTTGTGTCAAATCTTTAATAAAATTAAAAGTTCAATTGTAGGTTTGAATTGTAGACCTTCAAGAACTGAGTCTTAAGACTGAAACAATCTAGACACACTAAATTATTCCACAACCTTGAAGAAAGACTATTTATTATTTTATATAGCCCATTACCTATAAAAAATCTCTGAATTAAAAAAACCAAGTGCTAAAGTTAAGATTTAAAATTTAATTAATTATTTGATAATTTGTTGTTGAAATTGTTCAAGTAGAGAATTGCAAAAGTTGCACAAGGTACTATGGTAATGTTATTGTATATCTAAAATTTTGTTTGAAATAAAGAAATGTTTTGTAACCATTTGCTAATTTTGGTTTCAAAAATAAACCTCCTCAAATTTTGGTGTGTAATGTTCACCAAACCCAATTCATGATAGAAATTAAACCATATTTCACCGCTCAAAATAATTTTCAAAATTGAATTAGAACTTGAACAAAAAATTGTGCGACCTTGTTTAAAAAAAAGTTTAAGTTCTTGGGGTACATAAACACAATTTTGTTAAAAAGAGTATTAAATTTGTCCTACATTTTAGACAAGTTATTGCATTTGATTAATTCTACATATTTAATAATATACAATCTTTTATTTTAAAGTATGGATATTAGGTGAACAAGGTGTGTTAAACACAATGGCCTGACCATTCATTTAATATGAATAATGGATATTGTTTAATAAATTGATCATAGCTAGGGGTGAATTTTTTTTAAAAAAAATTATATTTTAATGTACATCATCATGTTATAAAAGAAAATTTGTTATGATTAATTTTTTCATTTTTTAACATCACATTAGGTACGAGGAGCCCAAAAGAAATCTTGGGTTTCTGGGAGAGTTCTTGGGCCGTTATTTTTGGGTCACATAATCCTATAATCGTCAGTTAGGCGCTACGCTCCACTCTAGAACTGTCGCAGGGTCGTTACGCCGAACAGCGTTGTTCCGCAGGTAGCGAGCGACGACGTTTTACAAGACCTGCTCGCGAGCAAGTCCACTAGCTTCGCACACGGTGCGCGGTCTCCGAGAGATCCACAGGGACACAACCACGGCGAGAGAGAGAGAGAGAGAGAGAGAGAGGTGTTGGCGGAGGCGATGTGTGTGAGAGGAGGAGATTTATTAGCGGAGGCGATTAAATTTTATTTTATTTTTGGTTTGCTATG
>Ga0116231_10002084_pt1 | contig 41838 bp, 28 predicted proteins | sample S1TSphgellanicum_2_FD_89695 | JGI IMG/M metagenome (GOLD analysis project Ga0116231, IMG submission 89695) | Host-associated microbial communities from peat moss isolated from Minnesota, USA - S1T2_Fd - Sphagnum magellanicum MG | ecosystem: Host-associated > Plants > Peat moss > Unclassified... | reverse complement strand
TTGTTTAGGAAAAAAATTTAAAGAAAAAAAAAAAAAATATTGAAAAGGAGAAAAAAAATGAAAAAAAAAAAAAAGGGGGGGAAGAAGGCCCCGTCCTCAACCCCCCCCCCCCCCCCCCCCCCCCCATCATTGACCACCATCCGAAGAATAAGCATTGTAAAGTACCTCGGAACCATTAGTGAAAATATGTGGAGCATCTGACCACCCATGAAGGTAATCAAAAAAAAATCTAACAATGAATAAAACAGATTAGTTAAGTTGTAGGGGAGGTTTACTCACGAGTGTGTTCTCCTAAGGGAGGGGCACTCTAGGGCATGAGCCCCAGGGTGTTCCTGAACCTCAGGATACCACATGAGTACAGGAACCTTAAGGAAACCAAAACCAACTCTCTTTTCATTTCCTCCCCCTTATTTCTTGTTTTGTAGAACAGAAATATATATATATTTCCATGGGAAGATGAGAACATATAAAATTGGGGGAGCTCCCTTGGCATAATGACCTAGGGTTCTTCTGCAGGGGGGAGAACCCTGAAAATACACAGAAATAAAAAGGGAGTTGTTTGCTTATCATTTACTAAACAAAAAAACAGAACACTTGGGAAAACCTTTTTAACATGGTATGCCACAAGATCCAAGGGGATTATGTGACCAGCACTCACCAGCCACTGAAAACAAGAAGAAAAACCTCCTATATCCAAAGGTTAGGGATGGGAACCCACCCACAAGAAGTACAAGGCAAATAAAAGCACAAGAATGCATGTCCCAAAAGAACATAACAATCAAGACACCACTAATAAACTAAAAAGATGTTGTCTTCCACAAATTGGTCAGTGACTAAAGATGCATTGGTTGCCATGTGTGGAAGACATGAAGAATGCTTGTCAAGTGTAACAACATGTCAAAGAATCATGATAGCATGTGCAAGTTAGATGGTTATCATGTATGTTGTTAATAGGAACTAAAGAAGACCACTGATGATGAGTTATAGTGGCATGAGCATAAGAGATCAAAAAGGAGTTGAAACGAGAATGAAAACAATTATAAATCTCTATGGCAAGGGGAATGAAGTTTGTTTTTTAATGTGCATTCCACTTATGATTGTTTCTTCTTTTAAACAACAATTGTCGATGCATGCACTATTGTCAATGATGCATGTTGCACCCTATTTGGGTGGGTCAAATTAATTAGGTTTGAAAGTCATTTCCATGATAAAAATATTGATTTGTTATCAAATATGGTATTGGGAAAAGTTGAAAATCTTTCTTCATACATGTGCTGCAATCTTCAAAGCAATAGTTGCAATGATATATTAAAAAATATCATGGGTTGTAGTACATTTATTTTCACACAAGCATCAAAACAAGTGAATACTCAAAACATCAATGATATGTTCACACTTATAACATGAAAAATGTTCAACAAAAAAATATGACAAGCCGAAACAGATATATAACAATATAATAAAAAGAGCTAAGAACAAATGAACTATCATTATTAGTTGTCGATGAACCATGACTGCATTATCAAGTTATGAACCTTGGTAACCTATCTTGTAAAACCTCTTACTTCCAACCCTCAACTTACCTAAATAAGTCATGTAAAAGTATCATAAATAAAGATTAAAGTAAGGAATGTAAGTGATTACTATGGAAAGTAGGTCAATACTAATGCACTTGGTGCCTATTAGGTAGTGGATGCACATGGATGGTTAGAACACAACTAACCACCATGGTAACACAAATACAACCCAAAAGTGTTTCTTGTCCACATACCATCGATACTGCATGGTATGCTGGTGGGTGTTGGTGCACTCTGGTTGATCCAAGGTGAGATCCAAAGAAGTGCAGGGTATAACAGATCCTCTTTCAAAATATTAGGATATTTTGGTAAGTTCTTTTCCAATGTGGTTGTCTGAAGGTTCCACCACCTATTTGGGATAGCTTCTCATGGTGAAAACATAATATACAACACAAATGCTGATAATTTAGGTTATGGTTTGAGAAGGGGGGCAGTTCTTGGAATGTGGGCCTGGTGTGAGGTAGGAGTTGAATGTAAGACCCAAATTCCCAGGACAGCCCTGTTCCAGATCCTTACCTCACGCAAGGATCTAGAATTTTAAAACAACCTTTGCTTCATTTGAGGAGAGGAGGCAGGGAAGGTTCTTAAATTTTTTAAAAACCTTACATACAAGGTGTGCCTCCTCAGTTTGAGGCAGCAATTTTAGTGTAGGTAAGAAACCCTCCACATACATTGCAGAGATTCTACCAGTTCATTATCTATCTATGAAGGAAGGTAGTTTGTTTTGTTTTGGTAGTTATGAGATCCACTGAACCGGGATGCTTCAGATCGTGTTCTTGGTGTCATTGGAAAGCTCTCGATGAAGAGGGGGGTGCATGGGCTTGGTTCCATGATGTTTGGACTTGCGGTGTAAAAGTTCTTGAATATAGAATGATTTCTTGGCTGAAAATTTAAATTAAATTGTAGCTGAAATTTTCAGAGGAATTGGAACAAGCCTTTGATGTTTTTGGAAAGATCTTGATGAGCAGGATTTAATGGAATTTATCTGGTAAGGTTTGGATTCAGAATGAGGGAGATATTGATTTTTAGGTGATTTCTGCCGCTGAAAATTCAAATAAATTCCCAAAAAACCAGGTTTTGGAAGGAAAAATCAATTGAGAACGTGGTAACACTTGGGCCAACACTAGTGTAAATTATATGCTCATTTGCATGAACTGTACAAGCACCACATCAGCTTTGGAACATGGCCTGGTCGACCCTACCAGAAGGATGGAGCCATTCTTCCCTAATGGGCTTACTACATTCCTTTGTGTATTAGGTCCTATCATAGTACTTAAAGCTTAAATGTACGAGATAATTGTTGTTGGGCAGGGGGTTATGAGTTGAAAATTTGACCCCAGTGATGACCAGACCTGGGTCCCAATTACAACCTATACCCCCAGGACCAACAAAAATCACTTGATGTTATTTATTACAACCCATAATCCCGTAATCAACCCAAAAAAAAACCCGATGTAATGTTGTTGATTAGATTTACAGCCTCCTCGCCTGTTCATTGTCACTTTATAAAAATTTCCTAATGAAATCATTTAGCCCAGTGTGAACAAGCACCCACACTCGTATCTTCACCTTCTTGAGTGAGGCCTCTTAGTGGCCAAATCAAACACAAATTGAATTCATTGAAACTGGGTATGTGGTCAGGATATTTGTTGGCATATGAACAAATTGTAACTTGTAGTGATGCTTCAAGTCGGTTCTTTATCATAATTGGAATGTAAGTAGGTACAATTGAAGTGGAAGGAAAATCAAACCCTAACTAATCTGGAGCATATGTTTGTAGCACAAGAATGTGTCAGGCTAGGATGTCTTTTATCACATCGACTTGGATGTTCTTTGGGTCACCACCATATTCTTCATTTTTTTGAACAAGCCTTACGGTTCCATACAAATGTTCCAATTATTCCTCAATGGTGTTAATCACTATGGTGGTTAATTCCATATCACCCAAATCATAAGTCATGGCTTACGAATGCTTTGCAACCTAAAAAAACTTGTTTGGTGAAGAAATGTTCAATAATTGTGTCTAGGTTATCTTTGATGAATGGGAAGTAGCGCATCAACAAGGTGGCTAGCCATATTTCTAGTACATTAGACGAATGATATCCATGTCAGCCAAAAATTATTGTTGTGTGAAATGACTTTGCACTTTTTTTCTTTTTTTTGGAGTGTAAATATTTTGTTTTGCAATTTTTTCCAAAGCCACAAGGAGGGCAAGTGTTAGATCATTCACAACATCTTTCAAATGCCCACGTCTCTTTGGGTCTCCATTCTCAATCTAACTAAAATCAAATATTTGAAATACCATGAAGTACTTAAAATGTTATGTAATGAAAATTGTAACGTAGGGTCAAAATTTTGTTCAAAAAAGTTTAAAACTCATTAAAGTTATCCATAAAGTCATCCCCAATTGATACTTAATTTGTCATCTCAAACCTAATTTGTTGTTATTCATAAAATTAGCCAATTAGGTACCAAACAACGAAACTAGAAATGACATTTACAAAATTAAGGACCAAACATTTTTTTTTGGGGAATTATGGATTGGTCAAATAGAATTTATGGTTTATGATTTTTAAAAGTTTTTTGGGTTAAATTTGTGTTTAGCTAGAGGGTTAAAGTTAGAAATCAAGATTTAAGGTTAAAGTTTCAAGGTTAGATTTAGGCACAAATTTTTTTACCTAACATGGGATTACATAAATAGGAATTCCTTTCCTAAATTTTATTTGTTAAACAATTGGAGTTTTCTTCAAGCTCTAGCCATGAATGTTCCTTAAGGCATGATGATTTTTAACTCATCTTCAATTGATGAAAAAAAGTTTGATGATATGCATAAAAATAACCATGTTTAAAATTGTGCATGTGTTGTTATCAACTTTGAGAACTTTTTCAATGCACATGAGATGAAGGATCAAGGCACTCAATCCATGAATCCAATTAAATGATGTGTTGACCACAATGCAAATCACACCAACATTTTTCAAGAGTTTAACCAACTTCACTATTACCAAAGTGGACAACTTGGTTTTTCTTGTGGTTTTTATAGTCAACACCCATGCTAAATCTATAGGCGAGACTTTTATTTTATAGATTTGATTTTAGGGTTAGGATCAAAATTAATGTTATTATCACGTTTAAGGGTTCTTATATAGGGTTGGGTTGTGGGTCAAGTATAGGGTTGTAAATCATAATTTAATGTAAAGTTAGGGTTACGATCAAGTTTAGGGTTCTTTTAATGGGGTTGTGTGGTTTGGGTCAATTACAATGTTATTGACAATATTTTTGGGTTGGGGTTAAGGTTCAAATTTAACTTGGCCATGCACTTGCATAAAGTGAGACTCGCACTTTATTAAAGAGGTTGTCAAATTTGACTTTTGAGCAACATCTTTTCAATTTCATTTTGTGCATGAAATACAACAATGTGAACGATGTTTTTATGAAATCAGTTCGAACCTACAATGTGTGATGATGGATTGTTCATTGTACCATGCATTAATCATACACTTGCGAATGTGATCCATTGGCCCACATTTGAAGAAAAGATTATTTTAAGTAGTTAATTGTAGGATTTATTGGGTTGCATTAGGTTCATTGATGGAACATGATTGACATCTATAAACCTTGGAAGAATGAGGCACACAAAACTTGGTTTAATGGCCAAAAGAAAATCTATATTATGAAATAATTTTTTTTTATTGATCACAATGCCTTATTTGTTTATAGAAAGGTCCAAGCAAAATCAAGTAAACCAATTTGTCATTTTCTTCACCAAGTAAAAATAATTTTTGCACCTAAATTATATTTTAGTTATAAATTTTGAGACATATTTGCCATATTAAAGAAATTACATATGGTCATCCTTCATGTATTTTAATATTCGTGTTAGTGTTTTCAACATTGTGATGAATACTTTGAATATTTGTTCTAAAATATGGGTTAAATGGGAGAAAAAATGTTTGTTATGTGCATGATAGGGATACAAAAGTTAAAACTTTTGAAGTTGATCATGTTGTAATGAAAGTTTACAACAAAATGCATGTTGAGTATAAAGTGCAAGTAGAGTGAGGAATTGACAGTCTCAAAAAAAATTGGAGACAATTCATGAAAATGGTTGATTGAACCTAGCCAAATTATATACTTAATTTGTTTTGAACTATAGTTTTAATCATTCATTTTTTGCATTAAAAACATATGGACTTCACATATAATGTGATCAATGATTACATTATGAGAAAATAGGTTTTTTGCAACTCAACTTGCAATTGCAATTTTGAATTGTAACAACCACTTGCAACTCACTATATTTTTACATCTTCAATGATATCAAACAAGTTGCAAGAGTTGTAACAACACAATTCACCATATATGAAACCAATATACATATTCAACGCATGTAATTATGTTGCAAAAAAATCATTGTTACTATTGTGTCACTATGTTGCAATTACTATGGTACTACGTTGTAACCACTATATGGGATAAAAAAATTATTTGAATTTTAATTGCAACTCACTTACAACTACTACAAAACACTAGAGGAACACTAGAAAAAACAACTACCATTTACAACTATATTCTATTTGCAAAAAAACATCCATTACTAAAAATTACCTAGTTACATTATACAAGTTGCATAAGACACTAGTTGCAAATGTGGATGAAGTGAATGGTCAACAAATATTTTACCATTTGTATATTATTGTATGCCATCCATATATTACCATAAAAATCAACAACTTACATAATGACATGTGGCAAATGAAAAAGGTTTGAAAAAAAATTGTTTTAAAAATAGATAGTGGATCCTCATCATCTAATTTAAATGGTTTTAGATCGTAACACATTGCACAATACCAATATGTCATGTGGCATTTTTGGATTTTTGGTCAAAATGAATTAAAAAGCAATATTTAGGTAGGTAGGTGGAACTAAGTAGGTACGCATGTAGGTTAAATTTGGTTGGTATGTAAGTAGGTTAAGGAAGTAATAAAGTATTTTAAATTTCTTTTAAGTTTAACCTTTGGGGTTAAACTTTTTAAAGAGTTAAGCTCTCTTGATTGGCTCATCCCAATTGGCATGTGTTTTATTATGTGCAAGTGTAAGACAAAGCCTTCTCGCTATATAATTTTCAAGATGGAACCGGAGGACCAAACATATGGGATAAAAATTGAAGTTGCAACTTAGTTGCAAACTCGGTTGCAAGTAGAAAGTTTATTTCATATCTTTTGTCCTCCTTTTTAATTTTGTAAATTATATAACTAAGTAGATAAGTAACTAACTAATTATTAATTAATACTTATCTAATAATTAATTAACTAATTCATTTAGTTATAGATTCTTAATTCATGATTCATAAATAGAAAAAAAAATGATTCAAATAATAACTAATTTATTAATTCTCAATTCTCAAATTTTTCATTAACAATGATTAAAAACTAATTAAATAATAACTAAATAACCAACTTATTGGTTATAAATTTTTATTAGTAATTTTAAATAATCATATAATTAATTAAAATATTAATTATTTAATATTATTTAATATTTCATAGTTCTTAAAAATATTAATTATACAATTTCATTAATGGTTCTTAAATAATCAAATAAATAATTTATATATTGAATAATTATGAAACATTAACTATAAATACAAAGTCTGAACTATTAATTTTCAATTAATTAAAAATAAATTTAACAAATTAAACATCAATTAATTAATAAATATGTAGTTTACGTTAAGAAGGTAAATAACATAGGCTAAATAGGTAGGTTAACATATAAGTACATAGGTTGGTAGGCTAGGCTAAGTAGGTAACAAGCATATATAGGTAGGTAGTTCAATTTCTTAAATACAAATTAAATAAAATTTATAAATATACTAATGGACATATACCCCTATTATACCAAAATATAATTTATCAAAAGTACACATACCTTTCAAAAGTTTCCTAATACTCTTATGTATACCACTAGGGATTATTTTGACACCTTAATGGTGCAACTAAGTATGGTTCCATTTGCAACTAATGGGACATATGGGCATGATCATCGATGAAAATAATTTTGGAGAATATGATGAAGAAGTCATTAATTGCAAATGTAGTTGTAACATAGTTACAAGAATGGTCAAAGGTGCAAAATAGTTGCAAAACCAATTACAAATAACAACTAGTGTAAGGATTTTGAGGTTTACAAAAAAATATTTGTGTACATCCTAATGGACTTGATAATGTAATGCATACATTATTTCAATATCACTTTAGAACTACACTTTCAGTTTCAATAAAATATATAGTCTATAAGTGATATCATAACATGATGGTTACAACAAAGTTAATGACTAGTCATATTGAAGTTGAACGAAAATCCCAAATTGGTGGATTAGTAGTATTTACATAGTGAAAACCTAGTGGTAGTAATTGGTGTATCAATGGCAAGTTTAGTTGAAAATTAATTGTATAAAAGTTGAAAGTGTCATTCAAATGGATGGTGGAAATGTGAACATGTGGCTTGATCATACATGCCATTCTATACAATTAGTTGCAATATAATCACACATGAAATCACACCTATAAGCCAGTTGAATAATAGTCATATAATGCAATTGTTACGCAACTTGTTCACAAAGTCAAATACATTTGACCATGATTGTATAAACAGATGTGTACATACACCTATATTTTCCATATGATGTGCAACTATAATAAAATTCAAATAATATCTAACATGGATTTTAAAAATAAAAATCATTGTATTTCTAAAAGGCAATTGTAATATAGTTGCATGGTAGTTTTACAGGAGTCCATAATTGCAAGGTAGTGGGGTTTTCACGGATGTGATTTCTCATAGCGTTAGAAATATTCATACACCATTGTTTGACCTAATTACACATGACTAACATGGGGACTTTTAGTTACATGATAAAAATTGCCTTTACTTTTAATTTTGAACTCCTCTTTTGTTATCTCTCCTAACTCCCTAGTTGCTTTCAAATTGTTCATTTTTACCTTATTATTCTTTTCATGATTGATGTCCATTTTTATAGCCAAAAAAAAATCACAAGTTTATGAGGTGACCTCAAATCGACTTGCCATTGTTGTGAGACTATTGGATTATAATTGCAACATTTTGTCATTGCTCTCTCAATTAGAGTTGATGTAGGTTACTTCAAAGGAATTAGGAAATGATACAATAGATGGAATTTTTCCATTAATCAAACTTTGTTGTTTCCTCAAAACATTCCTTGTGGCATGACCATATAATGCGTTGAATTTTTTAAACATATCATCACATTACAAAGTTGCCTTCCCAAATCCCTTCTCATTTGAATTGTTCATCATTAATTCCTTCAAAGTAGCCCTTAATGTTTCCATTACGAATTGTGACTTGGGGTAAAGTATTGGGTATTTACTTTGATGTAAACTACCTTCTACACAATGATGTGAATAAAAACTTTAGATTGTTTGTTTGTTACCACATCTATAGTTTGCAAAATGTAATTTGTATGAAATAACCATGGTTGTCAATTGTAAAAATTCCATGATGTGTCATGGTATTTTGTCTCTCCAAGTGACCTTTTCATTATCCAACAACACAAAAAATTTAGATTGATGTCTATCCCATTAACACTTTCACAATTTCTAAACTTGTTTACAACTTTATTGAATTATTTCAAAAAACACATACACCATCACACAACCATGTGCTTCCCACTCATACCACTTCACATGCATCAAGGACCACAAGCATCAAGTTACAAAGGTTCAAATCACTTAGTTACAAAATCTAAACCTTCAAGGAAACATCACAAAGGTGAATAGGGGTTGCAAAGGTCCATGAAGAGGATCACAAAGTTCCAAAGAATTGTTATAGATGTCTAAAGATATCACAAAACATTACAATAAATCATTGTTGAAGTTGTCCAAGTTTACAACACTGTCCATTTTGATTAAAAATTTGGTCAATTTAATTGGAATCCCTAGTTGTTAAGTGAAAAGTCTTTTTTGACTAGATCAATTGATTGAAGTGGCCTTTTTGAAAACTTGGTCAAATGTGACATTTAATCAAATAGGACAAAAAATGAACAATTTAGTGAAAAATGACAAGATTGTATTCAAATGGGATGTGTTTCAATTTTGGCATACATGTAAATATCAAAGTTCAATACAACAATTCAGGTGTACACTTGTAGGTAAATCATAAATTTTAGATTTTTTTTCATTTCCCAATTTTTTTCTTCTACCCTTCATTTTGACTAGTAGTTAAATTGATCATTGTTTGATTTGATTGATCAAATGGTCCACCATGCAATTAGTCAAAAATATAATTAGACAAGTTGGCCATGTCAAAATTGGTTTTTTAGATTGTTTGAATGATCAATTTGACTAATGTCCAAAATGGGTACCCTTAAACAAAATTTTATTGTAACACAAAGAATCATGATAATTTCTTATAATGAAGGTCCAAATTTCATAGCTACAAAGGTTTTAAAAATATCACAATGCATCTTCACATTGTTGCAAATGTCAAAAAAAAATCACAAAGGTCCAAATCATAGTTGTAGGAATCCAAAAAAAATCATAAAAGATCTTCACATAGGTATAGATGTCAAAAAAATCACAAAAATCTGAACACATAGTTGTGAAGTCCAAAGAGGATCACAATTCAAAGTTCTAAAAAATATTTAAAAATCTCTTAAGATTGAATAAAAGCTTGCCAAAAAGCATCATCATTCCAAAAAGGCATCACAATAGTTGTTCATATATTTCAAATTGTAATGAATGATGTCAAACTCATGGACACATTTTGTTGCTAATTAACACACAAACAAATCAAATGGGCACATAATTAATAATTCAAATTCTCATTTACATAATTTCATTTTTTCTACCCAATAGTTTTAAATCCAAATTCACTTCAAAATATCAATTGTTTGAATCATTTGCATTTGGTATCTGTGCAAAAAAACATTGATACATTGGATTTCAAATTATAAATGTTTTTTCAAAAAACACTTGGCAAGTCCTTTGCATTGGAATTGTTTGGCGGTAATAATAGTTATCACATTTCACTATCTTAAACACATGCCTTATCATAGTGTCTCCCACAACCTTATATTAGGCTTTGAACTTACTTGATGAAACTTCATGACATTGAATGGTCCATGAGTAAGCAACTCATAATATGTGAACATTGACAATGGCATCCATGAGTAGAGGGAGTAAATTGCCAAGGTTTCCACAATCTAGTTCATGGCTATGGTGAGGTTTTGGTGTACAAAGTACAACAAGTTTTTCCACTCTTGGAGGCTTAAGGTCAAATTGCTTGAAGGATTGTGCTAGCTTATATAAGGTTTTAAAAATCTGATAAAATATGGAAGATGACCTCAATGGTAGGAGGAATGTCTCCCAAAGGGTAAGGTCATTCATATGACAATTGTAAACAACATATTTATCTTCATAAACACTAACATGTCATGTGACCATGGCTCCTTAGTTGAAAGGAAAAAACCTATTGACACCCCTAAACCTGATGACTTACAAAGCTCAAACTTCAAAGAATGATGTTGTTTATTAGTAAATATTTAATTTGTCTATTTTTTATTCATGTTTTTTGAATAAGATTATTAATCTAATATGAACTACAAGATTTACATGCCTTCTGATTACAACACTTATAATTAGTCTTGACAAACATTATTTTTCCAGTTGTTAATAGTTGCAACTTGAAATCTACATGTAATTCTACAAGTATAAAAAAATAATCATAGCAATCCCATATCCAAATTCATATTGCAAAATTTAAAAATATACAAAGGTTTTTTGAAATGTTTCAAATAAAACTGCCCCAAAAACAAGAACTTAGAGAAGAAGTAATTCAAATCCAATAACTAATATACTTATTAGATAACTAACCATGACCATATTTTAAATACCTTCTACACCAATTTGCATCCCATTTTTTTTCAATTGAATTGAAATCTAATTGAGTTTGAATTAAACTCACCAAAATTCAAATTGAATTTAAGAAATTTGATAAATTGATTCAAATCCAATTCAATTCAATTCAAGGTTTAATTCAATTCAATTTGAATTCAAGTTGCATGCAATGTCATTCAACATTTTCATGTGAGTGAAATTTAATTTTCACAAAATCAATGCAATTTTTCATCAATTGATCATCATTAGTAATGCATAGTAGCACATAGCCCGATTAGGTAGTTACAAATTCCTTAGGTGGTCCCCTTCTCTAAAATATTGAAAACAATAAATAAACAAAGAAAAACTTATGTGCAACATGTTGGATGATAATTGAAAAAATGACACCCCATGATAAGTACTCAAAAGGCCTTAGATGAACCCCCCTACCAATCTTTAAAAAAAATTGGTCAATAAGCAAACGCAAAAATTGAGAATGCCCAAATGAAGTTGCTTTTGGGGTTTTCAATAGAGAGAAATCAAGAAAATATTAAAATATTATTAGATTTCTATATTTGATTTCATTAGGTAGCCAACAAAATCACAATGCTCAAAGTTTTTGAATTTCATATATGATGTAACAAAATTTTGCTAAATCTTTTAATGGATTATGAATTGTGATCATCCATAGGAAGAAGATCTAGTTAGATGTAGTTATATATATGAAAGTGAAAAAAATAAGCATCCTTCTATGGTGTTGGCTACGTAAAGGAATCAAACATAGAAATATGGAGATTGTTTTAAAAAAAAAAAAACCAAGTGCAATGCCCTTGCCCAAAGGTCAAGGTCTCAAATTGAGCAAAATTCCTTAGGACTTCCTTCCTCTTCCTTTTTTTTCTCTTGTGTTGCCATATGGTTCCCAGTAGTTTATGTTAGATCTCAATATTATAAATATGTCTTTTCATATTTATGTTGGTGGATAGGGGAAAAGGTGTGAGGTAATTAGGCTTGGAAGATGTAGGTTTGGATGGCATAAACAAACATACATTTAATTTAAAAAAAAAAAGACAAGTGTAATTTCTTTGGGCATGGTTTTAAATTGAGCAAAATCCCCCTCTTTCTCTATTGTTTTTCCTTGTATGTTCCCATATTATGTTTTGAATAGTTCATAATTATATATTTCAAGTCTTTCATCTCTATGTAGATGTGCATGGGAAAGGGGTTAAGTACATTTACCTATGAAGGAAGGTAAAGTGATTGTTTGTCCCAAACCATGGCACATGTTGCCATGCTCTTGGTATTGTTGAAAACCCTCAATGGTTACGGGTGCACCGAATTGGTTTCATAATGTTTCAATCTATGCTGGAGAGATTATTGAATATTGAACAAAATTTCATTTAAATCAAAAATAAATTATATAGGGGACTTTGGGCATGTTCTCGATATTATTGGAAAGCTCTTAATGAGAAGAATTTAATGAATGTGATTTGGAGATCCTGGGTGGGAGACATTGAAATTTGAGGAGTTTGTGTCATTGGAAATTCAACAAATGGTTTTCACAAGAAAAAATAGTTGAGTAATTAGTTCACACTTGGGTCACATTTTATAGTAGTAGGTCTGAAAGAGGTATGGAGAAAAGGCATGTTTAATAGATCTATATTGGAATGAATAGGGACCTATTGAAAGAAATGTGGTCCCCCAACCTCAAGTGGAATATATGGGATTTCACCAGTTTGAGGTTTTGCCAGTTCCACTTGTTATGTGCATCAATGGCGATCCCCAATGGTGGGGATCGCTTGTTACAATTTGGAACAAACCATTGCAGAACCTGTTATCGTTTAGTCTCTCATCTCACGGACTTGATGTTTTAACAAGGTGGGTCAGTTCGAAGCATTGCAACGAAGCATTACAACAAAATGTGTCCTTATCTGTCAACTGATTTCACTGGATTTTAAATGATTTCATTAGTCCGATTGAACATGATTTACTGAGGATTCATTGGTTCACTGAACATGAATTACTGAACTACACTCACATTTTGTATGAATGGACATACATAAAAAGTTCATTTATTTAGTGAAGCCTTGATGGTATGTGATACAATTATGGTACACACAAAAATGCAACTTTTGCTTGATTTTTCATTGCATGACAAATATCAGTGCAAAAGAAAGGAAATGTCAGCAGAAACAGCTGTGCCCTTAAGTAGTTATATTTTGTTATCAATAGGCACTATACTTCTCATAGCAATGGTCAACTGTGGCATCTGCCTATCTTTCAAGGATATGTGTACTTATCCTTCTGAAAACAATGGTCATCTTGTGCCCTAAAAATCAGAGTTTTTTTCTCTTACTTGCAACAACTAATAAACCTATCAGTTTAGGTGTCTCATTGAGGTACATTTTTTTGGGTTTTGTTTTTGCCAGTGTAAGTGTATTTGACAAATATTTACACTCGCCTTACCAGACTCGACTTGTTCCCATGTGGAATAGGCCTTGTATGGCCCATTACATAGCATGTAAAGGACTCTCTTTTTAAGGTGTTCTCTCTGAAGAAAACCATCTTTGTAATGAGCTGAAGTTCAAGTTTGAATACATGGCCAGTTTTGAATTCAAAAGGCTGCAAAATTATAGGTAGTCTTCGGACTTTCGCTTGTAGAGTCTTTGACATGTGACCTAGGTGGGTAGGTGTAAAGTGACTATGTGCATAATATTTCACAAATTGTTTGCAACTGGGTACCTACGTGAAACCCATTTACATGATGGCCCACTTAACACAATTGGTCCCATTTACATGATGGCCCACTTAGCACAATTGGACGTTGGAGGATAAAAGGGAAAGGGGAATTAATTTTGGCCTATGATTTCTGAGTTTTTCCGCCAAAAAAGGAGACTCATTTAGGAGCTTTATCTTCTGTCGAGATTCGAATGGTCAATGTTCTGGCTAAGGCGAAATGTTAGGCTATAGAGCAATGGTTTTTTATTGGGGCCAAATTTCGCCAAGTTTTGACCTGAAAAATATGGTTTCGACCTATAAAATGATTTTTTCATGAAAAAAATGGCCCAAAATCACCAGATTTAAAAGGAAAAAAAATTCCAAATCACCATATTTTTATGATAAGTTCCAGTAGGTAGCCAAGAATATAGAAGGATACTCATTTTTTTCTACTTTTCATATTAGTGATGTAGCCAAATCCAGCTAAATCATCTTGTGGATGATCACAACTTCAGCTACATCACAAAATTGAAAAAAAAAAAAAAACCCCTACTCTGGAGATTTCTAGGGAGAAGGCTTCAAATGTCTCTCATCCCCAAAAGGTATAATTGAATTAACTATATACCTACTATAAGACCTTAACCTCTATATAAGTGCCCCATTATTAAGTAATATGTAAGGATTTAGTATTTAGCCCAAGCTTGGTCAATTATTTCTTGAAGTTAGAATTGAACAACACTAACTTATTGGGTGTTGGGAGGGGGCCTAGGAGGCCCTGGGTGAACAGCACCTACAACTGCTGATATGGTGAAAATTCCAAAAATTATTCTAAAAATGCTTTAAAATATTAGTAGGCACGTATTTTTCCACAATTGTTGGCAATTTGAAAAAAAGTAATAATTAATTAATGCATAACCGGCTACTACAGGCTGGTCAGGCAACGTGCCTAATAAATAAAATAAAATAAAATAAAAAAAATATATGGCTAGTTATGTCCGAAAATTAAAAAAAACATTTTACTATTTGACATTATACTAAATGAAGCTATTGTGGTTGAGAACTTTATTCAAATTTTGGCATGGCCAACAACAAAATTTTCAGGAATTTCGGCAATTCCTAAAAGTAATTAAATTAGTGCCAACCCCGGTTAGGCACTAAGGTAATAATAAGAGGGCCTAGCACCTCACTCAAGAAGGGGAAGGTACCAGTCAGAGTGTAGGTGATGCTAGTTCACCCACCCAAAGGCCTAGGGAGGAGGAGGGGTCACAAGGAACTAATAACAACTAACCACACTTGTGGAGGTTGTAATTGAGGCAATTGGTGGCTTATTAGCTTTGTTTAGCGGTGCAGGGGTGGTCATTGGTGGGCTTTAAAAAGCCATTATGGTGACGATTAAGCAAGAAGGGGGGAAAGTGGGGGTGCGGGAGGGGTTCAAAAGAAGAGGAATAATAATAATGGAGTTGAAGAAATGGCGTTTTGCCTTATTTTTTGGTTGGTTATTTTGTAGTGCACAGTAGCAGTCCTCTTCTTTCTTTCTCGTTTTGTTTGTTTGTTTTGCCATAGCTTTCGCTTCTTGATTCTACTACAAGCTTTTGCGCGCATTGGCTATGCCGTAATAATAAGGCCCTTCTGTTTTTGGAGCTCTTGAAGTGACGGCGAGATGGCGGTCATTTGTGCCCGTTGCTCCCTGAAGCTCTGGAGTTCTTGGATCCTTGCTTGCAGTAGCTGCTGTATGCTGTTTTGGTTTTGAGCCACCAGTCCCCTCCCTGGTAATCGTATTCCAATGGTTGCCCGGGTTTGAGGACTTGAGAGAAGACGAAGGAGACGGACCAGGAGTGCGAGGAGGAGGAGGAGAAGTCGGGGTTGGAGGTCGTGGAATTATATAAGAGAGGAAGGAGAAAGGACCAAAAAAAGAGGAGGACAAGAAGGAGGAGGTTTTTTTTTTGGGTTTCAGGGAAAACGTTGTGCGGTTTGGGGAGGGTTTGGTGTGTAAAGGATGGGGAAGGTAGTGGCGGGAGTGGCTATTGTGTGTGCAGCTGCCGCGTGTGCGGCGGCAGCTGTGGCGGTGTCGTATCGGTTGCGGGTGAGATCTCAGCGGCATCATGCACGTAGTTTTCTCCTGGAGTTTCAGGAGGCTTGTGCCACTCCGGTGGCGCGGTTGCGTCAGGTTGTAGATGCCATGGCTGTGGAGATGCATGCGGGCCTCGTGTCTGAAGGCGGTAGCAGGTTGAAGATGTTGCCTACCTTCGTGGATCAATTGCCTGAAGGGTATGTATGTGACAGCAATCCTTAAGACTGGATCCGACCTATCTAGGCTTTCACCTTGCTTGGAATTTGATTTTTCCGACTCATGTATTTGCAGTTCTGCGATCTGAGCAATCCGAAGAAGTTTTGTTCTGAAACTCATCATTAACAAGCCGCTGGATTTTCTTTGCAATTGAACCTGAAAGAGTCTGCCTGCACTGGACTGGATTTTGAAAAAATCAACGGAGAAGGGAGAGCGTTTGGCACTTTTATGGAAGTTTGGAAGAGTGCAGTTTTGTCTTCTGATTCCAGGATTCCTAGCTTAGATCTAGTTTAGTGTGGCCAGGGAATTGAAGTGTCGGCAATTGCTGTGCCTCAAGAAGCCATGCTGAAGTCACTGATAACTGCAATTTTAGATCTCAGCAAACCTCTGGCCCTGGTGATTGCTCTGTTTTGCGTTGATACAACTGTACTGTCTGTGGCATTGCCTACCCAGTTGCACAAAAAATTGCTTACTTGGAATACAGGTTCCAATTCTGACCTGCTGTTGAGAAGCAGGGGCCTGTTACTTTCTAAACTTAGGGTCAGGCAGTCAATACCAGGACCTTGCCTTAGATTTTTGCAAATTGCAGTGTGCTATGTTCTGTTACACTCTCATTACGCCCATTGCATCTGCAATACGTGAATGTTCATAATACCTGGGAGTATTACATTACTGCTGCTTCAGAGTGGGTTTGAGCTTCATAGGATTTCTGTTGCTTGTGGTTTGGTGTAACAGTCCAGCTTGCTAACCTGTCAGATCTGAATGAGGTGCCATTTTTCAAGGGAATATTTTTTGAGGTTTTGGACTTTTCGAGACAACTCAACTTACAAAATGGATTTTCCTCTACAATGAAAGAGGAGTTGAGCTCACTCAAAAGATGAATGCTCTCAGAGTTTTCTGTGTTATTTATCTCTTTGGCTTCCTCTTTCCTTGGTAGGATTATTTTTTCAGTTTTTCTTCTTTTTGTGTTCCCCTTCGTTGTTGGTTTCCTTGGTCATCTCCTCCTCTTTTATGTTTTGTTGAACTAGCCATTGTCATTGCTGAGTCTTCCCATTGTGGCCAGGTCTTGTGACAGAAATTCATTATCTCAGTTAATGATATTGACCTTGACCCGTGGATTTGGGGCCTGATGATCTCAGTATGGATGTTATGGTAGCTAATCACTACTATACACATCCATGTTGAAGGTCACTGAATATGCATGTAATTGTTGCTATTGTTCAAACCAATCCTCATAGGGTCAAGTCTCCTGTTTTTTCCTGTTTAATTTTATGTTGTCACGTCTGGAAACTCTGTAGCTTTATTATTGGCTCATCATTCTCTTTGGATTGACTTTATTTGTACCCATGGAGAAGTTTGTAACCTATGCAGATATTGAGCTTGTAAATGCAGAAGATATGCTCATAGTCATTGTCCAAGTTCTCTCAAGTTGTGCATGATCTTCGCAATGTATCTTTACAGGACAACTGCCAATTGGCTGCTTGTCTCTGAAAGCTACAGAATAAATGTGTCATGGATGCAAATGTATTGTTAACATGCTTGAGTTCCATTTGTGGTGGTCAGAATATAACTTGCATGCACAGCTTTCCTCTTGAAGGGAAAGAGGATTATGCATGAAAATAATCATGAGGGTGCTTCTGGAGATTTCATCCAGCTGGCTTATGCTTGGAGTTGACAGGGCTATTTGGGTATGGACAGAGATGAGAAAGGTCTCTACTATGCTGTGGACCTGGGTGGGACCAACTTCCGGGCGCTTAGAGTTCAGCTGGGAGGGAAAGAAAGCAGGGTGATTAAGCAAGAGTATGAGGAGGTTGCAATTCCACCAGAACTCATGATTGGAACCAGTGAGGAGCTGTTTGATTTTATTGCAAAGGAACTTTCTAGCTTTGTAGCAAGGGAGGGTGATGGCTTTTGGCCATCTGCGGGTCAATCAAGGGACATAGGGTTCACCTTCTCATTTCCTGTGCAACAGACTGCACTCAATTCTGGCACTCTGTTAAACTGGACCAAAGGCTTCAAAGTGGTTGATGCGGTATGTCTGTTGTTGATGTTCCTCTGTCTTAATCTGGAAACTAGGTTGAGATGAGCTTTTGCTACTGCTTTCTTCTCCAGGTCCTTTCCTGGCTTAAGCAATGCATATGCATAGTTTTGAGCATTTTGCCTACCATACACAAGAGAGCTCTCTTGCATGTATTTATGTTGGTTTTGGGAATTTGATTTCTTGCTCTTACCCTCATTGTGCACAGAAATTTATTTAGAAGTAGCAAGCTCTGGCCATAGCTACATTTTTCCTGTACTGAGGTAGCACTGCATTGCATCAGATTGGCCAAGATGTGGTCGCAGCCTTGCAAAGATGCATTCAGAAAAGAGGCCCTGAAATGAGGATTACTGCATTGGTATGTACCTCTTGTTTCTTGTGTCTATTCTATTGTGATACCCTCAACATGAGTTGTTTTGTCAACTGTTTCCAGGTCTGATGAAAATAAGTATGTGTTCCCAGTTGATGTTGAAATGGTATTTGAAAAAATTTACAACATGTGGATACAGAAGTTGAGTGGCTGAAAGAGAAGAGGGTTTGTATCCACTCTCCAGGTCAATGACACTGTAGGCACGTTGGCAGGAGGGCGGTATTGGAATAAGGATGTCATGGTAGCTGTCATTTTGGGGACTGGCACAAATGCTGCTTATGTTGAGCGTGCTCAGGCAATTTCCAAGTGCAGTAGCACATTTCCCAAATCTGGCGAGATGGTTAGATCCTGTGGACAATTCCTTGGCATTGCTTTTCTTCTCCTGCTTTCCAGATTATGGGTTGCCCATTTTCATGAACCTTAAATGGGACAAAGAGGATGCAGTTGAGAAATCACACTTAATTTTCTCTGCTTTGGACAGTCTTAGTGTGAATCCATCTAGTTGCTGCTAGATTTTTTTCAGTGATCATTATTTGATTGTTTGTGTGCACTGTTGTTTTTTCCAAGTTGTATATAACAGTGCTTTTGATATGGTTCACCTTGTTGCAACAGGTTATAAATATGGAGTGGGGCAACTTTTGGTCATCTCATTTGCCTCACACACCTGTTGATGAGGCTCTTGACAATGAGACTATGAATCCTGGTGAACAGGTAGTAACCTACATCTTTTTGGGTATGGTTGTTGCTACTTGGTTTGTCAGATACAGAGAACTGAAATATGTGGTGGTGTATTTGGCAGGGTTTTGAGAAGATGATATCTGGTATGTATCTGGGTGATGTTGTACGAAGGGTGCTGCTGAAGTTGGCACAAGAAGCAGCTTTATTTGGGCCTATTGTGCCACGCAAAATGCTGGAGGCATTCTCGTTGGGGTAAGTCTCACAGCTGTACATCCTATGGTGGCATTATCTCTCACAGTTGTAAGATGGGCTTGGAAAGTTTGGAAAGGTGGGTTTCTGAATTGGATGAGGACAGTCTTGATGTGCTGTTGTTTGAGTGAATCTGGGCTTCAACCCCTTACATTTTGTGAATGCCAAGTATGTTGACCTGTCTTAACAATGAGTGTGTTGACTTTGTGAAAGCCTGTGGCACTTATTGAACTGATTAGCTGCCTATTTTTTGTTGCAGTACACCAGACATATCTAAAATTCATGCTGATGAGTCGAGTGACCTAAAAGTGGTGGGAAACGTCCTGAGAGATGTATATGGGGTATGTGGCTTTTTCTTTCCATATTCTATGTACATGTCTTTCTTCATTCTTAAAATCATGTTTAAATCTTCTTTTATCATTACATAGTGAAGAAAGGTGTTAAAACTTCATCACATCATTGTGGTGCAGATTCAAAACACTTCACTAGCTGTGCGCAAGATTGTGTATGAAGTGTGTGATACTGTGGCAGAGCGTGGTGCACGCTTGGCTGCAGCTGGTATTGTTGGCATTTTGAAAAAGATTGGCAGGGATGGTACCCACAGCAAGGATGTGGGTAGCCCTGTTCACCCAGAGAGTGGGAAAACAGTGGTTGCAGTGGATGGTGGCCTATATGAGCGATACAGCAAGTTCCGAGCTTACATACAGGCAGCTGCTGCTGAGCTCCTTGGTGATGCATCAAAGGATGTGGTCATAGAGCTTTCCAAAGATGGATCAGGGATTGGGGCTGCCCTCCTTGCTGCTTCTATTGCTAAGAATAGAAGAAAATGACAATGATGAAAATAATTGCCTCTTAATGCTAAGGTGCTATCTAAAATCACCTTATGTCCTTTGTGTGGGTGAGCTGGTGCATTCTGGAGCAGCTTTCCAGGTCAGTTGTTGTCTGTTGTGAAACATGTCCTATGTTGTATGTATAGTGATGAAGTGTGTCTCCTAAATAATGCCCCACATTTTTCACAGAAGGCTTTGTACACTCTTGAGCCTGTCAGGGAGGGTTACAAATTTAAAACAGGGTTGCTCATATTACCTTATTAGTACCACCAGTGTTAAGCTCCCTATCAGTAAAAGTAAGGTGCAGTTCCAATCGTCAGTCTTGATTATGATAAGCTCTCTTTCGAAGTGTTTATAATTTCAGTGGACAAGATGGTAGACTTTGTCCTTGGTGCTATACCAATCAGCCTTGGAGTACTGAAGTGAGGGTTCCTTCTTTTGCCAAGTGAACACTGCTGATTGTTTACTGTGTGGTGGCATGTGCCTACCAATCACCTTGTTTCTCCTGCCTTAAGAGAATTCTGGTCTTGCTTGATTGGTGGTTTCACAGAACATCGGCTGGGGGATGTTAGGAGATATTGGGGAAGAGGCAAAGTAGCATCAAAGTTGGAACACAGAATGAAACCATGCAACCAGCACAGTTGTGCGCCAACTTGACAGCAGTCTGTTAAAAAGAAATTTCCAAAACCAATAATGTCACAACCAAGAATACACAATTACCATGGTGCCCATATTTCTATGTGAGCTTGTCTCTTGCATTCTCTTTGCTCCACAAAAAGATGTCCTCCAAATCTCAATCACAACTGAAGGATATAAAAATTAGCTGCAGTATGAATTATAAGTTTTCAACAGGCTCTTCAAGAGGCAGGTTTGCTTTAAAAGGCAACCAAAGTGGTCTGAGCTTGTGGGTTCCTTGGTAAGAGGCCTCTTTAAGTGGCCTAAGATGTAAGCTCTAACCTTCCCCCAAAAGGGACCTCTTGAGCGGCCTGTTAATAGTCAGCCTGAAATGTCATGATAATAGAAGCAGACTTTTGTGATTCTTAACACCATGAGGTGTGCTCTCTTTTGAAAGAAAGAAAGATACTATCTGGGATGTACTGAAAAGAGCTGTAGTAGAGTCTCCACTCCTTGACAGGAAAAATTCAAAGCAAGAAGGAAATATTAAAATCACTTTTTTTAAAGCCACTTTTGTCTACCACATGCACTTCAACTTGAGGATGTCTGTTGTGTTGTATGCATGATGGAAGAAATATCAAGCAACACATTCAAAGAATGTTTGAAAGAATGTAGAAGGAAAAGAAGGGAACAAGCTTCACATAATCATGTATTGCAGATAGACACCAATATGACAAGAATCATAAGAGACAAGGTGTTGCAATCTTATTAAAAGACCTCATGCTAAATCAGCTTGTCAGTCCCTTCTAACCAGTTTCAAACTAGCTATGCATTGAGGATTGGGTATTGCTCACCAACTGAGAAGGGGTAAGAATCTGGTTCTCCATCAGACATCCACTGCCCTTCTTATCCTTCATCTGTCCACTGGCAAAGTGCACTTATGATAGTTGATGCCTTCACCAATTCTTTTACTTCCACACAGCACACATGGTTCAATTTTGCAGGGAGGCCTGACATATCAAAACCTTCAGCAGGTCCAAAACCCCAGTTCTATCAAGCCATTTCAAATCCTGAGTTCCCTCTACAATTCATGGAAACAATGTCTGTAAGGTAGCAGTGAAAACTCCATAATAACACTTTGAAGGTAAAACATTCTTTCAGTTCCAGCAAACAAGTGGAAACAACTATGTTCACAACCTCCTGTACCCAGTTTTGCTTGCACTGAATTAAATCAGTGTTCTAAGCTGTTATTACTCTTTTGCTAATAACAATTTCTAATTTTCTCATTGCTGAATTTCTAACTGAATAGACTAACCTCTCAACAGAGTCCTACAGTCATCTAACAAATATGAACAGAAATAATCATCACAACCTTCACATTAATATGGTTTGTTGATTGAGTGCCCTGTAATGAAAGAGCTCCCGATTCACAAATTCTGGATCCAAAAACTGAGCAACAAACACCCAGAGTCGGTAAACATCAGTGAAGCTTGACAAAAACCCTAGGGCAGCATAAACAACTGAAAACCCCCCCGTGTGGTGAGTTTCACCCTTCTCACTCCATGTCTGCCGTGCGAGATCTGTAAGTGGTGCACTTCCACTACCTAGTCTAGGCTTGGAACCAGACCCTTTGTCTCTATCCCCTCTCTTGTGCTGCTCCAGTGTGAAGTTCCCTTGAATGTTACCTGTTGCCAGTGATATGTTATTTCGATCAGCGAGGCGCTGTACAAGAATGGGATCCAAAAGATCGCCAGATAAATCCAAGATATTGAATGCAATCGTGTGTCCTCGTTCAGACTGGCATAATGGGCCATAAATTAAGGCAACAAAGGAATTTCCTGGAATAGGATGCCGCAGTCTTTGGAGAGAAGTAATAAGCCAATTTATGAGGGCCTTGATCCTAATCTTAATTTGTGTAAGTCCAATTTTGTCAATATGGTCTAAACCACTGCACACCATTTCATTCTTCCGTGACAGTCCCAGATTCAGCCAGAAATCATCATTAGAATCTAGAAGCTTGGGGTAGGATGGGGAGCAAGGGGCAGAGGCTGATGAAGGTGTATCTGGGAGGGATGAAGGTGCAAAAACTTGTCGAGCTTCTGAGCCAACCAAAGGGGGTGACCATGTGCCAGGGCTGCTGTCGAAGCCTCTTGGCAATGTGAGCTTCAGAGGAGACCTGTATTCTGAACAATGTGGATCTCCAGTACCTGACCCTACAGTGCCTCTGACTGGAACCTGTAAGTATCGAATTCCAAGTGTCTTTGCCTTTGTTCCTCCTGAAAGCACTGTGCCAGCCTGCTCCACTGTTCTTGAATGCCATGTCTCATCCGGCATGTTTCTACCTTGCTCCTTAGACAATAACTTGCCATGTAACTTTATTGATTGTGATGATTCGAGAATCTGTTCTTTACTGTACGTTGCCCGATCCTCTAATACTATTTCTTGTGATAGCAGGTGGGTAGTCTCCAAGGATGATGCAGTTCCCAGACTTTGAGAGGAGGCAATTGAAGAGTGACCAGACTCCCAGCTTGTGGGCACTGCTGTTGAAGCCTTACTTGACGACTCTTCAGGACTCTGTGGTGCACCACCACCCATGGGAACAATGCGCACCATCCCAATTGCCCGTGCTCTTGAAGAATCCCCCAAAGTCTGCAACACTGTCTTCTTGATCACCAGGCACCCAAAGCCTGTGGGATCTGAACCAAATACCTTGTAAAAGGATGCAATGATGAAGTCTGGGCTGAACAGTGAGAGGCTAAGTAGGTCCATGGCCTTGGCTCCCAGGCCTGACACATCCAGCAATACATGCCACCCATTCTGCTGTGCCTCGGTCACCCACTGCAGAGAGTGCTTAGTCCCTGATACTTGTGAAATCACTGGGTATACAAGGAGCCCTTGGTGCTGCTGCTGGCTCCCAGAACTTTGGCCCTCCACTCCCTTGTGCAAATTCACCTTGTCCTCAGCTGTATCAAAAGAATGACATCCCCATGTGTTTCTGCCCTTGCCTGACTCTAACCCTAATTTCCCCTTGGAACTCAGCTTCTTCCTGACATCCACAGCATCCAGCTTCAAGCTGGGCCACATCAACGACGCTTTGGTGACCACGGCTCCTTTGGACCTGGCACACTCAGAGATCCAATCCAAGCTCTCACAGCGATGGTCATAAGCCAACAAGAGTTTTTTGCAGACATGGAAAGGATAGGATTCACCCACGAGCTTGAAGGCGGAGAAAGTACTGGCAGTGAAGACCATAACATACTCCTTCTCGTCGATGTTCATGTAACGCAGCACGCGGCTCCGGATGGCGCCCTCTAAGTTCCTCTCGCTCATGGGTGCGCCGCTGTAGTAGAGCGCATGCGTCACCAACGTGGCTGAGATATAGGCAAGCCCAAACGAAGACACCGCTGTCTTGGCTGTCTGCTGCGCATGTGAGAAAAGCCCTACGCCCGCGTAATCCAAGCACACTTGCGCTGACTCCTCGTTCAGGTGCCTGTACTCCTTCTCTCTGGTGCGATCCACTTCGCATGTGTCGTTGTAGAGCGGGTACGCTGCAAGGAACGCCGCCAGCGCTTGCTCCTCACTAGGCAACGTTGACGTACGTGTGTAGTAGTACAAGTCACCTTCACACTCCGCCCGGTTTCTTTCTACCGCAACAGGATGATCCGTCCCTCCATCTCTTTGCATGCGATGATCTGAACCCATGTTCCTTTGCACCAAATCCTTGTGCTCTACATTCCACTGTCTGCTTCCCATCAGTAGCAATTGTAGCTGGTGTCTGTCAAGCCTTTGCTTTTCCTCCTCCTGGTTCCTTCGGGCACGTAAGTAAAGGTTGCAACTTTACAACCAAATCTCGAAACCACACCACCATGAACATACGAGACTCGATTCCCAATGCATACTGTAACAGTTCAGGTCCGTTAGGAGTTCAGATCCGTTAGGAGCAAGCTTCTTCACAACGCAAGGTCTCTTCTTCTTCTCCTTCTTCGCCTTGTTCCTCTCCAAATCCACCACTACGACTGCATCTCCAGCTGTTCCGAAAGATGAAGCGTGTTCAATACAGAAGAAGCGACAAGCTGACGCACATCTCTGCCTAAGTCCACTGACGAAAACCGCGGTTGTCGCCAAATTCTCCGCTCCAAAGCGCAAGAGGCAAGGAATATGGCAGGTGAGGCGGGCGGGCACCTCCAAATTTTGTGCTTGCAGTGGGTCTTCAGCCAGCATTTGCGTCCGCAGAGGCAGACTGGGAACCAATTCCGTTGTCCCCGCGGCCTTTCACAAGCAGATGACACTGTACTGTTGTCCACTGTCATTGGTGACGACATATCAGAAATTTTCTCAAAAAAACCAAAAATTCCGCAATCCAGAATCCCAGTCAAATTCTGGTGTGCGGAATTTCGCACCTACGCGACACCTCCTTTTTTTCCAACTGTCTTCCAAAGACTTAGATGCCTTTTAATCCGCAAGATTCTTGTTTCGTGCCAAGGATTCTTTCTAGATGCCTTTTAGTTCGCCACATTCTAAGGAGGAGAAAAACATGGATGGAAGTCGCCAGCCATATTTAGACACCGTGTTCCTGCTGGTGGCGGCCGTCGCCAAAACATAGGAAGATTCTAGAAAATGTCTATTGTCCTCTCTGACCTGTAGCCAAATTTGGCTCTTTCCTCTTGTGGATGGTTGCCACTGTGGCTACATTATAAAATTGCAAAAATAAAAAAAATAAAATCCCTGCATTAGAAACTGATGACAAATTGTCCAGTGTTTTGAGCAGGTTTTTTTTTCTAATTTCTTTTTTTTAATCAATCATGGGCAAGAGGAATTAGCCAAATTTAGCTTCAGGTCAGAGAGGAAAGTAAAAAAAAAATTAGCAAGGCTACTATATTTTGGCAACTTGGTGGAAGCCTTGAACTTATTGTCTAAATATGGCAGGAATTTACTTTGGTGCATTTTTCCCACAAAAATCCTCTGCATAAGTCACACTGGATTTCTTTTTGCAACTAGTGGCAAAATTTGGCCCCCAAAAACATTATTGCTGGTTTTGAGTTGAAGAGTGTGCAACAAATTTAAGGTTTTTTTTTTTGGCAGCAAAAATAGAATTGAAAGCCATCATAAAAGCACTTTTCTTTCCAAGGAATAAAATCCAGAACTTTCCATAATTTTTGGGGTTGAAAATTTGAGCCATGTTGAAGTTTGAACCAGGACCCATGTGGTATGGAGTGTGGCTGCTAGTTCACTCAATCAGCAAATTTGGACTTGTAGTATGATAGTTTTTTGTTTTTACTGTTGATGTTGTTCCTTTTTTTCAACTGGTATCAATGGCAAAATGCTTTGGTTTGTGGATTGTTTATTTGTCTTTTTGTGCTACTATTTCTTTGTTTGTTGACTTCTTACTTGTCCTTTACTTTGTGTTGAGTTGATTGGAATTTATTTAGTTCAGTAAAGCACTTGGAGAAGATGCCTAGTGTACCAATTTTGAATGGAACTTTACATCCACCAATATTCCTCCAGGGATTCCATGCTTACTTCTTAATACTGGGGGAAAAATTGTGCTTATATGTATGTAGGTGTAAGATACCTCCATCTCTTAAGAAGTAGGTGTAAGAACCCTCAAGCTCATAAGCATATACGGGGAGAAAAATTATGTCATATATGTATGTTAAAGTTCATGATAATGCTTGCCTTGTGCTTTACTATGGGTAAATTGCATAGGTGGGGGAAATTATTGAACTTGAGCTCCACATTGCTTCACATTACTTATGATGATCATAATTCATTGAAGGTACGGTCAACTTATGATGAAATAAACTTATCATGCTTTCAACTTCCTTACCGGATTTTTGCTTGCCAATTCAACCAATGCATAGGGTGGTTGCAAGTTAAGATGGCTCATTTTCAATGAATGCATCACTTTCTAAAAGTCCATACGATAGTGTTAAAATGATAGTCTATTGTGATATCATTAATTAAATGGAGAATTATTAATGAACTAAAAAAATCCATATGAAAAAAATCACTTTAAATAACTTTTTGTAACATACATGTTATTAAAGAGAAAAAAAATTGAGATCCATCAAAAATGACTATGATATGGACTTATGAAAATGTGACCCATTTCAAGCCATTCAAAAGTCCATAACTTTTTTAACAATTTGTATGCATTCGTGTTCCAACTCCTTTAACATCAAGTCCCTATAAGATATCCTAAATAAAAACCATACAACAAATACATGTATAGAGAGGCACATACAAAAAATCAATCCATATTTTTCAATTCAAAAGTCCATTATTGTATATGTTATAATTTTTTTATAATTATTTTTTTATTCAAGTTGATAATCTAAATCTAATCACAAATTTGGCATATTGTTGTTTTATGGCATTTTAATAATATGTAATGCATGATACTTTGCAAAAAAGTGCATTGACACAAAAAGTGAACCACCTTACTTTGCAACCACCCAACACAATAAAACTTTTAAGTCAATATGTGTAGTAGAAGAGCAAGGGACCAAAGTTTATGCATGAGAACAAATGCATACCTATTGACTTGGAAACATGTTAAACAAAGTTTGTTCAAACTTTCAATAAGCCTATTGGAAACTTTCCTTTCTTCTATGAAATGTAGGCCAATAGCCATTAGTGCATGCTCACAAAGTGCCTTCATTTTTTTGTTTCTAGGAGGAATACATTGAACAACACACAAGTCATTTCCTTAACAAATTCAGGGTAATCAACCCAAAAATATGTGAATTACACAATACAAACCCAAAATACAAAACATAGACCTATAGCTACATGTTTAGAAAAAAATTCAGGACCTCAACATCAACTTTTCAATTGAAGGCCTACCAAGGCTAACCTCCAATTATTTACATTTTGAGGTCACCATAGTACAAACACCAAAGATACTCTCTTACACCCTACTCATACAATGCCTTCCATAGACAAGAAAGCTTCAATGTTGCCACACGAATGAATGGAGTTAGTGTAATGGAAGAAGGCAAATCAAAATTACAAAGATAATTAAACATCAAAATGAGTGTGCTTCAAGATTAAAAGATCAAATCTTGTTATTCAAGCATGATATACAAATGTGGCAAAAACATTTACTAAGAGGCTAAATGTGTTTCATCTTGACACCATTCATGCCACATGTTAGAGGTCAAATAGAACATTGCATTCATTGCCTCCTTGGTTGTCCCAAGTTTCTCCAATAGTCTTGCATTCCAAAGTGTTATCACATACTACAATAGTGACAAGAATTTCTAATAGATTTGTGCCTTCAACTAATGCACAAATAATATTAGGCTTAAAATAATTAGAGATTGTTGCAAGCTTCAATCAATCATGTCAAATTTAGAGATTAAAAGCCCATTTGCGAAGTTGCAAACATATTTAACATTCAATGCCTCATGGTTGTAACAAAAGCCCATGCATATAAACATTTGCAAATACACATTGTCCACCATAAAGTCTCTTGTATCCAAGGCATGTTTTTCCTACAATCCCTTGAATTTGATTATTCCAATTGAAGATAGATCCTTCACCTACTAATATTTTATTTCTTAAACATGCAATAAAATAGACCTTTCTAAGTAGAATAGGATTTTCTTGTAGGTTGTAGCCAAATAACAAATGGGTGTAAAAGTCAACCAATAGGGTCAAGGTTATGTACATGGTAAATCAAGACATAACCATAACCACACATTATATTGTATGTAACATTAATGAAAATTTTGATTAATACCACACACAACAAATGACCTCCCACCCATTTTTTTGTGTAGGAAGGTACACACATGTCAATCTACAAAACATTCTCACAAATGTATGAAAAAATAATGTATCCATGACCTTGTGCCATCCAATTGCACACATGGTTGACCAAAGTATAATTTGTGCACCAAAAATTGAAGCACAAAATTCAAAAAGGAAATTTAAAGAGTAAATAAACATCAAGTTTCACATTGATGACATCTTCTTTATTCACGAGTACCAACATTGTGTTATGAACACAAAAATTGTCAAGATACAAGGAATTCCAAAAGACACAAACCAACCATGACAAAGGGAGGGCTAATTTGAAGTCCAAACACAAAATAGGAAAATCAAAGACAAGAATATGAAGTTTGCAAAACGTAGGTTCAAATGAAACTTTATTATAAAAATATGAAAATAACAAAACAAGGTTATGGTGCACAATTGTACCCAAAATTGATGTTGAACAAACTAAAGGTAACATGAGGAAAATTACTTCCATTTATACATTGTTAAGGATCTAACTCAAGGAAAAATATTTCGAAATATTTTAGCCTAATTCAAGATATCTCAAAATATCTCTAGAAATATTTTTGTGCAAGTTTCTAATTACATTATGAATGTAATAAAAGGATAAAATGTGTCCGTTCATGGATGAATTCCATTCATGATGATATTGGTGATGTTGGCAATGATCAACATGATTTGATGATGGTGTTGGGGATGTCATCCATTACACATTGTTAACCATTCCACCCATCAACAAGGCCATAAACAAAATAATGCCACTTGAATTTTTGCATCAACCTTCTCAACTTGTATGATCTTTCATGATACATAATGCAATGATTTTATCAATGATTTATAATTCCCTATGGAGGAGGGATAATGAAAGATCTTCCATGTGTCATGAATGACATTGCCAACATCATCAACAACATAACATTTTAAGTTTATTGTCGGTTCACTCTTAGTTAGTTATTAATTCAATTCATTCTTAGTTAATTGTTAATTCACCTTTAGTTAACTGTTAGTTCAATTCATTCTTAATTAACTATTAGTTCACTTCTAATTCACTCTTAGTACAATTATGGGCCACATGGGTAGTCATGGGCCACACATGGAAATGAAGCTTTCACAAAATCTTTTTTGAATTAGGTCCCTAAGAATATAAATAAAAGTAGGATTTTTAATTACCTTTAGTCTATTCAACATCAATTTTGAATGCATTTTCTTGTCGCAACCTTGTTTTATTCTTGTTTTGAATTTACAATAAAATCTTGTTGGATTTTTTTTTGCACATGTCATATTCTTGTTTTTATTTATTTTTATTTCACGATCTAGATTTGGAATTAAGCATGTTTGTGTTCTCGTCTTGGTTTAAGAAATCTTGTAAACTTAGTTGTTTTTGTGCCCATTACACCATGTGGTAGCAATTTTCCAAATCTCATTTTATTGAATTTTCTCCAAAAGTTTACAATATTAAAAATCTTGACAAATTGCATCCTCTTGAGCATATATAAAAAAAAAATCATTGGCCTCAAGAAGAGAATGCATGGAACTTTAAATGCAATGATGTTTTTCCAATGTAACTTTTCTTGTTTATTGTTGGCATTAGCCAACAACTCCTTTTCCTACACACATATGCCTTTATGCAACATTGCAACTACCTATTAACCACCATTAGTTAATGCATCTTGATATTCTCAAAACAAATGTGGTTACAAACTCCTATTTAAGCTTTTGTCTTCCATTTCCAAGCATTGATTGACATGACAAATTGGACAACAACATAAGGGAATGCTAATGAGGAAAATCAAAATTTGAAAACTAAATGGTAAGTAATAGTTAACATGTTGGACCCTATTTTAGTTGATAGTATGCAATCAAACTTGTTAATTAATTGCTCTTAAATGTGTTGATTATTGATGTGTGTTAACTTTGATGATCTAAGATCAGGGAAAACAAAAGGGAGGACATACATGAAAAGAAGTTGAATATGGAAGTCCCAAGAAGCAAAAACAATCATGCAATAGGGATAAATCTTTTTGGTAGCTACCCTCAACCCCATTGTTCATGATCTTGCCTATTGTTTTACATCACAACATGCAACACCACCACCATACACACTTACTTCGATTTATTGATCAAGTTGGTAAACATCCTCTTCACAAAAAACTGGCAAATTTACTTTTCAAATTCAAGTTTTTTCCATTTATTTTATTTGTCTAGATATTTTTGAGAAAAAAATTTTAATAAAAAAGTTAAAAGTTAGGGTTTAGTATGCATGGGTTTACCAATCCCATGGCTCAAATAAAGTAAGGAACATAAAATAAAAATGTGTGCCTAGCAAGCATAACTATCAAGCTAATAAGAATGCTTGCAATGATGACCATTATGTACAAGTATTTCATTTTGTACCACCTTGTTTGCTCTTTGGGCTAATAAAGATAACACTTTAGTAAACTTGTAAATTTTTCAATTCCAACCCCCCTACTTGAAAATAAATGCACAATGTGCATGCATTGTTGATTCACGTCATAGTGGGGGTTCAAGATTAAATTTGCTAGTAACCATGTAGTGACCTTGATCTTCATATCTAATTTTCAAGAAACAAAAAAAATGTTATTTCTTAAAAAACCAAAACTAGAACGTTTTTTACCAATCCCTTTCTCCTCAATTGAAAAGGTATGTAACATTAAGTGTTTAAAAAACAAAAGACTTTATGCTACAAAACAAAAGGATCTAAAATTATTATATGTTCAAGCTTTGCAAAGAAATGGGAAGAATTTAGTTCTTTAAAATGTTCTTTGCATACTTTGCAAGTTACAAGAAAATGTTTCTTAACACCACACCAAAAAATGGCATATATGAGTACATCCATGATTGGGTTTGTAGTCATAAGCGGCACATATGATTATATTAAACAATATGAACTTATCATTTATCCACTGCAATGGTTGTATTTTTGTCCTTGGACATAAGTTCTATTCATGATCATGACTATAATCTTTTAAGCCATATGATTTTATTCGGGTTGTTCATCCTTGCTAATTGAATTAACATATTTTTAAAAATAGATATATAATATATCTATTTAATCTAGTCATTTGTCATGTGATTATCCACATGACATGGTGCCACATGTCAAAACCTAGGCTAACTATGTAGGTACGTACATTAGGTCACCTAGCATAGCCTACTTAATGTAGGTGGCCTTAGCCTAGGCCACCTACATAACTTAGGCTAAAAATATGGGTTATGTAGGAACCTAGGTGGTGTAGCCTAGACACCTCATCCTAAATTAACCACATAAGCTACCTAGATTAAACTAGGCTAAATTAGGGTAGATAGGTTGCAAAAGTAAGAATTTGAACCTTTTGCTTCCACATTGTGGGCCAAAGTCCTTACCATTGCACCAACTTTTTTTATGTAACATAAAATGTTATTTTTTTTTCCTAACTTACTTGAGTGATCTACTCAACCTACCCTAGGCTACCTAAGGGGTACTTAAGCCATTTAAGCTACCTAGGGGCCTACCTAAGGGTTCCTTATGAACTACCTAGACTACCTACAATGTGTCACATAGGGGCTACCTAAGTTACCTTGGGGTTGCATAAGTTACTTAAGCTACTTAAGCTACCTAGGGGTTGCTTAGGTTACTTGACTTACTTAGGATCAACCTAGGGGTTGCTTAAGCTATTTGGGAGTTACCTATGGGTTGCCTAGGCTATTTAGAGGCTACTTAAAGGTTGCTTAGGCTACTTCAAGGTTGCTTAGGCTACTTAGAGATTGCCTAAGCTATGTAGGTTATTTAGGGGCTACATATGGGCTACCTTATCTACTTAAAGGCCTACTTAAAGGCTATTTAAATGTTTTCTAAACTACTTATGTGCTATTTTGGCACACATGGCAATTTTTGTGGTGCATATGGGCATTGGGCAAAAGAATTAGGAATATTCCAAATTAGGATGATATTGAAAAGGAAGTTGGTATCCAACTAGATAAACCAGGACACGCTTTTGTTGCACCAACTTTAAATAGTGCTAATTTAAAACCATTTGCACATGCTTATATGGCTATCATTGGAGAGTTTCTTAATGATGATGGTTGTAGGTATACAAATAATGGTGTATCACGACATATGAAAAATCATCATCTTTGGTTCACAACCTAATTTGATCTTATTACTATTGGAAGAATGAAAGTTCATGTAGCAAGAAATTAGGACGTATGAATTGAAGGTCAAAAATTTGTTCAAACATTCATAGAATTGTTAATAGTGAGCGAGAATTTGGGATACTAAAAGAGGTTATATATGTTCCACTTTCGGGTGCAAATCTATTATTCATATCCACCCTAACTTGTAAGAGAGTCAACACCACACATGACAAATTTGACTACACCATTCACAAAAAATGAAAAGATTGTTCTACAATGTGTTTTAATTTGAAGAACATGATGTATGAATTGAACATCAAGTTATGATACCTATATAGCTATCAACTTTGTTGAATTTTTGGGCACTAACACAAACACTAGATGAAGTTCAATGTTGAGAACTTTGGCATTGCCATTTTGGTCATGGAGCAAGACCACGATTAAAAATAAGGAAATCTCAAGAATAGTTGATGATTTTCAAATCAAAAGCAAGGGTGCATAATTATGCCATGGTTGTGCTCATTGAAAAAGTTGCAATTTTTTTCAATAAATCATTTTAAAAGATAAAATATCTAAACTTGAACACTTTATTCACATTGATGTGTTTGGACCAATGAATGTGGATTCAATCAATGGGTGAAAAAGTTATGTTGTATTCAAAGATAGTTACACATGCTATCAAATGATCAAATGCCTTAAGAAGAAATTAGGTATTTTGATTTCTTTTCAAGAAATGGTTAGTCATGTACACATAGACATTTTTTATCACATAACTTTTCTCCAAAGTGATCATGGGAGTGAATACATTGGAAAACATTTCCAAGATTTTTTGAAGGAATATATCTAATATGAAATGATGGCATTGTACACTCATGAATAGAATCAAAAAATTGAATGAAATAAACAAACCATCATGGAATGTGTTCGAAGTGTTTTGCACCACAAAAATCTTTCTTTGCAATTATGGGCAAAAGCCACACATCGTGATGCATACATCCCTAATAGGATAAGCACTAGATTATTAGATGGGAAAATACCATTTGACGCTTGGACTAGCACAAAACCTTTTATAGCACAAATGAAGGCTTTTGGAAGTGTTGTCATGTCCATATTCGTAAAAGCTTTTATGGGAAGTTAAATTCAAAGAGCAAACTCAAGCTATTCATGGGTTACTTTGATGAAGACAAAGCTCATTGCATTTAGGGTGATGTGCAATAGAAAATTATGGTGAACACGGATGTTTTTTATGAATGTAACATAACCATGCCCAAAATTGTTATTTTGGTTGACATGTTAGAACCATTGATCGATGAGCAATTTGACCAATCAAAGCAAAATTCACCCATGATGGAAATTCTAGTTGAATTTAGAATTTCAATTAGCATACTCACTCAATTCATAATAGATCTTGGCATTTAGCCAAAACACACTATGGAAGTTGATAGACCTACAAGCTTCATAAAAAACCCACCACCATGAACACATCAACCTCTTGTTAGATTTGGTGATTGGATTTATCCACCAACACATGCATGTAATGTTTCTATTTTTGATTCAATTTTGGAATCAACCAAATGTTTAAAAGTTGTCACTTCTCCTTGAACATGAGTGGAAAAATGGCCATGGAGGATGAATTTATATTCTTGTTGGAAAATAACACATGAAAAATTGTAGAGTTGGGTGAACCCATAGTAAAAGGAACCAAGGTCTATGCTAACTTTTGAAAAATCTTCCAACCCCACAACTTTGAAAGAAAACTATATGAATTTCAAACATTGAAATGTAATTTGTTTGGTGCACAATATTTTTGTATTGTTCGTAAAAGCAATTCGGAGGTGAAATCAACATGTCCTACCTATAATTAGATCACCAGATTGTTGACATTTTCACTAGAGACCTACATGTTGTCAAGATTCAATGCTTACATAGTTTTCTTGGACTTGTGCCAATTCACTAAGGTCAAAGAATGGGAGAAAATGGAAGTTTTGTGAAAGCAATGTTCACGTTACTCTAAGTTGGAATGTTGAATATTTTTAGTTCAATTCACCAATGATTGAACAATTCACTTTAAGTAACGAGCTACAATTACAAACACTTTGATAATGGTTGAAAAGTGTTGACATTTCATTGACATCGTCTATATACCTTCTTAGTTTGCTTATATACCTTTCTCAGCCTTTTGGCTAAGATCGAGTGTAGTATCTATTCTTACTTTGCTTATAATGCAATTTCCAAAAACTACATAATGTAATTTTCTAAAGCATTACTTATGCCAGATCATGGAACAACTTTGTATTGATGTTGTACTTGATCAAAGTTCAAATTGGATGCAACAGAATTCTAGAGAGTTATTTCTACTACTTTATTGTTCCAACTTCGATATTAATCAAGTTCCATGCATGCATGCAACTTGATTAGAATCAAGTCTCTATTGTTCTTCACATTATTTTCACATAATTTTGTTTGTCAATTCTTGTGACCAAAGCTTAGAATTTCTAATGGATGACACTATTATGTGAACAATCAAAAATTCAATATCTATCAATAAACGCCAAGTTAAATCAAAACTTAAAATTTGGACAACCATATTAAATTGTGATTGAAAAGATTACAGTTCAAAACTGTTCTTTGTTTTAAGTATTCAACTTACCTTAGCAATCTTTGGGTGCTTACTCCTTTTCCAAATTGCTGGGTCAAACTTTTCACAAGTTTGTGACATTTTATCAACATCTTGTACAAGCATCTGAAGGTGGTGTAATATGCTACAAACTTGCAACAAGCATTAGGGCATCTCCACCCAAGCTCCTATTTGTATTTGACATGTACCTGTGTTTATCAAATCCAACATCAAGTGCTAATTATTTCCCTATCTCCACTTATAAACATGAAAAATTGGATAGTATAAACTGAGATTCTATTTAAATTCTGCCACATGGGCCAGTCAAAAGTGGTCATTAACTTTGGTATGCAAATTTGGAGATTCCTTTATTATATCCATTTAGAGGTCCAAATTCACTTTCATGCTATTCAAAAGTTGTACTTCATCCAAAGTCAAGTCCTGTGTTACAGGCCATTGCACTATAGCGATGGGAATGCTCTTATTAGGGATTGAAAATAGGTCAAAAATTGGTCATATTGGTTGATTGACAAATATCAATATTGCAAGAAGGATTAAGAACCTGTCTGTAAGTGTTTTTGGAAAGGGCAAATATAAGACCTTTAGACATCACTTCACATTTTCACCATTACAAAAGAAGGTGAAAGTTTCTTCAAGAAAAGAAAAGGTGCTAACAAACTAGTGGCAAAAAACAAAAAACAACACTTCTAAGGCTCATGCCCATCACACACATGAAGAAACTGAGCAGCTTCCACTCCCAGCTCATGCAGTAAATAATATAGCAACAGGAGCTTGTTATCTTCATCATGTGCTTCCCATGTTTCTTCTTCCTAGTATACTGAGCAGAATTTGTAGTGAAACTAGACTTCAAATGGGGCTTCTTCTTGTTTGTATTCAATCACACAGGAGTTTGTGACAAAAACTTTGGCCATGGATAATTCTCATTGGTGACACAAGTCAACTCTGTAACCACAGTTTTGACTCAACCTCATTGTTTCCTTGCAAAATTCAGTTGTATGCAGGGTTCAAGGTAGCTGGCAATCAAACCTGTTGAGCAAACTGGACTCATTTCCTCAATTTTTTTGCTGCATTGCCAACCCATTGGTTTGTTTTCTTGACTCCTTTTCAGATCCTGCAAGTTGGAAAAAGCCCTTGTGGTTGAATTACTCTTCTCCATTTAACTTGCCAGATGTCTAGGTGTTCCCTCAGCAGAACTAAAACTCCCCTGTCCATTTGTGATGGCAGACTCTGTGTGCTTCTTTGATTTAAATCGCCTGCTGAGTGATTGCCCCATTCGGATTGCTGCATGTTCGGCCATGTTGAGGAAACCTTTTGCTTTACTTCTCTTATGATGCGCTGAGGGATCACCATCTGCATCACCACTGTCACTCTCAGAGTCTGTACCTTCTCCGAATTTCACATGTTTTTGTGGATCCAAAACTTCTGGAGTGTGGTGGGGATGAAAACCTTCTGCAGATGACTTGTCTGCATTGTCCGTTGCATGCTTATGAAACCCTTCAATTACCATCTGAGCCACTGTTCCATTAGGAGCAACTGCCACGTGTTCACCACCAGCACATGATGCCGATGACACATCCTGGAAGTGGACATTTTCTGTAGTCTGCTCATTTAAGTGTTTATGCCCCCTGTGGAAAAGCCCTGCATTCTTGTGATCATGCTTTTGGGCTGGCACTTCAGGTTTCAGAGCTCCAGCATCTGAGTTTTCATCACCAATGCCTCTTGCATCCAGTGTGAACTTGCCCATCAGAGGGTTGTCTACCCTTTCTTGTTTCGTTCTTGTATTTATGGCCTTTGCTCTGCCCTTGTTTTGACAGGGCCATTCTGCTGATTTTTCATCCCCGAGTTGTACTATGGAAATCGTACCAGGCTGCAACCCAAGTCCAATGTCAACAACTGCTTTTCTCTGATCACCAGTCTGTTTGCCTGCTTCAATTTGCCTCTCTCTTGGTGCTGTTGTTTGTTTAGAGCCCTCAACCGCAGTGCCTGATGTTGAATCCCCTTGACCAGCAGATAACTTGTGTGATTCAACATGCGCTGATGACTTAGCTTTGTCAAGAAGCTTATCATTTGAACTTGCATGTGCCATGGTCTGTCCAGAAGCTTGTCGCCTCTTGATACTGTTGTTTCCTATGGAATATGTTGCTCTCATTTGGCCATCTGAACTTTCAGGCAAAGCCATTTCTGTTGTTGATATGGGTAAATTTCGATCTGTATCTTTAGTTTTGAGTTCTTGACACTCCACCTGAAAGGCTTACAATTTCTGTCAGCACATAAGAATATGTGGGGAACTATTTTTGATTCGAAGGTCCTAAAGACTGCAAGAACTTGAGAATGTGCAAATTTCACTGAATGAATGTCTACAGTTTTAACAATAGTCAATGAAGAAAAATGCAATATCACAACTGCAGAGTGTTTCTATTCAGTACAAACCTGGGAGCCAGAAGTGTCACTTGGAGGGTCATTTGAACTGTTTGTAGGCTTGTCTGAGTAATTTGTTGTTGCAGCTGGATGATTGGTCACTGTTATTGCCAGATGAATCTTCCCTGTCTTCACGTCTTGGAGGGGCAACCACAGATCATGTCGTTCTCCATCTTGATAATCATTGATTGGAACAACACAGAACCTGATATCAGCATGACAACACTATTTCAGAGTTTCAAAATCCATGTCCTATCTGACATGGGAAGAGAGACTACATGAATGAAAAAATGACTGCAGAACAATGAGATGAAGAGAAAGTTAGAGAGAGGGAGAGAGAGAGATGAACCCAAGATCATCATTATGGAAGTGATCTTTGTCGAATATTTTCAACATCAACAAATTTGGAAGTTCCCAGCTCGCAATTGGCAGCTCAAATTTCTCGTCCCACTTTGGGTTCAGTGTTTTCCATATAATTTTTGTTGAAAACTTCTTCATTGATAGTGTTCCTTTCACAAATGGATCAGAAAGGCCTGCATGTTCCAGCCATGCACTCTTGGATTGTAAACAGTGGCACATCAAGCATTTAGAAAATCAGTAGCTCTTAGTGAAATCTTGTTTGATTGAAGCTGGAAGAAATTGTGCAACTACAAGTAGGTGAAATTATTTGACACTCAAAGGCCACAGGGTATCATTACATTTTGGGAATTACCATTCAAGTCAGCTGAACGGAGAGCAGCTGCTTCAAGAATCTCCAGAACAACTGTGGCAACAGGAGGCTTCTCTTCCATGTGGAACCAATCGGCTGCAGCCCCCAGCAAAACCTTGCTCAAGCCCAAAGCATCTTCTGACACAGGGCTCCATTGTTTCCCAGATGGGTGAAAAATGCTAAGACATACATGGTGAAATACAACTGGCAAACTGGAACACCACTACTCTTCTGCCAATGAAACCTCTCCATCAGGCAGGTGGAGAGAAGTGAATGTCTAATACCTTGTTTAGGCTCTTGTGAGGGTGGTGGTGGAAACATCAACTCACTCACTAGCTTCTCCACATCCACTACCAGCATGTTTGGCTACACCCATCCCCAACAGCAGCTTTGGTAATCAGTCCAAGATCACCTGAAACTCTATAAAGAATAATACTCAATGGGCTTCTTTTGCCTTCCCAGAAAGAGAGAGTGAAATCAAGTTGCAAAAGGGTGATTTGTGGGGATTGTGTCAGTAACATGGGCTTACCTCTACAAGTGACTGCTCCAATGCAAATGCAATGATTCTATCCTGCCATGCCCCAAGCCAAAGCCATTAAGGGGTCTTGTGGTAGTTGGATTGAGTGCAATATTGTACTTGAGTTCTTAGAAGAAAGAGAGGTAAACAAAGGAAATATCTGCAAATGCTTAAGCTCAACTGGTGCTGGTGTCTGCAATGGGTTCAGTCAGTGACACAATTTATACCTCTAATTTCACTAAGAGTTCATCTAGTCTCTATCTTACAGGGAACAGGGACTGTGCAAACAAGCAAGTGTACCAGCCATTGAGCAATTCCTGGAATCTCAGTGACATCCACACCAGCATTGAAGAGAGGTCGGGCTGTCATTTGCAGGAATGGTGCAGTAGTAAAGCAGAGACGTATGCGCCCAATGACAGGCCATCCGTCCACAAACTTCACTCCGATTTTCACCTATCACAACACAGAATTAGCATGGTATGAGACAACGACAAAAGTGAAAAAGGGAACTGCCAGAGATTCAACCACCCACAGCACTATAATCATCAAGCAAAAAGAAAAGAAAACCACCATCTCTCAAGCCTTATGGAGACTTAAATGCTGGGACTATTTCCCAGAGAATCCTGAAATGGGTCTCTGTAAATCTTACAGCAGTTATTATTTACTTCAAAACTGTTGAGTACCTTGCCCTCCAGATGCACATTGGAAATGTGGAAACTGGTCCAAATTCCCAAGCCAAGGCGGCGTCGTATCTGCACGGCCAGAACTGCACTCATATCCTGGCTTGCACCAAACTCCATTGCTGCCTCCATCATCTGCCCCAATTTAGAGAGACGAGAATTTCAGCCAAATCAAAACGAATTGGACATTATTGATTCTGGAAGCAACATCATGGCATTCTCATCCAGAAATTGCAAAGACTGACTAGAGCTAGCTGCATAGTGGATTCCATTAAACTGGAGTGAAGTTTTTCAAAAAAAATGAAGAAGTCTACCAGGTGATCACCATCAACACAGTCCTCCAATGCACGAACCATGGTGATTATGGGTGGATTCTTGCCTAAATAAAGGTGCTGCACAATTGCCTTTTTCTGCACCCAGCTCCATCAATTAAATCCACCCATAAGAAACCCTGTTTCGAAATAAGAGAATTATAGTTTTGGTTTGCTATTTGGAAGCTTCATATATACTGTGCGGTGCGGGCACGTGGGAGAAGGTTTAATTACCGCAGTCCAGGGCTTGAACATATTGAGAAACCATGGTGAGAGCGGCAACAACAACATTTGGGATGCAAAATTCTCCAAGAATAACGGCCACATCCTCTCCACTGCGTGGTTCATCCACCGCACTGTTTCTCCCTCTGACAGCTGGATTTAAACAGTTTGACCGATCTCAACATCATCCAGATCTCAACGAAAACAATGCAAATTTAATACAAGGAACCAAGCATAGTAATCAGTGAAAAATTGAGCACCTCCACATACCCTCATTTTGTAACAATTCTTCCTTTCCTCATGTCGTATGGATCTACATAACTTCTTTCGTTGCCGGTTTTCTATCTGCAAATCATGAAGGTAATGAATGATCCAGAGATATTTCTGCAACTCAGGGTTTCTGACAGAACCAAGCAAGCAAGCAAGAAAACTGCAACGCGATAATGAAGGGGGGAAAAACCATGGAGGAAACAAGAAAAAGGACCTGATAGAGATACATCAATCCAAGGAGGAAAATGAAGAAGACGTGGAAGTGGAGCAAGGATGCAATCCATGCTACCACGAACACTGAAGCAATGTGGCACATGAATGGCCACATCAGAACGTATTCCATGGCCTTCCATCCCAACTCATTCAACATGGGTCCAGGCTCCCTTTCGGGGGTCGTCTCTCCTCTGTGCATCTCCTCTTCAGCTTTCATCTTCTCAAATGGCTGCCTGCCGCTAACGGAGCATCAAGTCAGAGTCTCGACAGCTCAAAAAAGGTCTAAAACACGGCACAACAGCTGAGGAGCAACTCCTCCAGTTCCCAACCTAAGGACCCGCAAGGTAGGGACTTTGGCAAAGGATTGAACCCTCTCGCTGAAGAAGACAAAATTCAGGTCAAATACCTACCAGAGAAACTGGCTCCTCAGGAAACAAGACTTTGACCAAACAACAGCAAACAGAACTGAAAGATAAACCCAAACCGGAGGACAAAAAAATTCAAGCACGGCAGATGTAAATGCAAGAAGACCAAGGACCCAGCGTACTAGGGTGGGGGGATTGATGAGGGCCAGCGCGAAGGAAGACGGAGAAGAATTTCACATCAAGAACCACAATAGCCCACAAAATGCTTGGTGAAAAAAGGGTGGGGGGGGGGGGGGGAAAAAAGAA
>Ga0116231_10002083_pt1 | contig 41847 bp, 33 predicted proteins | sample S1TSphgellanicum_2_FD_89695 | JGI IMG/M metagenome (GOLD analysis project Ga0116231, IMG submission 89695) | Host-associated microbial communities from peat moss isolated from Minnesota, USA - S1T2_Fd - Sphagnum magellanicum MG | ecosystem: Host-associated > Plants > Peat moss > Unclassified... | reverse complement strand
CGTTGACAACATTGACATTCTTTCAATGGGTGTTCTGCCTAAAGAAGTTAAGGCGTTGAATGAAAAAATTAACACCTTGGGAATATATATATATATATATATATATATAATATATATATATAGGACATTATTAGAAGACAAGTGTCAGATTGCAGTGTAAGGTGAAGACGATTTACATGATGTTGAATTAGATATGTGGAAAGTCAATTTTAATGTTGCATTTAAAGCAAGAGAGCTTACAGATCTCCAACAAGAAATGCAAGCTATTCATCAACAGTTGGGGGAAATGTAACAAGGGGGAGGGCTATTTTTTTGGCCTAAGCCAATTCTGCATCCATTTCACCGAGTTGTTGATGATGATATGAATGGTTCATGCATGTCCAAGAGCTGAAAAGTGAAAAAATATTCAATTTTTTAAAAATTTTATTTTTCAAAAAACATCTTCTCAAAAGTATTTCTCAATGATTTGCATGTCATGTAGAGAAATGAAAAAATGTTTGGCGAGCGTTAGGATTTTTTTTAATTTTGAAAGGTGGAAAAATGTTTGGCGAGTGCCAAACATTTTTCCCATTTTGAAGGATGGGAAAACACCTAGCGGTCGCTAGGCACTGTTTTAATTTTCAAGGATGGAAAAATGCCTAGCATGTGTTAGGCCTGTGTTTTTCCCATTTTCAAGGATGAAAAAATGCTTGGTGGTCACCTTGCATTTTTCCTATTTGAAGGATGGAAAAACACTTGGTGAGTGCTAGGCATTTTTCCAATTAAGAAGGATGGAAAAATGCCTAGTATCTAATAGGCGTTTTTTCAATTTTGGAAGGTGGAAAAACATTTAGTAACTGCAAGGTGTTTTTTAAATTTTTGATCGCCAAACATTTTTTTGATTTTGAAAGATGAAAAAACAACCTAATGCCCACCAAAATTTTGTTCGAGTTATAAACATGCTATTAAGCATTCTTTCAATTTACAACCATGAAAAAAGCCTTGCAGTGCCATATGTTTTTCGATTTATAATGATTAGAAATACGTTTTATGCTTTTAGAATGTAAGAACAAGAGGCATTTTCCCCCTTATGGCCATATAAAATGTTGAAAAAACTCTTGGTGGCCACCAAGCATATGAATCATGTTCAAAACAAATTGAAAGCCACATGGACAACATATATTTCAAGTGAATTGACCTATTGGATGCCATTTGGAATGGGGAATTAGACTTAAGGGATAATCTTTGTGTTTTTAAAAAAAAATTGTTGAAATGGTTTACATGTTAATCAAGTATTTGGCGTACGATGATGAGATTGATTATGATTTTGTTTTGCTTGATTTTTTCCAAGATATGGCTAATGGAATCATATTTGGGAGTAGCGTTAGCATCTAGGATTGCAGGAGAGTGAAAATGTGAAGATAGGATTTAAAAGTTGCAAAGATCCATTTCTTATTATGATATATGTTGCTTTAGGGGAAGGTACATGCATAGTGGTTTTAATTGAAGGTGTGTTTCACACCTTTGAAGAGTGTAAGCTTTTTATCTCGGTGCTAGCTACTAGGTATTTTGGGTCGGTTGTTAGAATGGAAGTATTTTGGCACTTAAAGGATTTATCCATGGATAATGTGATTGCCATGAAGTTAGAACAATGTTTTGCTACCATGGATGGTTGTAATAATCCGGGGAAGAAATGAATTTCTTGCCATGAAAGGGATTTACATGAAGTCCTTTCGGAGAATGTTGATGAAGTTGAAAATTTGGGAGATGTGCGATATGGTTTTCATGGCAAGGAGATTAATCTAGAAATGTGTTATACCTTGGATGATCATGGGGAATGTTCTTTTGAGGGGTTTGGATTTAATTATGACAATCAAGAAGAAAGTGAAGAAGAAATTGAAGCAAGATATGATGAGAGAAAAGACGAGGAAATTTTGGAGAGAAATAAAAAACATCAATAACAAGTGAATAGACAACAAAACAAAAACATACATGACAAAGGATATGTGGAGTACATGGGTGTGGGTAATCCAAATTTTGCAAAAAGATGTAGATCTTAATGGAGAGGAGTTGAATGTGATCTATTAGATGATGGTGGTGTTTTCATTGTGAAAGGTCAGGTGATAGCCTATGACCCTATGGAGGTAGTTCTTAATGATTAGCTTGGCAGGGATCATGTTGAGCTATGTATTTTGTAATGTCCTAGTATTTTGTCAACATTCATGATGATTTGGAAGTGGCCATTGTCTCAAATTATTCTTGATGCTTGTTCTTTGCGAAAACATCTTGTGAAGTATAGTGAAGGTGTTGTTCCGAATGTTGATGAAGTGGGAGTAATTGGTGTGAGGAAAAATCAATATACTTTTCATAAGAAAAAACGAGGCTCGTGTGACTTTAAAGGTGCAACTTCCAGGATAAACAAGGTTTTGTTAGAAGAGTTTGTGCAAAATGTTAGCACATTGACATGCTATGGGATGAATTGTTTCTAGCATTTCCTTCGAGAAAAGACATTGTTCTTGAAGCAAAAGTATTGGAGCTTGTTGTTTGAGGACCAAAAAGCCTATGGATTAGATATTCCAAGAAGGCTGCATATAAAAGGAGACATCAATTGACAAAAGTTTATCATTGTGCAGGTGTGGATATTTATGAAACTGCTTGGTACAAGATCATTGGTGTGTTCAGGTCAATGTATATGTTGTACAAATTTGAAAGCAAAATAGGTTGTCGATTTCTACCACATGCTAATAAGGGTATACATAAATTATGAATGTCAACAAAACAAGCAGAATTAAATGTTCAATCATTGATGAACTTGATAATAGATACAATGTCGCATCAAATGAAGGGCATTGGAAATGGTTGACAAGATGTGTGACGTTTATTGCCTGAATCTTGGAAGAGTTTTCAAGAACAAAGCGATTAGTCAATTGGATTAATGGATTGTCATTTGGATTGGTAATGAGTTAAAAATGATTGTATATTTAAAAACGTTCGATTGTTTTGGCATATCTTTTTTTGAAGCCTAGTTTTGTTTATGTTGGTGTTTGTGTTGCCACAAATAAGCAAGGAGTTTAGCATTGGAGGAATTTCCCAATTTGTTATGAGTAGGTTTATGAAAAGAAACCATCTTAATGTTGATGTGCGAAAATGAAGGTTAGTTTTTGCAAAATGTACTATTTGTGAATCCCTTTAATATCTAAATTGGGAAAACATAGTAATGATGCAATTGAATATGAAATGAAGTTAAAAAAACACATTTTCCACCAAGAGTCGTGTAAAAAATTATATCACACATGGAGGACAAAATTTGTTCGATCAAAAGAGGAATGCTTATGCATTATCCATGATAAAATTGATCATGCAAAAATTGCTCTTCCAAGGCTACAAATGCGCAACAAAATGATATTTGGGCTTGGACAATTCCCTTTTACTCTGATGGGTATTGCCCATGGACATGGTGATGAAATATATGTTCAATATTCGAATGAGTTGTGGCCAAATGATCCCAATTCCAATATTAGATCTTTGTTGCGACTTTTTCACACTTTGGAAATTGCCTCAATTGCAGAGTCAAGACTATTGTTGGAAGAACCTCCAAAGAACTCATTTTTTGCTTGTCTTTTACAAGGGAAATTACATTGTGTATGTGAATTATGCACGCCGGAAAAAATTGTTAGTGTTGAACTTTTGCCAAAAAATTTGTTGCCCCAAATGGATAACTACTTGAAAGACAACAAAAATCAGCATTTGTTGGCATTTCTTTCATTGTTAACTATAAAGGATGTGTTTGAAAAAGTGAAACTTGGATTTCTTGTTGTTAGCCCGACACAATGAAGATATTGATGGATGTTTTAGCTATATTTAAAAAAAAGTTAATATAACAAAATAATTACATTTTGGCTAATTTGATGAGGGTGTTCATGGTTTCCCAAGAGAAATTGTTTATTCCTTAGTTGATTTAGGAAATTCCAAATTTTAAGTCTTGAGTGGTAGGTTGTTTAAAGGATGGTTTTGAGACTTTGGTAAGGCATACTAATATGCATATTTTTAGGTTTTTTGTTGATTTAATAGGATGGCATGTTATGCAATATAAAGTTCCTCCCACAAATTTTGTTTAGAGTCTTGCAAATGTGCTTTTAATTAAATTGTGGAAAGCTAATCCTAATGGGTCACCAAAGTTGCTTATGGGTGTGCCTAGCCTGTTCCTTACTGCCCCATTTGGGGCATTGATCCTTCCAAGTTTATTGAAAGACAAAAGTTCATTAGTGCTAGTCTATCCAAATACGTGGATTTTTGGAAGGTTAGCATTGCACAAAGTGCAACTTATGAAATGAAGAAGAAGCCCTATGTTGATTATTGGGAGGATATCTTGTTACATTTGTCAAAACCTTTACCCCATCAAAGTATAACTTTTTTGGAAGGGTTCAGGCCGTCAAGTAATTGGAGATCCAACTAGTCCAGGGCTTCGTTGTTAACTGCTATTGTTGGTGTTGATCTAGAGCACCCAATTCAACGCCCTTATTGTGGGCCAAAGAACATGAGGCCTTCAATTGCGTACACCCCATTTATAAATCTTAATGATGGGGATTTTGTTTTTGTCAAACCGCATGATTCTAGCTTTTTTCGTATTCGGATGGGAAGAGTGCAAGGCGATGTTGTGAAAGACGAGGAGAATACATTTTTAAAAATGGTGAGGGTTCAATGGTGGGTTCCCATGAAGAAGGCCAGAAATTTGGATGAATGACATTTATATGAAGATTGCTGGAATAATAAATGGAAATGTAATTTTACAAATCCAAAATAGTGGCTTGATATTTCGTACATTCTTTTCTTGTTTTTAGCCCAAAAAAAATATTAAATAAAAATCAAATTTCTATTCCTATTGCTTGTGCTAGTAGGGTTAAAGTAAATCTTGATGTTACTAATGCATCTAACAATGTGTGAAAGATGTTTTGAACATGGAGGAAATCTTGTTTTTGATTTCTTAGAACCTTTTATATGATTAAATTGATTTCAAAGGTGCTTAATCAATTTATTTGTGGTTCGAATTATTTGGGTATATTTTTGGACATTATTGATCAATAATATTTTTTGTTGCATTTTAACCTTAATCCCTAGTGGCCACCAGGGGCTCTCTTTTCTCATTCTTAGCATAGAACTTGGAATTTATTAATGATCATGTTATGTTTTTGTGTTTGATGAAGTGTATTGTTTAATCAATCTTTTCATCATAGAAATTTCATGTACATTCTTGGATAGTGATGATCAATGATTTATATTGTTGCACCTCAACCCTAATCTTTAGTTGCCACCACTAGTGTATTGTTAACTTTCATGGCATTGAATTAAAATGTATTGTGAATGTTTTCATTTTTGGGTTCTTTTGTGTTTGATGTGGCATATTTTGTCGCAACCCTAGCTTTGGGCTCACGACCAAGGTAAAGGGGGTTGCAAGGTTATGGGGCAAGAGAGAGGAAGCCCGGGAGTCAAGGCAAAGACATTGCAAGGTTGCGGGCCAAGAGGAAGCCGGAGAGTCACAGTCACATCACGGGAGTGTAAGAAAGTGTGAGGGAGTGTGAGGGAGTGAACCCTCACACTCCCAATGCAACTCTCACTTTGGGAGATGGAGTCCCGGTGGAGTCCCAAAACTTCAGAGAGCGATTGCAAGGGTCAAACCTCAATGTCTCGTGGCGTTCTTTATATCATTGGAAAGCTCTTAAAGCGTAGATATTTAAAATGAGCTTGCATTGCTCATTTGGACATCTGAAACACAAGTTATGGCCAAAAGAAAGGCCGAGAGTCGAATTGCCAATTTGACTCCCGACCACAAAAAGTCGGGAATCGACCCGATTTTCTTAGCTACAGGGGGCGTGCCACATATCTTTGGAAAGCTTTCGACGAGAGCTACACCTTTGCTTTAGACTGTATCGTGATCCAAGGTCTGCTTGCAAAATTATGGGGCTCCAAAGTCGCGGGAGTCCCATTTGGCGCGATTTGGGGACTCCCACTCGGGAGTCTCGGGAAAAATAGCCATTTGGATGTAGGCCCTGTGGCCAGTCACATAGTATACTATAAGGGGGAAGGTGGTGGCTTCCCCCAAGTCCGGGCCGTGGTGAGTCTTGTGTGTCCGTGTTGCCCGTGGCTGGTCTCAGCACTAAGGGTGCTCTAACTATGCACTAACCACTTTGTTTGGGTTGTGTGCAGGCCCGTGTGAGTGGGTGAAGCTTGTCAACTCTTCCTAGTCCCATCCCGGAGCTCCAACACGCCCTTTTACCCCTCAAAGTGTTATGAACTAGGGAGCGTGCTCCGACTCCTCCTTCTTCCGCTATTTTCTACTTGGGCTCACATTTGAGCCCTTTGAGGAGTTGGGAGTGCGTCATATTTTTAAAGCAATGTTTTGATCCCTGAAATTGATATGTGTATATCTTTAGGCAATCATGGTTGATCGTTGTTTTTGTTTTACTTTACTCTTCATTCTCGGTGGCCATTAGTTATTTGTTTTTTTCTTTCATGGCATAAAGTGCGAAAAATATTGAGGAACTTGTTTATTGTAGTAAATTGGATATTCACTATCAATATTCTTATATTTTCAACCTTAACCCTAATCCCTGATGGCCATTAGGCGTTTGTTTTGTTCTTTCATGCCATTGAACTGCCTAAAATTATTAATGATTTTGTTATTGTATGAGAAACAACTTTGGATCCATAAGCATTATTGTGATTGATGAATTACTTCAATTGTGCTTAATTTTTTTTTTATAAAATAGATTTTTTTTTTTCATGATTAGGAGCATTGATTTCCAACTTTAATAATGAGTAACATATAATTTTCACTTGTTGGCCACAAGGCAAAAAAATCTTTTGAGATAATTTTTTTTTACATGGGTGTTATTTTTTGAATGATTGTTGTTTTTATTTAAATATAAGGTTACATTTGTTAAATCTGGTGGCCACCAAACAAAGTTCATACCATCCACCAGGTTAAATAAAGTTTTAAATCAACAATTTAGTCCTAAATTAACTAAATATATGTTATTATCAACCTAATATCAAAAACCAATGCAAACTAGCTTGATCACTTGTCTCTATATACTCAACCTATTGCCAAGCTATCCCCAATTATTGTGGTTTGAGAAAAAGGGGACATACAAGACTAGATCATTAATAGTTTTAGATCAATGTTGGTAAGTTCCCTAGATTGTAGGGTTGAACTTGAATGTGTAGGCTCTTGTGACCTAAACTCGAGATGACATTCATGTGTTGAATGGGTAAAAAAATCGAACCATGAAAGTAACCTTTTGATAGATCTATTACCATGGAAAAAACTCTTGAACACAAGTTTTTGGATAAGTGGGTTGAACTTTTTGAAAAGTTGGTGAGTTGGCTGAGTTTTATATTTAAATAATTAATTTTAATCAGTTGTAAAATTCCATAATCTTCAGTTCTAATTCCTTGTAAAACTCAATACTTATACAATCTTTAGCATTGGGGAGTGTGTAATATGTACATGGGACTGGCCCCAATATTCAACCTCAACTTGAAGCTTTTTGAATTTGAGAAAATTTATCAAAATCAAAATTGCTGAAATTTGAAAAATTGATCCCAAACCTGCACTTGGAGAACCTCCAAAAATATTTGAAGTGACAAAACTAGGACCAAAGGTTCTCTTAAAAAGGAAGAACTGGGTGGCACTGATTTAGATACAAGTCTTCATGTACTTCATTGGGATATTATCCTCTTCACTCTTTTGTAGACATCACAAATATGAATATTATGTGGAAATTGATGAAACTGCAAGGTTTACTTACCTTGCAGATGTGTCATGAATCTCAGATCTTTCACATATGGCTTATTCAACGTGATTATGTGTTACAATTGACATAAGGTAAACCTTATTAATTTGTTGTGTAAGATGTCCAATCCCGGGGTATTTCCCCCCTATTTTTGTACTTGTCTTATTCAAATAATGAACATTTACAAGTATCAATCTGCCATTTCTTTCACATGTATCTGTTTAATATTGCAAGATCTGATCATTGGAGAGTGTTAGAGCATGCTCAAGAGACTGTATAGATGATGCACGGTGCTTGCAAAGATATGTCAATTGTCACTTTGAGATGAGGATTTAGGGTTTGCAAAATGTGTTCTGAAAGCATTCTTCAAACTATCTACTGCTACCAACTGTCACCTATGTGGCTACTGCCAGGAACTGAGATCTTTGCTCCTACAGGATGATTAACAGTGAGTCACAATGAATTTGTTAACAATTTGGTGCCTGTAGTTTGCATTACTTGACTGGTGTAATCTGAGCTATCAGCTGTTTATGAAGAGTTTTTTTGAATGCCTGGTGATCTGATTCTAGTTTGTGGAAGTTTTGGATTTTTAGAATTCAGAGAGGCTGTCTATAGCAATTATATGAATGGAATGTGACCCATAAGGTCATGCGATGCAGCCTGAGGTCCAACCAAAGGGAATAGCCCCACCTCAGTTTCTCCATGATAATAACATCACCTGAACTTACTTCTACATAATCTTGTGCAATTCAAGTATCATTCAGAACCCTTGAAATTCGATGGGTTGCCCCAAACACACACAGGATGAAATCAGGGCTGCCATGACTTACTGCTATGAACTTGGTAAGTTACTTCTATAGAGAAATTTGGCAGCTTCTAAATTTCTTATGATGTGTTTGATACTGCCCCTGAATTTGATTCTTACTGAAACAAGCAGCTGCAATATGACATTCCTCTTTATGGCCATTCCCAGATTTTGTTAGCCATCATGTGTGGGTTCATGTGAAAATGTAATGTTCAGTTCACTGGAATCACTGAGTGGATCATAGAGCATGAACATGATGTGGTTTCTTCCTTTCATACCATATAGCTGGGATGCTTTGTCTTGGCCAAGTAGATTCTACTTTGTCACCAGTGGACATTGTCTTCATCCACCTTGGTGTCAATGGCCACAGCACCTGTAATCAGCATAAGTGAGTTCAACAAGTTGAGATTGCCACCTTCAAACACAAATGCCATTACACATGGTTTTCAATGCATTTTCAAAACTCTCTTGTAGTTCAATATTGAACAGATGATGACTGGTGCATCTTGTGCTTAATATTCTGTTATCATTCCCACTTGTTTGGCAGGTACATTTGATGGTGCATGGTGTTGCAAATGCATCAAATAAATAATTAATTTGTTATGCTTGATGAGCTTGGTTCAAGGAACATCTGAAACCATTTGGTGGGTTTGCTGTTGCATATCTAGTAAAGCACTGGACTGTTTGAAAATTGATAATCTTTCTGCTTTTCTGGTTTTGCTTCGAGATGGGGAATTGGTAAGCTAGTCTTTGCTCTTTTCCAACAGATTTCAGATGCCACAATCTGTGTCTGACACGTATTGTTCTCATTGAACAGTAGGTTTAGAGATTGCACATGGGTTGTAGGATTATGAGGTCAGACTAACAAGGTGCAAATTGTGGACCGGTAAGCAGATCTGGAAAGTTTCATGAAATGAAACAACATTTGTAGCAAATTCCCTTGAAACTGATGAAGCCATGTGACAAAATAACATGTATTTTACATTAAAAAAAAAGTGAAACATAATCGCAAAAGAGGTTCTAAATTTGTGAATAATATTCCCATAATGAATTACTAAGAATTTTTGCTGAGAAAAAACTTGTGATGCTGCATTTTCAGCATTGCGAAGAAAGGCATGGAAAAGCAAATAAGTAGTGCATGTCTGTAGAAGTAAGCCAAAAAAAAAGTATGGTATAAGAGACATATGAAGTGGTTGGAAAAAATGTAAGTGCAATGCATTTTTCCTATTGCAAGGGTGCAGTAAAAGATATGTTGACAAAACTTACATGGCAATTGCATATACAAGTGTGACAATAGGTTTTTGAAAAAAAGAAATAAATATGTGTGAGAACCAAAGCACATTTGTTAAATTCTTTCAAGAATTTCAGCTTAAAAGACAAGGGGAAAATGTTTGGCAACCTTTGTAAATTAAGTTGTGAAAGGTATCAAAATCTATGGATCTAACTTATTGATATTAGAGAATTAAAATTCTGGATCAATTAATAGTCCTTGCTTTGGAAAAACATTGTACAATCGTTGGCAATTGTGGTACAATCTAACAAAAAGACATAAAACATGTATAATAAATGATGCATAGTTAAAAAGTTTTTCAAGCTTTTCAATCTTAAAGACGATTGAAAATTGTCAGGCAAACATTACAAAATAGTTAAAAGAAATTATAGATGCCATCCATATTTCCTTTTTGCAATCAAAAGTATTAGAGTTATTGATTTGCTGAAAAAAAGAAATTGCAAAAGAGTTATACATGTTAGTCAATTTGTTACACTAGCATTGGAAAGTTTTCTAATAAATTGTTCATATCACTATGTTAACATATTGCAAAATGTGGCCGAATGCCTAAAAGCTATCTAATAATTGGTAGTGAAATGTAGATGAAGGACATTTAACAGTGGTTATTTGTTGGACTCTTTTTAACAACGATTTTGCAACCCGTTGTCAAAGTCTTACTTACCATAATTTTTCTCAAAATGAAGTTCACCTCCACACATACATGCAAACATATAGATGATGGGCCCAAATGGAGTGAACTAGTAACAACAAGAAGGAAGACATGTTTCATAATATAGACTTGCATTTGGGGAAGAATTGCAATACATTTTAAAGTTCTAGCAAACATCATGAGAGACTCATCTGATCTTATCTTTCCTGTTGCTTCCAGAAATGCAAGACAGAAACTCAGCATGCAAATTTCAGTATAATTATTGTTTGCCTGAAATTTTGAGCAGATTATTGTATACTTATCTACAAATCCACCATTCGGAGCTGATGAAGTCAGTGGGGGAATAATGGTAGCTAGTCATTATTATTGATTATGAAGGTGATGATGGTCTAATATAATACTTTGTGATCCATGATCAGGAGCTGATGAAGCTCCGGATGAAGTCAGTGGGGGGATGATGGCAGCTAGTTACTATAATTCATGATGAAGGTGATGATCTGATACATATCCATAATCCCATAGATATGGATTAGATCATGTGAAGGTCTGAGTGAAGAGTTAGACTTAGAGCATCTCCACCGGTGGTACTCAGTATGTCACTCTGGATAATAAAATTAAATGTCTAGGTTTAGCTGTTTTTTTTGGCAACCCTACTAGTGAAACTGGAACTGGAACTGCATGTACGTGGGGACCACTAGTAGCAAACCACTTGGACCAATCATTAGGACTAGTGTGAACCTGGTGCATAATGCACCCGTTGAGCTTCCCCTTGCCCGGTCCTTCCTCGCTCGTGCCCCTCCCCTCGCCCGATCCTTCCTCGCATGTGCCTCCCCTCGGGCCCGTGCTGGCCCCCCCCCGCCCGATCCTTCCCCGCCCATCCCCCCCTCCCCCCCCTCCCGTGCTGGCCCCCTTGTTAGTTGCGTAATAATTGTCTGTCTGTCTGTCCGGGCAGTGCTTGCAAACTGCCCGGACAAACAGACAGAGACACTGTAGCTTTAATATATAAGATTGACCAATCAGAAATACTGAGCACAGGTGGAGATGCTCTTAGGCCTTTTGCCCCATCAATGGTTTTTTTTATGAGTTTGGTGATTTAGCCAATGTGGTCGAATCATCTGTAGAAAGATTTAGCCAAATCTGGCTATAAACAAGATATGAAAGTCAAGTTTTTTTTTAACATGCTTTTATATTTGTGGCTACTTATTGGAACCAAATATAAAAATTTTGCAATTTTTACTAACTTTTTTCTGACTTCTTGTGATTGGAACCCCCAAAAATCTGTTCATTTTTGAAAATTTCATTTAAAATTTTCCATTAAAAAAAAAAGGCTGTTACCTATGGACCTTACACTAGGGAGCTCAATGTATATCTATGAACCTTTACACCATGGAATGCATCCGATGGTGCAAATTCTGCCTCAGTTCATCCCTAAGGCTTGGTCTACTGACATGTTGAAGCAGGCAGAATGGGGACCCCCTAGGATGGGCTCAGACTACCAACAACAATAGGAGGCAGAATGTGCCCCTTGGGCCTTAGGGTAGGCTTGGCCTAACTACCTACAGTAAGAGGTAGAATGAAGTCCCTAGGTTGTAAGGCCATGTTCACTAGTACAAAATCAAAGGTGAAAGGTCTTCTCTTCCACATAGTGATGGATGATCTCATCCTGTTATCATCCATTTTACCCAATCTATAATCTCTCTTCACTTTGAAACCAAATCTCAAGTGACCTTTTCATCAGTATCCATACAGTTTGGGCACATATATGGCAATGAATTTTTAACCACTAGGTAGCCTAACCATTGAGAGTTGCTGGGTTAGCGTATATTTGAGCCTCAGAAGTGGTAAGATTATGGTGTGGTAACCAGGCAGGTCAAGCTGGTTACCAAACACAACCAATTTGTTGGCAAGTGCTGAACATTAGTCACTTGCTCACCTTCGAGTGGGCGTAGTAGACACGACTTATCAGAAAATGGGCCAATGGTTGTGCACCCCCCCCAAGTGACAGCCAATCACACGGTGTGGTGTGCACGGGGTTATATCACTTATAACCTGCATGGAGCCAGCCAATTGAATTGGCAAGGTGCGCCTCAGCGACCGATTATGTATAGAAATTATGTTGGGTGCCCATTAGTCAATATTCCAACCAAGTCCATTCATTCTAGCATTAGTGCATCCATCCTAGCATTAGGTATGATGCACACACTATGCACCGCTGGAATCCTTCATTGTTGTAAACTTTACATGTTCTAGTGTTGAGTGCATATTATGATCAAATTCCAAAACATTCAAAAAATTCCTTTTGGCAATCAATACAAAAAAACTTCTTATCTAATTTTCATCTCTTGCTTAAACTTCACACACACAAGCTTGGAAACTCTCTTATCTTAGCTTCTGCTGGAGCCTAAAGTGGCTATAAGATTCACATATGGTCGGAGTCCTTTTTTTTTCAATGTTCACATGCTATGACCACCACCCCACTTTTTGTAAAGTTCATTGGATAAATAAGTATACTTCTAATACTTTTTGTGGGTCCCCGTTGCACATTCCAATTTGTCAAACTTGGCTCATTTCCACCGTGTGTAACCCACCTCATTTGACTCTATGTGATAAGGGACTTGTTGGGATTTAGATTATATTTGCCTATACCTATTCACATTAGATTGTTCCATGTGATTATTATGTGACGGTTGTTGCCTTTGGGCTGTGAACTCTTTTTTCTTTGCATGTCTTGTTAAGTTTTTAAAGTTGGGAAATATTTTTAGGGTCAATCTCTTTTTGGTTGCAGAAAATAGCATTATGCATGATTGACTATGCTAGTGGAGAGTTTAGAACATCTCCTGCAGGGTGCTCGGTACTTGTGAAATTGGATGATGAAGTTCCACCGAATCCGGGTTTGGTTTTGGCTCAGCAGAATTGCTCAGGTTGCTGTGGCTGGTAAAGGAGCAGCATAGCTGTGCACCTACATAAGGAGTGTAATAAATATGATCTAACTGCTGCTCATTGTTTCTAATTGGTCCATCATAATGATTGGTCTAGGTGGTTTGCTGTTAGTAGTCCCCCACCTATTTGCTGTCCCAGTTTCACACCTATTTGCTGTCCCAGTTTCAGTTTTATGGGTGAGGTTGCAAAAGAGTACATAACTAAACTTGGATGTGAAATTTTGTTTCGTAGGGTCACATGATGAACAGAGATGGAGATGCTCTTACCCATCTATGTAACATTTGGAAAGTCTTAATAAACCTGTGTCAAAGCTTCAACTAGTGTTGGGTGGTTACCTAGTTTGCGATGTATTAGAACCATCGGTTTTGGAACTGGTTCCAGTATTAGAACTCGAACTTCTAGTTCTATTTATCTATGGAACTGGAGCTAAAACTAGAATTGAGATTTTTGAACTTTTTTGGTAAAATGAAGACTAGAACTGAGCACTGACTGATAGTTAGTCACCAGTTCCAATCCAAGTTACCCAGAACTAGATTGGAGTCAAGTCTCATTTTAAGAAGTGGAACTAAAACTGAAATTGGATTTGTTTTTTTAAGAACTAGACCTTGAACTGACCAAGGGTTGTTCATTAAAGTAAAGAACTGCCCGACATTATTGTTTTAGCTTTGTTTTGATTTGATGAAGAACCTCTGGTTCCAGTTCTAAAAAATAAATTAGAATAGTTCTGGTTCTGGTTCCACATATAATTGGAACCAGGCTCCGTGTTTGGTTCTTCAAAAAATAAATAAATCTAGTATTGGTTCTAGTTATGAAAATCAGACCCAGTTCTGATCTGGTTTCCGGCCATTGGACCAAAACCGGTGGTTAACTACTAGTTAACCTTTGGTGAGCCACCGGTACTAATTTATTTTATTTTTCAAAAATGTTTGTTCAAATTCTAGTTCCGGTTTTACACATAAATAGAACCATGAACTTGGTTCTAAATCCGATTCTTAAAATAATAAGGTTCCAATTTTTTTGGACCAATTTTAAAAATTAGACCTGGTTTCGATCTGATGAGTTTAACCCACCAAACCAGATAATCACCCAACACTGGTTCAAACCTACAACCAAGCTCTATGTGTGTTTTCCACTCCTAAGAGTAAAGATGATGGAAACTTGTTGGGCTTTTTATTTCAAGAAAATCAATGCTACACTAGGGGAGATCTGGAAATAAATTGGAAGGGAGACTTAAGCCATGAGCATGTTACTAGTGGCAAGCTAAGAAATTAGATGAGATGCCAAGGTAGGACATTAGACAAGAGAATGGGATTTGGTAGCCTACTAGTGTCTACTAGGAATGGAAATTTGAGTATTAAGCCAACACCTTTTGGTCATGGCTCACTTAGAATAGAAGAAACCTACAATTTATGAATTGTGTTGAACATCCATTTGTGTAGTTAAATAATAACTACTGAGGCCCACCCACTTCACCCTATGGGCCACGGGCCATGAGATTGTAACCAAGTGGGCCATAGCCAACTCAGTGGAACAACCGACCAAATAAGAATTTGAATTCTTTGACAACTAGGGCCAAATTGTTGCACATAATGTAAACCCTAACTTGGACCAAAAATTGAACACCAAAATCAAATAGGAATTCCCCCAAAATTCCTTACAATTTCCATTTCCATTTCAAACAAACAACATAAAACAATGTAAATTGGCACTTTTTTTTTTTGGGTTGGGCAGACATCCAAAAACTGGGGTGACATGGCCTAATTGTTTCCTTTGGGGCTGAGGTGGCAGTAAACCATTCATGACCGGTAGCCCATTAAAAGCATTATTTACATCCATATCATCGCCATGTCATGCTTGCACTCCCAATATTGTGACAACATGGATTAAATTGTAGTTAGAGCAAAGTCATGTTTTTTTGTTGCCCGTGAAAGCAAATCTGACCAACAACAGAAATTTTATATCCTTGCAAGTATTAACCCCTCCCTCCATCTCTAGTGTGAATTGGGCCTTTGAAAATTGTGTTGAATTCTTTCATTTTCTTTTTGAAGAAAATGATTTAATGGTGCATTTTACAAATAGTTTTGTAGTTTTTTCTATGAATATAAAAACATATATGGTAGGAAAAAAACCCTTGACATATGAATTTTGAACTTGAAAAAATAAACTTTGTAAGTACAAGCAAATCAACAATGAATGACTATTGAAAGAAGGAGGTTGCCATTTTCCTTAAATTGTGGAAAATTTCTCTCATGCTCCTCCATTCAAAAATTTATTCAAAAATTTAATTAATGAATTCAAACTTGGGTAAAGATTAATTAACCACCTGCATGGTATGCAAATGCCTGGGACACCAACCCCTGCCCGAAAAAAAAGGGGCTCATATTTAGTTAGGAAAGGGTAACATGGGCAGGCAGCAGCACAGTCTTCTTGAGTGGAAAAACTTCTTGAGTTTGTCCTAAATACCATATCATATCCTCAATGAATATTTGGTCACTTTTTTGTACTAATTTTCTCAGGTTTTCAAGGCTTGTTACAAAGGTCATAATGGAGAGCTGTAAGTAAAAATTAAGTACTACACCCTACAAAACCCTAAACCACAATAGATTGGAAATTTGAACCCACTAAATTGTTGTGGAAAAAGTATTGACCCAAGCAAAAGTTACAATAAAATGAACCCACTAATTTATCATTATGCACAAGAAATTAACCCAAAAAATGAAGCCAAAAATGTAATGAACCCACTAAAATCATTATTGTGCACAAAACATTAACCCAAAAAATAAAGCCAAAAGTGCAATGAACTCACTAAATTATGATTATGGACAAAGCATTACAATTTATACCCAAATGAAACCCAAAATAAAATGAACCCACAAATCATATATTAATGAACAAAGTATTACTCACACAAAAAAAGAAACACTAATGCAATGAAGGGAAAAAGAAAAAAAAGATGGCAAGCCACTTGATTCCACACTTATACTAAAAGACAAAGAAGAAGTCCATAAAGTGGTTGAAGTGCTTGTTTTGGTTTTTGCCCCCAACTTGTTTTTCTTTCTCTTCCCTGGGCCCTTAGTCCTTACTCCATTAACTAGATTAAATAAACACAATAAGTAAGGCACACAAGGGGACAAAACTCCACTCAAATCCACTAGGAAACATTAAAAACAAGAGAGAGACCCAAAGACAAAAAAATAAAAACCAAAACACATGATGACCTAAAATTAGGACCCATCCCAAACCCCATTCACATTATTCCCTTCAATCAAATCCCCTTCTTTCCCTCCCAAGACACACAAAGACAAACCATGGATCATGAATGGCAGCTGATAAACACACTTGCACATGGGTAGTGGTCACATGGAGAGAGAGAAGGAGAAAGAAGGAGCAAGTGAGGAAAGGGGATAATGAGGGAAAGAAGAGAAGAAGAAACCAAGCAAAGAAAACCAAACAAAATAGAGAGAAAAAGACTAGAAGATCTCCAACAAGTCCATGAATTTTGAAGCAACAAATTTGGAGACTTCTCTCTCTTGGAATTGTGTGAGCTCACCAGCAGCAATGGAAAAATTGTAGCAGTTGTTGTTGTTGTTGTTGTTGTATCAGCTCTTGTTGTGGGTGTGGGAAACACAGGGAATTGCTGGATTTGATTCACTACTATGAAGGACTGAACATACAGCCTTCCCATACAGCCTTCCTCCCAAGGTAAGGAAAACAGCTCTCACACAATAACCCAACTTTCATTGAGTTTCTCTTTGTCCCCACCAAAGTTTGGAATCTTGGAGAAAGCTTGCTGTAGCTTGAAGCTTTGCTGTATCTTGAGGCTTTCTCCAAGTTCATGTCTATTTTAGTATTGATGAACAAACTAGTCTTTGGATTTTGTTTGTAGCTATTATTGTTTTTTTTTTTTTGTTTTTGTTTTTGGGTTTTGTTTTGTGTGGATTAGCAAGTTTGTGACGTTGCGTAGTGCTGTTCCATCGTTGACAATAATGTTCTTGTGAGCTGTATTGGAGCTCCATGGTTGGTTGGTTGGTTTTTTTTCTTCGTCTTTTTTTTGTTCTTTCTCTGGGGGAGGTGTACATAGTGATTCACAGTTCACTCTTGGCAGCTGGGATGGTGCTCTCTGTGGAGTTGTATCATTTTTGACCAGATTTTCGTATTTGCTGATGTGGGTTTTTGTCTTATTATCATGGGCTGTTGTGGAGCTTGCTGTGTCTTCAAGGAGTTTTGAGTTGTGGGTTGTTTTTGTTCTTTGTAAAAACTCTGGGTTTTTATTCTGGTTGCATCAAGTATTTGCAACACTGGAGCTCTGAAAATTGTGGTCACTGAGAACTTGACAGGTGATCTGATCAGGAGAGGCAGCGGAAGAAGTTATTTGTGGGAGAATTTGCAAAGGTTCCAATTAGGCCTTGCGAGTCCTTTATTTGAGGAAGAATTAGAATTGTCCGGAGTTGAGAGCTGGTGGTGGTTGCAACATTAAATCTTCTTGGAAATTGACAATCTTATGGAAGGAGGAAATTATAGGCTTCGAGGTTGTTCGAGATAGATGATAATAAAGGAAGGGATTCTTATGAACTTTTCAACACAAAGAGCTTACCAGATTCAGCTTGCTCTTTGAATTTGGTCTCTTTCTTGTGGGCAGGAATTTTGGTATCTTCTTTGGGTTTGTTTCTTCATGGGCAAATTGTTAAGGAGAGGTGGTGGTTTTTGACACTAAGTCAAAAGGCTGAATTTCAACCAGCTACCAGGAGTTTTTACACATGACAGGATGGAGGTGGGGGGAAGCAATGTTGCTCCTCCTCCTCTTCTTGTTCTTCTTAGCAGACCTTGATGCTCAAGACCTGGGAAGCAGTGACGAACAAAGTCTGACAAAGTTTGTGCAGAGCTTGTCTTCAAATTCCACGGCATTGGGTTTCAATTCATCAAAACCTGTTTGCCAGTGGCCAGGAGTCTATTGCACGGGACAGAGAAGTGGCAATCAGAGGATTCGAGCTGTGAATTTCACTGGGCTTGGCTTGAATGGATCCATCCCAGATGGTAGCATCGGAATGCTTACCGCGCTCAAGTCACTGGACTTGTCCAACAATTTTCTTGCAGGAGGAATCCCGGCTGATTTTGCCTCACTCACCAGCTTGTCAATCCTTTTGCTTTCCAACAATGGCTTCAATGGCAGCTTGCCTTCTGATCTTGCTGGATTGACCCAACTCAAAACTCTGGACATCTCACACAACAAACTGGAGAGTGGAGGAACTTCTTCAGCAGTAGACTCTTTGGGAGCTTTGCAAAGCTTGCGAGTTTTGAATCTCAGCAACAACCAATTCTCGAGCAACAATTTTCCTTTTCTTGCAAACTGCAGCACATTACAAGATCTTGATCTCTCTGCAAATTCAATAAATGGTTCTTTTCCTCCACAGATCTTGAGCTGCATCCACTTACGGGTACTCAATCTGAGTAAGAATTCACTCAGTGGAGAAATTCCTCTGCAAGTTGGGGACCTTCGATTGCTTCGGTCTCTTGATCTTTCCGAAAATTCTTTCTCTGGTCAGCTTCCTCCAAGTTTGGGCACCTTGCGAAGACTCGTCTCTCTCTCTCTCGCCTCCAACAATTTCAGTGGCAATATCACTTCCTCTGTTCTCAGCCTGCAGAGTTTGCAAACCGCTGTTTTTTCTCTTAACAGGTTCACTGGCTCTCTGCCTCCACTTCCATGGGGCCAATCAATTCAGCTGATTGATTGCGAGAACAATCTCTTGGGCGGAAGCATCCCAACTGGATTACTGGGTGGTCCTTCAAATCTGACAGTTGTAAGACTCGGGAATAATGCCATCACAGGGGAGATTCCCAGCAGCTCTTTGAATCCCAATCTCATGGAATTGGACCTTCAAAGCAATCAGCTTTCAGGGGATGTACCTGTCACACTGTCAGGATTGCAGGTGCTTCGGAAGCTTGACCTTTCATCTAATCTGCTGATAGGAAGTGTATTCGGGACAATCAGCAGCCTTCATGCCCTGGAGCATTTGGGGCTTGCGAAGAACTCTTTCACCCAGGAACTCTTCCCAGATTTGAGTGCAGTAGCAAACTTGACGTACTTGAACCTTTCATCGTGTGGAGTTTTGGGACCAATTTCAAGCTCTGTCGGTTCCCTGACAAAAATGCTTCAGCTGGATTTGTCACACAATGACTTGAACGGTAGCATCCCATCAGCACTTTCAAACATGACATTGCTACTTTCACTTGACCTTTCTTGGAACAACCTCTCAGGGAACATCCCTGACCAGCTTGGCTTGCTCACATTCCTCAACCAATTGAACCTCTCACACAACAACCTGAGTGGGAGCATCCCAAACTCAAACCAGTTTGAGACTTTTGGCGCATCCTCATTTGAAGACAACCCATTTCTTTGTGGTATTGCTTTGAACAAGACATGCAGCAGCAGCATTATGCCTTCACCATCTCCAGATCAGCCTGTCCGAAATCGGAAGTCTGGTATTATGCTTCCAGGAGTTGATGTGGTAATTGGCATTGTAATTGTGCTCTTCCTTGTGTTTGGTGCATTTGTTGTCAAACTACTCTGCTTTCAGACTCGGCGGACAAAAAACCTTCCATTGGTAGATGCTTGGAACTACCGAATGGGCCCTATGTCATTCGAGTCAGACCCAAGCACATGGGCTACAAGTGTGAAAGATCCAGGATCGATCCCAATAGTTATGTTTGAGAAGCCACTACTGAATCTCACCTTTTCTGAACTCTTGCAAGCAACTTTGAATTTTCACAAGGATGCACAGATCACTGAGGGAGGTTGTGGCCCAGTTTACATGGGCGTGTTGTCACCGGGGGACATCAAAATTGCAGTCAAGGTTTTGTTCGAGGGTGGTCCTGTAAATCCAATTGAGAGAGCTGCACAGCTTGAAGCTTTAGGCAAAGTGAAGCATCCTAATCTGGTTCCTTTGGTAGGCTACAGTATGGTGAACGAGAAGCGGATTTTGATATACGAGTTCATGGAAAATGGCAACTTGTATCATCATCTTCATGAACTTCCTGAAGGTAAAATAATAATAGATAACATCTCTTCCCATATGCCAGTACTTGGGTTGTTGTCATGGCAGCATGTCAAGATTGTTTTGGGTTCTTGACTTCTTTTGTTTTTTTTTCCCTTACAGGAACAGCGAATCCAGATGACTGGACTCTGGACACATGGGAGCACCCGGCAGATGGTGAAACTGTAGGGAATGGTGATGGTTGCTTGAGCTGGGAAGCTCGACACCAAATCGCACTTGGAGTTGCACGGGCACTTGCTTTCTTGCATCATGGATGTTCACCCCATATTGTTCACTGTGATGTCACAGCAAGCAATGTTCTGTTGGACTCTGAGCTCAAAGCTCACTTGGCAGATTGTGGTGTTGCAGGCCTGGTTCTAGACTCAGGCAGACGCTCAGTGACGCCAATAATTGGTGGAACTGTTGGCTATGTGCCTCCTGAATATGGGCAGATGTGGAAGGCAACGACCAGGGGCGATGTTTATAGTTTTGGTGTTGTTCTGTTAGAGTTAGTGACAGGGAGGAGACCAACTGGGCAGTACTTCCATGACAGTTGCGGAGGTCATTTGGTTGGTTGGGTTCGGGCTTTGATTCGAGAAAATGTTGGGTATAAGTGCTTGGATCCAAAGCTTTTGACAACCAAAGTGGAGCATGAGATGTTGGAATGCCTTCGAATAGGCTACCTTTGCACAGCTGAACATCCTTGCAAGCGACCTACAATGCAGCAAGTCATTGGATTATTGAAAGATGTTCGACCCTCAGCTGGCACATCACCTTGATTGTCATAGTTTTCATAAAATCCATCATCCACATTGTGGCTTTGTATTTAGTGTAATCTCAAAATAGAAATGATGTTCTGGAGTTGTTAAGGTAGAAACTTGACATCCATTGTTTCAGGAGCAATGATTACTTACAAATAGTGCGTGTTTTGTTGCTAGAAAATTCTTATATTGTGCACCCAGTTGCCACGTTCATCATCATCATCGGATCACAAAAGTTGAAGGGTTTAGGGTTTAGGGTTCAGGGTTTTTTGCGTAGTATGTCATTCAATCCTTGTCATAGGAACTTTGATATACTACACAAGTTGTCAGATGCTCCAATGTCCACAATGTCCTTTAGCTTGAATACCAGGTTTGCCAGTTCAGCTGTTCCTGAACAAAGGTTCAGCTGAATCTTCCCTTTCAACTTCTCTAAAAGAGAGTTGATCACTTGTTGCTCAATACAGCAGTCATTGGGGGTGTAACAAAGAATTTTTTTCTGATATACTTGGGGTTTTACACACCAGCCAATTTGGTGCTGGAGAATAATCACATGAATCCTCACAATGCAGATCCTTCTTTGTCAAGTTCACACTTTCTCCTCTCTTCCCAAGAAGCCCCTTGAAGCTAGCTTTATTTGTAGCTTTCTTGTCAATTGATGGTGACAGCATAAAATCAAACATACATTTGTGATCATCTCAGTAGCAGCAGAACACTTGTAGTCTTGTCACAAAGATTGTAAAAAAATGCTTACAAATAGCCTTATATTTTATTTGACCAGCATAAAATCTTCCTGAAATCTGAACTGCATATTTCAATTCATCTGTGTTGATGATCACATTCAATTTGGAATCAAATTTTGTTGACAATTGAAATCCTTGCTATGTCTAATTTCTGGTCCAAAGTAAACTAGGAAATTGGGTGTTACAATTGCCCCCCATGTTCTGGTTTGTCACAAGAAGTTCTCCTCATCTCTGCAATAGAGAGGGAGAGGGAGAAACACCAAACAATATAGAAAGACTCATTTGTCAGCCAACAGAGAGACACTCTCGAAGACTGACTCTTGGCAACCAATCCGAATCTGTTGCATCAACCCTACTGGAGATGCATAGATTGCACTCATGATGATTCTAATGCTGCTGCAGCAGTGGCAAGGGGAGCATGAGTCTATGCTTCTGAGCTTGCCAGCAAATTTTCCAAATACTCAGCACCCAGATCTTGCAACTCAATAGAATTTTGCTGTGAAGATTTCTTGGTTGTATCTTCGGCCACAACCACAAAGTCTCCTCCCTTGTAGCTGTTGCTGCTGCTGCTGCTGCTGCTGCTGAACTTCTTGGAAACAGAAACTGTATCATGATCTAGAGTTTCAATCAGATTCTCCCTCGTCCTCCTCTGACTCTGCAAGAATACCCTGGTGTTTGCAGCTGCTGCCATATGAGCTTCTGCCTGCCATTGGGTTGCTCGAATTGTTGATGCCTGTAAACAAACACAGCCATAATCAAGCTTGAGCTGCACAGAAGAACATACATACATACATACATATATATATACATACATTCTCATTGTCTTCATCAAGTTGTGGAACACATCAATCTTTGAATATCAGCTCATTCTTTGGTCAATTCTTTGTATTGTAAAGTGTTTTCCAGAAAGGAATTCAAAATGGGGATGAGCGGAGGGGAGATTTTTTGTGTCTGTTTTCTTTTTCTTTCTTGGGTACCTCTGGCTTGATTACAGTGGCAGCAGAAGAAGATGTCTTCTGGGTGGAAGGTAAAGAAGCTTTCAAGGGGAAGTTGACAATGGCACGATGCCCACGCATTTTCAGAGCTGCAGAGTCGTAAGCTAATGCAGCTTCCTCAGCAGTGTCAAAAGTTCCAAGCCAAACACGTGCTCCATTACGTGTAGGGTCACGAATCTCAGCTGCAAATCTCCCCCATGGTCGTTCTCGCACCCCTCTGTAGTGTGGCCCCTTCCGTGGCTGTTTGGCAGCAGTGCTTGTTGCTGTTGTAGCATGAGGAGGAAGAGGAGAAGGAGGAGGAGGAGGAGGAGGAGGAGGTTCTTGTAATGCTACTGCACCAGATCCACTGTGTAATTGCACTGCAGGCATGTTGACCATGGATTTCAGCAGTTTCCCATCAGAGCTAGGACTGGATGGGCACCCAATGCTCTTCTGCTCATTGACACAAGCTTGAGAAGAGCTTACTAGTCTACCAGCTGGAAGTGAGAGATGATCAGTCACAGTTTGCAACTGTGGTCTCTCAGCAGCTTGGACTGCAGACTGCTCTTCGACACTGTATGATGAGCTTGTGGAAACAATCTCGAGATGTTTGGTGATGACTTCTCCAATTGTTTGAGTGAATCTGGCCTGACCCAATCTGTGTCTCAGCTTATTGGCAAACATGATCCTTGAAGCTTTCTTCTGATGATGTACTACACCTAATGATGATCTGGCACCGTCATGAACCTGATGATTTTCTGGGAACTGATCGGCTTGATTTGCAAATTCTGAATCTCTCTGTGGCAAGCCCATCAAGATTTCCACAACTTGCAATGATGATTCACTTGATCTAAGTTTCTGCCATCTCAGTGTTATTGTTCTTCTGTGTCAAACCTGCTGGCAGCAGACATTATAGTCAAGACCCAAATTCTCATACGCATTGCGACAGACAGACAGAGTGATGATGGTATTGCAAATCTTACACAACAAAATCTGAGCTCAGAATTTGTACAAACACAAACACACACACTCGCATGATTCGTTCAGAAGCTTAATAATTTCTACAAAATCCGAAATCAAAGTCAATCACCAGATAAACAAACGTTCCATCACTGCAACTCTTGTTCTTCATCTTCATCATCATCATGGCTATAGAGACTGAGAATAAAAAGCACTTACCACCTGGCTTGTGAATTATTGCAACAACAACAACAACAACTCCTGCTTGCAGCAACCTCTCAATTGGGAAACCTCTAAACAAAATTTCAAATAGATCTCACATTTGAGAGAAAGAGAAAGAGAGAGAGAGAAAGAACCAAACAGAAACAACAAAACTAAATACAACAAATTTACAGACTACAGACTGAGAACTCAGCCTTTTCAAGTAATGAATGTGATCCATGGTGGGAAGCTACAAAAGAAGAAAGGAACAACAACTAGACTCTTCTTGAGGAGGCTGAGTCACCACAACAAAAACCAGAAGAAGAAAGACCCAGAGAAGAAGAACCCAAGAAGAAGAAGAAGAAGAAGAAGAAGGGGAAAGTGCATGAGAAAGCACCCAAAAAAAAAAGGAGACAAAAAAAACAAGGAAACAACAACAGTTTTTACCTCACTTCTAAAGCTTTCACATGTTTTGAGTGCTAGAGAGACATTATTAAGAAAAAAGGGAGGTTTTTTGAACTTGTGAGAACATCACGTAGTTTGAGGCAAGAGAGCTATTACCCAAATTCACTATGTTTTTTCCCGATATGATCATGTAAACATTGTCATTTTTCATTTGGTCCCACATCTTTGAGGAATGGAACAACCATGGAACAACCATGTAGTCTTCATTTCGGTCTTCTCTACCGCCCCCCACCAATTTCAGGAATGGATCCCACATTTGTACTTTTCATTCGGTCCCACATTTTGGCACCGAATGTTCACCATGTGGTGTTACTGACTGGGAAAGTTCATTCTTTGGAACCTTCATCCAATGTTTCCTGTGAATGCACACACAAAGGGTTGAAGTCAAGGATATGGGTTTCTATTGAAAGAGCGGTCTTTGAATACGAGTTTCTATTGAAAGAACGGTTTTAGAATATGAATTTCTATTGAAAAAGTGGTTTTTGAATATGAGTTTCTATTGAAAGAGCGGTCTTTGAATACGAGTTTCTATTGAAAGAGCGGTCTTTGAATACGAGTTTCTATTGAAAGAGCGGTTTTTGAATATGAGTTTCTATTGAAAGAGCGGTTTTTTAATACGAGTTTCTATTGAGATTGATTTCATATTCTTGAAATGCATTTTACCTTGACATGCCTGATTGTACGGAGCATCTGGTTGAATTGACAGCATGCAAGTGGACAAGAGCTCCCTCGTTATATTACATATTTTGCTGCCTTTTGACATGTTTTGTACCTCTCTCTAATATCAAATTGCATGCTCCTGATGATTGGTTGGTTAAACCTCATAACTCACACTCTTCTGTCTCACAACCAGTAAGCTCCCATCCAATCAATTATTTCTGATAACTAATCGGAGTATTCTGATTGCTGTGATGCTCATGCACCATGACTATTCACAATAACCTGCACACTCTCACGGGTCACTTAGTCCATGAGCGGGGCAGTTAATTCTTTACTGTACTTTGTCATCGACTCAACGATTAAATCCAGTGACAAAATTTTGAGGAGCTGGTATATGGATGATTTTGCATAATCTTTTATCGGCTTGTAGAATCCATTGTATGGTCATCCCTAGACAATTTCAGGACAGTTCTAGAAACAACTCATAACTATTTTATCATTTCTCAACTTAACTATTTCATTTCTTAATAATTATCTTACTTTTTCCCCTGCTCACTGATGGATATATGAAAAAAAAAGTTTTATTTTATTTTCAAGCTTAATTACCTTATTCTTTTACTAATAAATATCTCATTTTATTTTATTTTATAAATAAACGCCTCTCTCTTTTACCTTACCCACCATGAATATAATATTTAATATAATTAAAAATTAATATAAATAATAACGAGATATTGAAAACCAAATGAGAACATGATAAGAAAAAAAAAAAGGTTGAATGTCATTGGTAATGTGTAGCAACACGGAGCCCAAGTAAATATGTCTTTTAGTATGTCAAAATGGCTTGTGTGGCAACATTGAACTAACAAATATGGGTACCGAATTACCTAGCCAAATTGGGAGATGGGTATTCCTTGAAAGACAAGCAAAGAATAAATGGAACAAAATTTCTCAACAATTTCTCAACACTCTCTTCCAAAAGCCAAGAATAAAATTTAAAATTTTCAATATCGAGGTTGGAGGGTGGGTACTTTGCAAGCACCTACAAGGAAAGCGGTGCGTCTCCACCAAGGTATATTTTTATGAGGGAAAGCTGGTGCTCATATCGGTGGCGGTGGGTCTTTTGTATGTAACCAGAATAGCAATCCGCTTCCACCAAGGTATTCTTCCAAGGAAAAGGAACATGCTCGTATTTTGTCCTAATTTTCAGAGTTAAATTGGGGACCATGGCATTTTTCATATAATTAATTTTCATATAGGAGGATCAATGTTTTTTCTTCTGAAAATTTAAAAATATATATATATTTGGGATTTTTTTTTGATTTTCTAGTGTAAATTTGACTAATCTTTTTAAATTTTTGGAAAAAAATTGTCGGATTTTGAATATCATAAAATGGTCGGGGCAAAAACACCTTGAGTGGGAACACACTTGGGAATGATAGGTCTACATGGTTTCTTGGCTTGTTCAATTTATATTCAAATCTTTGCAAACGACTAGTGAAAAGTTGAATATTGAATATTCATCTAAAGAGGAAACCAAGTTGAGAGATCATCACAACCAATTGTTTTTAAATATTGAAGCAATGTACACCCATATTTACATAAGTTTGATACCCTCAAAACATAGGGATCCCTTTCTTGGTAAAATTTGCATGCCTATTTACAAAAAAGGGAACCTACTAGGTTGGTATGTTTCAAGCAATATTGACTTTCACACCTATACTTCCCAATTTTTCTTTACCGAATACATGCCCCCTACCAAATCCTTGTACCTTGATTGACCCCATACCTAGTTCCTTGAGTTTGAACTACAAAAGGCGTCCAACCTTTATCTTGTTTCTACGATGATGTAGCATGCACCCAACACCACCACAATTCATCCCATAAGGCTTGCCAAAGTTGAATTGTCACAAGATAAAATCAAGGCTTGGTTTTTAGGCATCTATGTACCATTTTCTTCATATAGGTAAAGAACTTGGACCTCTCTAAAAAGGACTTGCAACTTGGCCCATGTTCAAGGTAAATTTGAATATTTGTTTTCCACATATTTTTGATTTCACAAGAGGTGATTTTTTGCTGAATAGAAACACATTATACAGTGAAAAAACACATTTTTCCAAGTATTTCTCAAATTTTTTTTACAAAATATGGCAAAACTTCCCCACCCAAAAAAAAAAACAAAACCACTAGGTCAAATTAACTATTAAGCTATTTGTCGGTGCACCTTCAAAAATAGGCTCAGCTCCGAATTTTGATTTTTGACGACCAGCCCTTTGAGGAATTATTTAGCACACGGAATATTGAAGGATGAATGATAAGTGGTCAGGAAACAGTTCTCTGTTGGGTTTCAGTTCCCTAGCTAACCATGGTGGTTAGTTTCAGTTGCTTTTTTCTTTCTACCTACTTACTAACAACCCACAAGCAGGTTATTAGTAGGTAGGTAGTAAAAACAGCTCTTGCATATGTATAAACCATCTACTTACCTAGTAATTACCTATTTTCCTACCTACCTGCCTATGTATGAAACCTATTTCCTACAGAATTTGGTTGCCAAGGTGAAACCAAATATTAACTCACTCGAGGTTCATCCACAACTGAGTAATAACGGGCATACAGTGGGTGGTATGGTGCACTGGTGGGTGCTAGTTGACTGTGGCTCTGTATTGCGTAAGGTTGCGCAACCCCTTGTGATGTGTCTATCCCTCGGTACTACATCATGCTACATCGGGCTTCATAACAAATTGGTTGTCTATGCCACTTGCTTGGTTACAATTAGCCCCTAGAAACACATGGCACCCCCACATCATGCTCGCAACTTCGGCACATGTTTCATGTCTGGAAATCTCTGCACATCTTATCTCAACCCCACTAATAACATAAAAAAAAGAAATTCCTTAACTACTACTACCCCACCAAATTCTACAGTAACATGAACATTCCTTTTGGATCTATTTGCAAACAAATTCATTCCTTTTGGACCTAGGGTAAACAATAGGTACGTGTCATTTATAGTACGTGTACCCATTCCATCTGCATTTAAGTCTTGGCAAGAGCTTCTTAGAGCTTCTTAGAGCATCTCCACCAGTGCTCAGTATGTCGCTCTGGATAATAAAATTAAATGTCTAAGTTCAGCTGTTTTTTTTTTGGCCAGCCCCACCAATAAAACTGTAACTAGAACTGCAAATACGTGGTAACGACTAATAGCAAAGCGCCTGGACCATTCATTATGATCGACCAATCAAAAATACTGAGACCCAGTCTCGTCCAATTTATTACACTCTTCTTTGGAGGTGCATAACTATGTTGCGCCTTTCACCAGCCATGGCAAGCTGCACGAATTTGATGCAGAAAAATCAATTTCCTGAGCTAAACCGGCACATTTTGACTTTTTCACAATAAGTTTTACTGTAGAGAGTAATATTCTGAGCACCCATGGAGATCCTCTTACTCCTTCATTTCTCCCCTTTTCAAACTAATAACAACTTCCAGGATAAAATCTTTTGTGTCAATTTGACAAAACTTTGCCTTGATAAAATCATTTGTGTCAATTTGAGAAACTTGAATTCCCAACAATCCACGGGTCAATCGTAGAGAGAAGATCTATAGTGACATCAGATCCCTATTGCGCACGGTCAGTCCTAGAGGTAGGGATGATGCATCATGACATCAGATCCATATTGCAAAGTTGTCTAGAACCAACTTTGCATTGTAAGTCAGATTCAGATCCGCTTAGGATCCCATCCACGGATGAACAGGCCAGTGTTTGGGAGTTCTTGACTTCTATGAAAAATCTCTGGTTCCAGTTCTACAAAATAAAATTAGAGTGGTTCCAGTTTAGGTTCCCAAAAAACATGGAACCTGGAACCTTGGTCTGGTTCTTCAACCAAATAATTCCTTCAAAAATCAGATCCATTCCAGTCTGGTTCTGGGTAACCTGGACCAAAACTAAACACTTAACTGCCTGTTAACCTCCAGTATAGAACCAAAACTGTTTCTAATAAATAAAGACCTGAATCTCTGCAAGCTAACTGAAGCTGATGGTTATCAACAAAATCCAATACCCACCCAATACTGGTTTTTGCCTAGGGGAAGGCCCTGACAAATAAGGCATTCTGTCATAATTTCAAAGTACTGTGCCTTCAGGGCCTTTCTCTACACATGACCACCTCTCAACCTGCCAAGGTGTAGAGGGTTAAGGTGTCGGGTTCAGAGGTTTAGGGTTTACCCTAAACTGTAGGCGTGCAATGGGGGGAACCATGGAAGTGAAAGGAAGGACTCTGTTGCAAAACAGAATCCAGCGAGTGTCCTCAATGGTGGTGACCGTCCTCACAAAGACCTAGCTAGATTTTTTCAGTGTGCTCAGATGCCTCATTCCAGAGTGAAAAAAATCGTCCCATTCCTGCATGGGCTTTCCGATTTTCACAATGCCCACCCACGCTCTCCATGGGTTTTACAAAATCCATAAAGTCCAGCTTGGGTTCTTCTCACTGTACACATTATAAAGCCCTTGGTCAAGGGGCACTACTGGATTTGGGCTGCACCAGGCAGAGGCCCTTATTCCAGTAAAACACAGAAAACTAAAGTACAGATGAACCATTCGCTGCACAAGGTGGATGTCCTTATTCCAGTAAATCACAGAGAACTCCAGTTACATTTCAACAGTAAATGTAGTTCCAGCAAAATGAAAACCAACGTTGACCATCAAAGGAACAACTGAAAGAAGTGATTTGCTGAATGACAAACTCAAATCATATCTAATAAATACTTGAGCACAGAATATATCCTCTTCTGTTACTTTCCTTGAGGCCTGTACTTCCCCACTTTCTCTCTCTCTCTCTCTCTCTCTCTATCAATTTGCAATTCTGAATAACTATTGTTGACAAAATGAAACAAAGACCAAACTAGAATGGGAGAAAATCAGTCACTTGGCACTCATAAAAATGCTGCATGTCTGATGATGTAGAAATCAAGGAAGGACCCCTTCATAATGCCTTCATATCATCCATGCCAACACTTTTCTGCAATCCAACCAATTTCTTGCTCAAACAAGTCTGGCAAATCAAACATGCAATTGAGATGACAGCAACCTTCACAGTCCTCATGACTATTATTTCTAGAGCTCCCAAGGGACATTACAAGCTCTTCTCAATCCTCACCACTAAATAAGAAGCAAGGAAATTTACAATCCACTACCACTACACATCAAGACCATTGTAGCATCAGAAACCAAACAGAAGTAAAAAACTGGACATGCTGCAAGGTCTTAGGTTATGAACTTACCAAAAGAGGTGTGATTCTCAGCCAGAATTGGTGACAAGTTTAAGACAAAGTTCTCCATATCCTCATTCAAATTCTCAGACCCCAGTCACTCTATAAACTTGTTCCTGTCTGGGACCAGCTTCATTGCCACCTGCATGAGGGATTGCCTCGTTGCCTCTATTGGAGCATGTGATACAATCATCCAATTGGATTGTCAGTTCCAATTTGAGTCAGTGCAAATTTAGACAGAAATCATGAACATATTGTTGCAGCTTAGCTTCCAAGATATCTTCAGCTGCTAAAGTGGAGTGGCAGCATCAGTACCATGGACACAGTACTTCCAAACCATTCATGGAGTTCTTTGAGTGTATAATTGTATGCTGCAGTGGCACATTGCCCCATACTCCAATCTGGATTTGCAAGCAGATTACAAAATAGGTAGGAAGCTCCACAGTAGGGAGTTCATAGCCCTAAAAGTCCAGAACTCAAAATGTAAATGTACCCTAGAGATTGACTGGTCTCAGAATCTGATACTAGTTCACAAAAACACTTCAACATGCAAATGAGAGCTTCTGCAGATTCATGCAACTACAAGGGAGCTAAGAATTCAATGAGAAAGAGGAGATCTAGATTGTCAGAAGATGGGGGCCCATTCATCAAAGATGCCATGCAATGCACACCACAATTCAATCATCCAGAGTTATATTTGTGAATGACAGCAATGAGGAGCAGGGGGATCCAGGTGCAGAGGAAAACCCTAACCTGGTTAACCAGATGAGACCAATGCAATGGTGCCTACTTGTGGCAGTCTTTGCTGCTATTTCTTTCTTCACAATCTCATACCGCACACTGAAGAGAGGCCGGATCTGTTTCATACTTGGCATCCAATCTCTGCCAAGGAATCACATTAGCTCTCAGGCATACAATGCATGGATGGGATCAGCAATGAAGAAAACTTAAAGCTTTTGAGAAGATTCACATGTTACAACATATTCTATGAAGATGTCTGAATCTGGAACGATGCAGAATTATACTAGATTCTGCAATATCTGGGAACCCTAATCTGCAATCAGGGCATACACACGTGCAATGATGGTTCCCAAGTCTCTCAAGACATGACATGATGTTTCTCTCAAGAGACCAAGAGAGCATTCGCCTATATCCTTGAGCATTCTGCAAAAGAAGCGAAAAAACTCAAAAGGATCAGGGTAAGGACCAGATGTGGGGGAGAACTAGGGAAATTCAACACTCTTCTTCACCAACTGTTGTTGCAGAAAGAAAGAAATAAAGAAAAACACTCTCATCAACTGTGCATATTTTTTTCCTCCTGGTTCTCCTTCACATCTTGGTCCCCGCCCTAATCCATTACATAGGATGATGATCTGCGGAGAAGAGTACCACGTTGTTGTCACATCAACGTCGTCGGATTTGACAATCGCCATTGGAAGCTCCCAACTTCTCTGCAAAATGAAGAAAAAAAGACGCAGTCATTGCAGCCATCGAAGGTCCTTCCTCCTCCTTCTCCTCCTCTTCCTACCATCATCTCTCTCTCTCTCTCTCTCAAATCCTCCAACCGAAACTCCCGAGACCCAAGAGACGTATATATCTCACTGAGATTTCTCTTTCCGTCACAGCTCCCGCACCATCGCACGAGAATTGCAAATCAAAATTTGCAGACAGACAGACGCAAGACGGAAGCTGCTGCGGACGCAAAGCTCTCGTCGTCTGCTTTGTATCAGGAATGTGGAAACCCTAGGGGCATATTACTCTCTCAGTCTCGGGTCTACTTTATATCCGGAATGTGGAAACCCTAGGGGCATATCAGTCTCTCAGTGTAGGGTACCACCTGAGGAGTGGGGAGTTCTGGAAGTAAGCACTGCCAAACGTGGAGCCAAAGAGTGCTTACTTCCAGAACTCCTCAGATCCAAGGGCATTCTGAAGCCTAAAAATTGACATGATTTTTCTTTCTCTTAGTTTCTTTCTGTGATACCCTGCAGGTACCCACTGGGCATCACAGGAAAAACAACACAAGGCATTTCATGCTCACTTACAGGCGTTCCACTTTCTCAATGGGGTTTTCCGCTCTGTGTGCGTACCTCCAAATACACTCAAAAAAATTCTAGGTTTTTCCATTGATGCAAAAGGAATTAATTTAATTTGTTTGTAACATTTTTGTACTGTTAAAGTTATTTCTTATCATGGGTAGCACACCATAACCAACAAACCCCTAATTCATTAAAAGACTTAATGGGCAGTTTAGTTTCATAGATCAGAAAAACTAGACAGCATTAGAGACAAAGCAAACAATGAATCCTTTGCTTAGATTTTATGACTAGCATCCCACCCAAAAAAATGATTTTTGTCTTTTTTAGGGTTCCTAGGTTGTGTTGATACAATTGAACGCTTCTGTTGTACAAAAGAAGCCACTTTGATACTCCATTTTGCAGTCTTGCAATACCCAGTGAAAACCACAAGCACTAAGATTGAAAAAATATTCAGCTCAGCATCTCAAGGATGATGGTCTCCATGTGAAAACCTGTGGTATTTTGAGCTACGGTATCAAATTTCAGAAATCACAAACAACATGGTTGTGAAGAGTTGGATTCTCCCGTCACCAATCCTCACCAAGGATGTCGCTCCCACTCCAATTCATCCTCCGAAAAAGATTACAAGTAGTCAGGTTCTCTTCAAATCTGGTCCTGGATTTCATAAGTTCAGCATGCCACACACTTTTTCAGATTTGCTCAAGTTGCAAGAAAATACAAACGACTTTGATAAATTTCCACCATCCTAGTATGGGGTGGAACAGACCTGTGAATCTCACTCATACCTATACATAAATCCTGGCATGTGGAGTAAAAATTGCAGATGCTTTATCTCTCTGTCATGAGACTGGATTACCATAGCTGTTGTTTTTCCTGATGCCTCAAGGATGTGCTTGGTTCTTCTTTTCTGTGGATTACAGAGGGGGCAGTATTGACATGTGCCTTACCTGATCCAGGCGAACCTCAAACCATTGGATGGAGCCCTGGCCGCCTCCGAGCTCCAGCTCACAAACAGAGGTTACCAAATACTCCACTGCATCCTCTATACTGTCATACTGCACCAAATCTGGAGGTAGCTCTTTGCCAGGCCATTGCTCTAGCCATGTCTTGATTCCCAGCACATGTACAAGAAAGAAAATGCATTGGTGCAAGAGCTTACTTTCCCACCTAGGTGGTAACTATATTTTGGCCCTTGTATAAATATTACTGCCCAACTAAATTCAGAATGCTTCTAGTAAGAATATGATGATAGAAAATCCATCCATCTGCAATAATATACAAAATCCTCAGGCCCGCATTTTACAAATATCAAAACTCATGTACATACAATGTGGAGGGTACGACATATTGAATGTTGATCACCATGGACTAGAGGTCTTCAAGTTACAATCTGTGATTTCCTTCTATTTTTCTGCTGCAAGCTGAATCTTCCTTCTTATACAGGATTGAATATTCTGAAAGTTTGGGAAATTCATATATACCTTCAATTTCTCTTGCAACTCTTCCAATGTCACAAACTGCTCATCCTCTCCGGGTTCTATCAATACATATGTCTCTGCTTCTCCATACAATAGCCTCCGTGCTCCCACACCACCCTCTGCTACAAACTGATTCACAACAAAAACCGTTTGACATGGTGATCATCATAATTTCACCCACCATTGCACATTAACATCACGACCTGAAAACCACAAAAAAGCAGCAGCTCCGATTTTGGGAACATGAGCTAACCCTAACATTGCAACCACATGGGAACAATGTGAAGAATACTATTCCATATAGGTAAGTACCTTCTTCCGCAGTTGATGATTTCTGGAAGAAGTGGAGGATGCTTCTTCCATTCCACCGCACATATAACTTTCTCTCAATCTGTTCCAGTGCCATCCTCCAACACTTGCTGTACACAATTTTTTCTCCCTAAAATTGTTACTAGTATTCAACATTGTGCCAATACTACTGATGAAATTGCTCATCAAGATTGAGAAATTTTCCGAAGACCATAACAAAACCAAGCCAAGAGCATCCATTCCCCCTCCCTCCCTCCCTCCCTTCCACCTTCCCTCCAGAAAGAATGAATTGCAGGGGGGAAAAAGAAGGTAAAAAATTGCAAAAGAAAGAGATGCAACAGAACTTACTTGAACAACAGATGAAGTTGTAGCATGTGAGCTTGCAGCGCACTGGGTGGCAATGGGGAGAAGGAAAGAATGTCGAAGCACGAGGAAGAGGAGGAGCAGAGAGACAAGAAGAAACCACTGCAACAGCAGCAGCAGCAGTGGCAACCATTTTCTCTTGGTTTCGGATTTAGGGTTTTTGTGCTTGGGAGGTTCTTGTTCTTCAAAAATGATAAAACCTGTTCTGATGATAATTGCTTTGAAGGAGTTGCAGAATTTTTTTAGCACCCAAGTATTACTTACGTTATTTGAGTAGCAATAGTGGAGAAGAGATAGGTCAGAACGGAAAACTCGAGAGAGAGAAAGACTGACATCCTTTTACAATGCAGGAGCTCAACACCAGAATTTGCAGTCCATAGAGCAAAGTTTGAGGGTTTTGCTGGTGCCCTAATTCTTTTTCTGTCCCTCGTGTCTCTAGCAGCTTACAGGCGGTGTAATGCTCTGTGCCTGATGATGGGTGTGTTTGCCTTCTCCCTGCCGTGCTCTGTTGTTCTTCGTTTGTGGACTCGTGACATTACAGGGCCAAGTTTATTCTGTGCATTTTTTCTTTGTCTGGTCTCTTTCTATGAGTTTTAGGGGTTTATTTGCAGAGATCTCATGAACTTGTTGGAAGGTAATGTGTCTCACCAAAGAGTGGTTAGTCCAAAGAGTGATTAGGTGGAGAGAGGTAATGAAGTAATACTAAAATTAATAGCTGTATTTGGGCCCTCTTACCAGGTATTTATCTTGTTACAAGTTTGGCAACCAACTTGCACTGAATTTCTCATTGGAAATGTGAATGAGATGTATTCCTTGACATTGAGACCTTTCCTTTCAGTATGCCATCTGTAATCGATTTTGTATGTATGTTTGCAGCCAGCTGCAACAAACAAGGATAAGCCTTCAAAGCTTCTTTGAAGAAAGCATCAAATTGGGTCCCTGTTTTATGAGATGAAGCAGAAAGAGATGGAATTAGTGGACCAGCATGCCAAAAGCCACCTCAGTAAAGCTGAAACTCAGACCAAGTACAGTTGGTAAACTGGTTTCATAGCTGTCGGCTGAATTCACCATCCTTATCGCAATCTGTTGTTCAATTCCCCCTTTTGTAAAGATTCTGTGTAGTCTTGCATCTATTCTCCAATCTTGTTCTTGACTGGACAGCTATTAACTTGTGGTAGCATGGAACAATTTCCTTCTCCACTCAAGGAGGAGCATTCCTGTAGATGGTGCTCTTGATGATAGTACAAATAGACATCCTTCTGAGTTCATTACTGGGGACTGATAAGGTCAGTGGGGATGTTATGGTACATGGTCAATACCATACTTGTTGCTGGTGCTGAACATGTTTCACTGTTGTTCAAACTACTTCTCAGTTTTGTTTTTGGTCTTTTGACTCATTTCTTTAAGGTTGGGTTTTGCCTTCCCATGCTTTGTGATTGGTGGCTGTTTGATGTCAGATCTGAAATATTTACAACCTTATTACTTGGCCATCTCTCAATGATTTTCAGGTTGAAATCTCAGGTGAAGATATTATCCTTGTGAAGATGTGTGAGACTGGCACTGTTGTTCATACTACTTTCAGGTTTTTTTTTTTGGGTTTCTTGGTCCTTTGTTCTCTGTTTTTTCTTTCCTTCTTTGGAATTCTCTGTGGCTGGTTGAAGAAATGTTAACCGTGCTTAATCGTGAGAATGGAGATTTGTCAATTCTTATGAGAGATATATCTTTCATTTTTGAAGCAACCCATTGCCTTGACCTGTGGGTGGGGGTCTATGCTTAGTTTTTAAGCTCCTCACCTGATTTGGTGTAGGCCATGTAATGGGAAGCAAAGATAGAATGTTCCTGCAAAGCAATTTGGTAACTTCCATTGTGTTAGGGTACCTTGCATCTCCAATGAAGAAAGGTATCTCCTCAAAGGTGATCAGAAGGTTCAAAGGTAATATTGAGAAGACAAGCTTGCAAAACCGGAGTCACTTGTCATGATTAAATTCTGTCAGTCTCCAGGAGAGTGTCTTTTCCAGCTTTTTGAGTGGTTACTGTGCAGTTTCTTGAAATTTGGAGAGAGTGTTTGAAAGTGTTGTAAGGCAGTAGATATGATGTGCTTAAGTTTTTGGTTGCTGTGGATGGTTGAAGGAGTTGTGAACATCCAAGAGGAAGCATTGTAGTCTGTGTCCCTTCTGACCTCTGGAGGTTTTCCCTAAGTCTCCCTGGAACATCCCTCTTTTGCACTCCCCATCTTTGCAGGTCCTCAATAGATTTCTGAAGTATTTTCAGTATTGCTGCAACCTTTTCTCTGACTCCTATCCTTTGAGATACATGACCGGGGATGTCATAATAAAACAAGCATCAGAGTGGTTAACACTTGGAACTTTCAACTTGCATTTTTGGAGAGATGTCCTAATGAATACAGAGTTATTGAAAAATTGAGACAAAAATGCTATCAAAAGTTTTGACCTTGAGACCGCAGCCCTCTTTGGACAATTGCAGGAAACAGACCTTAGATTTGAAGAAGATCAGAGCTATATATGTTTGTGCTGGTCAAAACTTTCACATGATCATCTTGCAATCAACAATTTCATTCTTGCACCACTAGGATTCTGGCTATGGGACCCTCTCTGTGCTCCTGGAAAAAAATGAGATATGTAAGGGGTGCAGAGATGCTAGGTGAATTGCAAGCTTTGTTTTTAAGAAGGTGCTCCCAGAAACAACAGTTCCTTCTCAGAACAGCAGATAAGGAGAAGGAAGAGGCTATGTTATACCAGTGTACAGAATATGACCACGATCATTGGATGCAGCACCATAGCAGTGCAAGGTATGCAAAGCATCTACTCTCAATTGCATCCTCTCAAGTGATTTCTGCTTTGGAACATCCAGTTATGTCACTTATAGCTATTGCTGCAGCAATCACAGGATGCAATGAGCCAGTGTTGGCACATGCTGTGCCCCAATGGTTTCCTCTCTTGCATGTTCCATCCATTCCTTTCTCACTCAGTGCACCAACACTTGCATTATGACTTGTTTTCCATACAAATACATGTTATGGGACAGGTTTAATAAGGGCAGGAAGGCATGGGGATCAATTGTGAACAGAACCGGAGATATTTCTAGGCAAGCATTGACAGTGTTGCAGAGCCCAGGTGATCTTCACAAGGTACATTGCTTCTTGAGCTATGCTGCAGCATTTTCCTACTGCTGTAGATGAGAGGAGGATCTTCAGATGGAGCTGAAGGGTTTGCTTCAGAAGAAGGAATTGGAAGCTGTAATGACATCACTACATCAACCCAACTATGTGATCCAAATCATGTCAGTGATAATTCAAAATTGCTCTCTCTCTGGAATGGAGGAAGTATCAATAGATTTGAACATTACACAGAACTTTCATGACAATCTGGGAATATGTGAGCAGACACCCATTCCTTTGTCCTACACAAGGTTGACATTGAGGTTCGTAGTCATCTGCACATTACACTGCCTTTAGCTTTCTGGGATCAATGTCACTGGATTGTTATCCCTGCTACTTTCCTTAGTGCTGCAGCTTTGTTCTGTATTGAGGAAGTTTGAGTGCTGATTGAGGAGCCTTTTTCCCTACTGGTCCTTGCATTTATATGTGCTTCCATACAGGAAAATGTACAAGGATTGTTGATTGCTCACAAGGAGGCTGTGAAGCTTGAGAGCTTACATGGTGTGCCTGATCAGAAGCAATAAATTGCTCCTTGTCTTAATTTTGTGCAGCCCCTAAACACATGATGAATAGCATTCTCATTCTCCAAACAGTCAATAAGAGGATGGGAAGATCCTCTGCAGGGCCATGTGAACAATATGAGCTGTTGTTCTGTGGGCATGTGTGCTGATGGATACATAGCATGAGAAAGGATGAAGATGGATACATAAGCTTGGTTTTGCTCAATTTTGGAACTTGCTTGAAATGAATCCCTGTTTGTTAATATTGCAGAATGCCAACCTGCCAACAAACATGAAGAGGTTGCTAGGATACCCAGAAACAGGTCCCAAACCTGGTCAGCCACAAAATTATAAGCCAAATTTGTTTGTTTTGAAGTCACTAGCATGATTACTGTGTGTCGTGTTCATAACCAAACTGCTGGAATATCATTTTTGTCGATGCAGAGCCTTCTGGATAACATGTTTTTCAGGCTCACTAGGATAAACAGACAGACAGAACCATGTCTATGCTTCACTGAACACGGGTAGAATTTCAGGGTGCTTTAGGAGAAGGAATATCATAGAAGGACCCCGATGCATCCTACCCAGCCTCTCCACAATGTAACAAGAAAATGTAGAGTGGCTACATCTCTCTTCATTGTGTTTCCGATTTTCATCACAGAGTTGGTACTTGGTACTTGAAAATGGAGAGTTACCCATCATGATGTAAGTCCCACCATCAACTTCCAAAATTTTGCTTGGTGACAAGTTATTTCACTGCTCTCTTGTGCTTCAGGTTGCTTAAATCGGTAGCACGAAGTTCAGTTTTTCATTACCTATGAATATATTCTCTTAAGCTTACAAGACAGATAGTTCAAAAGTGCTCCCTAAATCACGGGTCATGGGCTTACAATGTGGGAAATGATGGACTTTCTTGAGCAATTTGACTGGTATAAAACAATCATATATGTCTATTTTTTTTCTTCTTTAGTGCCACTACCTTTGTGAGCTGATGCATGTGTTCTCCCTCTTTCAAATTCATTAGGAACTTCCCCTTGATCTCCATACCTTGGCAGCCTGGGTCACTTGGTCGACTTTAACACCATACACAGAGTTGCAAATCAAGATGTCGCTACTATGTGCAAACTTATAAAGCCTTTGCACACATTCAATTAATGGTAGAATGCAAGTCAGACCAAGAAAGAAAGGTCTCAATGTCACACAAGTGCTCCAAGTTAGCATTTGTAGTGGCATTTGTTGTTTGGTCCTCACACATCCCGATGACTAAAGTCTTCTGTTTTAAAACCATTTGTTTGTTGGGTGACAACATAAAAATCCATTGGGTTTTGACGTTAAATTTTTTTGAGCTTTGTGTTGAAGAAGCTTTCCGAATTTGCATATTTTCAAGTGGCACTTAGGGGTTTTCAAATAGTAGGTACAAATAGATTAAGGCTTCAATCTTAGAAACAAAGGACAACTTGGACAATGTTTGTAGGGTAAGATTCATTCTATTAACTACACAATAAATCCCCAACATGAATGTGGCATGCTTCTCCTTCAATTGTAGTCACCCTTGTTTTGGCCCTTTGAAAAATTGTCACATCATTTTCACCAAAATAGATTATCTTATTGGCTAGATTTGATTCTAACAACCCACCATATTGCAACAAAGCATCAACCGCCACCCTAGTCAAATTATCAAAACTAGATCTTTTAATAACTCGCTCTAAAATCAACAAAGATAGGAACTCATTTCAAAGCCTCAATGTAGATATGAACACTAATCCATGACAAGTTGTAAAAAATTGTGGGAGCTCGGTTGCATGTGACAACAATGGACCTGGCCTTTTGAACTACGAGTTGAGTAAAAAATTAAAACCAAATTGCATAAATTAATCATGCTTCACCTACTGGAATGACACCAAAGCTTGTGTGGGTCAAGTTCAAAACTTTCAAAAAGTCAAAAAAATTATCTTTCATGAAGTCAAAAAGATCTTTCATGTTTCAAGTTGCAATTGGTCATCAAATTAGTGCTAAAACCCTTTTCAACTTGTAACTCCAAAAAAAATATTGCATGGGCACAACTTCAAGGCACTCAAAAAAAATAACAAATGCCCATGACTTGAGTTGTAGTTCTGTAAAGAACTTTCATATAATTATGTTAAGTTTTGTTCTCTTAAGAGAAATTTTAATTATGAAATTTGGTTGTTTAGGATGATGAACCTTCTTTTGAAGGAAGATTTTTGTTGATAGTCATGAAAAATCATTATTGACAAAGAGCAAGTTGAAAATTATATAAAATATTTTAATTATGTTGGGTCTATCAATGAAATACTTGATATAATTTTGTGTTTCATGAACTTTATAAATTGTCCATATGAATATTGCCAGTTTCTCAATGACACATGTAAAAGAAATAGGAAGTTCCTTTTGTTTTTTTAATATTTAGATCATGTTAATGAAAAAGAATGAAAGCAACAACATTGACATTTTTTTTGAAGTAGGTGAAAGAAGTTCTCAATCAATTGTATAAATGAATCATGGGGTTTTCAATGCCAAGGTTAATAAATCAATTTATAGTTTTCTTAACTTTTCTATTGAAGAATTAAATTTGTGCAAAATGAAGGAAACTCTAGTAAGAGGGTTAATGTTCTAGAACTCGTGGTTTAAAAAAGATGAATAATCCAAATGATATATGGACAAGTGGTTTTTGGTATGTGTAAACAAATGTGCAAGAAATTGGATTGAATGCTGGAGAGTGCAAAAGATGTTAGCAAGTACAATTAAGATCAACTTTTAAGATTGCAAAGCTAAACCCTTAAGATAAAACTTGAGATTGGTTTAAATAGTTGAATTGAATATGGATAGACTATAATGCAATGAAGACATATGGTTTCACAATATGAAATAATTTATGATGAGGACCTCAAAATGAGAAAAATTAATGACATAAGACAAGAGCCAAAGTAATGTTTCTAAGTTTATTATGACAAATTAGAAAAACTCTTCCAAATGAATCATATTTTAAATGTAAAGCACATGGATTAATCCATGGCTTAATTAAGGCCATAAATTTGTATGTTGTGTGTAATGAAGAATCATGTTAACATGGAGGAAATCTTAGCAAGTTATTCATTGAAAGTGAAAGAGTCCTTTGGAAGATTGGGGGAAATGCCATTTAAGCCATTGAATGCAACCTTGACAAACTTTTTCAATAAAGAAGTAGAGATGATAGTATGGGCCACAACCTACATCTTCAAGCAATTCCAAAGAGTCAAATGTTTACAAATCAAAAGTATTAGGTAGTGACCTACTAGCAATGCATTAGCGTGCAAAAAAAAAATGAAGCAAGCTTATACAATTAGTTTCCTTTTGTAGAGCAAGAAATTACTCTTCATAAGGTGGGCCCTCTTGCCATATGGCCCCGTCTTATGCAAGGTGAATTCATAGAATGAAATACATGCTGAGGTTATTACAAGCACAATAT
>Ga0116231_10002080_pt1 | contig 41893 bp, 33 predicted proteins | sample S1TSphgellanicum_2_FD_89695 | JGI IMG/M metagenome (GOLD analysis project Ga0116231, IMG submission 89695) | Host-associated microbial communities from peat moss isolated from Minnesota, USA - S1T2_Fd - Sphagnum magellanicum MG | ecosystem: Host-associated > Plants > Peat moss > Unclassified... | reverse complement strand
TTTTTAGAAATTCTATTTTCTCTTCAACAATTGCCTTCCATCGATTTGCATCTTCTATTTTTAAGGCTTTTGTCAAAGTTGTCGATCCTAAAAAGGACTTGCCATGTTTGTGTAATCTACAACAACTACAAAATCTTCTAACAGTTTCAAGAATTATTTTTCCCTACTAGGCCTTCGAGGTGTTTTTATAGACTTTGAACAAGACTTTGGAATAGGGTTGACATTTTCTTCAACAATGATTATAGATTGAAGTTCTTTATTAAAATCTCCACTATTCTATTGAACTTCAACAACTTTATTTTTTAGGTTTCATGTGATGTATTCGATTGAAACCATTGGAGTTAGTGGATTTTCGACCATCACATCTTTGTTAATCCATAGTTTCCTTTCAATTGGAACCCTTGTTTTACATGACTTCCTTTTGTAGCCCATGAATAAACCTTGGGTGGTCTTGTTATCTAGTTTTGATCATAACTTTTTCAACATATGGACAAATGCAATGTTGCCAAAAATTTTGAAGTGCTTGATATTTGAATTTTTTCCATTCGAAGCTTCTAGTGGAATTATTCCTTTTAAATAGTTGTTTGGACTCATGTTCTTCAGGTATGTAACTATGGTCATGAACTTTCAAGGTAAAGCTAAAGCAATGTTTTCTTTAAGGATTTTGTGATGTACCCAAGGTGATGATCATCCAAATTATAATTTAGCCAAATTTGGCTACATACTATCCATGAAAGTAGAAAAAATTAGAATCCTTCCATATTCTTAACTAGCTACTAGAATTTATCATACAATATTTTGCAATTTGAATTTTTCCTCAAAACTTGGTGAATTTGGGCCATTTTCCATGAGAAATCACTTGTATAGGTAGATTAAAATCATATTTTTTAAGTCAAAATTTGGTTAAAATTTGCCAATAGAAAAGAACACTACATTGAAGCTTGGATATGTGAAATATTGGGCAAGGAAATTTAATCCATTTCATCATGTTCCTTTTTTACTTTGACTTTTTGGCAATTTTTTTGAATTTTGGAAGCTAAGAATTTCAAATATATTTTTCTTTCAATAATTGGGTTGTGAGAATTGGCTTTGAAAACTACTTCTTTTGTAAGTTTAAAGAATAAGCACTTGGAAAATTAACTATAATTTCTTTTCCCACAATTTGAAACTCTAGTTGGTTCTTAAATTTTTAATTAAAAATTATGATTATTATTTATAATTTTAAAATAGAAAAAAAGATTGATTTGGATTTAAAACTACAATTCAATAATTGAAACCGATAGTTATCATGAAGAAGTGAGAATTGCCCAACACAAGTATGCACATGATATATGCCTCTCCAAACTTAACCAATAGAGTTATTAGTAAAGTAAGGAAAAGACAACACCAAAATCTTGGGTTTTGTCATAAAAGGGGGTGAAATTAAAAAAACACTCCAAACAAGTACATTAGCATCCAATCGAAGGTGAAACTCAAAAAACCATCCATTTTGGTAATAAACTAAGTTTCATCCTATCTTTCCTTTTTTTTAAATGCCTCCATTGTTGTTACATATATTGTAGCTTCGGGTCAAGTTCAATACATTAAAAATGAATAATTAATTATTTTCAAAAAATGCAATTAATTTTTTAAAAATATTTTCGTTAATTAAAATTTAAAAATTTTAATGAAATTCGTTTGATGTATGAATGCATGTACTTGAAATGCATGGATGAATGATTAGTGTACACATTTTATCAAAATCAAGGTCATTATTAAGATCAAAATCCATTTCAATAAATAAAGTTGCAAGTTCACTCCTTTTTTTTCTTTCCGAACATTGCAATTTTTTTTAATGTAGAATTGTTTGTCATATTATTGAGGAGTCATGGCTCATCAAACCATGATCTCTAATATGTTCCAATAGATAGGAAAAATAGAGCATGAGGAGGTATTGTAGCATGAAGCAAAGCAATTAACTATGAAAAATCAAAAAGCTTCTTTGTAAACAATAGTGGAAAGAAACAAGCGTCTAGTTGGATGACCAAAGTTACAACCTCACATGACATTGCAATCACTTGGCAAATGCATCAAGCATGAGAGTGAAGAAAGGACAAGCAACCAAGAATCCAAGAAGTGTCAAAGAGGTATTTACACTCAATGGTTTGCACCACACTTTTGGCCTCACATTCAGATTACAGTGGAAAGGCATAAGAGTTTGACAATTGCTTTACATTATTTCTGTGCATTCCATAGAAAGCTGAAGGAACATTCAAGCCCATTTGATAAGCTTTCTAGATCCTCTTTAGGAGAGTGGTTTACCTTAGATGGAAATATCAAACTAGGGGTTGAAAAGTCAATATAGAGGGGGAGAGATTTTACAATCACAGAACAACACATTCCAATACTAGATCGTAGGCTAGAAGTGAAAAATGAGCTCATGTATTTGTTACAAAAGATTAGAGATTTTGGATAAGCCCTTTCTGGACCCATAGTCCAACCCATTATCCAAAGCTTTCTTGAATTCAAAGCTCCTAAACTCCTAAGTGGTTCATTCAAAGTTTCATTGGAAAGGTCTAGAAAGTTCATGAAAGCCAAGTTGGGTTGGTCCTTTAAAGCAACTACTTTAACTACAGTAAAACTACCAGCAAATTGGGAACATAGATGGTGCATAAGGTGGCATACCTTGTAAAAGCATACAATGTCCCTACATCACTTGTCATAATTAAACACAGATCAGACAGGGATTCACCTTGTACCTACAGGTGGGGAGGGAACATGGAAAAGAATGGATCAAAAGACATACATGTTCTTGGGGTTGAAGATAAAAGGCAAATTATTATTGTAATATCCTCTACAACTAATGGAAGTTCTTTGCTTCTACAAGTGATTTTTACATGATCAATAAAAAGATGTCTTCTTTAAAATGGTCCAGGGAAGGCATCTTGTTTGGGAGTAGGGTTTCATTTTGACACACTCCCAAGTTCCTAATTAGGCCCAAGATGGGCTTAAGTTACTCAAACAGTGGAATTATGAGGGACTTGGGGCACGCTCCCATCTCTCAGCACTAGAAGGGGTAAAGGGGCATGTTGAAACTCCGGGATGGGACTAGGAAGAATGACAAGTTTTACTCACTTATTTGAACCTGCATCAAACCAACCAACAAGTTGGTTACTTCACATTCTGGACCACCTTTAGTGTTAGGACAAGCCACAGGCAACTCTAAACTCACGAAACTCACCACGGCCTAGACTCAGGGGAAGCCATCACCTTCCCCCATATAGTATTCTCTGTGCCTCTCCACAGCACCCACATCCGAATGGTTTTTTTGTCCCTTGACTCCCAAGAAGGAGTCCCGAAATTGTCCTGATTTGGACTCCCGAGACTTTGCGAGGTCATAACTCTTTGTTCAGACCTCCAATTGGGATGAGGTCTAGAGCAAACTTGTAGCTCTCCTCGAGAGCTTTCCAACGATGTGTCACACTCCACCTACATGCACGAGAATCGAGTCGACTCCCGACTTTTAATGGTCGAGAGTCAAACTACCAGTTTGACTCCCGGCCTTTCTTTTTGCCATAACTTGTGCTTCATATGTCCAAATGGCTTATGCAAGCCCATTTTCGACATATACACTTCGATAACTTTTCAATGATATAAATAACACCCAATGCAAGGTGTTTTGACCCCTACAATCGAATTCTGAAGTTTTGGGAGTCCCGAAAGACTCCCAAGTCCCCATTTAAAGAGTGTGAGTTTCATCCTCACACTCTCTCAAAGTAGGGTTGCGACACATTTGACATACTTTGGTAATCATTGGTCTACTTTAAAGACTTGCCAACAATTTATGGAAAAGATTTTAATTCCTTATCATAAAAATGAAGGAGAGGAATTGAACTTGCTACAAAACCAAAAAGATGGTATGGCTAATAGACTATTAATCAGTTCATAAAAACATGGAGTTCATACAATGGATCAAGTCACAACATCCACATGTATGTTTATGAGGCGACTTCCCATCCTTCTACTCCTAGTTCTACAAGGTGACTATACTTGAAAGCACAAATGTTATCGCTAAAGGAAAAATGCAAGTGTATTTCTAGATGTTAAATTGCATTTGTAGTTGAAACTAGGTAGCTTACCTCCTATGCACCAATTACGATTAGAACTTATAGATATATTTTCCAAGCTCAAATATTGCACATCCTAGAACTTTATGTCAAATTGTCATTCATTTAAACCAATGTTTAAAGATTCAACACCATGTTCAACTTAACTATAGATCATTAATCACTTGAAATATTGTTTCTAACACATAGGTTATCCAAATCCAACTTGCCTTAGCTAATTAGAAAGTCAATTACAAGGCGCACCTTGCAACCAAATCCTAAGCTCTGCAACTAAACCAGCAAGAAGTTATGCTATGAAACTCGAGAGGGTTTTACGAAGGTGGTAAATTCAACTTGGCTGGAGACCACCAGTCACTTGAAATATTGTTTCTAACACATAGGTTATTCAAATCTAGCTTGCCTTAGCTCACTAGGAAGCTAACTACAAGGCACACCGTCCTACCAAATCTTAAAAGTTGCAGCTAAACCAATAAGGAATTATACTACCAAACCCGAAAAGGTTTTACGAAGACAGTTGGTTTTTGAATTGGGATACGCTCAAACATGCACAGCCCTAAAAAATAGTACAATGTGACACCCCAAAAAGGGTCACCGCAATGTGTTCTCACCCAAAAATATTATTAATTATTCAACATTTTAATGCCAAATCTGCTACATTATTACAATAATTTCATGCAATTTGGCATGTGGGTATTAGGTTTTTTTGTTCCCAATGTGCTCCAATGGTTGTCAACATCTATACTATAGTAACAACTTTAGAACTTTGACATTCAACTAAAGGTAATGTTCTTGGTGAAACCTTATAAACATTTTTAAAATGGCATTTTAGAAATAATTTTAACTATTTTATAATTTATAATAAAAAAACATGTTTGAATCATCTTTAAAAAATAAAGAATGTGTAAAAAAGATATGTATTGTGTTGAGACTTTGGCCATGGCTATATTTGGATTTCCATTTTATACACAAATCCATGATGTACTAATCTTTTTTTAAACTTTGAACTCACTTAGATTAAACATGATGCATGGTCCCAATTATAAAGGAATATTCACTTTTGTTTAAGGTCTTCTAAGCTTAATCAACAAAGAAGCCATTTAACTTGGCAAATTTATGGCCCCAATGATGGCTATGTATTTGATTACAATTTGTACACAAATCTTCACATACAAATCTTTTGAAAAGTTTTGAGTTTTATGAAATTAAGTTAAATATGTTACATGCTCCCAATTAAAGGGGTACACCCACCTTGAATTCCAAATTGCACAAAAATCTTTGATCCTTTTTAAAGCATAGAAGTTATTGATTGTGAAATTTTATAGGAAGGCACAACTAGAATATGAATATCACCTTTGGCTACCATTTTGGGTGGTACCCTTATTCTAGTAATGATCTCCTACTTGAGCCTTACCTACGACTATATAATTTGTTACTATCCAATCAAGAGAAGAACAATTTAATGCCAAGATTTTGGCTTTTGACAAATTCCTTGGAAGTTTTTCTCCTATTTAAATAAAAACAATTTTGTTTTGTAATATCATAGAATTATGGTGACAAATGTTCTTTTGCTTACACATTGTAAGGTTTGTTTAAACTTTTAAGCAATTCTTGTTTTTATAATTGAAACAAATTTTCAAAAAAGAGTGGGAATGTCAATAAAAGATGTTTTCCTTGTTTTGTTATACCACATTCCTCAATATTATGTCAACATAGTTCTTGTAATTGAGTAATAGGTTATTTTTTTGGTTACATTGCATTGCTCAATGGGTCCAAATTCTTTAAGGTGTACCAAAATCTTGTCACAGTGTCATCCTTTTTTGTCTTTTTTACCTAGTCCTTTTTATAATGTAAAGACATATTTATGGATAATTTTGATGGAATCTATAATTGTAATGGTCTAAAATATAGTCCTTTTGAAAATTTTGACAATTTTTGACTCATTATTTTTTACGGGGATTAAAATATAGGGTAAAAAAGGGATGCAATAAGGACTAGGCCCTTTTCATCCTATGTGGTACACCTTAAAGGATTTTCACCCCAATATCATGTCAACATAGTTCTTATGATTGAGTAGTAAAGGTTTTTTTTTAATAATAGGCGCAAAATTTTGATGTTATTGTTTTATGTATTGATGTTCTTGGAACAAGTCTATTGTTTGTACTAAAAGTCTTTAAGAAGGCCAAGTGTACCCCTCCAAAGTCTAGCAATATGTTTGCATTAGAATTTCAAATAACTTATTTAACCTATATTTTAATGAGTCAAAAGAAAACTTATATTTTATATTCTTTAATTTGAAATGCACTACAATCTTAATTCTTAATTTTAACATTGAACAACAAAGTTTGAATGTATAAATTTAACAATAAAATTTCCCCATCACTAGATGCCCAATTAAGTGAGGCAAATATGGATGACATGAGATGAGAGGATGATTTTTAAATGAAAATATACATAAATTCATTACAACACACATAAACATTAAAACTAGTGAACACCACCATTTAGTGTTCACTTCCATGGAGAAAAATGGAGCTCTTTTGACTTCCTACAACAAACACAAAACAAAAAAATGATGACAAAAAAGGAAAAAAAACAACAAGAATAGTGGGGGGAAAAAAAACACGTAGGTGAAGAAAAATAGGTGAGAAAAATAGATAGGTACTAGAGGCACAATGAAAATGAGACAATAATTTTGAGCAAGAAGAAAAATTAAGAAGAAAACAAATCAAATGAGAAAAACAGATAGATAAAGATAGTGAAAACAAAAAAAAGAGAGGAAAAAAAACAAAGGAAGAAGAGGGGGATTTGGATACTTTCAAAGCTTGTTCCTCTTGTTGTCTTTCGTGACATCCTTGAGCTCTAAGCTTCACCTTCACACACAACCTTCAAGCAAAACCAAGGGAACTTCAATGTGGGAAGCCAAGGGGGAGCTTTAACATGGAGAGCTTACATTGAAAGTGATGAGGGAAAAATTAATTAAAAGTGGGTGAAGCTAGGGAAGAAGCAAAGGATAAGTAGGTAGAAGGTAACAGAAGGTGGGTAAATAAGATGTCACATAAGGTGAGGAGGTAGGAGGTGAATAGGGGGCAAAAAGGAAAGAACTTGGGTGGAACCAACTCCAATGAATATTAAGGTTCAACCCAAACCCACCCAATATAGGCTTTTTTGGACGGTGCACCAATGAATGTGAGGTCACATTTTTTAGTAAAGTTCAAATAAATGCTCAATATATGTGAATATGTTGTAATCATGATTCATTTACATATGTTAATTGCATCTACACAAAAGTGTCAAGAAACATGGACCATTGTTTCTAAAACTTGTTTTTTTAAAAGTGAAAGAAGAAAATTTTAAAAACTTGTATAAGCAAGAACAAGGTTCATGACAATGCATCCATAATGATTCCATCAACACAATTCATCGACAAATGGAAATCTTTAATTTGAAGTCCATCAATATTTTAAAATTAAGATGAGAGAATAGCGTGCCATTACTTGTTTAATGATAAACAAAAATTGCAAAGAAATTTTAAATCAATTTCAATGTTCATAAATAAATTTGACTTATCTAATGAGCACAAAGATTTCACTTAAGGGTCTAAAATTTTAATATCCACCTAGGTAAGGTCTATCAAACTATTGAAAATTTTATATTTGTTGATTAAAATGCTAGTGAAAGGTTTTCTTGGAATTGTCTTTAATTAACAAATAAATGCTTAAAATATTATATTGACAATTTGGTTAACAATTGAACAATATTCATGAAATTACATAACATGGGTCTTAATGTCTATATATAAGATTTAGAAACTTAATAATTTTATACAATTACAAAATGAAATTACATTTTTCAATCACTAATTTGCACTCAAACTACAATGTCACCTTAACGCAATTTTATTTTCAAGATTGACCTCATTTAGATTGATATGGTGTTAGATGTAAACAAAGGATTGAAAACTTAACAAAAGATTATAAAAACAACCTTGTTGTGCCATGTACAATGATTAACAATATAAAAGGTTACAAATTTGGTTTATTATAAGATGAAAATACATGATGTTTTATTAAAAATTCATTTTATTATTTGGGAGACAATTTGAAACATAATGTTCCATTTGCTTCAAGTTGGCATGGGGAGGATTCCCATAAGTTATGTATGGCAAGAGCATTTTGCCAATATGGAATAATGAATGTTACATTGGGGAAAACTTTATTGTCATGGCATTGCACCTTTGTTCTTTAACTGTTAATTCCAAGTGACATGATTTCACATCAATGCCTTCCTTTATGCAAGGGCTTGAAATCAAAATTTCATTGGAAATCCTAATCATGTAAGATAAAAAAATGAAGTTCAATATCATAAGAATTGATTAAGGTTCAAAATATATAACCTTTGGTTGTGTTTGGAAATTAAATGTGATATGTTGATGGAATGAAAGAAAAATCACAACATTCAAATTCAAGTCTTTGGTGAATAATAAAAAATGGTAAAACTGAAATGAAAATTTTCATTTAATGGGTGTACACATGTCCTCATAAGGTGTAATGCATGTAGAATTCATAATTTTAACACTAATATTTTTGAATCACATGAAATTTGGTGAATACAAGGGCAAGCACTAAATAGGTGTAACGAGTCAAATGCGGCACCATGTTTGACACAATTATAGTAGAATACGGTACATTGCCTAACAAGAAACAAAAAATCAAATTATTTTTACTACACCCACACAATGGGGAATGGTTTGAATACATTTTTAAATATTATTTTCAAGGAAAAAAACTAATACAATGATTAGAATCCCCCTTAAAGCTCAAAGGTCATGGGTTCGAACCTTTTCCTGAATTATCTTTTTCATCCATGAACAAAATGGATGAAAACAAATTCTTGAAGTAAAAAGGGGTTTAAGTTGTTCCCTTGGGAACAACCATGTTCCCAAAACAAGCAAAACATTAGTTGCCTCGAAAAGCAACCATGTTCTAAAGGGAGATAAAACTCCTTCTCCCTAGGGACATGATTGTTCTTCAAGAAAAAAGGTTTAAGTTGTTCCCTAGGGCAACTTAAACTTTTTCTCCTAAAGGACATGATTGTCCCCCATGACACAATGAACTTCCCCTGGGAAAAGCCCAAGTTCCCCGAGGAAACATATGTTCCAAATCTTTTAGCTTTCACAATCATCTCTTTTTTATATAAACTTGCAACCTCTCATTGGAAAGGTCTCAAAGAAAGCTACAACTTTGTAGGAAGCACTTCAATCAAAACTTAAATGCAAAAGTTATGATTACACAAAGTTAATTACATTTGCTCCTTGTAGGAACATGATTGTTCCTTGGGGGAACACGGTTTAGATTGTTCCCCAAAGGAATTGTTCCCCCAAGGGCCAACCAATGTGTGCCCAAGGGAACAATTCCCCTAGGGAACAATTCTCGTGTGAGCAACTTAAATCGTGTTCCCCTAGGGATCAACCATATTCCCCCAAGGAACAACTTAAAATGTATTCTCTTGGGGAACAACCATATTCCCTTGAAGAACAACCTAAACCATGTTCCTCTAAGGAGCAACCATATTCCCCTAGGAAACAACTTAAACCATGTTCCCTTGGGCACATGGTTGGCCCTCGGGGTAGCAATTCCCTTGGGGAGTAACCATGTTCCCCCGAAGAACAAATGTGTGAAACTTTGTGTGATCATAACTTTTTCATTTAAATTCTGATTGAAATGCTTCTAACTACAAAGTTGTAGTTCTCTCTCAGACCTTTCCAATGATAGGTCGCAAGCTTATATAAAAAATATGAGATGACTATTCATATGCTAAAATATTCAAAACATATATTTTCTTAAGAAATTTGGGCCTTTCCTTGGGGGAAATTCATTATTCCCCAAGGAATAATTATCGCAACCCCACTTTGGGATAAGTGTGAGGATGAAACTCACACCCCCAAAAGTGCAAAGTTGGAGTCCTCCGCGACTCCCGAAAACTCAGAGCTTGAGTTCAAGGGTCAAAACACCTCGCATTGAGGTGTTCTTTATATCAATGAAAATTTCTTCAAATGTAAATGCCCAAAATGGTCTCGCATGTGCCATTTGGACATCTGCAGCTCAAGTTATGGGCAAAAGAAGGGTCGGGAGTCAAACTGATAGTTTGACTCCCGACCACTAAAAGTCTAGAATCGACCTCTTCTCGACATCTGTTGAAGGAGTGCGACATGGCGTTGGAAAGCTCTCGACGAGAGCTACAACTTTGGTTTAAACTTTGTTTCGATCCGAGTTTGGGGCGAAGAGCTATGAGCGTCCAAAGTCCCGGAGTCCAAACCAGGACAATTTCGGGACTCCACTTTGGGAGTCTCGGGAAAAAGAGCCATTTGGATGTAGGTGCGGCGGAGAGTCGCAGAGAATACTATATGGGGGAAAGTGGTGGCTTCCTCCGAGTTTGGGCCGTGGTGAGTCAAGTGAGTCCAAATGCCCGTGGCTTGTCCCAACACCCAAGGGTGTTCCCGAATGTGAACTAACCCTCTTGTGGTTGGTTTTGGATGTAGATTTGAGTGAGATAATACTTGTCCCTCTTCCTAGTCTAATCTTGGGACTTCTAGCACGCCCCTCTACCCCCTTTTAGTGCTGGAAATCGGAACGGCCTTCAAGCCCCAACTTTCCGCAATTCAACGTACTTGGACCCTCAAGTGGGTCTAGCAAGGGGCTTGGGAGCGCGTCAATAATCATGTCCTTAGGGAGAAGGAGTTTAAATTGCCCTCGGGAGCAATTTAAACCTTGTTTTCCCTAGGGAACAATCATGTCTCTTGGGGAAAAGGAGCTTAAGTTGCACATGGAACAAATGTGTACCAAATTTTGTTTGATCATAACTTTTGCATATGAGTTCTGATTAATGTGTTTTCAACATAAAATTGTAGTTAAAATGGTTATGATTGCAAAAAAAATCAAAACATATGTTTCCCCAAAGAACTATTCCCTAGGGAAAGTGCCCTTCTTGCCAGGGAACTTGGGCCCTTCCCCAAGGAAAATTCATTACTCTGTGAAGAAGTTATATTTTTCACCAAGGAATTTTTTTACTCCATAAGGTACTTGCTTGTAATTAGCATTTAATTTTTTTTTTCCAAAGGAAGTTACTTCCTAAAATCAATTAATTTTTAAAACTATTTAAATGTTCTATGAATTTTTTCATCCATTTCATTTGTTGAAAAAAAATTTGGGAAAAGGATTGAACCTTGGACCTTTAGGTTGAAGGCAGGATTCTAACAAGTACATCACTTTTTTTTTCTTTGAAACTATGGTATAAGAAATATACTTACAACATTAATCGTTGTGTGGGTACAGCAAAAAAAATCTGAATTTTTTTAATGTTGAATGTTGTACTGTAGATGTGTCAAATCTAGTGCCACGTTTAACTCGTTGCATGTTTAACGCTTGCCGAATATAAGTGGATCCATCATAACAAGGCCAATTTAACATATTCCCCATAACCTTTTATGGAATTTGAATCCAAAAGTTATTGCATCAAATGCCCAATCAACATAATCTAACCTTTATAAAATAAAACCTAGAAATTCAATGTCCAAGAACATCAATTTTAATACTAATCAATTAAATATTGGAGTAGTTTGATTGAATGGTAGAATTATGATTGAATTAATAAAAAATCTTCCATCAAAATACATTTATTGTGATTGATAATGGCATTTTTCATGGACCTTAACTATTGATGAGACAAGCAAAGGGGGGTGGACACATTAAAGATATGTTAAACAAACATGAAGTCTTGGCATTTTTTTTCTAATGTATTTGGAGGGCATGGTACAATGCAAAATTTCCTTCTACAAGCATTATGTTCTTAAATAAGCATTACATTTTTTAGAGAAATCTTTTTTTTAAAAGCACATAAATGTGTATTAATCTAAAATATGTTATCAAAGTATGCAATTAAACTTGTTTCTTATGCATATACAAATAGAACTTTCATCCATACATATTCAAGTTCCAACTGTTAAAGATTAACATATAACATTGTCAACTTAAAAGTTCACGAGGCAATTGTTTGTGCTAACATTTGAAATTGCATCAAGATTGGGGATTAGGTTATTTGATACATGCTTTTTCTCTATTTTTCAAATATGATTTTTTATGAAAATTCTATAAAATTTTCAATGATGGATGAGTTAGTTGCAAATCCTTGTGATGGGAGATTTGAAAGATTTTTTTTTCATTTAACATTATGTTGGTACTACCTTTCATTGAAATGACAACAAAAGCTATGATGGAGGGTCTTTAATGCACATTCTCACACTCCCATTTGTCTTTCCATTAGTCATCAAATTGATCAAAGTTGCCTTTATTATTACGTATCGTTTATTCAATCCAAAGTCAATTATCCATTGATTCTTTCCACTAGATTTTTCTTGGCATTGATTTCAAATTGTCATGGATTCTCATTCATGTTTTCCTTTTCCTTTCTAAAAATGCATTGATCTTGTTGAAGGCAAATGTTTCCAATAGCTGAAGTTTCAAAGGATTTGAGCAGTTTTTTCTCTCTTGATTATTTTCACTTTGTGCAAAATTGGTGATTGTGAATGTTCTTCCATGTATTTAGCTCATTCAGCCAATTGTTTTTGAAATCAAAATCCACCCAGTAGAAGTTTGAACGATCATTTAAATGGTATGATTTCTTGATTGGTTGTGGCTGTTTTTCACACATTCAATTCAAATTTTGGATTTTTCCCAAATGGACTAAAGCTTGCAAAATAAAATAAAATAAGTTGTTGTGGATTCAACCATTTATAGTCTTTATCCACTTGCTTTTCAAAGTATGACAGATCTTTACTATTATGTTAATATAGGGTTGAAACTCACCGAAGCAATGTGCTTTCAAGAAGGTTTGTAATCATGTTTTTCCATCTTCTTTGCAAACCAATGTTCAAATTTGCTTGTGTATTTTTCTAATGAAAATTAATTTTTTTAAAGAATTGAACTCAACTGGGAATTTTTTATTCTCTTGTTCAACTTACAGTGGAGTCACTCAATTTGTGTATATATCATGTGTTTCCATTTGTAGCAAACAAATTCCTAGAATGAGGAATTGAATTCACATAAGTAAATTTACTTGTTATACGATTTGTTCCTTTTCAACTTAGATGTTAACCTGAGCTGGCAGAATGTTTCTACGTTTGGGAAGGTCATGACATCATGATCCAACTAGCTGCTACTACCCATCCATTGCACTAGGCTCACAAATGTGTACAGTTTGCAATCTGTATGTTCATAGAATTGCCAAAGTTCCTACTGTTTTACATTGAAACAAGAAGTCATACCAGCAGTGGTTTACTTGAAAAGATTGACGAGCATGTGGACACGATGATGATGACGACGCCAAATGAAGTTGCAAATTTCAATGTATGTTCAAATCTATTCCAACTTTTGTTGTTGAAAATTCACACGCTAATCTCACAATAGGTCATGCCGACTCCCCTTCAAAAGCAATCAATTAAGTGATCAGTTCCATGAGAAAGGAAACAAGCCATCAAATAAGCTTGATCATCAATGGCATTGTAGAACAGTTAAAAACAAAAATCAAGATACAAAACTGAAATGCATCCACCAGTGTTTTTTAAGTTCAAGCTCTTTGGAACTAACTCAAAGCATGCTATATGATTTGTTATTAAAGAATCTTGGATGTTAGTGAAAATGGTGTTCGATTGAGAGCCCTTTTGTTATTCTTCCCTTAAACACATCTTATTGCTTTCGTTCATGAGTCAACCAAAGTGATTCATGGCTGCTGAGCAAGTATAATTGTGTGTTCAATTCACCACTAGGCCTTCCTAAAGGTTACCTACTGTTAATTGAAAAAGAACCCCTTGATCCCACCCAAACTCTTTGGCTTTTATTACTGTCTTCTTTCACACTAGATCCCAATTAACTCTGCAGTATAAAAACAGACCCTTCACTTTGGGTGTGCAGAATAGGGGAAGAGGGTCAGTCACGGTGCCCAGAACAAAAGGAACGAAACGAAGAAGCTGAATCGATTCTCACGTTCGCACGATCGATCGAAAAGCTCGATGACGGTGTGTGAATGATCTGAAGTCTGGAGGATATAAATGTCATTGATCTGGACTTGATTGCATGTTGCGAAGATGAAGAAGATGAATCGACTCTCATATTCGCATAATCGATCTATCGATAGAAACTTGAAAGGTTTATGGCGGCGGTGTGTCTACGATCTGAAGTGTGGAGGATGTCATCAATCCAGACTTGATTGCGTGTTGCAGAAGCCATCATGAGCAAGTATTTTCGAGATCAGGAAAAAAGAAGAGCAATTTTTCACAATTTGTCACTATGATTCTACTGCAAACAACGAAGAAGAAGAAGAAGCAGAAGAAATACACACATGAATGATCTCAAATCGCTGAAAACAGCTTTTTTCCTGAAGAGATGGGAAGAAGAAGACGACTGAATTTGTTGAGCTTGTGAGAAGTAGGCAGTCAATTATGGAGAATCTTTTCAAAAAGATCCAAGAGCTTCAAGATGAAGCTTGTCGTTTGAAGGAAGAGGAGAAGGAAAGGCAAAAGGGATATTCTGCTTCATCGCCACAGCCATCATCAACCTGGAACGTCACCACGGATAGACAGCAACATTCCTCAAGAACACTGCCGCCATGTGCGTCCCGAAGATTTAACAATCTTGTTCAGCAGTCCTCGCAACCTCCACTACCATATCCACCATGTACGACTGACATCAAGGCAAAAAACTTTTTTCTCTCCTTCATCGCTGTTTTGTCATATGAATTTTAGCATGTGTACATACGCAAACTCCAGACCAAATAGCAACAAAAACGAGAAAATTTCGTTTGTCTTGTAGTAAGATTTCAAAGCTATGGAACTTGCTATTTTGTAGCTTGTAATGTTTGGATGCTCACGGTGATCGGGATGCTGGTTCTTTTTACTTGCTTCTGTGTAACCAGGAGCCATTTGAGGGAGTAGTAGGCGATGGAGAGTGGTTGAAAGCCTTCAGGAAAGACGCGGGACCATGGAATGGCGAAAAGCTGGTAGTATTGAGCCTCTTTGATGGCATCGGTGGCATCTGGGCAGCTCTTACTCGCCTTGGTATTCCCTTCACTGGCTACAGTTCAGAAGTGGTGAGTTTCCAGTTGATCTCTTAGCAATGTGAGACTAGAATCTATGGAGTTTGCTTCTCTGAAGTCAAAGATGAACAAACTTATTTACCGAGAATACCGAGAAAAGATGTCTCAAGATCACAACAAATTGGAGAAAGAAGAGGATATAAACCTTAGTTTTCCATATATTTTGTCACTATCTTTCTGCTTAACAATGCATACATGTTGATCATCTGTTCTAGTTTGCTGAACATGGACACAAACTGAATTGGACAACAGTATTATATGCAATCAAAATCCAGAGTGACAAGACCCTTCATCTGATTTCCAGAGCATACCAGCGCTTGAAGTCCTGAAGGCGAAGTATCCAGAAGTGCATCATGTGGGAGATGTGAGGAAAGTTGAAAGGATGACTGTCACTGAGAAGGTTGATCTACTTGTCGGCGGATTTCCTTGCCAAGACCTCAGTTGCATGGGCAAAAGGGAAGGGTAGTAGTTCAACCCTAATTCCATCGCCGTGCTTACTCCTACAGCCTTTCTTGTCATGTGCAAGAAGTGGGGAAGGATTAGAAACAGGAGACAGTCATACCACTAACTTGTAATCAACAGAAGTAGCAAGAAAGACCTTCTCTCTGTTGAGTATAAAGAGCAGGTTGGTACTCCAGAGTTAAGTTTTGGGCCAATACAATTGTGATGTCTGATCTTGGTCATGCTGCATTTCTATCTGTTTCATAGTCTGATCTCTGGCATGCTCACTTGATCTGTTTCACAGCCTGCATGGACAACGGAGCAAGCTGTTTTTTGATCTGCTTCATGTGCTCAAGATATTCAATCCTTCCTGGTACATTTTCTCCAATCTTTCAACACATTCAGACTCCCAAGTCATATATTGTTGCAAAAGGTGAGATCTTGATACTATCACGTCATTTATCCTAATAGTTATATAGCTTTGTTCTGCTTCAGGTTTCTGGTGGAGAATGTGGCATCAATGACATGGATGGACCGTGATGAAATCTCCAAGTACCTCAAAATGCAGCCTATTGAGTTGGATTCCATAGAGCTGGCTCCAAGCAAAAGGAGACGACTCTACTGGACCAACATTCCACATCCAGCAAGGCTTCCCCGTGTCAAGAATCACCCTTCCACATTTGTACAGAGTTGCCTCCTGGATGGAATAGCGCTTGAAGAGAAAACTGGGGTCTTAACTCTTGCACTATTTTTATTCTTTCCCTGTTCCAAAACAAAGTTATCTACTTCGAGTTCCTTCTTGTCTTTGTCTCTTACTCTTCTTCCTTTTCTGCAGTCCTTCGTATTTGTCTCTGTGGGGAATCTACCCTCTATGCCCTAGGGTTAGATGCTTGCTTGCACAACAGCAAGCTAAAATGAAGATTACCATTGCAAGTTTTTTTGCAGCTTGAACGAGGATATTATTGACTTTTCACTATTGCTGTGCCTCTTGAGTGCAAGCCAACTTCATGATTGAGACCTCCTGTTGCTTCCAAAGATGCAAAAGAAACTCAGGATGCAGATTTCTGTATAAATTGTTTCCTCAGACTTTTGATCAGGCTGTTGTATACTTATCTACACACGCCATCATGAGGAAGCTGATGAAGTTAGTGGGGAGTAATGGCAGCCAGTCCCTGCCAATCAGTATGAAGTGGATGGTATGATACTTTGCAAGTGAGACTCTCACAAGGTTATGACCACACTCATTCTTGTTGTGTTTGTTTTGCTTGTTTCCTTGTTTTTGCTGAATGGACACAGTAGTTACCTTCTATTTGTCATTGTGGAGGTTTCTCTGCAATCTCATAGATATGAATCTGCTTCACTTGCCAAATCCTTCCTGTCTTTCATCTGAAGAATTCAAGTGAAAGTTGTAACAAGAACAACATTGCCAAACTGAAGCAAGCAAATGAAGACAAAGTGAGCAATTAATAGATTGTTAGTTAGATTAAGTGAATAATTCATATTAACCCCAATTCTTGAAGACATGCCTGCAGTGTACAAGCAAACTCATTCTCTGCACTTTAGTCCATCGCTCTCCACAATTAAATGCTCTTCTTCTCTCCATGTTATCTGAAGGGATGCATGGTTTTAAATTGTTTGGTGGAGGATTAGATCATTCTGTCAAACAACAGCTACAAGAGTAACAGCTGCCAGATGGAGCTAGTGCTGGAAAATGGAACAAATGAGCTGCGATATCTCAGCCATGTTGAGTTGGAAAGGATTATGGGATACCCACCTAATCACACAAGTTTGTGCATAGATGAAGCTGAGAATAATTCAAACCCAATGATTTCCAATGTGTAAGTTATTATACAAATTCAACACTCATGTCTGTTATAAGAAAGAAAGGTGAATGAAGTATTTGAAGGCAGACAATGAGCTTGAGCAATTTCACAACTATTTATTTGTTGATAATATCTGGAGAAAATATTGAATTGTTGTGGACAGTTTCTTGGTAAGGCCATTTGTTGTTATCCTTGTTATCCTCCTTTCTGGCACAAGTAAATTTTTCTTTATAAAACTGCTGGTTGTGGAGAAAAACAACATGGTTGGCATGTTGGACAGGTCTCGTTATGTGCAAACTTCAAACACTTACCACAAGAAGAGAGGAAAGATCTGTGGGGTGGGTGGACCCACAAGGTTTTGTACTCCCCCTGCATCAACACTGGGAGAGCCTCTGAAGGACAGCGTTAGATGGGCATTGCTGGGCAATACATTCACAGTTATGGTGCTTAAGTTCTGGTGTTCCTGCTTTTCACTGGCAAAAATCTGGTCATATTTTTTCTTCAAGGATGTCCTTAGTTCAACCTGAACAAGAAAGACCACACTTGTGAAATGTAACAGATGTCTAATGTTCTTCTTGTGTGTGTGCTGCAATGTGCTAACAGGTGCCAGTTATTGCTTATCTTGTAAGTCCACTTCTCAAAAGCTCTGTGCGTGTACTTGCACAACCTGTGACTATCTTAGACCCTGTCAAGGAGAGCGAGTGCTCTGTCATGGAACCTGATGATGTAGGCCTCCTTCTCCTTCTCAACCTCAATGACCTACAGCCAACTGGAAGTTTACACAACATAATAAGGTTTACCTTACATCAATCAAGATACATATGTTGAATAAGCCAGATTTGACAAACCTATGGTTCATGACAGATCTCTGAGCTGAACTTTGTGCTTTCATCCATTTATATATATATATATATATATATATCTGTGGTGTTTATCATAATTTGACATTAATGCAACATGTGCCATCACCATAATCCACATGTGAAGGACTACTGCTATAGGTGAAGACATATTTGGTTGTAGTGTAATTAGCAGTCTTCTTTACTGTGTTAAGTGAACCAAGACCTTGCATGTATGCACTCTCTAGTGATCAAATCATTCACTATGTCAGGACCATCTTCACTGAATTTTTGTCATGCTGCAGGTGTGGGCACTGTACAATGAGCACGAGAGACCCAATTGGTATGCACTGATCTTGAGAAGAAGTGGCGACAGGTTTTCAAGGTGTGGGCGTGCTGACAAGAAAAATCCCCTACGCATTGAAATGTATGTGTTGCCACTTCATACACTGCTCCAAAGTTCTCATCAGCTAATAGCTACAACTCTACATGTCATCCGTTAGAGAAAAGTCCAGAATTTTGGAGTTTTGACAAATGCACTTGAAAGGCATCATCATTTTTGTGAATAATCTCAAAAAATGGTGATACATGTTTTAGGCAATATCTGGAGATCACACAACCTTACCTTGAGGGTGAAGAGGATTCATGGAATATGCTTAGGGGGACTGGACTTTTTGAGTTGAGACAACAGATCGACTGTCAGATCTCTTGGGTTACCTTCTCTCACAGGTTTGTCTTTTGCCAAAAAGCTCTGCTACAACTTTTTTTTTCAGCTCTGCACTTAAGGATTTATTTTCTCATTGTCTTCTGAAACATGCTGACCTGATTGTTGTGAAATTGAAGCTAGGACAGTTTCAAAAGGAACCCAGAAGCTGACAGAAATGAATTTACTGTTGTTCAGATTGGAGATATAGTTCATCAGTACCCTTAGTCAATCTTTAGTGCCCACATGTTTTTAGCGTGGAACCAAGGAACTTTGAAAGCTGCACTTTGGATTTTGTCTTCTCAATAGCTATCAATTCTTATGTGTGTTCTTCTGCCAGGGTGACTAGTGTTGTGAAAGTGCAAGACAAGTTCTTCATTTATCCTGGTCAGGATGAGGTCTGGGCAGTCTGTAGTCGAAAAGCATGGAGCAATTTTTTTGTGGTGAGTTTCAAAATCTCAATGCAATGCTGAAATATTAAGGTCTCTACTGTATGATCAGGAGACATCAGATAGAATACACTTGACTTTCCTAGAGGAATCAGAAACTTTATCAGAAACTTTCATTAGCACAACACTGAATACAAGAGACAGTGAGACAAATGCAGATAAACCTTTGTGAGAAATACAAGTCATACAAATTTGGTTCCTACTGCACTGCACAAGACAGAAATATTAAACAAAGGTGAATCAAACATCTTACTGCACTGCACAAGACAGAAATATTAAACAAAGGTGAATCAAACATCTTACATTTTTCTGTTTTGGGTTGCAGTATGTAGTGGAAAGCACCATTGATATCAATCGTCTGCAGTCAGGAAGACCTGGGAATGAGGGATTCAATGCATGCTGTCATCTGCTGATAAAAACCACAGAGCACGAGACTTACAGGTACTCTCTCTCAAAGATGGGGCAGAGCCAAACCCAAAAAACATAACAGTTGCCACTTAAGAGGAAATGCCTGCAGGTGCCTGATTTTGCAATGATTTCTACAAAGACCTTGCATTTGAAGGATTTACATACTCACCAATCACATTTTCATATTAGCAAAAGCCTATCAGTGAATTATAATTCACTGCATACACATCTTGATTTTGACTTCAAATGTACGGATGGACTGAATGAATCAATCTGGATATCAGGATAACGGACAAAACTCTGGAGTTTACTGACATCTCCCTGTTCTGCTTCCAAGCGCCTTATGTTTTCAAGCAACAGGCCAACATGCTGAGGTTAGAGGTTGGTGCCAAAGGCAGGAAGGTGAGGAACATTGAGAGTGGCATCCGCCGCAGCAAAAGGAAAAGAAAAGACACACCTGAAGCTCTCAGGGATGATGTCAATGAGGAAGGAGAGGGATACGTAGCAAATGTGTTTCAAGGTACAGACAGGGTGGAGCAGAAGGGAAGGGCAGCAACTACAGACATCTATGATGTTGGGTATGGACCACAAATCAATGCCAGTATTGATGAAGAGTCTACACAGCAACATCTTGCAGACCCAGAGACAATTATCATCTCAGATGATGAAGATTGACTCAAAACTATGAGCAAGTTGGGAAGAGTTACTCAGACATGAATGAAAATGCCTATCACCCTGGGTCCCAACAGAAATGTAACAGAATGGAGTTGCCTTTAGCAAGAACCAGTGACTTATACCAGAATCCACAATTGGATTTCTGTAATATCAGTGCTCCTCAGACATTATAAGAAAGAACAAAGAAGAATATGTTGGAATGTAAGCAGCATGGACCAAAAAAGAGGCTTCATGAGGAGAAACAGGACTGACGCTACTTGCAAATAGTGTTTTCTCCAAGACAGACAGCTGTAACTTACCAGAAGACACCTTTTGTAAGTTGGGCAACCAATGATCATGGGACAAGAGTGAATCAACAGAGAGTTGCAACTGACCTCCACTGTGTTGTCCTTTGGTAATCTGTGGGAGACACCCCCAGGAACAAAGGATTGCAGATAAATTAAGTGCTTGGAATGAGAATAGATTGAGTAGAAGCTTATTGCTCTTGTACAAGATCAACACTTCATCCAATGCTCTCTTTGGTACCATGCAACAAAATGTCTAAGAATATAAACAGAAGTACTCTGGAAGAATTTTGGTTACCAAATTTTAACTGTGAACTTTTTCAGACAAAACACCTGAGTATGGATGCTTGGTGCTGGCGACCTCCATTTCCAACCCTTTTCCTGGCACTCCATGATTCTTGCTTCACACTGCATTGCCCAACACTGCACACCAACTCTACCACACCTTTTCATTTCTACCAGCAGCTGATATCCACCCCAACCCACCTCGCACACTGTCTTAGCAACCAATCAGAATCAAAGACAGCAGAACTACAGGTGATAGATGCTTCAGCAATCAAACAAAGATTAACCCATCACATGTTGAAGACAATGGATGGCAACGAGTGTTATAACTGAAAGAAATAGCACGGAGAAACATGAACCAAGTCCTATTCGTAGACAACAGACAGGCCAATGAAAGGGTTAGGTGTACGTGTGCATACTTCGCACTCCAAATTAAGCTAAACATGCAATGAGGCAATATATATTGAGCTGCTATATTAATACATAACAGTAAAATAGGAAGTGAAAAGCAACTGTACCTCAGTTGACATTCCTTTCCTAAAATTATCTTTCCCATCATAATCACCAGCAATAATTCTCTCCCCTTGCATCTGAATGATACTCTATTTTTAAGAGAACATATTACATGCCCATGGTGGCTAAGTTTAATGGAGTCAAAATTATAAACCATCAAAGGCTACACCATAGAGCCAGTCTAAGATTCATCATCACTCCTGCCAATTCTCTGCTACCCTAATTCCTACTGGGGGTGTATCATATGACGTGAAAGAGGGACTCAAATCTCCTACTCTTCACAGGGAGAACAAAAGTGATTGTAAACAGAAGATACCACCAAAGAATCAAGAGATACCCTGCAGATCATTTGCTACAAAGAGGCACAGTAGCCATGACAAGCAGGACAAATGCTAGAGGTTGAATGACAATAAGCTAGGGATAAATAGCCTTCATGAAGAGATGGGTTCATAAGGGTATGACAGCCATGGATGTTGAAGAGCCTCAGTAGCACTTGGACGAATTGTAGGGTCAATCTGAAGGAGATAGGCCACAAACTCAACAAAGCCTTGGTCACCCATAGGCAAGCGATGAGCCAATGATGTCTTCTTTGGCCGCAAGTATTCTAGCTGGTCAGAATCCTGCAGCCATTCCAAAGCATACACACTAAGATCTTGGGCTCAGACAGACACATGCCATCTACCCAACAGCCCCAGATACATGAAACCCCCTAGATATAAAATGTTTCAACCAAAACTACCTTTGTTATAAAGATTATGGCATGTTATGTAATTATGTACCTGATTTCGCTCATAAAGCATGTGATTCTTGGTGAAGAATTTGTGGGTATCCTTTCCCTTTGCTAAAAGTGCTGGGTCAATAGGCCCCAGAATCCCCACAACTCGTGCCAGCAGTGTTGCGAGAGAATCATTTTGGAACAGGACCTGAAGGATACCACACAAATAGACAAAACAATCAACTGAGGATGATATACCTCCTGCAAAGGTATCTTCAGTACATAGAAAGGACCAAGAGGTAATTAGAAACCAGGAGACAGAGAACAGTACATGAAATGAGAGAAGCGATGAACTCACATTTCCTGAGCAGAGCTCTGCGAGGATGCAGCCAAGAGACCACATATCAATCTTCTGGTTGTATGGAAGACCAAGAATGACTTCAGGTGCACGGTAGGAGCGTGACTGCACATAAGAGCAGAGATGGTCTGTCTGGAAACAACTGCTGCCCAGATCAATCACTTTGATTTCACATCGACTGTAGCTCTTCACCAGAATGTTCTCGGGCTTGAGATCACAATGTATGAGCCCAAGACCATGGATGAACTCCAGAGCTTCCAGGCATTGTCTTGTTATTGACTGGTGCCAACAAAACATCAGGAAGGTTTGGAGTGAGCTTTGTTCAATCAAAGAGACCACACATTAGCAAAGACAACAGGAAGTTGCCATAACAGATGACAACCAATCCTGGTCAATTGTAACCTATGTTTGCACTCTCAGCATACACTCTGAACCCTCACTCAAATGGATGGCATGAGCTATAAGAATTTTCAAAAGAAACACTGACTCATATCTCAATGACCCCCATAGCAGAAGTTTCTCATGACTGGCAGTCAAGATCAAGCACACATGGTAGGAGGTGGAGGAAAAGACTTTGAGCAGCAGAAAAGGAAAAGTGAAGGGCATGGCAAATACCTGAAGACGAGGCATTGTGAAGTAGACCTCACCACCAGATTCACGATTGTACTTATGAAATTCATACAGGTTGGCTCTCAAAAGTTCACAGACAATGAACAAATGCTCCTACAACAAGCAAACACATTGCAGAATATGGTGATTCCCAATTTGCTACAGAGTTGGCCTATCCCTAAACATCAGTCTGGATGTCAACAATCAGCTAAACAAGGCCTGCACCCCTAGTTCTTTGCAACATCTTCTGTTTCACCCAGGGCACATTCTCTTCATCCTGAAAAATGTTTCAAAGTACAATAGAATGGAAATAGAGGATAGTTGTGTCAGCAGAGTGGCTACATTCTACTGATTCACAGAGCATCTCAGACAAGATGTACCTGACATCTCTCTCTTATCAAGCATAGCAAGTGAAAAAGACAAAACTTCCCACCACTAACAGAGATTGGGATGACATTGTAAGAATGGTTTACCCGATGATAAAAGTAGTCATAGAGGCGTAATAAATGGTGCTTGTCAACTGGGTCATTCTTGTTGATATACTTGAGAAGTTTGATCTCATCAAGGCTCTGGTCAAAGAAATCCTTGTTATTCTTTATGATTTTCATGCATACATCCATTCCTGTATGAAGATCATGTGCTTGAATTGCTTTGCTGAAGGCAGCAGATCCTAAATACTCTGTCACATGATAGCGCCCCGCAATCACAGCATTTAACACCACAGGAAAATCCTTGTCTTCTTCAAAACCCGTCCTGCCAGTTAAACATGGCCGTCTCATATAGCAGAAAAAGAAGGGGAGGAGAAGAAACTGCCAAACTCGGAATCAAACAGCTAACTCATTCACAGGTCTACTAAAATGCATACTGCTGGAAGACAGAACAAACTCCCTGAGTCTATATGACTCATCATGTGAGCAGGCCCAAATGACAAACCTGTTCTTGCGATGGATGATCTTAAGATTAAAAGTTTCAAATTCATCTTCCTCTGCTTGTATTCTACGTATTTGTTCCTGTACAGCTGCAGCCTCCTCATCTTCAGCTGCCACAGCTTCAGCATCTCTGATGTGCTGATCATCCTCCAACAATGCATCTTCATCATGTTCCTCCCCTTGATCATCTTCATCTTGCTGCAATAGACTACACAAACAGATGTTAGAACTCCATTTGCCACCACCCCTGGTGCAACACAAAGAATTAAGGATAAATGTAGAGAAGGCAATAGGCACAGTATATGCCCTAGCGTCTGACCTTCAAGAATATATCTCTTGTTCCTGCAAACACTCTGCAGATTCTACCTGCTTCATGCTTGAGGTAGACATTATGAGGACATGCAGATATGGATACTATAAGTGTATAGAAACATGGTGCAACAGACTACATGATCTCAGGGATGAAAGTGACCTTTGCAGGCCCACTGCCATATCCATCAGTTGAATCAGAGTCTATGTTGTGAAGTGCTCTATCACCCATGTTGAATTTTGGTGAAGAATCATTGCTCTTGCGTCTCCAAGAAGCTAAAGGGTCATCAATCACCAATAAGCCATTCCCAAAATCTTCACCCTCCTCTCCAGGGGCCTGGGCAGAGATATCTCGCACTGACCATAAAGACTTCCCCGAATCTACCCTTGAGACTGTGGCAATATCCCCACCACTTGTGGAAGGAGATGGAAATGAAAATCCACCAAACCCAGATCCACCACCAGCATCAGAATCCTTATGAGAAGGCTCCTCCCCAATTCCCTTGGTTCCCAACTTTGTGCTTACCAATTTTCTATAGTCTCGAGGTTCGAATGGGAAACTACTCCCAGATGATGTTTCCATCTCTGTGACATGACGTTTATTGCTTGTCCATGGATTCTCATAATATCTGAGAATCTCATCATCTTCCTCCTGATCATCATCCTGGCCATTTGCAATCTCTGCCATTTGAGAGGATGCACTGGTTTGTCCCACACTTTGACCACCAATCTCAGCATTTTCTAAATCACCCTCACTACTTCCACCAAGCAAGCTCCCTCTCAGTTCACTGCCAAACTCCGCCACATCACTTCTAACACCCAATCCACTAAACTGAACAGAGCCCATCCTATCATCATCACCATCATATGTGCTACCATCAGCAAGCACCCTTTTCTGGACACTTTTATCACTTCCATCCTGTTCTGGAAAGCCTTCTTTGAGGCTTTCAAAGCCTTGCCATCCTGGCTCCCCACGCATCAGAGTAAGTGCATCCGAGTCCAAATGTGGCCTCTCATACTCCACTTGGTTGACCCCACAATTGCCGTCAATTAACTGGATGTGCAAAGACATGCCAAGTTACAAAATAATGTCAATTACCTCCTGATCACTTATCAGTGAACTACTTTGAACTGCTTGTGCAAAATCTCTATCAACCAATTAGGTCAACTCTTCAGCCTTTGCAAGATTGATGGAAAGTCACAGGTAATTAATAGCACATCTAAAGCAAGAATTTCCTGGCAAGACCTTTGCACAAATCCAGGACTTAGAGAACCAACTACAAAGGAATTATTTTTTCTTCACCATTAGTTAAGCTTGTCAGATGGTCAACTTTCCACTGCTATATATATATATATATATATTTCAGACAACTGTTGGGCAACACATTCAGGAACAAACCTCACAAAGGCCCCAATGTGGAGATGTGTTCCAGCGAACTTATCAAACTTGCAAGGGAGGATGAAAGAAAATTCCCAAGAAGGTCAAAAAGTGTTTTCTTTTTTGCTGTATAGGGACAACAGCAGAAAGCACTGAGTAGTGTCCTTAAGAATCTGCATGGAACACCTCCTATTCAAATGTAACTAAAATGCAGTTAGCTCTAATCCATATGTCCCTGACATACCTACATATGCCCAGGATTGTACCTGCCCCTGCAGTGTGCGCAGCTCTCCACCTTCAATGTGCCCAAATAAGTCATCAGTGTGGAGTCCATCCAGATCTCTTTCGCTCTCTCGCCACTCATCTCCTCTCTTCCCACGGTAATACTCCTCCCCTGAAAAGAAGGATTGCTGTCACAACAATCACACAGTATTCATTATTTCAACATGGCTGTGATGGTGCACACAAGTACGAAGAAAAGTTCCACCTAAGCGAGTGGCAAGCAGACACCACCAGTTACAAGATCAAGGACACCACAACCCATCAACACCCTAATGTACTCAAGAAATGCACTAGTTCATGTCCTACAAGAAAGATGCTGTTATACACAATACTGATGGTCTCATAAAGAACAAAATAATAACTTCCCAATTGGAACAAAGAGGATGCACAAGATGTGGGAAAACTGCACTGTGACACCTTCCAAGAGAAGACCAGCAGAGACAATGAGCGGTGATGGGCAGCAGAAGATTTAGGAACACACCTCTTCCTTGATGCAGGAGTGATTGTCATCATCATCCTTCTCAGAGTCCTTCTCATGGTCTATCCTTTGTAGTTTCTCTACACTGGGGTGTGCACGTTCATCCTCACTGGGGTAATCAATCTCATGAGCCAGAAACCATTCTTCATCTTCAATTGGTTGCCGGTGGTAGCCTGGATCGTCATCATCTTCATATGTATCAGAGTCCCAATAGTCATCAGGATAATCAACTGCTGACTCACTCTGGCCATCACCAACTGTTGCAAAACCAGAGAGTAGCTCAGATGTGTCCTCCACAATTCCATGACTGACTGATGGCCGTGCAGTTGCACTCAGACGCCGAGATCCTGCACCAAAACAAGGAGCGACATGTTCAACATGCATCACATATTCATCTACTCTTCCTCTCTAAAACTCTGACTGCAGATCCAAAAGATGAAAACCAGACCAGAAACTGAGAGAAGTAACAACCTTGAGCAAACTGTATTTCACTGATAAGAATCAAGCAAAAAATGAAAGCAGTATCCAATCCAGTTCCTTCTCACAGGAATAACTAAGTTGGCATTTTAACATTGAAAATCAGACCCTCCAACAACACTCAACAGGCTTGTGGTAGGAGAATATTAAACAAAGCTTTTGGAGTTGTAGCTCATGTGGACAGACCAGCATGTGCACTTTGAAGAAAGTCCTACAATCAACAATACAGTCAGGTACAACCCTTGTCATGCACAAGCCTGAAGCAACAAAAATTAAGAAGGTCAGAACTCAGAATCTGATATACCTGACGATGATATGTCCTGACCAACAGGAACATCAAGATAAGACCCCAGACCAAAGACAGCAGGTTCCACTGGGAGGGGTAGCATTTCAAAGGGGGCAGCATCTGGATTGCTTCTGTTTCCAAAGGCAAACCCAACCCCTGCTCCTGATTCAGGGGTTTTAGGATCATTAGATCGAAGCCGAACAGGTGGCAGTTTAGGAAGTTCCCCTTCAACTGGCCCTTCAATCACAGCAGTTGTCTTTGAATGGTCATTTTGTGCAGGTTTCTCGCCTTGGGTCCATTGATGCCCCAGTTGCCTTTTCCCTTCAGATTGCACCAAGCCAGCAACAGCAACTTGTGACACACTTTCTTGTTCAGAGGATGCCTGTGATGTCAGATCTCGTTCAGATGCTGTTTGGTACCACTCTTTGTCAGACCCCACATCCTGCAGATGCTTACCTTCTCTGACAACAACATCACTCGCTCCATTCCCAGTCTTATTTGCTGGCTCTGTTGCCAATGAAACATTTGTCTTCATAATTGGAATGGTTTTGATAGGAATGTCTGTCCACTCAACACATTTTGACCCACTGCTGCTATTCTCTTGGAAGCCATTTTCCAGTTCTGACTTCTCTTTACTTTGTGCATTGAACTCTCCTCCCCTCTTTTTTCCATAGTAGACCAAATCTGCGTCTTCAGTAAATCCTGGAATGAGAGATGTTCTTACAAGAGCCTGTTCTGCTGTATGCAGTCCATTGTTGTTTGTCTGCACAGCACTTGAAGACAATCTTATCAGACAAGAAGCAAAATGCACCTAGCCCATGTTATCTCCAAATCCCAAATATCTATCGATCAGGTCACAACAGGGGGTTTGATCTGCATCTACCAAACTTTGAAGCTGCAGAATATCTTCATACAATTTGGCAACTTCTCCATACTTACACCTTTAATCACTGCAAATAGAACTGAGAGATGACCTGGTAACAAGGTTATACAGAATTCAGATCCAACAACACATCAGCAAGCAGGAAAAAGAGGAGAACCAAACCCCAAAAAATTGTACAAAAGAATGAGGCGCAGTTTAAACAACAGTGACAATCACATGCATATTCAGTGACTTTCAACAGCAACAGGCATGGTAGTGACCAGCTCCCATAATATCCCCAATGACTTCATCAGCTCCTCGTGCAGGTAATTGTCATACATTAACCCACATACAGGGTTTCTGTCACAAGACTGGGAGAAACAGAAAACTTGGTCATGATAACAACACACAAAAAACACCCAAATGACAATGCAAAAACCAAGAAGTAAAAGAGAACCACAAAAAGGAAAAGAACAAAAAAGAAACAGAAAAGGAAGGAGGAATCGAAGCATGACACAACAGAACTTTAAGAGCATGATCCTCTAAAGAAAAAGGTGGACTTTAGAAAACTCTCTACTCAGGATTTTGAAGCCCTTGAAATAACCATTTTGAATAATTCAAAAGCCAGAAATACCAAACAAAAATTCTCCCTTTGTTAAACAAAGAGTTCAGTCAGAAGACTGGCAGTAATGAGAACTAACAGATTATCTACAAACCTTCTTACTCAGGATAATGAATATCTTCATAGAAACTGAGAACTTCTCCATATTTACAGTTTAAGTCAACCTGAATATAACTTAGAGGCGACCTAACAATAAGATTCTAGGGAAAAATAATGCAACTGAACCAAGAACCAGCAAAAAACTGGGGAACTATTTGAATGGCAGTGACAATCAAATGCATTTTCGGAGACCTTCAAAAAGCACCAATGTGTATGGTAGTGACCCACTACTATAAAATACCTACTGACTTCATCAGCTTCCTACAGAAAAACTCAACAAGCTTGTAGAGCCTTCTTACACCTAACCATGTGCTTACTCCTTAGTCAAAGCTTTAACCAAATATACTTCAGGTTAAAGGCTATCCTCTGAATCAGGAAAATTTGGAAATGATAGGACATAGACAACCCATCAAAACCTGAGTCACTTTCATGTTTGCTGGCTGATCTTTTGTTTGCATAACAAATTGTGAAATTAGAAGAAACAACAAAAGGGGAGATCTCTGGGCATTAGATCTTGAGGAATCATGAAGTTGATGATTCCAACAACTTCCGAGGAGTATTTGAGTTTTGAGGTGACATCATCTTTCTGCAACTGGGCAATCCAAAGGTCATTGACCACTGGCAGGACAGCCTTATCAAAGTAGCTTAGTCACTTAGAAACTTCTGTGAGAGAAGTAGAACTGGCTGCATAAGCCTAGGGTTTCACACAATTTTTTGTGGATGTGACTGCAGAAATAGGTTGAACGAGCTAAAACATCCATATGAAACCTGGCAACCTTCTCCAGGCTGAGATGATGGTAGTAAGGAGCAGAAATCTCCACATGCTTACCTTTCCAACTCCCTCTTGCTGAGTTCTTCCATTCTCTACTTGATTCTTTAACCCCGTAACTCTTCCTTTTTCACGATGAAGCACTGGATCCTCGGTAGTCTTAGGCTCCCATCTCTGCAAGGAAGGCGAAATCATCATGCTGTTTTCATAAACAATACCAATGTATCATGCACTCTACTTCTGGAATCTCTGGAGCAGGGGACTGTATTATCTCTTTCATTTCAGAGAATGGCCCTCCTCCCAGACGGAGCTATAGTTGAATACACATAATGTTCATGCCAAGCATAAGACAAGAATGTAATCAAGTGTGTAAGCACATGGTGAAACAATGCATACAGACATCTGAAGGGTAGCTAAAACCATGGAGTCAACGATACTAAAAGGGAAGCAAAAGCAAAAGAACAAGAAATGTTTAGAAAATACTGAATAGCAAGCAGAACAGAGTAAAAGCACCAAAAAAATAAAAGAAGACATGAATAAAAAACAGAAACCACACACAAGAAAAAACCAACAAAGAGTAGAAGAGAAGCCTTACAATGTAAATAGCTAGTACACATTACAAAAAAATTCCAAAACCTCCAGCTCATTAGCCAATTGCTTTTAAACCAAAGACAGCCTTTGTCACCCAAACTCTCCAAAGAAAACATGAAGGAATACCCCGTACTGTGTTCCAACTGGTAGTAAGAGGGTAGACACCATATAGAGGAAGATTTAGCAAGTGTGCAAGAAAGAAAACATCAGTAGGATAAAGAAGATCTATAAAGTGCTTCTATCAAGGGAACCTCACCTGCTTTAGAGATTCAACTTTACCCCGCAATGATTCAAGCATGACTGGAGGTGGAATTTCATCTTGTCTTGTGGCCAATTCCTTGTCCATTTGGAATGGCAGGTCATTGCTGACTCCTGTGCTTTTTACCGCAGACAAAAAGCTCTGTATCTTTTGATCAGAAGGCACAGCTTCATCAGATGAGGTTGCGGTCAATTCAGCACTAGTTTGGAGAATGCCCAAGCCTCCCCATCTTGACTGCAGTCACACACCAAGTTTTCACATCAAGTTAACATCTGACAAACAGCAGTTTGAAACCTTGCTTGTTAAGGTCTCTCTGACCACAAAAAGAAAAGTGCAAGAGTGAATGAAACAACAAATTGAAACAATCACATCTTCTTCTTCACAAGTCCCACCCTTCTTGCATACCGGAGAAAACAACTGCTCTGACAACTGCTTTACTGAAACAGGGGGAAAGATGACCAGTGGTGATGTGCTCCCAATGCTTGACATAGAACTCACTGGCTGCTCTTGTTCTTCCACCTTGAAGTTTGTGAATAAAATTCCAGGTTCTTCCACCTTCAGCGGTGGCTGAAGCTTGTCTGCATTCAGCAGGTGTAGCTTCTCTTTCTTTTCTGACCCTAGCCAGCCTTGCGAGCCTTGTTTGAGCTCCATGGGTACATATTTTTCTGTATCAGGACCCACTTTATCATGTGTGAATTTGAGTACGGTTTGCTGCCCCAACCCTGCTGCTTTCTCCTGCACCACAGACTGCAGATGCAGACTAACATCAAGGTCGAGCTCATCATCATCCAGCTGAAGAGGAAGTAGACCATTGGAGCCTCTGCTGGTAACCTCTTCTCTCAAGACTGCTTCTGCCTTGCTGAAATGGTGCCGGCGCAAGTACTCCAAGATAATATTAATAGTGTCCGACATCTTCCAACCTCCGAGAAGTTGGCAGCAAGACAATGCTGTCGGAGTCGAAGCCAAAGCCTCGGCCTCCCTTAACCCTACCTTTGATGTACCAGCATGGTGTACTCAGGGTTCTTGCCCCTTTGCACCTGGAAACCTCAGAGCCGCCTCACACACCACCTGGAAAAAAGCTGTGTCTAGAACTCTACACCCATTGCAAGCTTCGCCCAAGTCCTTACTTCCCACCACAAGCACATCCTAACAGTCGTAACACCAGTGTCCCAAAACTTCAGCAACCTTCCCCAAAGCACGCTCTTCTTCGTGCCTCTGAAGCTCCTCCTCTATTGTAGCTGCAACTAATGTAAGTATATATCCGGACTGGACCACGAACTAGGTACCAATTCTCTACTACAACACTAACACCCAATGCCTACTTTCCCCGCTTGCTCGACGAGGTTGTTGCTCCATGGCACCCGCCTGTGTACCTACCCGTCACGTACCTTGACCCTGAATACTCGAGGTTGCTCTGACAAACCCTAATGACTTGCAACCCAAAACAAAACCGTTTCGCAACCAAGGCAAAAAGCGCGCAGAAGAAGAAGAAGAAGAAAAAGCGTCGATAACGCAACTACTCGCTTCACATACAACACCCACAAGCGATGTCAGGTACTCACTCCGTCAAAAACAAAAACTTTGTCGCTTACATACACACAAACACACCCCACCCAAAACCAAAACCAAAACCTCCACACCCACAAAGCAAGAATTTCTTCAAGAAAGCCAAAGTAAAGGGTTTGGAAAACACTACTCCTCCTCCCGCACTTCTCCGCCCGCCCGCCCGCCCGCCCGCAAACAAAAGAGAATGCGAAAAAATACACGACTAGACTAGACACTTGATCAAATCGTTTTTTTTTTCCAAAAAAGACACAATTTTTTTTTTCCCACCAAAACTATTGGATTCAAGGGCATTACTATGTGGTAGAAGCGCAAGCAAGCATGACCCAACTAGTACTTCTTCTTCTTCTTCTTCTTGTCCGTAATGTTCGCAACAGCGCATCTGCGCTTTGCGTCTGGGTCTGATCTCTCTCCCTCTCTTCTGTCCGTCTCTTTGTCTCTCTCGCCCTTTTTGCGTTTGTTTACAGTGCCCGCGCGCGAGTTGGGCCATACCGTAGCGTTCGTCGCAGGTTCGAATCCTTCCAGCTGCAGATTTTTCCCCTTTGTTTTTTTTTTTGGGGGGGCTGTTGGGCCCGGGCGGACAAGAAACAAAAAGGGCATCACTCAAAGAAGATACCATTCCCCTTTTTGTGCAGTCACGCAAAATCAGTATATACTGCCATTTACCTGGGGTTGGGTTAACCTGAGTTAAGTTAAGATTAGTTTAGTTTAGTTTAGTTTAGTTTTTTCTTTTTCTTTTTCTTTTTAATTCTCCTTTGGATGTCTTTGAGGCCATGAAGGGACCAAATTTTGCCTATATAGTTCTAGTTCTTTTTACCCCCCTTTTCTCTTCTTTTGATATTTGGGTGGTACCCAGTTTAGTTTTACTTTCTTTTTCTTCTTTTTCTTTTTTTTTTATTCTCAATTGGATGTCACATTGAGGCAATGAAGAGACAAAATTTAGCCTACATTATAGATCTAGTTCTTTTTAGCCCTTCTTTAAAGTTTGGGTAGTACCTAAGTTTAGTTTTTTCTCTTTTTTCTTGGATTGTCATGGATGTCACATTGACACAATGACACAACAACAACAAAATTAGCCTATATTAGGCTATATAGTTATTTTTATCAACTTTTAAAAACTTGGGTGGCACCTAAGTTTTTTTCTTTTTCTCAATTTTCATTGGAAGTTATATATTAGCCAATGAAGTGACAAAAACTAACCTGGATAGGTCAGTTTTTTTACCACCCCCCACCCCCCCTTTTCTTCTTCTTCTTCTTCTTCTTTTGAGGTGGGGTGGGTGGTCAAGGTGCTCATGCTCAAAAGAGATCAACCTTTTGTGAGCTTTTGTAATGGGCAACAAACTACCATGATAACCAATCAAACAGAATTTTTTTTTAAAAACTCTCAATCTGCATTAAGCATAACTAAACTGGTATGAAATATACCATATAGCCTAGGGTCAATTTTCACATTGACAAAATGAATGATTATTTTTTTCACAAAACTAATTCATCTTCAATTTTTGAAATTATTGAATTTTCCATGATCTATTACGATATTGTCACATGAGTAGTGAAATTATTCAGAGTGAAGCCTATGATAATTATGATGATTTTCAACATGTCAATTTCATATTTTCACAAAAATTCAATTCACTATTTTGAGGATTATTATTTAATGATGAAACTGACCTTGGGGTAAGGTAATTCCTATCACATATGAAAACATGAAAATGTACCAAGAAATGGAATTATGTGTCTCAAACACAAGTTTACTCAAACATGTGTTACACTGAATCCCAAGGTGGAGGAGGGCTTTACCCTACACTTCATTCTGGAGCCAGCATTGGCAATTCTTGCCTCACTTCTATAAGTTGTAATTTTAGTGTTGATGATACATTGGAGCTGGTTTAGGTCAGACAACTTTAGGTTCTTACAATTGTGGTACATTAGACAATTTTAAAGTGAAATTTGTTTAGCCCATTCATAAGTGAAGAGGTATGAAAAAGTGTCTTTTAAGATTTGTATGGTTAAATTTTATTCTTCAACAACATATTCATAAGAAGATATGAAATACGTTTTTCATCAATTTGTGTGTTATTATTTTTAATTGAATTTTGGATTCAATTCAATTGAATTTTGAATTGAATTTAGATTTAATTGAATCAAATTCAAATTTGTAAATTGAATTCAAATATAATGAATGGATTTCAATTTCATTCAAGAATGCATTACCGTCTTTCACCTTTACAACATTCAAAAAAAATCTTGTTTCACAATTATATTTGTTGTTTCCTTATTTTTTCAATGTTTTTAGTTTTGGTGCAAATAAGGAGGATTTATTGCATGTTATACATTGTGTCATATTGTCTTACCCTTTGATCGAAATTTGTCTTCATCAAAATTATTTCAACATTCATGTCATTGACATTTTAACATGTAATGAATTTTCTATGTTTGAGCATGCACATATTTTTTCTCTTCCATTGAGACTTGCACTCATTTAAAGTGTTACACTTCAAGTGATGTTCAAATCATTATCTATGCATTATGTGAAAAAATTTGATTGAAAGAATTAATGAACCAAAAAAAGAAAGATATATTAATTTTCTTGATGTTTTTTCTAGGTTTTTTTTTTTGGTTTAAATTTTATTTTGATAGATGTTTTAATAATTTGATTAAAGTTTATGCCTCACATCATGACTATATAGCACATGCTTTATGATATCAACATGTTTATACCTCTACAAGCATGTTCAAAATGACATGGGTGTTCATTTTTCAAAAATATATGTAATTAATTAAACATTTAAAATGTACATATTTGTCAAATTACTTAATCAAAATGAAGCAAAAGATAAAATCATTTGAAAATGAAATGATAATTTTTTTAATTTGATCAAATAACGGTTGAAGAACTATACTTGTGGATAATATTATTTTTGAGATTCAAGTTTGACATTTTTTAGTTCCATAAAATCAATATTCAACAAAATTAAATAAGGATTTATGAATGTGTACGAAATAAATTATACATGCAAAATGTAATTTTGTCATTCTTACAAATTGCATACATAATATGAATAAATTAATTAAATTAATTTTGTGCATGTCTTGTGACAAAATTATTGGTTACTAACAATCTACTCATATAATGATATGTTTGACAATCTAAATTTTCCTATCATAAATATATAGAAAGATTGTTGCATGAATCTTCTATCGAATAAAAATGATTTTTTTAAATATTTATGATTGATTCAATTTGTGATCATTTCATTAGTTTCTTATGAATATTCATTAATTAAAAACTTAATTTGAAATATCATTGATTATAGGAATAGATGACCAACACTAGAATTAGCAATTTCTTATTATATGAATTTAAAATATCCTGAGAACTAATAAAAACCTTTAGAATTATTATTGACAGTTGAAAATAGGATAAAACGTTAGAATGTTGTTATAAAACCAGCATGAATTAATGAAATAAAATAATTTGTATGTTTTTTAAAATTCATTTGATGATCCTTGTCTTTTTGGCAAATATGGCCTACTAAAAAATCAATCCATTTTGTTAATTGCATGATTTATTGTACATGGATATCATTTTTATATTTACAATGTATATATTATTATAATACCTTTGCATCTTTGAAACTAATTAGATTTCAATGTTGATTTGGTCAAAGTTGACAGGTTTACATCATTTTTATCAATGTTATGTTTATGAAATTAATTAGATTTGATAAACTCATTATAAACATCAAATTCATTAACATTTAACAAAAAGTGACATTTGACAATTTTTTAATATAACCTCCACACATGGCTTGGGGGCTAAAGATTTTATTTTGTCCCTTCTAACCACCCTTTCCTTGAAATAGTTAAACATTTTTTTGCCTTTGTAATTTTAATTTTTTTCACCTTAATTGAATATATTGCCTTGTTTAACTTTGATATTTTTAATAATTGGTGAAGACTTGACCCACCAATTCAAAGTTTTTTTAGCTTTTAAACCATTATGCTTGTTGCTAAACAAAGTTCTTGGAAAGTCTCGAGACGGGATTGTAACCAAAAGAGAGTGTGTGGCCAAACAACCAACCTGACAACCTGACGTACCTACACAGAATTGAATTCTCTGCGATTCTAACACCAACCAACACCTTTTGATCTTTTTTCTCTAATTCATTTAAAACTCTCCTGACTACACCCGCTGATCTTCACACAAACACCGCTTACACTTATACAAAATCGGCAAATTCTGATCGTCGAATCTAAAGCTGATACCTTCATTCACAAAAAGTCCAGAGAGTACAAACATCCTTGCTACAGTACATTCATCAAAGACAAAACACCTCGGCACCGACCCTTCACAACTATTCTTGCAAATCAATCATAACTGTCCACCTAAGTTGTTGGCACAGTGGAGAATTTCAACAACCAGCTAGAACACACCTTCTCCCCTATCTATCTATGCATCTCTATATTCATCTACCAGGATCTGTACCACCCTCTCGCCCACAGCGCACTAAGTCCCCAAAAACTTTATCTGATTTTCCTCTTCATCAGCCGTTCCTCCTTGGCCTTAAACCTTACCTCCTCCCCATGCGTCGTTGTTCCATCCACTCTCGCTCATCAATGCAGCTCCACTCCGCCATAATCCGCACCGTCTCACTTACGCGTGATCAGATTCCACAATACATTTAGAAGCAGCCGCCATGCATTCTTTACAGCTGTAATGGAGAGCTCCCCGTAGCCAGAACCACTGAGGGCTACAAAATTAACTCAAACAACAGGCTATGTTCACATTAGTATGGTGACCTATTATTCGGTCACATATGTAACCCTTCCGTTCTTTAAAAAGTTAAGTCCCTTAGCTTCATTTACTCTTGTTAAACGTGATAGATCTGAAGATCCCTACGAGACCTTTCCCATTGGCGTCCATCAGCATCCTGGATGATGCACATTCGACTGCCCTCCTCAAAATCAAAGTTTTCCTTTCCATCAGCATACCCAATGAACTAGTATGGACCCTCTCAGCTTGTAGTCAAAACTCTTTTCTTCCCTGGTTTCTTCATCTTTACCATAGTCTCCTCACAATCAGACCTTCAAAAATTTGTTTACCTTTCCTGGTAGCATAGGTCCTCCTTTGTTTCTGCTGCGCTTGTTCCACATTGAGTAAAACACTTTCGTGGATGCTCGCTATAAGCTTCACTTTTTGTAGAAATTGCGCTGTAGCCACTTCAGCGTCAACATCATCATCGGTCACAGTAGTCAAAGCGTGCAGGTAATTGTTAGCCCTTAGACATGGTGTGCGACCAGTCAAAATCATGAAAGGTGAAAATTTGGTACTAGCCTGGATGCCACATCTGTATCCAAACATGACTTTGGCCAAATGCTCGTCGCAACACTCCACGTTTTTTGGAGCTGCAGCCAGGACGGTGATGCCATGCTTGATCGTTTTGATCAGACGCTCTGCCATCCCATTACATTGAGGCCATTGGGGTGTAGTGCGCTGATGTTGGATACCGTAATCCTTGCACATGACGTCGAATTCGGCAACCCATTCTCCCCCATTGTCAGTAAGCACAAACTTGGGGACTCCATACCGGCAGATTACGTCATCTTCCAGAAACCTGGTCGTAGTCTTAGCACCATGATCAACAACTGCCTTTGCCTCGCACCATTTAGAATAGTGGTCGATGGCCACTAGTATGTACTTGTTCCCTGACTTGGTCTCAGGCAATGGTCCTGCGGTGTCCATAGCCACTCTATGAAACAGATCACAAATGGGTATATTCTTCAACTCTTCATCTTCAGAGCGTATACTCCCCATCCTTCTCACCATCTGACACTGTTGGCATACCTTTACAACAATCTTCACATCCTTAGTCCGATTATGCCAAAAATACCTCCTACATATTTCAGCCAGAGTCCTTTCTTCACCAGAATGCCCTAGGTCTTTATGCATTCGGACTACAAGTCCCATGCGATCTTCTAGCCTTGGCACAAGTAACCCCTTGAAATAAAGCGATTGATCCTGCCAGTGGTAGTTCAGTGTTCTCCTCCTGGTTCTCTTAAATTCCACAGGATCAACAATGTCTGGTAGCATACCTCTTTGCAATAAGTCTAGGCAGGTTACATCCTCCCATATGTCTTGGTGCGCTGTGCTTGTGCCCCACTCATCCTCCTCATCTGAACCTGTAGGAACCAAATCACGTTCACCAGACTCAAACAGTTGTTGAGCTTCCAACACTAGCTCCAATTGCTGTTGCGTGTCGTAGCACTGGGGTCTCCTCCTCTTCAGCACCACTCTCACATCTTCGTCTGCATAAGCTCACTTTCCTTTGCAATTTCTGCTTCATATGGCACAAGCTCCTTGGCCTGGTCTTCTTCTGATACAACATCAACCATATACAACTGTTGGTCACTAACATGAGCACAGTGGTTGATGCTAAAATAATACGCATGATGTTGTACACACTCCCTGTCCTTTCTCCTGACGCCGAGCCATTCTGTTTCTATGCCAATCTGAATAAAGAAAGTCTCCCCTTCTCTTTTAGGTGTGTCAGTCAGTGTACTTCCAATGTCTTGGATTTCTTCACTGAAGTCATCATCCGTGGCTTGCCCTACTGGATTTCTACTCAAAGCATCTGCATTCGTATGTCTCAAGCCTAGTCGATGCAATATCTTGAAGCTGAAATCCTGCAGCATATCGATCCACCTGCCTCTCCTGCCATGTGCATCTGACACCGTCGCCAACCATTCAAGCGGCTTGTGGTCTGTTCTCAAAGTAAAATGGTTTATGTGCAAATACTGTTTAAAATGCATGATGCCCCAGATCAATGCGTAGCATTCCCTTTCCATGGGGTGAAACTTCCTTTGCGCCACAGTCAAGCCTTTGTTGGCATAAGCCACCACTTTCTCGAATCTACCCTCCTTTTGTGACAAGATGGCACCAACACCTTTTGTTGACCAATCCACATCAAGGCAGAATGGTCTTTTGAAGTCTGGACGCACCAGTATGGGAACATTAACAAGTGCTCTCTTCAAAGAATCAAACGCCTGCTGGCAGTCCTGATTCCATACAAATGCAACATCTTTCTTCGTCAATTCAAACAACGGACCAACCAACCTTGAATACCCTCGTACATACTTTCGGTAGCACCCTGTCAGCCCCAGGAAGGACCTGACACTGGTGACCGTCTTTGGTTTTGGAAAACGCAACACTACATCAATTTTTTTAAGATCTAGTTTGGTACCTTCCTTACTGACCACAAAGCCCAGGAACACGATGCTTTCAGCAGCGAAACAACATTTGCCTCGGTTCAGCTTCAAGTTCACTTCCCTGAGCTTGGAGAGTACAGCTTCCAAATGTTGCAGATGGTCTTCCCAATTTTCGCTGTGGACATTGAGATCATCCACAAAGACCTTCAGGAACTTATCTCCCAATTCCTTGAAAACTAACGACATTGTTCTGGTGAAAGTATTGGTCGCATTCTTGAAACCAAAAAGCATAACTGTCCAATCATATAGCCCAGTCTTGGTAACCAATGCCGTCTTCTTCATATCTTCAGGAACCATATGAATTTGCCAGAATCCTAACTACAAATCCAATGTAATAAACCAAGCTGATTTCCCCAGCTGGGAAATCACATCGTCAACAAGAGGCATGGGGAATGAATCTCATTGGGTCTGTAGGTTGAGTGGTCGGTAGTCTCCACAAAATCGCCTACTCCTGTCCTTTTTCACTGGTAGGGTCACATGACAGGCGTACTCAGAATCATTCGGCTTCATCTTGCCCAACTCCACCAACACATCAATCTGTCTCTTCACCTCTGCCTCCTCCCAGTATGATAATCGACTAGGAGTTACCTTACAAGGTGGAAATCCTTGTGTGTCTATGGAGTGTTCTCCGACAGTACAATAGCCTAACTCCCCTTTGTTCCAAGCAAACACATCTTGATATCATTCTAAGACTCCCCAAAGTTGTTGTCCCTTCTCCTCATCGAGATTATGATCCACTCGAATTTTTTGGCAAATCTTTCCCCACCTCGAACTTGCCTTACGGTTGTTAGATAACGCTAACTGCTCCTTGAAGCTATTGTGAGTCAACAATGTCCATTTGTTGGACTTGTAGTAGTACAGGCACTTCTGCGCAATTCGTGGTTCCAGGGAGAGTCTGTTTTCCTTGCTCTGCATCAAAAACCCACTTAATCCAATCGGCATAATCGTCAGCATCTGTGATTTCCTCTTTCATGAAATCATCGCTTGCTCTTGTAACGTCAGCTGCAGAATTTGCTATGGTCCTTCCAACAATACCAAATCCTCAAGTTCAGTGTTTCCGAACTCGGATTCGTCATCAACTGGCTCCACCAGTTGAAGCCCCCCTTCACAATCCTCATCTGTATCAGAGCCTAAATCTGATACCAGTGCATCCATTCGTCCAGTTGCAACGTGCTCACACAAAGATGGCTTTTTGACAATCGTGTCCAAATTTCCATCGAGATGCGTGTCTCCCAAAGCAGCATCAACTTCTCGTATCAGAGTTTCCGAGTTCATTTTCTGCAACATGTTTACCACAGTCAATGGTAATACTTCCACCTTGGTTCCTGGTCCGTGCCTCACTTGGATCAACCTTCGCTCCACATCAACAATTGCTCCAATTTTGATCAGAAGATCAAGTCCAAGCAGTACGTCATAACTGTCCATGTTTACCACCATGAAGGTCATGGTGCACTGCACACCTCCAACCTTGACCGGTACTTCATCAATGCGACCAAGAGCTTGCGTAACAACTCCTGATGCGGTCTTGTAAGTTTCAGATCCAGAAACCAAGTGCATTAGACCTAATTCTCAGACTACTGCAGCCGCCATGACAAACATAGACGCTCCAGTGTCTACAAGTCCCTCCACCAGATAGCCATTTACTTCCACCGACAAGTGGAGTGTCTTACTCTTATGTGTTTTGTTGATACAGATTCATCTAATTGTGGGAGCTGCTGAAACCATAGACACCTGATTGTTCGCAGCTTCTGCATCCTTTTTCTTTCTAGCCACTTTTACTAGATTTTCTAGGTGTTATAATTCTCCCGGTATCATCAGTACTGTTTCCATGGGTGTCAGTGAAACTTTTCCTTTAGTGAAATGGGACAGAATTTTCGACCTGACAGAATTCTCCCAATTCATTCTTATGCCCTCTCCTGCAACTTCAAGAGATGGTTCAGTACCTGCCGGTGCCACTTCGACATGCATTCTTCTCCTGGGTACTTGAGTGTATGATAATATGTTTTCATTCCCACACAACTTGTTGAGTTGTTGCAGAGTTGCTTCTTCGTCATTTAGCAATACTTCCAGGAAGTTTGCTACTCCAGAATGTGACTTCCCATCCTTGGGTTTCTTCCAACACCTATCCTCTGAGTGTCTTAAACCTGAACAAAAAGAGCATTTTATGCCATAATTTTCTGTCCTATGAGACATGCCACATTTGGTGCATTTTGGCCGTGGTTCATTTAATCTCGGACATGTAATGGCTATATGGTCTCCTCCCTTACAAATTTGGCACCCTCCAAACATGGTGGAAGAGGATGATGCGACAGGATTCGGCACATTCCCCTTCAAGAAATTAATGAGTGTGTTGTTTAAAGCAGTAAC
>Ga0116231_10002079_pt1 | contig 41895 bp, 38 predicted proteins | sample S1TSphgellanicum_2_FD_89695 | JGI IMG/M metagenome (GOLD analysis project Ga0116231, IMG submission 89695) | Host-associated microbial communities from peat moss isolated from Minnesota, USA - S1T2_Fd - Sphagnum magellanicum MG | ecosystem: Host-associated > Plants > Peat moss > Unclassified... | reverse complement strand
ATGGATGGATGTTGCATGAAATGGTTGTAAAAGTGAGGTAAATTTCATTCATTGGCCTCAAAAATGGGAAAACCGGGGTGGAGCGTATTCATGGGTGGCAAGGCACCCGGGTCACACTAGTTTCCAATATAATTGATGACCTTGAGCCATGTTACCAGCCATAACCCTACCATCTAGAGGTTCCAGAGTGACAATCATAACCCTCATGTGGATGGATGAAAAGTGACGAAAGCACCCAACTTTTTCACTTGATCTCATATTGAACCCATCTCCAGGATACCTAGCTAGAAATCTTCTTGTGGCCAGATCAACTATAAAAAATTGGTTTATCTATACCCAAAGGGTTAACCTACTACCAAGTTGGTTACCTAACACCTAACTGTACATAAACTATACGGCAATCAGGCCACAGTTGAACCAACACCCACCAGTGCACCATCCACTGGATGCCTGTTATGACTTCGTTGTGGATGATCCTCAACTGAGTTACTACCCGGCTTCATCTTGGTAACCCATTCTATAAGAAGTAGGTCTAACATATAGACAGCTAGGTAACAAAAATAGGGTAATACTAGGTATGAAGATAGTATATACACAGTAGGTAGGGGCTGTTTTTACTACCTACCTAGTTGGTAGGTAGTAGATAAACCGACTGAGCTAACCACCATGGTTAGCTAGGGAACTGAAACCCAACAGAAAACTGTTTCCTGATCACATATCACCCATCCTTGATGGTGCACTGGTAGGTGCTGACAAATTTGGTTGAAAAAAAAGCTAGTCATTGAACACTTTGCCAAAAGGTCCATAATTGCCCTTTTCTATTGACCTTTTACATATAGACTTTACTAGTGTGGCCTGTGCCATTGGCCCAAGTATTATCACGTTTTCAGCTGATTTTTCAGTCCAAAACCTGGTTTTTTGGAATCTATTTGAATTTGCAATGGTAGAAATCACTTAAAAGTCAATATCTCTCACATTCTGAATCCAAATCTTATCAAGTAAGTGAATTCCATTAAATCCTGCTCATCAAGATCTTTGCAAGAACCACACCAAAGGCAGATTCCAATTCTTCCAAAATTTTCAGCTATGATTTAATTTAACTTTCAGTGAAGAAATCATTCACTATTCAAGAACTTTTGCACCACAAGTCCAAACATCCTGGAACCAGGCCCATGCACCCCTCCTCAACCAGAGCTTTCCAAAGACACCAAGAATACGATCTGAAGCATCCCAGTTTGGTGGATCTCATAACTAAAAAAGAAAACAAACTACCTTCCTTCATAGATAGATGTGAATGTCCAATTGATAGATTGACCTCATCTATAATCATGATTGTGACCTATGCACCTTTAAAGGATTATTAAATGTTATTCATAGGTTTTGGAGTTTTTAGTCCTTTTGGTGATTTTCAACTATATATCAGCATTCCATTATTTTAAATGGGGACAAATCAAATTTAATTAAAATAAACCCACATGGTGGCTTGGTGGCATTTGAGGACCACTCTGGGCATTGAAAGGCACCCAACGAGTTATATATATGGGGGTTGAAGGCTGATATCGAAGATAGATATTCCTCACGCAAATCCATCCTGCCGTGCTCTTGCACACAATTTTAGCTCCTCGTGTTGAAAGAATAGTCTCCAATCTTGCGTCGATTTGATCATCAGAGTGCAATTGACCACAACTGTTGCTCATAATACTATCCTGATTTTGTATCAATTTGAGCATCGCTGCTGCTGTGCTCCGATCTCGGACATAGTCCTTCCTGTTGTATTTGCTCTTGGGACATAAGTTTTACTTATTGTTCTCTTCTTCATCAATTCATTCCCTTCCTTCTTGCTTTGGACGCCCTCCTCCTCCTCCTCCTCCTCCTCCTCCTTCTTGCTGCTCCATAACTGAGCTTGAGCTTCACGCCATAGCCGGGCCTCTGTAGTTCGTCCGTACTAGTGTTAGTCTGGGGTGACCTCGGACACTCCCGATTGTCGGCAAAACGCACTTCCTACCGACTGCTTTGTCGGTAGAAAATTGGACTGCCGAACTTTTTAGAAGCCGGAATCGGAAGTTGTTGTCTGTAGAAAAGAGTGTCAATCTGTAGGACATTGGTATCAGTATAATTGGTTTGTGGGAAATTGGAGAAAACGACCGAACGACAGAACGACGACGACGTTGGAGATTGCAAAATCCTCATGTCATTGGAAGTAGGCGAAGTTCTCTATTCTTCCGTGAGAATTCTGAATTTTATTTTATTTTTCCCTCCTGAAAGTTTTTTGATATTTTTTTGTTGTCACGTTCTTGTTTTGATGGCTTCCTGTGGTGAGATTTAGTTTGTTGAGTTCTGAGGATGATACTCATGTTTTATCGTATGAGATATTTGTTGGAGTGTTTAAGCGAGTGAATTGGCATTTAGATTTCGATTTTTTTCCTTCTGCATGTGATGTATGCTCACTTGAATTGAAGAAACAGAAGATATGGAGCACTAAGAAACAAGAAGAGGAAAGAAAGAAGGTCTCCAGAAGCACAAGATTTGGAACACTAAGAAGAAGAAACACTAAAGAAAGAAGTTCTCGAGAAATAGAAGATTATTTGGAGACGATTCTCACAAATTACCATGTGTTTCTTTGTTTCCTGCTACAGAAGAAACGCGTAAAAAGAGATTTCGTCGAGGACATAGCGATGTCTGATTCTCCCATGAAAGAGGTACAGAAAAATCTTCTTCAATGTTATCGTGAGAGCAGTACTTGAACACTTCCTTTGGCCTCACTGCGCCTCGTCGCACGCATAATAGGTGGACGGCTTTTGCCGAGTTCCATCAGCAAGTATCGTGCTGTGGAAGAAAGGCTTTGTTTGCTTCTTCGTGGTCATGGAGGTGAAGGTCACTGAGAAGAAGTTTCATACTGCTGTAAATGTGGCGATGTCCGTGCAGATGACAAGGGACGTTGCTGATGCTATCTTTTCGCATCTTGAGGACTCCAGACATATTGCAAAAGCCGGATGCGTTTGTAAGGTTTTCAACGAGGCTGCGAAGAACGTCCTGTCGCTTCGGTGGGTTGTCCGTCCTATCGATCAGGAAAACGCCAGGAAGAACAAGGGAAACATCATCGCTAATACTTTCGAAGAAAAATGTATCCCTGGAGAAATGCTCGGAAGTGGTCTACGCAACGACCTAAGGGACGATACAAGATCGCAAGCAATAACTCCTCCAGGGGACGTCGATGCCGATCAAGATGGAGGGCCCCGCTCTCCGCGAGAACGCGAGAACGTGCAGGCCAGTCGAGAGGAAGAGTCATGGACACGTGAGAGAACCCACGATGCCTCGAGAAAAATCGGGGAGGGATCTCGAAACTGTTTGAATGCTGATCGTTTTAAGCATGACGCAGCACCCCAGCAATCTTCAGATTCTGAAAATGCACGTGAAAGAGCTCGAGGCACTCACGTCAGGAACGGATCTCAAAGAACTTCAGAGAATGCGGAGTTTGACCACAAGGGTTACACTTGTTCTTCTTCTTCTTCTTCACTTAAGGGCATTGTTGTGCACAATTCCTCCTTTAAATGTGAGCGAAATGGCAATGCAATCTCTGGAAGGAAGTTGGGTCCTGAAGTTGCACATAGAGATCAAAAGCTAACTGATGTTGGCAGTGAAGTGCAAGGTTCCTTCACATGTGAGCGAAATGGCAATGCAATCTTTGAAAGGAATTTGAGTCACAGAGTTGCACATGGAGATCAAGAGATTTCCCATCAACAAATTGTTGGAGAGAATCCAAAGACACTAGACAAGGGAAAAGTTGATGATATGACAAAAGCCTTGCAAGATGAATCAAGTACTATAACTCAGAAAGCAACATGTGAGGATCGTCAAACGAAACACAGACAACAATTGAAGCAATATACCCCAATCCGAGAAGCATTGGAGTATGATCTCAAATTAAAGCGACGCCTTATTCAACTCCGAATTGAAATTGATCCTCAACTGCAATCAAAATCTGTTCCTGCAGAAGAAAGACAAGAATGTGATTTATGGTTGAGCGATCCACGACATCTGATAAAATGGGTACCATCAGTGGGCAAAACTTTACAACATCTTTGCATAGTGGATTATGGGATACAAGCCATTATGAGAAAATCATCCATATTGAAAATCTTGTCCGAACATTGTAAGTTCTTTATCTTCTACCTAAGCCATTATGAGAAAATCATCCAAATTGAAAATTTTGTCCCAAACATTGTGTGAGGTTTTATCTTCTATCCTATGATCTCTGTTTTATGAACATCTTTTTCCAAGTGAGTACCCTAAACCACAAAAACTGCTTCCACATATTCCTTTTTATGATAAAAAGAGTTGCTCATATTTCATGGACGAATTTGTATTGAACTACCCTCACCTTTAGATGTTGTTCTTTGGATGTTGAATAGGTAAAAGATTGAAGACAATTGATTTGAGAAATATGCTCATTGATGCAAAAGATTGCAAACCAATGCCAGAGATGACAAGCTTCACACTCCGTTGTGTTAAAATGAATGGGGATGCCTTGGATGATATAAGCAATAAGATGGAAAATTTGCAAACATTAGCATTGTTGGGAGTTTTTGGCATCCAAACTGGTTACTTGAACTTACCACAGCTCAAAGTTCTATGCCTTGGACTCTCAACAAAGGCTGGGGTTCTCAAACTTGATTTGCCCAACTTGTTAAAGTTGCAGTTGAAAATGGCATGCCCTGAAGAATTGTGTATATCTGCACCTACTTTAAAATTTGTTGCGTTCAATTTGGAGGTTTACAAGTATTCTGAAATAAGTTTCTCAAATATGTCCAACTTGCAAGAGCTACTTTATGGGGCATCAAACTTTCTTGCACTCTCAAAGCTTGTGATGGGGAATTGGTTCTTGAACAAATTATTTCTAGATATACCTTGCATGGCATTGGGTGAGGACGGAAAGTGGCTCGGGGCGTTGAAAGAGGTGATGTTGAACATTCCTAGCTTTGAAACACTTCAAGCTCAATGTCCTAATCTCACAGTCTTGAATATTGGGCCTGGGCTATGGCATTCAATGGAAACCAACATTGAGGAAGTGAAAAAATTGAAAAAGTGGCCACCAGTGAAAACTTTGATCCTCCACATGATTCCACAAATGCTTGCAACTAGTGTAACCTTACTAAACAAGCTTCAAACAGAGATGCATGAAACTTTAGTAAACTTGGAGATTAACATCCACACAAGTAGTCCGGTTGATAGCATCGAATTTGTCGATACAATTAAAGATGGTGTTAGGGACTTAAACTTCAAGTCGAAACCTTGGACAAAAAGTTTAGACTTTTCATGCTTTACATTTTGAAGAAGTAACATCATGTTTGTTAGCTTTTAAAAGTAGTAATTTGTGATTTTGAAATGTATCTAATCACATTAGTTTGTTGTTGAGTGGAAGAACAATGAAGTGTGTTTAAAGAGGGGACAACTGCATTAGATGTGAGTGGGAGTTGGAATGCAAAATTACCATTGGAAATTTTTCTAAATAGAAGTAGAAAAAGATGTTTGTATGCAAACAATATGAAGATTGTTTACATACATAACTTTCCATTTTAGGTCACATAAAATAATAGTTCCTTTGATAGGTTCAAGTAACATGTAAGAATAGAAACACTACCTGCCATAGAAGAGAAAAATTGGATGTGGCAATGAGTCAAAAGTGGAAGGGGAATGAAAAGGGTTGTTGGACAACTTGGAATCGTGCCGATTGTTGGTGATGGGGGCATTATGACAAAGGGTAATTGTCACATGTGGATAGGATGATGGGAACATTTCCATTTATATGCAAAAACTACTTCCCAATAGCCACAACTTATATGATGAGTTTAAAGGTTCATTCTCCTAAAAAGCTTTTGGAGGGCTTAAAACTTGACAAGGAGACATGTGCAAAAAGATATCGAAATGACTTCTTGAGCCTTGATGATTTGAAGGTGAAAAATACTCATTTTGGGTATTATGTTCATGGAAAGATTTTCATCAAGATTATTTGATGGTATGTTCTAAAAGGAGGAATATAATCCTCTTGGCCGAAGTTTATTGAGCATGAACAAATGCAATGGAGGTTATTAATTTATTGGAATGCACTTCCAAGTTATGTATGTAGATTCATTTTCTGCATCATGCTTGTGATTATCATTCTAGGAATGAAATACATGATTATTTTCAACTATTCAATTACACTTACAATACCCATAGGCAAGTCACACTATGTGGGTTTTAATTGGAAGGATTGAATATGAAAACCTTTTGAAGTGATGGACTCCACTCGATGCCACTTGAAGCTCCAATGTATTTGAAACAAGCTAAAAGATATAAGTTGATCAAATCTTTTTTGGGAATTTTAAATGTTCACTATCTATTCGCATTGGAGGTCACAAAGAGACAACAAAGTTTGGTGGTTACACATTGTGGAATGTTTTCTATCAATTACAGGTACATTTCAATCTTTCATTTATTATGTCTTTGATTTTTTGAAGAGATTTTTATTCAAAATAATGCCAAGTTTGATAACAAAAGGTGAAAATTAGAAAGTTTAGGAATTGTGGATTTTTTTTCAAACCATAGTCTTTTAAAAACTAGTTACACAATTGGTTATATATTATATGTGTGACATTCATAATGTAACACCCATTAAAGTTTTGCAAAAGTTGAAAGATGAAAGAAATTTGATGGTGAAAAAAATTACATTTATTTAAAAACATTTTTATACTTTGAAAACATTGGATATTGAAAATAATTTATGAAATGTGGAAGAATATGTTGTCGGTATTTGAATTAAAGTGCCAATATGTCAATATCAAGTTGAAATAGAAGTTTGAATACAAAAACGAAAAAAGTTATCATGAAAAAAAAAATTTACTCTTTTATCTTATCATTGGGATTGTTTAAATTTCCCATTCAACATCTTACATAAAGAGGGGCATCAAAAAGTTTTGCCAAATTTTGGTAATGTCAATAGTTTTGAATAAATTGATAATAAGTTAAATGTAGAAATGTAATTTAGTAATGATGGAAATTATTTTAAAACTACAATTGTGTAAATGACCATTAAAACTACAATTGTAATTTTAACAAATGTTGAATAAATCAATTTCTGCTTCAATAAACAATTTGCTTAATTTGAAATGATATTTGTTAACAAGTGTAATGTGGTTAGGTAATGGTACAATATTAAATTATAGTTGCATGATACCTTCTGTGAAGTGAATATAACTTTGGTCATGAATTTAATTACCATTTAATTGTAGTATAAACTTTGTAACACAATAGGATGTGACATGACATTAGATTATAATTATAAAATATATCTTTGGATAATGTTTATTAAATTATCTTTAAATCACATGTTTTTGAACTTGCTATTGGGCTTATTTTTACTTTTCATGTTGACTTTTGAAAATTGTCCTTAAAGTCACCCATATAAAGGACAAGTTCAAAATTCAACATGAAAATCTTCCCTTAATACAATTTTTTTTTTAAAACGCCCATTTTCTTTCCATTGCCTCCAAATCACACTAAGCTATGGAAAAAGAACCTTTGTAAACTAATGTAAACCTATTTTTCTTAGGTTTTGCATGTATCATTAATTTACTCATGTGTAATTTTTAATTTTTTATGGTGGATGGAAGTTATGGAAGAAAGGAAAAGAAGTGAAAGGTGAATTCATTGTCAAAAAGACTTTTGTTCATTAATTTTACACCATTTGGTTTTAGGTCATAAAATGCACTTGAATACGAATTCAAGTTGGCTCAAGAAATTGGGTTGCTTACTACAAGTTTAAATTGGACCGTGGATATTTTCGACTTACAACATCTTCAATAATGATCTATATTCGGTGGTGCAATGACAACATATTCTTTACATACTTTTGAAGAAATGAAAAAAAACATGCTCATCCTTTTGCCTTCATGGCCTTGTTGATGTTCACCTAAGCCTGCACATTGCAAAGGATGTTACAACCTTAAAATGTCACTTGCCACAAAGTCAATTTTCTTTGACCAAATGGGAAGCTCTGTTTAACCTTGGACAACCGTGGACATGAAAAGGGGGTGTCTAATAGGAGCAACAAGGAAAGGAAGACTTTTTGCAATCAACAAGGAGTGATAACCTTTGCAGGTAATTTTTTTCACATTTTTCAAAATGAATTCATACATTTGCAATCGCCAAAAAATCTATGGCATTTTGAAAAAAGACATGAATGTACTATAATTTGCATAGACTAACAATTGTAGGGGAATCACTAATGAAGAATTTAGAAGATCAATGGGATTTGATTTGGCATGTTGTGGCCAAATGTAATTAATGCCTTCGAGTTAGTGTTTTTTTTGGGCCAAAATTTCACATCTTTCCAACAAAAACAAATTTAGTATAACTCATACAAAGTTTTTTTTTCTTAGCCCAAAGTTACCACATTATGAAAAAAAAAAATTGAAATTGCCAAATTTAAGCAATAGGTTTTAACAAGTAACCAAAATATAGCAAGACTTATATATTTTTTTATCTTCCTTATGGATGATTGCCAAACCATCTACCTCACAAAAATTCTTAAAATTGAAAAAGAAACATTGTTTGGAATAGTCCATGCAAATTGGATCAAAACAATACTTTTCAAAGGACACATTCCAATAGATGTTGGAATCATATAAAATTGAAGCACTTGTAGAATTTAAAATTTTGTTTCAATGATTGTTGGTTGATTGTGTGAAGTTAAATGCAAGGAAAATTGGAGCAAGGAAAATTCCACCCATGAAAAAAAAAAGGCAATCAACCATTTTCCAAGCGAACAAAATCCTCAAATGGTAAGAAATGACAAGTACGATGGAAATGGAGACAACACATGAGGTTCATTAAACATTGGTGGAACACCATTGACATTAATTGATGGGTGGATGAATTGAAAATTAACATTCCTGACGTTATTTCAATTAAAATTGAAGTCGTTTACAACTTGGAAATGTTAATTAAAGTCAATAACCATGATTAGTCATTGTCAAATGGAAGATTATTTAGAAAAACAAAAAAATACTACATTGATGATAATTATTCCAATACAATGTTTTGTTGAAGCAAAACCTTTGAATTGTTGTTAAGCACAAAGTTAGTTCATTAATCACCTTAAACATGGGCCATTTTTTCTTCCTCAAAAAATATCCAAGAGTTGATAATTAACAATAACACCTTTAGAAATTCACACACATTTTTCTATTACACTCATTGGGTTAGGTATTTAGACCTAATCTATATTAGTTTTAATGGGTTTGATGGGATGACAAAATATGGGGCTTACTTGGATTTGTTGATGGTTTTTTCCTCTTTAGACCTTTTTTCACAATCTATCTGCTACCTCCCAAGTATTGTTATTTTTTAAAACAACATTTATAATAAACATAGTTACATCAACAATTACACAACCCTTAGTGCACAACCTCTAGATAACAACTTTGACCTATCAAAATAATCCCCCTTACAACACTAGAAGAAAATCCCCCTTTTTCAACCACAATGTTTTCAACTACAAGTCATTTTCAACTATGTTTCAACTATAATATTTTTATATTTAATTAAATAATTTGGTCCTACCAAGCAAGTTGAAATGTCAACTAAAAGGATAGTCACGAAATATTTCCAGTATCCACATGTGCTACAATTGAATTATAATTGAAAATTTGACTCAAAGAATGATGACATCCCAAGATGAGCCCCATGTCCAACTACATTGGTCAGAGGCATGGATGATAAATAAAGGTGGGTGCATTTGTCCATATGTGATCAATATGGGTACTATAAATTGTCATAATTTTTTAAACTGAAGTTCCATTGGACAATGATTCATAAGAATTTTAAGTTCATATGGTTGTGTTGAGTTTTGGTCAAGCTTTTAAATGTTGAAATAACCCCTTATTATGGTTGGACAATATGTTATCATTATGTCCAAAAGTTTTTGAAGTTGATTCATGAATGTTGAAAATAACAATGTTGAAGGTTTATATATAGTTTTTCTTGTATTTATATTGAATGTTTTAATAAATTCAACCCTCAAAATAGTAGATGCTTCATGTGTTAGCTATGCTTTAATGTGGTTTTGTTGTCTTTTGTCTTTCAATTGACGCACTCCAAGTATTTACGATCAAATTTGAAAAAGCTTGCAATTGTTTTTGTGGTGCCATGGCTTTTCCCTATGCCCTAAGGTTTAATCTCAATGTGAATATTCAGTGATTCAAATCAACTTCAAGAAAATAAAAAGCCCGTGTGTACATTAGAACATTTGAAGATCACATTGTAGTTTAAGTTTTAACTTCTAGAAGTTAATTTACCTTTCATATTAATGGACACAACCTTGTTCTCTACTAGACTTGCAATATTTTTGGTTGGAAATGCATGGTTTCCATGTTACATTTTTTGAAATTTTGTGGTGGGTAGTTCAACAATGAAGCTCAATATTTTCGAACCTTGAATGTAAAACACAAAATGTTGAAAGAAAGATTTCTTCATAAATTTGCAATTGTTGTGCATGAAAGGTTCACAACCATTCTTTCAACACAAGAATACATGTCATTGGTTTGGAAAAGGTGACCACAAGTCTGTTGTGGGTGCAATCATGGTTGGGGACTATAATAGGAACCATGACACCCATCTATCATGTGTTCTAAATCCTAAATTAAGGACTTACCAAAATGAATGTTCTAAGATGTTAAACAATGAAAGGGGGATATGTATGTTTAGGATTTCAACCAATAAATGTTATAATGATTAATTCAAATCAATTGAACAAATGTTGAATGTCATGTTCAAATATAAACCAAAAAGGAATGTAGGAGTACTTAAACATTCCAGAATAGCATACTTTCATTTGAAATGCCAAAACCTTATTAAAAACATAAAATAATGTCCTATTTTTTGCACCCACATCTCCTATACTTCTTTCCAAACCTTTGGAATGTAAATTTGTAATTAACAACATTAATTTGATTGTCCTATTAATGCATACGTTTTATGAAAAAATTCAAGATTCTAGCATCAATTCCACAAATTTTGGTGATTTACCATATTAAAAAATTATGCCATCATATAGAACATATTATATTCTATTTGTGGTAAAATATGGAGTAATTTTAACAAATATTACTAGTCTTGTTGAGTCTTTTTCAATAAAATTCAAAGTGGAACATGTTCTTGAACCATTTTTTAGGACACTTAAAGACATGTTTTAATCATCCAAATCATAAAAAATCACCACCATTTTAATCAAAAAGTATGTGAGTTCCTAATGAAAAAATAAATCTACCCAATAAATTATTTCATAAATGTAATGGTCATTTAAAGTAATGTCCTAAGAGTGATTTTGAGGTGAGTCATTCCTTTTGTGTAACCCAACCATGATTGCACCCTTGTGTCAAATTGCCCTTCATTCTTCACTAAAAAGATATACAAACTTTAGCAAAAATTACACTAGTGAACAAAAAGAAGTCTAGTTACATTGTCCAGAAGGATCACAACAACTACAAAATTCAATAAATTCCATATCCCATCATTTTTCCCACCTACAAGATTATGCATCAAACATGTTTATGCTTGTTTGAATGTTTTTCATATGCATTGTTTGAATAGTTTTGCATTAAATTGTAATATGTTTTCAAAGGCCTAGTTGGGAGTGAATAATTTCAAAACAAAGTTGTGCCAACAAAATATATTTATCATGAGGTTTTTTTGTGTGTGCATATTACTAGTTTGTTAGGTTTGAAATGGAATGATGGTTAATCCATCTTCTTTTCAAGTTGTAGAATCAATACCTCACCTTGTTTAAGTTGATTTTTGGTTGGATTAATGTGTGGAAATCCAGCCCATCTATTAAGAAGATTAAATTTACTATGTGGGAAACCTTAAGTAAGGCATGATATATTAATGAGAGTTTGGCTTGGGGTGAGCAAGATGGAGATTTTGAAAATGAAGTGTTTTACACACCTATAGGAATTTTTGAAAAGGAAGATATTATTTTTACTATGCTACTACATCCAAAAACCCATTTAGAAGTCAATTCACACATATATTTTACAATTGTGAAGTAACTCATAGTTGAATGTTGCTTCAAAGTTTCAAAACTCTAAAGGTGCTCAAACAAAATCAAAATGTAGGGTTAGTGATTAAGGTTAGTGATTAGAAGATACTTAGTTAGTTATAATGACAATCTCCTCAAGCAAATTGTTAGATGTTTTGAATTTTGAGATATTGTTCAAATGGTCATAAACCAAATTGCTACATATATGGGAAGCTAAATTTGTTTTTGGCAAAATGTACACTTTGTTCACTTTGAACATTTTTTTTGTGTCAATTTGCTTTGTTGCTTATCATGTAAATTGCTTTTGATCATGCAAATATGTCTAGGTTGTTAATTTAGGTTTTTTCTTTGGATATTATGGAAGCAGGTTCAATATTGTTGAAGCTATTCAAGCCCCATATTATAGTAGGCATTCCAAGGTCCATATAATCTTGACAAAAGTATGTTTGCTAGTTTTGTTTCATTTTTAAAACTTACAAGTTATTAATCATGTCTTTCTTTCCATCACTAAATGGATTTAGGTTTTTTTTCATTTTGGAACTTGGTTAACAAGCACTTAATGCATGTGGAAATGAGTGGGTATTTCTCTTGAGGCACTATCTATTATGGCACTGTCACAATAATGAATCATTTATAAGTGATGGATTTCTTTCAAATGAAGTATTTTGGGACTGGTAGCAAATAAATACTACTTTACTTCACATAAAATATTTTTTTTGTAGGAGAGGTATGCTTTGTAAAACACTTGATGTTGTAATCAGCACATACCCTAAGATTCTCATGAATGTTTCTTAACTTAACACTGTGTGTTTTTGGAAGAGGTATGTGTCTTTTAGAACTGTTGGATGCTATAGTTAGCACATGTGTCCTTTAACCTAAGCAATATGTGTTTTTAATTGGCCTTTGTATAGGAGTGTGAGTTTAATAAAAGGCATACAACAATTTTTAATTTTCAAAGCAAACGGTACTTGCCAAAGACCAAATACTTTATGTAAGTTCATTGTTTCCTTCTTTTTTAAGCACATGGTGATTAATTAATTAGATGTGTAAACTATTCACTTCTATTGTGTAATTACTAGCAACTTTAAATGGTGTTCATTAAAATATGCTACACATTTTTGTGTCATTTGTTGAAAACCAAGAATGAGCTTTGGGTGCATGCAATTGTGAGTACAAAATATGGGGAAATAAGAGAAGGACAAAAAGCCCAAAAGAAAACTTGATTTGGAATATCCCAAGTGGGCCTTGGTTTAATATAAACTTCAAGATGCGAAGTTTTTTGAGGAGGTTAGACAGTTGCCTGCAAAAGGTTTTGATCCAAAGTATGACCTAATTGATGAGCATCTGATAGCTATACACATCACCAAAATATTTGGCAATGTTCATAAATTCAAGACCACCAATCCTTTGTTGTTTATGGAAACAAGGACAAAACTGGAAAGGTTGTATTGGAGGATTTACGGAACAACCCATATTATAAACAATGAATTCATGGTTTAGTTGGTCAAAGGGTGGGTAGCAAAGCACCATGGGCACCAAATCAATTGGGCTAAAGCTATTGCATCTATTGCAAAAAAAAAAAAACTCGACATTTAAACACAAGTTCATTGACGCACTCAAACAAAGGGGAAAGGACAAAATTGAGTGAAGGTTCAAAACACTCACATGGAGCACTTGCCATTGGACAAACTGTTGTAAAGCTAGAAATAAATTGTGGTCTAGCATGTAGTTATAAACATCAACAAAGGTGTGTTTCACCTAAACACAATGTCAATCTTAAAAAATTATTGGACCTCAAACAAGAGGTCTAAAAATGTAGTAAAGCACACATGCATCATCTCCAAGGGAGAAAAAAAGAACATATGGAATGGTTGAATTGGGCTATAATTTATTATGGAAAATCGGAAGCTATAATTCAAGAAGCACATAACATTATTGATGCAACTAAAGAATTATTCCTTGATCTAAAAAAAATTTACAATGTTGCAAGATCAAAGAACTCCGACCAAATGCAACAACCCATTAAAGAATTGTTATGGCTTGCACACATTGCAAGGCTATGGACACATAATGTCAATAGTGAGAAATAAGCATCGAGGGGATTAAAGAAGATCGCTGATGACGTGTGATAATGGTCTTTACACAAGCAATCAAGAATGAATCAAAATGAAAATGAAAACACCCATATGTCTCAATAGTAAGGGGAATGAAATCATTGCTTGGTGTTCGTTTGGTGTCTTAGATTATGTTTATTTTTTAACAACCATTGTTGTTACATGTGTTGTTGTTGTTGATGCTTACTGCATCATATCTGTGTGAGTCAGGTCAATAATGATACATCCATCAAAGTTTGGAAGTTATATTTGGTGATAAAAATATCCACTTGTCGTCGGGTGTGGTGAGGGAAAAGGTGGGAGACCTCCCTTTGAACATGTGCTGCACTTTCCAAAATAATAGTTGCAACAATATCTCGAAATGTGTCATGGGTTGTTGTATGTTCACTTTTGTAAGGGCACTAAAGCAATTGGGTACCTAAATCATCAATGGTGTGACCACATTGACACCGTGAAAGGTGGGCAACTATAGGATGTGGCAAGCCAAGATGGGTATGTAATGTTGTAAAAAAGTGGGTCGATGATAAATGAAATGTTAGTGTGGTAGGATGAGCTAATAACCAAGCAATTGCCCCTACATTTACACATGAATGAAGATGTGTTTGCATGATATCCTAAGGAACATTTATCAAAAGTGAAACAAACTCTTGTTCATGTAAGTGATTTGCTAAAACTTGCAACTGGGATAAGATTGAACCACTACGCTCTCAAAGGGTGGGACTTGAGAGTAAACAACTTGGGGTAACATGGTTTAGACATCTCGTAGTGCTATCTAGAATGGGGAAGTGCTAGTTTCAACATGTGATATTGCATCTAGAAAAATAAGGCGATCATCTTACTAGAAATAATATACAAATGCAGGAGTGATTAATGCCCAACACCTCGAGAATGCAGGGGCAACAATCCAAACCATAAAGGGAGGCTAAACAAGCCCAAAGAAGTAGGAAAAGTGGCCTGATGATGAGTTAAGTGACCACTACATCCACCAAAAGATTTTGCACCAAGTAACTTCTCTAATGTAGTTATGGTATGAATATCGAATTCAACATAATGCTACAAAATACTTGGAGATGGAAACATTGTACGAAGCAAGTAGCCCAAATGCTAGGTGTAACACAATGAAAGCATCACAAAAGCCACTTGAAGATTTATAAGCATAGGGAGATTACATATCGTTCCAAAATACTCATGGAAAGCCTTAACCACAAACGAATTAATAAATGATGTGAATCCCATCGGTGCGCCCAAAATATGAAAACCCGAGTTAGGAATAAGAAAGCCAAGAAGAAGTGATATAAAGTGGTCCAACCTCTAAGGAGACTAAGCTACACATTTTGTTAGCTATATTGAAAGCCTTAATGTTGATAATTCCTCCTACAATTGTAAAAACGAAGGAACCACATCTGATGTAGAACTTACTATATGTGTATCATCTACCAAAGAAGGGAAAATACAGGTAGAGTGCGTTTTGTTATAGGGCAAAGAATGTGAAGGTGAGCAAGAATAAAGAACATTCCTTCCAATGGGTCCCCTTATCGTGTATGTAACTTCAACAAAATGACTATGAGATCCCCATGTTGGGAAACTTGAGAAAAATATAATGGGGATGGGCGTGCATAAAATTATCAAACAAATGGGAAAAACTAATCTAAAAAATTGGGCGAAAATCATAACTCTTGAAAAATAGTTGACAGTGACACCAAATTGAAGGTGTTATGGACATCCATTTGTAGCACATTCGATCTGGGTGCGAATCTAACATCATTCAAATGTAATATTGTGAACCATTGTTTCACACCCACCATGAGTTGTTATACGAAACTAATGACAATTAAAATGTTCTGCAAAAATATCCCTAAATGTGGGTAACTAAATGACAAGTCACCTCACCAATCATGATGGGACGTATGCTTCCAAATTGTTTTTCTAACACTAAAAGTTGAAATGTAAAAGGCAAATGCGATACTAAAAATGGAACATGATTTTGACCAATGTGCCCACATAGTTCAAAAAAGAGGTCAAACCACTAACAAAATCGTTTGAAACAAAACAATTTTGTAAAAGCTCATACACCACACCCAAAGGTCAATGAAAGAAAAATGCAATGAACAAACCAAAGTAGAAACAAATGCTTCCCAACTTAAAGTAACATTCACCTCAAAATGAAAATTTTCAACAAAAACAAAAAGATTAACCTCAGCAAATGGGTGGAGAAGGTGAAGGACTCCCATGTTCTCATTAGATGAAATACATGACCTTAGAATACCATAGTACCTTGGCCATTTCAACAAATGTCCATCGAATTAATTTTGAAAACTTAATTTCAACAAATGGCATATTCCCCAATACTCACTATTATCCTTCACAATATTTTTTGATTTGAAGAAATAATTTTTGAAAATTTCAACAGCTGAACAAACGGATCCATCTGATCATCGGAGTGGAGCCACGAACTGATGCCCTAATTAGGGTTTTGCGTTTTGTGAGAGAGAGAGAGAGAGAGAGAGAGAGAGAGAGAGAGAAAATCAGGAGGGATTCAAGGTTTTTGAGAGTGCCGATCGCAGCAGCATTCGGTTTTTGTCTTTAAGAGCGGCGCTCTTGTGATCTCGATCCTGTTTTTTTTCCGGTTGCGTTTTGGGAAGGGTTTGAATCCGGCCGGGAAGGGGGGGGACGGGGGGGGGGAGATGGAGCATCCTGTGATGTTCCAGGGCGTGGCTAAGGACTCGCCGGCCTTTCGTCTCATGACGCAGATGGTAAGAAGTTTCGTCCTGGACTTTCGTCTTCCTGTTTGTTGTTTCTTGTGTCGAAAACTCTGATAATCTCGACATCTCTGGCGGCCTCGGAAGAACAAGCAAGGAGAGAGAGAGAGAGAGAGAGAGAGAGAGAGAGAGAGAGAGAGAGAGAGGCTAGGGTTGAAAGAACGATCATTCGGCGCCGTCTTTGATGGGAATTTGCTGAATCTATGAGGACGGGATTGCTTGCTTTGCTTGCTGTGGATGTCCTCGCAGGGATGGGAAGAGGGAAAGGGTTTGGGGAAAGACAAACAGGGGATCAAGTCCCACATCCGAGTGAGAAAGCCTCGAGAAGAGAAATCAGGTTGGTTGTATATCATGCTTAAGTTTTCCCCAGCCCCCAATTTTAGTGTCAAGAGTGCAGATTGTGCATTGCAACAATACACATCTCAGAAATCCCTGTGGATGCCTACACCTCCTTCTTGTGGCATCATCCTCAGTCCTGGAACTCTGAGTCGCTTAAATTCTGAATTCTAAGATTTGCAGCGCAGTTTCTTATGCAAGAAACCAAATCAAAATCCCTGTCCAGTGTTCTTTTCTTTGACAGTCAATATTGTCTCTGATGGGAAGTTCTGATATATTCCAATCAGTAGCTGCACTCCTGGCTTTCTGCAAAACATTGGAAGGGATTCCATGCACCTCTGCTGCAGAGAGTTTCAGTAGATAGTTTACTTACTGGTCATGAAGCTCAAACTCTAATTAGGGTTTCGCTCAAACTCTTTGTCTGCATTTGGTTTGTACAATAAACTGCATCCTCAGATTCAGCTTTTGCACAATAACTCAGCTGGATTGTTAACACTGAGCTTTGTTTGTGGATCCAACAATCAAATCAAATTTTGCAGCTCACGGGCAATGCTCCAACTGCCTGTGAACAAAACAGTTGGCTGTAACAATGTACTGTATGCCTGAACATCAGAATGTCACCAGGAGTCTGATCTGTTGTTAGGGTGCTTAATGCTCAAATGTGGATCTTCCCCATCTTCAGCGCTGACTATGTTTACACCTTCTCCTGCTGCAATATGGTTACCCCTGGTTGTTGTGCTGGGACCATAATCCCAAGTGTGACTGGACCTGAACTGTGGGGAACCAAGCTTGTATGGAGATTTGATGACCAGTGGGTGCTGGTTGTATACGACCAACCACTGTCTTGTAACTGTCTCTCACGACTTATGTTTGGACAAGACATCTTATATGTGACAAGACATATAATTGATGTCAATTGTTGCAATGCAGGTGTGGGTGTTTATGAAAAGGAAAAAGCAGCATCTGATTGGACTGTCAACACACATGTATTTGATAACATCCTGAAGAATCTTAACTTGGTACTGACCCATTACCCTGTAAAGCCTGTATTTACTTATGCTTGGAATTTGCAAAAAAATTGTTGACTGAAAATGAAAGGGTGTAGATTCTTAAGAGGACTATAGATTTCCACAGCAAGATTTCCTCCTAGCTACAACAATGCATGTCATCACAGGTCTGTCTCATCTCAATTCTAATATCTCAGACACTCATAAAGTTAGTGTGATCAATAGTTATGTTTCAGATTCTTAAGCCCCTGTCATTCTGATGAGTTTTTCTTTGGTCAGATCTCAATAATGTCAATCCAATTATGGAGAGTTTTGACTCCCACCTTTTCTGGGTTTTTCTCTTTCCTTGTTCTCACTTCTCTTTGTGGTTTCTGTTCTAGGGTACCTGTTGCTTTTACGTTTGTGTCCAAGCTAGCATTGCTTGCTGAATGGGGTTACATGTGGATTTTTGACAGGAGCTCAGTAGATAGTTCAATGTTTAGTTGGCCTATATGTCCTGTCAGGAACTGATGAAGTGAGTAGGAAATTTTTGTCTTTGGGCATGTTGATAGTCATTCAACTTTGAAGAAACTGTTGCTATGGTTGACATCAGATTCTGCTCTTTTAGTTGGTGTTTCTCCTCTTACTCCTGCTGCTCCCTGTTTCAGTCTCCTGTTCTTTTGTTCGTGATTCTCGTTACCCTTGCTATTAGGTCATCTCACACTGCCTATTTGGGTCTGACTCAAATTTGTGAGATAAAGCCTTAATGCATTTGAGGATCCATATATCTATACTCTCTTTAACCACTACTAGTGAGGGTGGTGGGTTTCATGCTTGTAGTGGTTAAAGAGAGTATAGATATATATCCTATATTCATGCATGCTGTGTGAATCCTTCAGAGATTTTGCCACCTTTGTTGACCCATTGGCCAACCTTGTTGTTGGTGAGCTTAAGTCTCTGATTGCAGTGTTTTACAGTAAGATTGGAAAATGATCTAGTTGTGAATAAAAAAGCATTCAGTGAGCTTCATGTTGGGCCATGTGGTAAGTGTTTGTGATCCGACTCCCAGGGCTCATCTTTCACCTCTTTTAGCTGTGAAATGAATTTTGAGAGTAGGAAAGAGAACAGCTATAATCTGAAGTTGCTGCAATGTTTCTGAATGTGGGTTTGGGCTTGGAACAGCAAGTGGCAAATTCCAATGTAACAAAAGGCAAGTCAGATCTTTACATTTGGATCTCAATAATTTCTATCTGAGTCCTGAGCAAAGTACAACTCCCTAATCACCAGTAGATGCTTTACAAATGGACCAAAAATTCCCAATGTAATCCCAGGTTTGTACTGAAATTAATTTGGAATGATAATGAAAAAGTAGGTTATATTATAGTGTGGGAAACATGGTGGTTCCTTTCTACGATCCTGGATGGAGATGGACCTGACACTTGGACTGCGACCTCCTGGCTTAAGTTTCAGGAGGCCTGCAGAAAGTGACCTATGTTGGGTTTTGCAGGGTATACAAGTATGTTAGTTGATCCCATTTGAAGAAAACAGTGCAATTTTCATTTATTGTGAACAATTGAGGTGATTCTCTTTTGTTGCTGATTTCAGTGCCCAGAGAAGAGTCAGATGAGACTAGTGATGATGAGGTTCCTGAAGTCAAAGAAGTAAAGGTGAAAAAAGTCTCACGGCCACAGGGAAGGTAAGTTTCCTACTTTCCATTTTTTATCCTACTGAATTAGACACCAGCAAATGGTAAACTCATACTTTCTAATTGTGAAATTGTGCCTTTTTCAGGAATGAATTGGCACACAATTTAGACCAGTGTTGATGTGGCATGATAGATTTGCAGGTACAAGAGAAGAGAAGGTGGAAAACTTGTCCGAGGCTACTCTGAAACAGACCTCAAGGCTATTTTGGTGAATACAGCAACCTCCTTAGTTTAAGGAGTTGGGATTTATGCTTTCATTTTATAGTTCTGGTTTTTTGGTGATTTAGAGTGTAAAGCTTCTGACAGAAATAAGTCGAGTATTATATCAACAATAGAAAACATTTCAGCACCCATGGAAAGCTCCAAGTGAAACAAGACTAAGAAAAGCATGAACAAATGTCTACAGACACTCCAGGGTCATAGCCACTGAAGTGAGATTTCTCTTTTGTTTGAAAGTGTGTGAGCTCGATAAGGAACTCTGACTTTGAGCAGACAGTTACATTGACCATGACCCATTGCACTCTTCTGTTATTAAATGTCTGTATATGTTTGCACAGGGTGGCCAGGATGATGGAGTCTCAGTAAATACTGCTAAGGAAGTGACTGCTGCAACAGATGCAAAGATCAGCAACCAGCCACTAGAAGCAGGAGTTATTTCCACAAAGAAGAGTTCAAAGTCGAAGAAAATGTCTGAAGGTGGGTGCACATATGAGCTCTGGCTGGCATGGTTCTTTTGTGGAAGGAATGTTCTTGAATATTGGAACTGTGGTGGAAAAAGCTACATCATAGTTATTGGGTGAGGAAACTGTGGTGTACAAGGCTAATCTTTTCCTTGTGTTTGCATTGTGAAGACTAAGCTTGCAGACATAATCTGTAATTCCACCCTTTTTGTTTTGACAACTTTTCTATGGTGTGTGAGCAACTAAAGCTAGTTGTTTGTCTGTCATGTTGCAGTTGTTCATCCAACTGAGAGGGAAACAGAGCTACAAGAGGAAAAAGTGAACACTCCCAGTAGAATTCAGGTAAGAGAAGAAATCAATCCTGCACATGAGGCACTTGCAGTGGATTGGTGGGGTACAAATTTCAACTTTGTCAGGGGTGGAAGATTGGGATCCACACTACATAAGCCCAATGCAGCTGTGGACAAGCCTTCTGAAGAAGACAAGGCTTTGTCAAATGGCCGAACTGAATTCTGTGAACAGGACCAGGAGAATCTTTATAAGCTTGTTCAGGTGAGATAAATGTAATTGTAAGATTCTGTGATTTGCTTGTGTCACCAACCATGATGAGCATTGTCCCCATTCTGGTGTCAGCCCAAGTCTGTAGCAATTTTTAGTAGTACTGTTTTTGGAAGATGCAGTAGGGTATGGTTGTCATGGTTGATGGTGATTCATTTCGTGTGAAATTTATTTGCTACAGGACAAAGCAACTACTGGGAAGAAGGGATTGGGTACTGGAGATCGCACCCAGAAAGTAGGAGGGGCTCACTTCAAGGGCCAAAAGAAGGTTTTTGGTGATGATGATGATGATGGTAGTGATGGTAGTAAACCAGAGAAGGAGCCAGGCACAGGCAATGGGTGTAGTAAAGATCTATTGAAGGAAGATGACAAACCAAAAAAGCGAAAGAGAGACAGGGGTGGTGGAAATGAAGGGACAGTGCAGGAGGGTTCAAAAATGAAGCTCAAAGAGCTCATTTCACAGATACTAACACAGGTCCTATACTCGTTTCCTTATGTTTTTTCTTTGCTGTGCTATTTCTTCAATTTTGGGGCTTCAAGTGAGCACATTTCATGGAGAACCCAAGGCCTCAGCACAAAGGGAATTATCTTGTCAGATGAGTAAATAGAAGTCATTGTATTCTGATCTGGTAAACCTCATCTGGTTCTGGTTCTCCAGGCACCTGAACAGAGAATGAGTGTAAAAAGATTACAGAAGCGGGTAATTGCTACGACTGGTTTATTTTCAAATCCCACTGAAGATCAAGTTGATAGCTTCAAGGACAAGGTGAATTTGCCTTTGGATTTGGATTCTTTTCTTGTTTCTTTGTTTGGTGTCAACATCCAAGGAATTGCAACCCTAAATTCCTACATCCATGAAGGCTTGTATGGACATAGTCTTGCTATGCATGGGGGAGGTGACTCACTTTCTTTTCTTTTGTGACACTCTTTTTGGGTTCAAATCAGTCCCTAGTGCCAGAGGGTTTGGTCAAAGAAACAACTGTCATTTTCATGATGCATTTGGCAATAAACCCTGAACCCTAAACCTGCAACCTGAAAACTTCATATTTCTGGGTCTGCTTCTAATAGACCAATTTACTGTTTAAGAGATGGCAATTACAGCACAAATGTCTATTTTTGGTTGTAAGATGGATACTGAGTCACATCACTGTTGTGCAGCTGTTAAAGAGCTCAAGGTTTGTGGTGGAGGGCAAGAAGGTGTCTCTTGCAGCTATCAAGCCCAGGACTTAGGCGATTTGTGTGTCAATTTCACATTCAAGATTCTTGTTCTTCCTTCATAATTCCTTCATAATTCCCCTGTTATTGGAACACAGTATCTGAGTACCAAGACGAGGTGAATTGTCTAATGAATTGTCTTCGCAGCATCTTCTTAGAAACCTGGAGTTCCTTAACAGCTCTGATCCCCCATCACCACTGAACCTTACCTCCAACAAATGTGGGTTTCACTGAGAAATTTATCTGGGCACATGGTATGTGTAGCCCAACATGAAAAATGTTATGGTGGAACAACTCTGTTTCAACCACAAAACAGAACTGGCAGGGGCTGTAGTTCAACTTGAATAGTACCAATTTGTAGGTATTTTTGTTAAGAGGAGACATGTAGTATTTCTTCTTTTGGATGAGCCACTATCTGTTTCAACCACAAAACAGAACTGGCAGGGGCTGTAGTTCAACTTGAACAGTAACAATTTGTAGGTATTTTTGTTAAGAGGAGACATGTAGTATTTCTTCTTTTGGATGAGCCACTATCAAAAGGAGGCTCCAAAACTTTTTTTGCTGAGATAGTGCACGGAATGTATGTGCTGACAATTTTGAGTGGGTCATCCTTTTTGGGTATAGAAATCAAGTTGCTAAACTGGCCACAATGTAAACAAACCCTGAGGGTGGAATATGGGTAGTTTCAGTCCTTTTTCAGCTTGGTTATCTTATTGTGATCAGAGTAGAAATCAAGTGAGAGGGCAAGCTTTTGGTGTACTGACATGTGAAGTGCAAAAGAATTGCAGATATTTTCTATCACCAGTGATCGATGTGGTGGTGGTGTCCTCATTTTCATGCACAATTTGGCCTGTTTCTGTTTGTATTATGTACCAGTCTTTTGACATGTAGTTAATGACAAATTTCACCTTCACTTTTGTTTGACCTTGAACAGCATCTGGAAAGAAGCCTTTGATGATTGCTTCATGAGTTCATAAGGGGCTTGAGATATGTCACTTAACAGTCAGGCTTGATTTTCTTCACCATTATGATAGGTGCTTCGGTGATGCTTGTAACAAAGAACCTTAAGCGGGTGCAGTAGCAGGCTTGCCTTGCAGAGTTTGCACTGAGAATGCCTTTCTTTTGCAAAGCCAGTGCTGGAAAGTTTCCTGGGAAGATTGAGCAGAGCAATAGAGAAGGTGAAGAAGGATGGCCTTCCTTCACTCAGAATGGAGAGTGGCAATGGGCAATTGAGTTTGCAGTGCCGGGGATTACAATGCTGTGGACAACCCTTCTTCCCTCATGCTTCCATTTCTTCTAAGTACCTGATTGGATAATGCTCTTGCAGAAGGTGCACTGGATTGCAGAGCTAGATTAATTAAGTTCATTCTACATGTGTTTTTTGCTCATGCAACATTGGTGTGGTTGTTGCAGCAGATGGCAAGGCTGCAGGACACTTGTGTTCTGTGCAGGGTGGTGAGAAGCACACACGATTACTAGTACTAGTGCAAATGAGGAAATTGTCACAATTATTGCATGAATTGGCATTTGTGCCATGGATCCAAGCTGTGTGATCCTGCACCCAACTCAGGTTGATCTTTTTTGGAGGCAAATGGTCTTTTGGGTGGTCTTTTGGTTCTTTTCCAGGAGAGGAGACTCAGAGTGTGATCCAGAAATACTCTCAAAATTGCTCCTGGATTTGTCTCATGGTTGGAAAAACCTTTGACGACAAGCTGCTGATTGATGATCATCAGCTTTTTGGAATTATTCAGCAGCCTTATCAGATATTGAATGATGTTGCTACAGTTTCAAGTTTGATGCAATCATGCAAGAGCTTCATGTTCATTTCAGTCCAAACATCTGAGCTCAGTCAGGCTATTGTGACATCTGTGGATTTCTTGCAGGCACTACCTGCAGTTCAAAATGATAGAGACTTGCAGGTGAGGTGCTCTGGAGAATGATTACAGTGTTGACCATTGAAGAAATTCCACATTATGGACATCAATTCACGTAGCAACGTCAGTTGATCTTGTTTATCGAAATCTCATCTTTACTTATCTCCAATTTCCATTCTGTGATCAGCCTTGATTCCTAACTCTTTTCAAGAAACCAGGCATATACTTTGTTCAAATCCCAATGCCATTCAGCAGCTGATCATCAGAACCAGTATGTTCTCCAGTATAAAGGAACGGGACTGGGAATTTTTCAGTCTAGCAACATCAGCATATCATTCTTTCATGGGAAACTCTTCTTGTCTGCCCTCCCATAGCTCTCTTCTTCATGAAGCTCAAAGTTGATGAGTAGTGATTCTGGGTTGAGATCCTGGCTAAGAGGTGGTGGTTGTTCTTCTTCTTCAACATACTATTGTGTGAATCTTGCAGAGGCTGTGGATTGAAAACCAGGCCAAAGGTGGCTGCTGTTATTCTGCAACATACTATTGTGTCAATCTTGCAGCATGTGTACCTGACCGGGCTGGAGCATGCATGAATATCAAATGTGATTGCGGTACCAATTCCAAGCCTTTCTCATAGGATTTTACACATGAGCTGCTTATCATGACTGATCTCCATGCAGAAGATTGAATATTATATTTAGTATCAAAAGTAGTACCAAGGAAACTTCAGTCATATTGAATTCTTCTAGAAAAAAAATCATATTTAGTTGTTGATTTGAACAATTTAAAATTAATTTTTGAGTCATGGTTTCTTGTGCAATTTCTTGTATCTATTGACCATTTTCAAATAATTTACTGTATGTAGTTGACATTCAAACTCAATCCTTTCTACAAAAACTTCAATTCCATTTGCAAATTTTTTTTTTGACATTCAAACCTGCAACAAGTATTTCACCTTTTTGTACTTCAAAAGTGCAATAATAAATGTATATATATATGTATTCACATGGGTGTTTGTTTGGTTGGATGTTACAATGCCAGAACCCTACCATCACTCCGCTTTTCGTACCTCATAAAGTGCCCCTTAACAAGGTAGAGTTCACTATTTCCCCTTTTGCAATTTTTTTGAAAATGGAGAAAAGGTTATTAAACTTAGAGTGATTTCTTTTGTCTTTGGAAATTAATTTTTTTAAAAAAAAAACTAAAATTTTCAGAATTGATTTCCACAAGTACTTTGAAGTTAAGTTAAGGCCATTTTTATCATAATTGTATTGAGATCAATGACCCTTACACAAGAGGGTTTGATGTTTTTAAGTCAATTAATTGCACAAGGGCCCACTAGTTATGAGGGAGAGACCTTGAAGTAACCCATCCAAAGGGTAATGAGAGCCTAATAACACCTAACCCAATGATTGTTTTTTTTTCTTCTTCAGTTTTATTCCAGTTTATTCATCTAGGGAAAAGAAGACTAGAGAATAACAATATGTAAAAGCACTAAGAGAAAATTCCTTATTATATTTGGAGGGCATTTAATATCTATGATGAGTATCTCTCCTAAAAAAAGGAGGAGAGGGATATTTAGCCTATGGCTTGAGTGGGAGTAGGCATAAGAACCCTCCCCCTCCTACACCTCATGATCTCCATATGTTTAGGGTTCATGATACCTTTCATTTGGTGTTTTGCAACCTAAAAGTCAAAAGGTGGGGGGCCATTGCTTGACCCAAAGCTTGTCTTGCTTTATGATGTGTAAAGTTTAAGGGTGAGGGGCATTCCTTCACTTGTGGCTTTCCGTACTCTACAATGTCCAAAATTTCATTGAGGTGTATTCATTCCATTGTTGGTTGGTTATAATAACATGATCAAGTTATCAATAAGGTTATTATTAACTTACATCTTGATTTTTTTTACTTTTGTGAAAATCGATTTGAGAACTTACCTTCCTCGTATGTTTCATCCAAAGAACAAGCAAAGACCCTTATATAGGCCAAGTATTGAATTTTCAATTTTTATATCCTAATTGGATGATTGGAAGGAACTTCATCCATGTAGATTATCAATCTAAAAACCTTAAATCTATTTATGACAAAATGGTAGTATTACCACATACTCTAGGGCTTAATTTAAAATATTTTCAATTTCTGAAAAATGTTTGGCTTCTACCCATTTGCATATTGTTGCAAGATTGCACTTTGACATTCCTTGAATAGACACTTGGTCATTTGAACAATGGAATTTACCATTTGTTTAGTAGAACATTTATCAAATGGTAAATCCCATATTTCTTGTTATTTATTCCTAATATGTGAAATTTGACACCATGTTTGGTAGCTCATTATTGTTGTGCTTTGTGCTTTTCATTGGCACCATGGACAATTTTTGCATGGATTCAACATTTTACCTATTAATTAGTAACCTTATTCTTGAAAATAAGACCACATTAAAAAGAAAACTAAAAATAATATAACTAAACTTTAAAAGTTACCTTACCTAGGTAGTATAATAGGTGGTTCTTAAGGTGGATATTTGAGAACCAACCTTTTTACATAAGAGTTGGTTGTTACCAAAAAAAAAGAACCAAGTAAATTGATAGTTGAGATAATTGTTAGTGTTGTGTGATTCATTCTTTTTAAAATAACCTTCAATTTTGGTTTTGACATTGTAAAATTGATTTGAAGGTTTTTTAGGTGGGGGTTTGAACTCAATTTTAAAATTTTTAAACCTTTCAATTTAAACCTAACAAAAGAAAATTCAAATTCAAAACCCTTCATGCTTAGAACAAAAATTTAGTTCGATTCCATGTACACATTACTCACTCCCTCATGCTAGAGATGTATAGTCACAAAATTTTACAAGAAATTGAAATAAGGGTCTACATAAGTACAAAGTTCAATGACTAATTAAAATTAAAACTTCACTATAAAATTCAGCCTACTTATTAACTTTCCAAAACTAAAAAGGAAATCAACTTTTCAAAAAACTCAACTTTCTTACTTCAAAATCATGATCATGTTTTTGAGAATAATTTTTCATGGTTCTAGTTTCAATTCTAAATCAAATAAATCATAGTTTCAAGGTTCGATCCTTTTTGCTAATTCCAACAAAATGGAATCAACTTGGGTCAATGACAAGAACTTGAACTTGAACCTTCGGTTTCATTGTGCAAATCAAATAACAATGACAATTACTTTGACAATTACTTTGACAATGAAATTGAAAAATAGTTGACATTTTTTTGGTGAATTTTTTTATATTGATTCTTTGTGTGGTGCCAAAAATATATATAATTAAAACCTACCCAACCATTTAGGGTGGGGGGGGCGGGGGGGGGGGAACCAACCAAAATTAGTGTGTTCCAATTGCACTCCTTCATGAAGAGGTAGTGAACAAGATTGAAACGTTGTTGAGTGAAAGACCCAACATGCAAGCCTCCAACCCATTACCCACAAAAAGAATGGGAGGAATAAAAAGCTTATTGGATTGACAACAAGTTTATTGAAAAGGCCATGGAGAGCTACCCACACTTTTTTTTTTTTTGTTATTACAGTGATTGGTCATACATAGTTCCATAATTTAATGTCTATCATTTGCTTTCTCATGGTGTTTTGGGTATTCATAGTGTGGATGAATGTTTTTTGTTTTTTGTATCTAGCAAATGTTAAAGGCGCGAGGGTCTATAACCAACCTAAGCAAGCTTGGGAGACAAGGGAAGGCAATGACAATAGCAAGAATGGTAGGTTGTTTCCCCATAGGCCTATATCATGTCTCAGCAACTACTGTGTTAACTAAAGGTTTAGTAGGATGTGTGGGTTGGGATGCATTGTGAAGAGGGAGGAAAAGCAACGATCACCTTCACTAGTAGAAATGGTTACTGAATTGTCAGCACTAAAGTCGATGAAATTATTGCAATATCTTCACTTTAGTCCACTTTGTGTGTACCATTTGTCTGATGGAATTTTCAATGAATGGTTGGATCTGTCTATTCATATATGATCTTGATATGAGTAGTGTCATTTTAAAGTGGAAATCGTGGGCTTGACTTTTAAGGTTAGTTACATGAGCTTATTCTTACATTAGTTTGAGCCTGCATCATGGTTAATCTAAAGCTACAAGTCACACTAGTGTTGCTTTTCCCAAAGTCTCCTTCCTTGCCATCTTTATTGTATGATCACTATGGCCATGGTTGTTCTAAATCTATTGTGAGGAAACTAGTTGCAGACCCCAAATTATGGGCCATAGATATTTGTTGTGTGGCTTAAGTCGTTGTACTTACTAAAGATAAATGCACCATCTTGGCACATGATATAAATATTAAAAGTGTATGGCTTGTAGGAAGGTTTTGTCACCTTTTGGCATAAATGTGATTGTAGCAACAATCTTCATCTTTTTAATCAATATTAATACCTTTATCTTTACCAGTGAACAATAAGGTAAACGTTTGTTAATATTTTGTTTTTTCCCTAAATCATATACATAGTTTTGTAAACATTTATATACCTATTATGCAAATTGAATTTTAAAAAATAATTATATACATATATTTGACTTAGGTGTTTTGGAAAAAAAAATCAACCATTATCATCTAATATTTAAAAATCATAAAACATTGAAAATAATTCCTAGTGTATTTGGATGGCACCTTATGTTTGTGAAATAATAAAAGGGATATTGTCGTAACCCTAGCCTTGGGCTCACGACCAAGGCAAAGGCTTGCAAAGGTGCGGACCAAAAGTGAGCCCGGGAATCACATTTCATATTCCCAAGAGTGCAAAAAAGTGTGAAGGAATGAACCCCCACACTCGCAAGTGAACTCCCATTTTGGGAGTTGGAATCCCAATGGACTCCTTAATCTTCAGAAAGAAATTTTAGGGGTCAAAACTCATTGGATAAAAAATTTCCTTATGTCATTGAAAATCTCTTGGAACTTAAACGTCTAAAATGAGCTCACATGACCCATTTGGGTTCTTAAAACATGAGTTATGGCCAAAAGAAGGGCCAGGAGTCAAATTGGCAGTTTGATTCTTGATTATTAAAAGTCAGGAATTGCCTTGATTTATTTACATGAAGGTGACGTGCCATATATCATTCAAAATCTTTCTTCGGAGGCTACAACTTTTCTTTAGACCTCATCTCGATCAAAGGTCTACATAAGAAGTTATGGGCCCCCAAAGTCACAGGAGTCCAAATTTCGAGAATTTCGGGACTCCAACTTGGGAATTTTGGGACAAAATGACATTTGGGTGCTGGCCCCGTGGCCAGACACAAAGAATACTATAAAGGGGAAGGTGGTGGTTTCCCCCAAGTTTAGGTTATGGTGAGTCGTGGCTCGTTCATGTTTGTTCGTGGTTCGTCCGTGCACTAAAAGTGCTCTAGCACTAACCAACTTGTTGTTTGGTTTGTGCAGGTCCGTGTGAGCAATCAACTTACTTGTCATTCTTCCTAGTCCCCATCGCGGAGCTCTAGCATGCCCCTTTACCCCTAAAGTGCTGCAAGCTACGGAACGCACCCCAATTCTTTATATTTTTGTTGTTTTCACATTTAGACTCATAGTTGAGTCTACCAAATAATTTGGGGGTGCATTAGATATTATGTATATTCTTTAAGAATTAGAATGATTTTATGTTGTAATCACACCTAAAGAAAGAATTTTAGTGTTAAGTAGGTTTTTTTTTTTCTCTTCTTAGGCAAAAAAAAATGCCTTCTTGTGGTCTAGTTTTGTGATCTTCATTACTATCAATGTTTGGTAATTTCCTTTACTAGTTGTTGTTGCAAGACTCATTTTTTTCCCCTTCTTCATAGGAATAAGAAAGATGGATTATGGAGGAACAAGCAAAAAGAAGGGAAACATGCTTGCTATATATACTCATTCTTCTTCAAGAGGTGAAAAATATCAACATGTTCCCACAATCAAACATTTTAATAACTTCAAATGTTAATAAAACTTGACCCCATAGATGATGTTTTAAGGAGAAACATGTGAACTACTGGACAATTTTGTCCAAGTGGTGGCATTAAGTGTTGTAGCCAAGAAAAACATAAATGTGGTTGATGTTCAAGGTTTGGATGGCTTGCCAGATGGTTCACTTTTATAGGATGTAGTGTCTATCGTTGTCCAATTGTAACTTCTGCCTCACCTGCCATTGTTAGAGGTTGGATGTTTGAATGATTCAAGAGTGGACAGAATCCCTTTGCTATTGTTATTAGCTGTTGCAACTTTGGAAGATGTAGAAGGCCATGAGATAATGCAACAACTTCAGGCCTTATGCAATTGTTCATGTATGATGATGGCACACCCACACCCTTGTTCTTTAATTTTTATATGGCTCTTGCAAAATTTTGCAAAAGGATCGATTATTTGTCATTCTTGTAGGTCTTTGGGGAATTGTGATATGTCTCTCCTAATAATGCTTGAAGGAAACATTGCACCTATGAAGGTGCATCCTTAGTTAGAACATATAATAGTATGGGTGTAATAAATGAAGAAATAATGATGAATCTTAAGAGGGTATGAACCACAACAATGTTCAATTGCCTATTAATGGCAATGGATTCATCATATGTTGTTATCGTCATTTTGAGCAACAAGGAATTGAGAACCAATAGGCTTTCACCATCTTCTATAGGAAAGTGGATTGTTGTAAAACACTAAATACATTGTAATCTATTACAAAGGTATGCACATCTTATATTTGTATGCTATTTATGTCTCTGTTGCCACTTATAGGATTTTTGCGTCATGTTGTTTTTGAGTAGTCCTGAATGTCTTTAACCACCACAAAGTTTTTTATAATTCAATTGTTCATGCATTCCCTATTCTTGCATTTGTGATTATGAAATGTTTTACAACAATTAAGTCAAAAAAAAATTTGATGTATGCGGCACTTGAAATTCTTGCTGAGCTTACTCAAACTTACAAAGATGTGGATGTTGGTGCAAAGGTGACAAAGTTCTTAGCATGTGCCCAACCACTCATTAGCTTTACAATCACAATCACAAAAAATCATGAATGGACACCTCAAAAAGCATGGGAAAGAGGGGATCTTGTTGAGAACCTAATTTTGAACCTTACCCCTTTTGCTTTTAATATCATCCCTATAGATGCAACCTCATTGGCATCTGAAGGTCTCAACAATCTTGCGATCAATGCTACTAACCATTTGTTTGATGCTCTGCAAACTAAAATCAATGCAAGGGCAACTAGAGGGAAAAAAAAATATTAATTAGGTTGTAAGCCTTAGCCCTAAAACTTCTACCTACAATTTTGGCAAGGTTGAAACAGATTTTAAAGACTAGATCGAGGATAACCTTCCTCTACGGTTTTTGGGATTAAATACTGGAGAAGCTTTTTCTTAGATAAAAATTATGGTAGAAAGTGACATGAGCAATCTAGACCAACAAGTTGCTAAAGAGTTGTGTTTCGTGTGGAATAAGACAACTCTTAGTGTTCCTTTTATTAGTGGATTTTGTGTATATGGGTTGCAGTTGGTCAAGCCAAATACGTGCTTTAGCAAGGTCCATTTCCATACAGGTGAGAGAGAAGTATGATGGTGTAATTGGCACTGAAGCTCTTCCACTCTTGTTGAACAACAAAAATAATGTAAATCCCCCCAAATTGAATAATGGAAAAGCTTCTTCAAATGTTATTGTGTCCATACACCATAATGACAATGTAAGTTTGATTTGATCTTGCAAACTTGGTGGTTTTCATGGTTGCCTTTTTGGTTGCATCACATCACTCCAACAATGAACTTAACACTATTTGGATTCTCCAATGGAACCATGATTTGATTTGATTTGATTTGCAAATTTGGTTTTCAAACATGTGTTTTGGGTTGCATCATTGTTACAAAAACAGATTTAACCACTTTGATCATCACATTTAGTAATAAAAAAGAAAGTTGGAGCAAATGATCTAATTCATTTGATTGTAAACAAAAAGATCCACTATGGCAAACTCAACAAACAGATGTTGCAACAACATTTTGACATGCATGGAAAAGATGTAAAACCTTCAAAATGGGATTCGATGAGTTGCAACCTCTTAACAAACATGGGGTGGATGGTCTTGGTGGCCTAGAGGCAACCGTAGTATATGCACTGGACACTGCTATGATTATGGGCTTGAGCAATATTGTCAAGGATGCAGGATCATGGATCAAAAAGGAATTGGTTACCAGATTAAACAAGAAGGGACATGTTACATTTAACTCTTATCTTTTTTTTTCATGTCTCTAAGAAATAGATTTGAGACCTATAGTTTGCAAATAACAGATACTTAAAGCATACATTACAGTTTTAAGATGCCAAACATAGCAAACATGATGTGCATCATTCTTATTCAAAGAAACGATAACATAAGTTTAGTTTGATGGGAATTGATGGAATGTTTTTCACACGTAAATATTTATGGAGACTACAATCCGTATGCTAGGAGGTTTGTTGAGTGCATATCATTTGAGTGGAGGAGGAATAGTAGTGCATGGGGTGCAAAAAGAAGTGGCCACCTACAAGGGCCAAATCCTAATGTTTACTTGGACATTGCAAAAGATCTTAGAGAACGCTTGATGGCTGCGTTTACAAGTAATCCATCCCATGTACCCTTTTTCAAATGTGATTCTTCAAAAGCAAAGTGCACATATAACTTAGCTGGTTTGGTGGTGGGTTCAATAGCACATTTGAAGTAACCATTGTGTAGATGGAATTTTGGTACCTCATTTACATTAATGGGGACCCCAAGTACACAAAAGCTACAATGGCCGTGTATGAACATTTCAAGGGTCTTTTAAAAACATAAGGCCTTGTCCCTATTTTTATCAAGTGGGTTTCTTGGCAACCTCATTCCATCAAATGCATTTGTTTTATTTTTTTGTTCATAGGACCAACTTTGCATTGAATTTTGGGTAAATTAGGTGTGATCGCTTTAGTCCACAATCAAGGCATTTTGAAGGTAGCAACATAAGGTTCAGCTCACGTGGAGACATCTATTATGAATATCTACTCAAAGTTTGGCTACAACAAGGTGGTGTTGCATATAATGAAAGTAGTGTTGCATATTTGTGAAATATGTATGAAGAGGCAATGGGAGGTGTTATGCATTTGTTGGTCAAGAAATCAAAACCAAGTTGCTTGGTTTTTGTTGGTGAGCTGCCAAATGGACCCAATGGGGTTGTGCATCCAAAGATGGACCATTTAGTATGTTACACATTTTTTACACATTCCCAACTCCTCGAAGGATCAAATGTGAGTCCAAGTAAAAGACATCGGAAGAGGGAGGAGTTGGGGCACGCTCCCTAGCTCACAACACTTTGAGGGATAGAGGGGCGTGTTGGAGCTCCGAGATGGGATTAAGAAAAGTTGACAAGCTTCACTCACTCACACGGGCCTGCACACAACCCACACAAAGTGGTTAGTGCATAGTTGGAACACCTTTGGTGCTAGGATGAGCCACAGGCAACACGGACACGCTAGACTCACCACGGCCCGAACTTGGGGGAAGCCACCACCTTCCCCCTTATAGTATACTCTATGGTTGGCCACAGAGCCTACATCCAAATGGCTTTTCTCTCCCGGGACTACCCAGTGGGAGTCTTGAAATTGCGCTAATTGGGACTCTTACGATTTTGGAGCCCCATAACTTTGCAAGCAGACTTCGGATTGAAATGCGATCTAAAGCAAAGTTGTAGCTCTTGTCGAGAGCTTTCCAACGCTATGTTGCACGCCCTCTGCAACCAAGTAAATCGAGTTGATTCTCGAATTTTTTTGGTCGGGAGTCAAACTAACAATTTGACTCCCAACCCTTCTTTTGGCCATAACTTGTGTTTCAGATGTCCAAATGAGCTATGCAAGCCCATTTGAGACATCCACGTTCCAAGATATTTTCAATGATATAAAGAACGTCACAAGTCATTGAGTTTTGACCCCTAAAATCACTCTCTGAAGTTTCGGGAGTCCACCGGGAGTCCATTTCCCAAAGTGGGAGTTGCCTTGGGAATGTGAGGGTTCATTCCCTCATACTCCCTCACACTTTCTTACATTTTCGTGAGTATGTGATGTGACTCCCGGGCTTCTTTTTGGTGCGCACCCTTGCGACCTCTTTACCTTGACTCCTAGGCTTTCTCTTGGCCCGCAACTTTGTAACCCCTTTGCCTTGGTCGCGAGCCCAAAACTAGGGTTGCGACATTTTGGTCTAGTCCTACATCGGAGAAGATATGAAAATTTGCAACTGATGATAAAAATGACAAATTGCATACTAGCCTGTTGCCCATAAGAAACAAAAGTAGTTTGGGAGGCTGAGGAATTCTTTGTAACAAGTTGGCATATTTTTGAATTTATGTCTCATCGTTAGCTAATTGTTGAAAAAAAGTTCACACTCTTGACATTGACATGGTGATTATGTTTTGTAGGTGTGCTTCTTAGCAGGGAATCTTGCTTTTAGGGCAACTAAAGGACTGATTAAACAGGAAACAATTGCTAAGGGTAACCACTCAACATGAACCATGGTTTCATGTAGTTTTGAAAAGGTCAACTTTACAATGACCATGTTGGTCCATTGACACACATCACACATGGATATGTATTTTTTGGCGTAATCGTATGATCCAATAAGGTCTTGTTATGTAGATTTTCTAAGCGAGAGCACCTTGCAAGATTTGGAGTTAGTTTAGGAATTGGCCAAGACCTGCTATGAGATGTATGAGGTCATATAGATTGGCCTAGCACCAGAAATTGCTTATTTCAATCTATATGCAAGTGATATCTTCGCTAATCCTAGCCCCATCAATTCTTTCTTGTGTATTTATATTTTTTGGCCTTGTTTCTTTAGACTCCATAATCACCAAAAGATAAATTGTATTTGTAAAAAGTCTTGAGAGTGGGGAGGTGTTTTGCTATAGGCTGAAATGTTGCTGTGGAGGGAGGAAAGGTAAATTCAATGTACAAGTGTGACATCCACATTAGACTTGTGGATCGTCACAACCTTTTTTGCCCAAAAACAATTGAATCCCTTTTCATACTTCACATAATCATTAAGGATCCCAAGTTTGTTGAATAATAATTACTCATTTTTTCCTTCAATGTAACAGGTACAACATGACCATCATGTAATAGAAATTCAACATGTAGATTTTATATAATAATTTGCCTGAAATTTCCAATCATTTTAGCAGATGTTTTGCAACTAGGTAGTGACCAACTCGGTTCATCAAAGTTTATTTTTTGGGGAGCATTGGGCCCCCCCTAGCTACTTGTCAAGGTTGGTGCATTTTATGAAGAAAGGTTTATCTTCTTCTAAAGTAATGGATAATGTGTTTTTCCTTTTGTGTCTAGTTTTCCTCCTCCTGTCCTCTTTTGTGCTTATGTGTTTTACTTTAATCCAAGTTTAGGGTTTAGGGTTTAGGGTTTAGTCATGCTTTGTTATGCAAGGTTCTCTGTTAAGGAGGTACGATGAGTATGTGATTTTGGATGAACAAGGCAATTAGGATAAGGATTGATTAGGGAATTTTGTTAGTTTGAATTTTGAATTCTTATTGTTTGGATCATGATGATGTGATTTGATATAGTTCAAAAGGGGAGAATTTTGGAGAACAAAAAGGAAGAGAGAAGGAGATGAGAAAGGGAAGTTTTAGAGAAAAGTAGGAGGAGGTGGAGGTATTAGGGGTAAAAAACCATAGACTATGTTTTGATATAACACAAATTTTAAGTGTTGTTTTGGGATTTTTTTCAACAAAACATGGGATTATACTATAATTTGGATTCATGACTTTAGTAATACAGAGAAGCACAAACTTCTACAGTGAATTTTATGTTCATTTCTTTGTGTGAATTTTTTTGTAGTGTTAGATTATGATGAAATTAATTATATTCTTGTTTTTCGAGTTTTTAAATGTATTATGAAATGCATATTTTGATTATATGTAATAACCATGAATCTCATATTGGAATGAATGGTAGTGCTAAGTTTGTTGAAACTTTAGACAGAAATAGTGAACATATGCATGTGAAATGAAAATCTATTATTACAGTAGTGTGAAATATTATGCAAGAATTTAAATTTCATTTTTACCATTCTCTGGCAAGTTAGTAAGGCTTTAACTCCTTGGAGGGTCATTTTAAAGCCTTACATGTCTTTTAAGAATTTTAAATGTGTTTTTTCCTTTCTCTTTTTGCGTTATTGTTTGTTTTCTATTTTTTCTTCTTCTTTTTGTTTTAAGTCCTTTCATATTCTTCACAACATTCTTTCATTACCTATAAGGTCCTCTTGTAGGTTCAAAGTAGTAAGCCTTTAGCTCCTTGGAAAATCATTTAAAATTTTTACAGGTTTGTGTTTATAGATAAGCAAATGTTTGCAATAGGTTCGCCTTTACCATTTGGTCCTAGTCTCGTTTCGCACTCTACATTGCCACAACCTTTCTTTCCTTTACAACCAAGTGGGCATCCATAGCCATCACCGTTGCATGTTGTCAGGGGCGTAGGCACCAAGCCACAACAATTTTGTGGTTTGAATGAGGCTGAAAAAAACAATGTTGGTGTTCCTCCACCATTGCCACCTCCACAAATTTGTGGCCTTCCCCTTCATATCCCTTTTATAGGTGAAATTGTCCCTCAACATCTTCCATCACAATGTGGGTCGTTTGTTGTGGTAACCTTATTGTCTTAAATCCCTTTTGTTTATAATATCAACCTTTGTATAGGCTACGTGGTAATCTCTTGAGTCCCATTAGTTGCATGATAGATATTGCATGTAGCTCTCAACACTGTAATCAATAATGAATCGTTTTCTATGTAAATTGATTAAAGGAAGGATTTGTCAAAAAAATCCCCTTTGCTATTTCAGGTTGTGGAGATTTTTTTGGTTTTTTTCCTTTAGAATTCACACTTTTTTGTGAAAGTAAGGTTTTGAGAGATTATTATTATTATTATTGTGAAATAATGTAAAGGTGAATGAAAGAGGAAGGTTGTCAAAACTTCTCCCCCTTCCTGATTTCAGCCATGGGGAATTGTTTTGATTGTTATCCTTTTTTTGACAATGTATTCATTAGCTTTTGTTTTTAAGAAAGCTCGATGGTTTTCATTTGTCAAGGAGTTGTTTAAACCTTTCCCCGTTGCTGAGGTCAACCATGGGGAATTTTTTTGATTGATTTCATTTTTTATAACATTGATGTTCTTTGGCATATGTACTCCCCACGACTGAAGTTGTTGTGTTTATATTGTGTTATAATTAATGAAAGGGCTAGGAATTTCTTGCTAGAATATTGGAATTGCAAAATTTAGTTCAAGGTTTAGATTTTATATGTTTATACCATCTTAGAGTGTTGCAATTGAGCATGTTTGAGAACTTGAAACATTTTGACATTTTCACAAAAATATGAAGTGCAAAGGATGTCGGTGAAAAACAACATGGTTGGTTTCTTTTTTTCAAAAATCATTGCAAAACTTAAAGATTGTCGAGCTAATGAAGGGCCCCACCACCTTTCCATGAGGCCATTTTACTTTAAAAGGAAAGTTTAAAATTTGACTCGTAGGAGCAACTGTTCTACTAGGCATGCTAAATTGGTTATTTTTACATTAGAATTATTACTTTTGTATCAACAAAACAAAAAAACACACCAATTGAAAGCATAAGCACACTCAAGAACATTATGTGTCCTTTGGATGGTCAAGTAATTTTAGTTCAGCACATAAAATTGGTGATTTCCACTTAGAGGTTTTAGTAAAGGGTTTTAGTAATCATGTTATATCATGAAGTTAAGTTCCAATCATTTGGACTAATTTGTGGAATTTACATGGAAACCTTTATATACATATATATATGTCATGTAGTATTTTTTGTTTATTTTTGACTTCTTGTTGTTGAAACTTGATTTTTGCCATGTAGATCACCTTTTGCATACAAGCTTAGCTAAAAAACCAAAACTTACTAAATCTATTTTTTACTATACTTTGAAATTCTTGAAAGTTCTTGAAACTCTAATGGAAATATGATATTAAAATTTGAAATCACGAGGGCTTACACCACAAGTTAAAGTTCTCTCATATTTTCAAATATTTCAAAATGAACTTCTTCACCAAGGTACACCTTTGATAAAAATTTTAGATGTTTGAGTATATTTTATAATCGAGATGGATGCTTCTCACCCACTACAATTTTAATAATCATAGAGACCTCAACTTTTCAAAAAAATATTTAAAAGAATTAGGTATGGCTTGTAGGAAACATATGGCTTCATTGATTGAAAATAGAAAGTGCAATTTTTATCTTATTTACACTCATGAAGGAGAAGTGAAGATGTAATATGAAGTTTGACTTTAAAGTTATAGGCTCTATACTTTAGGGGGTAAATTGTGACCCCACATGTTGTGATAGTAAACTTCACTCACATAAATTTGAAGGACAAAAGCACAATTAGCTTGAGTTCAAGAGTTGGATTTGTGGCATTGGAGTCACCCTAGTTCAATTCCCAACACCAAAGGTTATATGGCAATTCTTTTCCAAGACAAACCTTTTATACTTTTACTTTTCGCATTTTAGAAAAATTTCGCACCCAAACTTTTTTATTTCCCATTATTACACTATATATTATAGAATTGTAAGCTTATGGTAGATACATGAAGTCTTATGATAGACTTGGGGTGATCTTAAATTATGTTTTGATTATGTTTTATGATCAATATTAAAAATATCAAATGTTGGACATTGATAATAAGAGGGACCACTTTAAAATTATTGATATATTCATGAACAAACTTTTTTTTTTGGAGAAGTCATGTGAGTGAAAACTAGCTCATTAATGATTACATGAAGACAAAAAAAAAATGTGAATGACAAGCCAAAAGGGCAAACCAAAATCAAATGTTCCCTTACCATATATGTCTACCTAATACAAAGTTAGGTTGACATTAAATTAAATGAAAAGTTCCTAATATACATCTTAGAATTATGCCTAATTTACAAAAATATGCATAGTCATTGCCTAGTTTTTCAAAAACTTTGGTGAAGTGATTTTCATTTCAATAGATCCTTCTACAACATTTGAAAAAATGAAAATCCTTAATAAGTAACTATTACTCAAAGCAAAAGACATGAACTAATACACATACACACCTTAAGTATGAGCCATAAAACAATAATGAGTGTCAAACATGTGTGTATCTTAATGAAGATTAACGTTAATGGGAAATCAACATTGATTGTTAGGTGTACAAGTGGTTGGTTTAGAACATTTCTTATGAGCTTAATGTTTATTCAAAAAATGACCTTGGGGAGGTAGTTTTTATAGATTAGCATTAATCTCTTGGAGCGTCTTCTTACATTTTATCCCACATTACACCTTTTTGACATAAGCTATAACACGTGGTAGAAAGGACATCAAAGTTAAATGGAAGATGATATTTTCTCATTAGTTCCTTTCAAATTAGTGTTGATTGTAATAAGCCATGATTTCAAAAACATAAACAAAGGTTTGACACCCACTATTACATCTTTACAAAGAAATAATGTCATATGGACACAAGTTTTCAAACTAAAAACAAAGGAGAAAGACCTCAAGGTGTTTAAAAAGTCATACACAAAACAAAAACCGCATTACTTCTACACTTTCAACCTATGTTTTCTAGGCAAAGACATGGGCTGTAGAAGGAACAAAAGCTTAATTCATGCTAGCCTAGGCTTCTTCTTTTATCCATATGATCAAAAGCTTAAAAAACAAACTAGATCTTTGCCCAATCAATTTGAAGCCATTTGCATTTAAAATTTCACCAAAAATATGATTTTCATATGTAGTACTTAAAATTGTTTGTAATTGATAAAAGTATATGTTTCATCCATAAAAAAATAAGTGATTGGATTTTATACAATAAATGGAACATTGCTGAATTTTCGAAATAGTAAATTTTCTAACATTACAAAATCATTAACCATTTTTTTGTCCAGATAAGATTGACCATCTTGATTTGATTTTAAAATAATCTAATATGAATAGTAATGTTCCAATCACACTTGGTGTTAGGAACTCTGGTGTTAAGTCTTTTACACCAAGCTAAATGTTTAAAACTTAATCCAACTTATCATGAAACACAATGTGAAGTTAACATATTAGACTTTAATTAACACTTATGATTTTGAAGTGCTTACTAATGGCCAAGTTAATGTTAAACCTTAATTTGAAAAATCCTTAAAATTGAGGTTTTATTGTGAGTCTTATCAGTGAAGAATTGCCATGAGATGAAATCCTTGGGTGCATCATTGGAGTGTATGAAAAAGCAACTTACCCCTTCAACCAATGTTTTTTGTTTTCAACTTGGTGATTTAAGCCAAAGTGGCAGTGATCCACAGAAGTGACTTAACCCTTAAATGTTCGTCCCTAACACATGCCTTGTAAAAATAGGCTCGGCTGAAGGTTGGGGACATCCAACTAGGCTCATAAGCTGTGGAGGACGACAATGTTGACAAAATGTGTGTAAGGGAGTGATGGGAGACAACGGAGACAACACCAAGAAAGTTGAGGACATTGGAAATAGTATTGAAGGATGTTGAAAATACTCAAAATTGATGATTTTTTTTTTGTCTTTCCTATCGTTTTCCTGGTGCATTGACACATTCTTGACGTTTTTTTGATGCTCCAACTCTTTTTTTTTTTTTGTTTTTGGATCAAATCCATACCATTTTATCAACAACGGTGGATGACAAAGGGTGTTGAGATAGCGGTCGAGAGGTTCGTCATCATGCTGTAGGAGATTACAATTTCTTGACACAAAAGAAAAAGATTTTTCATCCCATAACCCCTAAGCTGGATGTTCCCCTATGGTTTGTTATGTCCAGCAAAAGCTCAAAGGCTTGGTTACCATGAATAGTCTCAATGTATGCTCATGTGCCTTGATTATTCACAACACTTATACTGATGTTGGGTGGTTCTTAGAAGTAGAGATAGATACCCATTGATATCAACCTGGTTATATCTATACGTACGCATCAGTTATCAAAAAATTTAAAAATAGGCATTGGTATATAACCATGGTTTTGAAAAAAATTCAAAAAGTCAAAAAACTTATCAAAGGGAGTTCTTTGCTGGTTTTTCCATGAAAATTGATGGTTCTTTGAGTCTTTTGAAACAACCATGACTGACTTTTTTGATTTTGAGTTGTTTTCCAAAGAACAGGAACTGACAATTCTTTCAAAATTGAAAGAGCTGCCCAACACTGGCTCATACGGCCCCACTGTTCATGGTAACCTGTGCCCGGTAACCAGTGAGCTCTGGTTTCTTAACTAGTCCATATCCAGTATGTACATGGATGAAAATTGATTCACATCCGCCTGTTGAGGAGGTTATGGATGCAAAGGATTCCCCTTATGTCCAGTAATTGGCTCTAGGCCAACCACCTAATGGAAATAGCCTTTAGCCAAAATAAAGAAGCATTGGTCGAAATCCAAATTGTGAGGCAGAGGTAATAAGTGTAGAGTGTACCATATCTACACCTCCTGTTTGGCACTTCTTTGCCGAATATTTATTTATTTAAAAAAAGAGGTTCAGCAATTCTAAGTTTAATATTCCAAAACTTCAATTGTCAAGGAATGAGCATGCAAAATACCCTTCAAGTT
>Ga0116231_10002078_pt1 | contig 41902 bp, 33 predicted proteins | sample S1TSphgellanicum_2_FD_89695 | JGI IMG/M metagenome (GOLD analysis project Ga0116231, IMG submission 89695) | Host-associated microbial communities from peat moss isolated from Minnesota, USA - S1T2_Fd - Sphagnum magellanicum MG | ecosystem: Host-associated > Plants > Peat moss > Unclassified... | reverse complement strand
GGGGGGGGGGGGGTGGGGGGGGGGGGGGGGGGGGGGGGGGGGGGGGGGGGGGGGGGGGGGGGGGGGGGGGGGGGGGGGGGGGGGGGGGGGGGGGGGGGGGGGGGGGTGGGGGGAGGGGAAGCACAGGCGGAGGAGTGCAACTATTTGTGCAGTTCAATTGATGAATGTGATGATGATTTTTTCTTTTAAGCCGATCTCATTGCTTCATGTTCTCAACCCTGGCATTATAATTATAAATTATGTGTAAAAATGTGGAACTTTTTGAAATAAAAATTAAAAAAAAAATTCCCTAAAAGAACAACAGGAATTTTTGTGAAGGAAAATAAAGAATATTTTGAAATATTCAAGAATATTATTCTAATTTGTTACATGGAACCTTTATAATTAATTAATTAATTATTCAACAGACGTGTGTTGATGAAGCTGCCCCTGTACTACAGTAATAGCGTTAACCCCATCAAAAGTCCATAGTATGAAGAAAAATTGCAACCCATGATAGTAAAATGCCCATTTGAGGGGCTTTCCTTCTTCTTCTTCTTCTTTCTATGGAGCAAACTTGGTAGGGTGAGAGCCTGTTCCATGTCCTCGATCCGTCTGGTGGTAACAGGCTTTACTGTCGTCTGTTACCCATTGTAACTAGTGTTCCCCATTGTTGATGCACATCATAACTGGCGGGCAGATGATGGGCAGGCTTTCTATGAACTCGATTTTGGACTTTGACTTTGCAAAAGAACAACAGCTCAAGGCTTGAAGCCTTTTCCAAAGAGATTCATAACATTCAAGTGTACTACTACTACTACTACTTATTATTATTATTATTATTATTACATATATTGATGGAAATTGACTAAATTTCTGGTGGGGTCAGGGAAACCAAGCCTCCCAAATAAAAATGGAAAATTTTTATATTTTAATTTAATTTAAATTTAAATTTTTTTTAAGGAGAAAAAAAAAAGAAAAAGAAAACTTGGTAATGAGTGAGTGCTCCATTCCAATTGAAATCAGTCAGTGTTAGGTGTGAGTACTGGAACAGACATTTTTCTGCAGCAAAAGGATTACTCCTGTCCCAGCAGAAAAAAAAAATATCCATATCATGATTGATGATGAAATTATAGGCCTTCAAGTTTCTCTTTTGTTTCAATTTTTCTTTGACCATCAATTTTGGGTCCTTCTTATTGCTTCATGTTATTCATTCTCCTTGACAAAAAAATCCAAGTGGGTGCACTTACTTCGTGTTTCTCTCTCTTCTTTGTTGTCCTTAAAAGGGTTTAGGGTTTAGGTTTTAGGGTTTAGGGTTTAGTTCAGAAACCTAAATAAGAATGGGGTTTAGTGGCTTGGCCATCCCTACGGTGCAATTCTCCATGATAAGAGGGAACCTTGATGTTCAAAGAGTTCCCTTGGCTTTTATGGCAAGGAACTTGCTATTTACACCAAGGAATGTGCCCTTGCACTACTAGTACATAAAATTGTGGAGATTGCAAGCAAAGTTGTGGATTAAGTTCTTAAGAATTGATGGTGTTAGGAGCCGATTCAATTCAATGTAATCTTGATGACCTTTCTAGATGAAGATCGAGAAATTCATGGATGGTGATGAATAATAGAGCTTCTCCGTTTTGTTTTGTGGGTGTGTGTGGGTTGGGTTTTACTGCACTAGCCTACCCAACTCACATACCCACCCACAGAATATATAACATAAAATAATTAAATTACAATAATGTTTCCTTTAAATCTGGCTATTAAAAAAATACAAAGTAACAAATTTTAGTCATCCTTCTATCTTTTTGGCTGCTTAGAGAAAACCAAATATCTGGTGTTTATAACTCTTTTTTTGGGTCTTTTTTTGGTAATTGAAAAACCCTCAACATACTCTTCATTTTATTTTTATTTTTTTTGAATTTTTTATTAAGAAATTGCCAATAAAAAAAAGTATGGTGCCCATTGTGTTGGATAAGGCGCCTAGCAAGTCCTTTAGGGCAAGCCAAGTGACACAGCCACCATAATGGGCAAGAGCAAGGCCATTCCATGACATTAAGGTCTAGGGTGCCAATTCAACAAACACATTTCAGTCACTATCAAGAGTGGATGATCATAAATTGGAAGATTATGCCATATAATGTGCTCAAGAAAATGACATAATCTACCACCCCAGACCTTAATTGTAATAATAGAGAGTGGGGCAAGGGGGGCATATTATCGGTCCGAGTGAGACTAAATGAGAACTTCAGGCCAGAAAATGCCTCCTTGGCCCACTCACCAAAAGTACGAAATTGCATAATCTGTGCCCCTTGGCAGATTCTGCCAACATAGTCAACACAGGCACTTTTCAGCTGTATGAAAAAGTGCTCACATTGTGCAGAAAAAGCTTCCATGTACATTTTATGTACTACAGAATTGGCTGTGAAATGCTACGTTCTACAAGTGCATCCTCACTCTGCTGCTAGGGCAAGCAAGGTGAAGGGTGCACTTGGTAGAATCTGCAGTTCACAGCCCATTCTCTGCAGTAAAATGACAGGGAACACCTTGAGAAGTCTGGGGAACAATGATGGAATCAGCCACTGGTGGAGAATCAGTAGCAAGTGTTGATTCTGAATTTTAATCAGGTCACATGGGAACCCCTGAATTGGCCACCCCCTGGCTATGGATGGACATGAAAACCAATAATGCTATGGAAGAAAAGTTCATATAGTAGTTGAACTCTAAAGTTCTGAGGAAGTTTGCCTGTCATACACAGCAAAAAATTTAGCCCCAAAATTAATAGCAAAATTAGTCAAATTTACACTAGAAAAACAGAAATTTCCAAAATTTTCCCAATTTTAATATTAATGAACAGATGATGGAAAAAAAAAATTGAAAAAAAAAAATGCTTATCCTGCAATAAGGAAAGCAGACATTTTTCAGCTTTTGAAATTTGACTTGAGCCAAATGGAGTTTTGGGTTAGTAGTGCAGCTCCATTGGAAGCAGTAGTATAATAATAGCCTGTAAATTACATAATATGGATGAAGTTTTGCCAAAATGGAGTTTTGGGGTTAGAGCAGCAGCAGCTCCACTGACAATACTATTATAATGGCCTATGAACAAAAAATTTGGATGAAATTTTAGATGAGCACAAATTTCATCAGGCTTTTCCCAGTTCTAAACCTGGATGGATTCATCCCAAGGGATCTTTAACGGTATTTTTGTCCCATTCAATTCATTCCTCGCCAGAAAAATTTAAAAAAACTCTCACTCATTAAGGTTAGTAGCCGAAAACCTCAAGAAAACGCCCATTATATATTATTATTGGCTAAAGAAGGAGAGTACTATATGTGTAGGGGTAAAGCCCTCAAGGCTGAGCCATGAGGTGTGTGGCCATGAATTTGGTAAACCCTAGCCCTGAGGGCTTTTACACGGCATAAAAACCAACATTTATTTATTTATATTTCCGGTGATACTTAGTGGGTACCCATGGGATACCCTTTGGGTATCACACGAAGGAAAAAAAAAGACGAATATAGGCATTTCAAAAGACAAAAATGCCCATTGGCAAATTATGCCACTTTCCAGGTACACTTAGGGGGGTATAAAAAAAAAAAAAGCTAGGCTTTCACGTCTTTTGATATGTGAGTCCGAACACACCGTCTATCATTTTATTTTTTTTCAATTATAACGAGATATACGTGCCTTTTTTTTTGGTAAACAAACAATGGAACAATTCTCCTTTTCCATGTACTTTTTTAAAAAAAAAAATCAATTTCCAACACAATTGATTATTTATTCATTTATTTAGTTTTCCCAATTGCCCCCCATACTAAAAAGAACATGATGGGTATGCCACATGCAGCTCTTGAGCAAACTGAAGCCGTTGAGCAAACAAAAGGCCACCCCCCAAGGGAAATTCATTGGCAAAGGATCTTCCACCCCACCAAAAAAAAATAAAAATGAAGAATTTTTTTAAATTATTAAACAAAGCCAATAATAGGTTTTTTCAAAAGAAATTGATATTGAGAATTTGGCAAAACTTTCAAAAAGAAATTAGTTGAATTCACACTAGAAAAAAGAAAAAAGAAAAATCCCCAAATAAATTAGAAATTAGAAAAAATTTCCCCCCTGTCAAAAAAAAAAACAAACAGTTTCCTGGATCAACACCTGAAAGCAAGGGAATTTTTTTTCCGATATAAGTTTTGATTTTATTTTCATTAATTATTTTCCCATTTTCAGTAGCCATTATTCTATTAAAATTTAAGGGGAAAAAAAGCAGCAGATTTCTATTCATAAAAAGTAGGAGGTAGCCCAAAAAAAGATTGAAAGATGTTTTTTTTAATGTACTGTATGTAGTGTTTAACCATTATCTAGATTTGGCTAAATGTTCATCTCGATTATCGCCACTCTGGCTATTACACCACAAAATTGACACAAAAGAAAACCACTGAGCTGCTGCCTCGCCCTTGTGACTAGCTGGCAGAATGCACTCTAGGGGCAAGTTCCATGGCGTAATTTGACCCTTTTTTCAGTCCAATAATAATAATTATTATTATTATTATTATTGTTATCATCGCCATATTTGTTTTATTATTATTGTTGTTATCATCGCCATATTGTTTTATTATTATGCGTGAAAAAGAAGTTATTATTGCGGGCTGCCCGGTGTCGGAACCGGGTGACGTCCGGTAGTCGTCGTCGCTCCGTCTCCGACGTCCGTCGTCGTCTTCCCTCTTCTCTCGCGCGCTCGCCTCTTTTGCACTCGCGCGCTCTTCTTCCTCTTCATCTTGTGTCGTCTCGCCCACGCACATTTTTTGTTTGTGTTTCTATCGCTATTTCTTTATGTTTCTTACACCTCTGCAGAAGAAGAGGACGACGACGACGAAAGATGCCTGAAAACGCGCTTTTATTCCACCGGATTTGGCGCAGAACGTGAGGAGTTGTTGTTGTTCTTCTTCTCACTCCGTGGTTTTTTGTCTTCGAGGATCTCTCCCGGTGCAGCTGTTGGAAATGCGTGTTTGCGACGATCTCCGGTGCTGCTGTTGGAAATGCGTCTTTGCTTGACACAATTAGAGCGGTACGTAAACATCCTTCTCTGGGACAGGAGAGAGAGAGAGAGAGAACGCGCGTAGTTGTTTGTATGCGTCTTGTCTTGAGATCTCTAGTGTTGTTGGAAATGCGTTTTGTCTTCACACAATTAGCCTCTAGAGTGCGGTAGGTAAGCATCGCCTTTTTCACGGAGACACAGAAAGATTGTTTTCCGAATGCAATGGACGCCGCCGTTGGACAGGAATTTTGAACTTTGCGGTTCTCATGTCTTCTCTTCTTCTTGTTCTTCTTGCATCTGCACGCGGATTTGTTGATGGATTTGAGATTAGTCTGTGCTTTTCTTCTGTTGGAGCAGAAACCTGCTGCTGCTGCCGCTGCTGCATTGTGCTGGATTTACTGGGAAGTACTATTGTTTTGTGAGCACTGCTGCGATCATTCTCGCTGTGGTGTTCTCTCTCTCCCTCTCTCTCATGTTACGAAGATGATTTTGGCAACGTCGAAGCTGTATTGCCCTGTTGTTTGAAATTGTTGCCGTCTTGTCTTTCGCGGGCAAGGGATCGGATGAGATTCTTCTTCTTCTTCTTCTTCGTAATAGTATGTTGCTGCTTTGGATGTCCTGATTTGCTCTGGACGTCCTGCTTTCGCGGTCTTCCTCTTTGGTGTCTTGAAAGATGTATACTACTGTGTTGTACTGCAGTAATGTGGGAGATGTGAGAGGAGGATCTGGGTGGAAAAGGGAAGAAGCATTCGAAGTGGAGCGAGACCCTGTCCCTTACAAGAAGCAAGTCTCAGAGATCCTGGTTTTTTTTGCCAGGCTTCCTCTCTAGATCTTACAATCTGAAGAAGAAGATCCTTCAAACACAATGTCAAGAATGCGGCAAGTCTCAATGCGCGCAAGAGTTGTTCTCTTGAGCTAGCTAGCTCTTCCTTCCTTCCTTCACAGAGTACCTCCTAATTGTGACATGCTGCAATAGGAAGAGGATTCTTCACAAAACTTCATGGAGTCATCGTCTTTATCGAAGGCGCGACCTGGCTCTCCCTATCGTTTCACGAGGGTGCCGTCGACGAATCAAGGCAACTGGCAATATCCATCTCCTTCACAGACTGGCTACCAAACTCCAACTTCTTCGGCGTCGTCCAAGGCGTCGAATGGATTTGCGGGAAGATCCTTGACTCCCAACAGAACTGGGAGAGCAATCTCTAGCACACCGAGCAGCTTCACGCCACAGCAAAAATTCCGTCTTAGTTCTATTGGAAACCCTGTTGTACAACAACAATCAGATTCTTTTCAAAGAGACGACTTTCTCTCACGCGCCAAGGAGAACGTCTCCGTGACTGTTCGCTTTCGGCCTCTCAAGTACTACTTCCTTACATACAAAAAACCCAAGCAATTGTTTGTTGCTTTCTTGAAACATTCGGTCGCAGATCTAGCTGCTGAATCTTCTTGCGATTCTTCATGACTACATACATAGTGGGTGGTCCTGCAGTACTAGATGACAGTCAACCGCAACGGGTTTTCTTTCGCCATGGATTTCTGTTAAAGTCGCATGTACACACATACCCACCTGAAGGACATAAAACCTCCTGAACAGACTGTTCCGCAAATCTCTCATGCTCTGAGCACTGTGTACTAAGTCTTTCTGGGTGTGTCCAGTAGTACATCAGATCCACAATGAGCTCACAAACTCAAAGACTCATCTATCTTTCTTCAAGGGAGAGTGTTCAGTACACAGAAATTTCAACTCACGGCAGCTTGAATCTCAACTGATTGCTTGCAAAGAAAATTGTTCTCAACACATTGAGGGATTTTTGTCTGTGACACGGTCCTGTGGTCAAAGCCCAAACCTTAAGACAAAGGATTACAATTCTGTCAAAAGAGTTCTAGAACAGTTCAAGCAGAGAATGAAGTTGACTTCAGAGGCCAGAGGGTGTATAAATATAACTAACTATATTGGCAAAATTCTTTCTCCTTGAACAATTGAGAATTTTGTGAAGATGAAATATTATTCAAGCTCTAGTTGAACACAAATTGTCACAAAGGTTTAATTTATGTGACAGTGCACATCCTGCTCAAGAATTTTTTGCTCTGCTTTTTTCTGTGTGTGGGTGCAGTCAGCGGGAGATTCAACGAGGTGATGAAGTTGCATGGTATGCTGATGGAGACTCCACAGTCCGCAGTGAGCTTTGCCTGTCGACTGCTTATGCCTTTGGTATGTCAAAACTCATTGAAGCTACATGATTTTTCTGCATCATGATATTGTGGGTAGTAGAGCTTGGAAGAGAAAAGAAAAGAACTCTTTTGCACTGATACACTGCCCAAAGAGCAGATGGATAAAGAAGAAGGAGGAAGAAGTATATGGCTCAATGTTCCAGTATATATGTGAGAAACACTTTGTAAGGGAACATCATCTGTAACAGGAACCAAAACTCAATGGTCCTTAAAGAGGAGCACAGTCCTCTGAAGTGTCAGTGTGATGATGCTCCTTAATAAGAAGTGTCATCCTTGAAGCTGAGCATCCATAATGGTCATCTTGCAGCTTGCCATATGCAATCTTTCAGTGAGCCTGTCACAGGAGTTAACAAAGAAGTGTGAAGAAACACAAAGAATGAAGGAGAATAGCAAAACACAACAGAGAAATGGGGTGTGATCAAACATAATAGAAAGGGTTTGTTGAACCAAGAGATTAGACATACATGGAATGAGAGTGGCATTGTCATCACCCTGCTTAAGTCTTTGAATGGTTGTGGGATTGCAGACAGAGTGTTTGCGCCTGCAACAACTACAAGAGGAGTTTATGATGTTGCAGCACAGCATGTTGTCAGTGGAGCCATGCAAGGTGTCAATGGTAATTTTCTTCTTGCACTGGATCTGTCTACTATTTCCTGAGTCCTGGCTCCATGGGGCTGAAAGCACATGGAAGCAAAAAAAATTGTAGCCAAATGACAGTGGCTCAATGAAGTTATGAGCTCTCTTGGTCATTCAGGGAGGATACTTGCATTCAAATGAGTAGTAAGGAAGCTTTCTTCAAATAGTCTCCACTTTATTCCACAGAAATGGACTGAATACATCACCCTGTTGCTCACATTGACATTGCATTTGACCCACAGGAACAGTCTTTGCTTATGGTGTTACAAGCAGTGGCAAGACTCATACCATGCATGTACGACTTGATTCTTGGGGTTTTCAGTGGGGGCACCTTTTAACACTTCCCTTCTGCTCTCTCTTTGTTCTTTCATCACATTCCCAGACTGTGATTCTTGGTTGTAGAAAGGATTTCCAAATAGAATCTGTTATTTCAACCAAGCAGCCTTACTGAAAAACCTTGTTCTCCACCTTGACCTGTTGTTGGAGTAGGCATTTCTTCTCTTGAGTCACACTTGGAAGAAGATGAATGACATGAATGGACTGGCATTCCATGAACCTTTTACTGACTTGGGGTATGAAATGGCAGGGTGATCCAAAGTCACCAGGAATCATCCCCTTGGCTATTAAAGATCTTTTCAGCATCATTCAGGAGGTACTGTAGTCTCAACTCTTGATTGCTTTCTTCGTAGTGAAAGTGTGGAAAAGCCAATGTAACCATCCAATCTACTGCAAGAATTCTAATGTCTGCGTGTGCATGTTTGCCCCTGCAAGCTTGAAATCATGAAGAAACTCAAAATTGGCTTGCCACAATTAGAGCAATTATACTAAATAATAAGATGGATTCAGATTGTCTGTATATACAATTACAGTCCTCCTAATCAAAGACTAACAAGTTGTATTGACATTGGCTTAGACTCCAAGTCGCGAGTTCCTTCTGCGAGTATCATACCTGGAGATTTACAATGAGGTGAAGATTTTTGCTGCAACTGACGACAATGTTGTGGCATTGTTTGAAAGTCATGACTTCCTTAACAGTTCTGTGAAGTTTGAACATAAAACTTCCACTGATTCATATTCTTTATCTACTGAGTCAAAATTTTCTACCAGTGTGCCTTCCCTTCCCCAAAGATTCCTCTCACTCCTGCTTTAATCTTTTGGCTCAGTTTTAGCAGCAAGCTGGAAAGCAGTTGTCTGTTTGCTCAACTGCAGCAGTATAGTATGTGGTCATGCTACTACTGAAGCTTAAATGTTTGAGTAACTTGTATCATGCAGAAGGTTCCTCATATAACAGCAATGAATCTGATTTCAGGTTATAAATGATCTTCTCAATCCGCTTGGACAGAACCTACGCATTCGAGAGGATGGGCAGGTGCTTGGATGTTCATGACTTTTCACCATACTGTAGCACGTACATGCATGGAAGTGAAATCCTCTATTTGAATGCATGGGACATAGTTTTCTGGAGGCAAAGAAACTATAGTTTGCCAATATTGTATTTTAGACTAACACACACAATCTTGTTATCCTCACATTCATGACGCATGATTGTGCTTTTACAGCATGGCACATACGTAGAGGGGATAAAGGAGGAGGTGGTCTTGTCACCAGCTCATGCTCTCTCCCTCATTGCTGCTGGTGAAGGTAATCCTACTGTAATACCATGAACAACCATATGTTCTGCAAGTAGACCAAAATAGATACTTCTGTTAGAATTGACATAGGCCAGGACTAAGATGATTAAACATGTAGATGACCATGATGTAGAATTGCAGCATACTATCTTGGCCTTGGAAGAGGTATCCTTGTTGAGAAGTTTTTTCTGCCTCTTCCTGTGTACTGTTCACTGTTGCCATCTTTTCTGCTTTGATGTTGCTCACCCTTATGGTGTATGCAGCGCACCGTCATGTGGGATCTAACAACTTCAATCTACTCAGCAGCAGGAGCCATACTATCTTCACACTGGTGTGTATGATTGTCAACCAATTCAATCATGATTCACCATGCAGCCAGAAATAGAGATGCTGCCAAAATTAACATATACTCTGCTTGCAGTTTGTAGTTCATATGTACACTAAGGATTACTCTTAGCAAAGAAATGAAACATTTTTCTGAGTTATTCTTATGTCCAGCTGGTTTTCCTTTAGTTAATGAAACTGTTCCGCAATTCCACTTGACCTCTTGATAATCCTATTAGTGTTGAATTCTTTGAACAATGTCATTTCAGATTGCAGAGAGACATAAAGAGCACATGACAGTATTCATCTTTGAATTACAGATAGTTCTCTTCACTTATTGAGATGTTAAATATCTTGTGTCCAATTGGGCTCCTGAGTGCATAACCTTCTTGACCAAGACTCTCTCCAGACTTATTTGGGTGTGGGTCTGTACAGACAGTGGAGAGCAGCCCACGATGTGATGTCTACAGTGATGACGACATCACACTTTCACAACTTGTAAGTAGGATGGTGACAAACCCTGTTATCCCTGTTGCACTTTGTTAGGTTATCTGCATTGTGGGGTCATTTCCTTTTGGATCCACTTGTATCCTCCTTACAAAAGCACTTTTACCGAAAATGACATCACTAGCATTGTCTCTACAGGCTCTCTCTCTTCTCTTATGATCCTTATTGTTCACAGTACACAAACTGATTTCATCCAAATCGTCTCTGAACTTTCAAATGACACTCTGATTGCTGACTGGAAGAACTAACTCTGAATGAACATTGAAGCATCAAAAGTGGGGCATGTGTGATGTGTAGAACCTGATCGACCTTGCAGGATCAGAGAGCTCAAGGACAGAAACAACAGGTCTACGCCGGAAAGAAGGGTCCTACATCAACAAGAGTTTGTTAACCCTTGGCACGGTGTGTCCAACACTCTTTTGATTTGTATCCGTATGCCAAGTCAGTTAGCCACCTATAGGTGGGTCAGGAAGTTCAGAGGACTGTGGTATGAACAACATAATGACCTCTGCATGCTGCTGAAGTGCTGTGGGAAGGCCCAGACCTTGAATGCCTGGCATGTTTTGTGCGGGTGGATGCAGGTCATAGCAAAGCTGAGTGATGGAAAGGCTTCACACATTCCCTATCGAGACTCCAAACTCACTCGTCTGTTGCAATCTTCATTGAGTGGCCATGGACAAATCTCAGTAGGCTTTCTACTAAGTTCCCATTCAGATCTCCAGCTGCATCTCTGTTGTGCATGTTTAACCAACAAATGGCCTTCTTCTCCTGTATATGTGACAACAACAAAAAAGTTGCTACATTGCAAGCTGGTCATGCTAAAATGGGAGTGAATCTGACTGCAGTTAATATGCACAATCACACCAGCATCTAGTAACAGCGAGGAAACACACAACACCCTGAAGTTTGCGCACCGAGCGAAAAGGATTGAGATCCATGCTGCTTCCAATAGGGTAAGCATCTTATGAGCTCTAGAAGGGTATGGGTTGGGGTTTTTGTGCTCCATTCTAATGGAATATTGCAGGCTGAACAGTTGTCTTGAACTGTTGAAATCTCAGTTGTTGCTTGTATGCTCAACAATTCAACTTGAATGGACCTGAATTGTGGAATCTGGTTTTTTGACTAGCTGTGGCACTTGATAAACCTACATGTATGGAGTAAAATGGTCAATTTTTCTTAAAGTATTGTTCAGTGCTCATCAGAGATGTAGCCAATGGCTCATGGCTGGAAATGGCATTGGTTTTTGCAGATATTAGATGAAAGATCATTGATAAAGAAGTACCAAAAGGAGATTAGTAGTCTGAAGTCAGAGTTGGAGCGGCTAAGGCGTGGCATTCTTCAGCAGCCCTATGTTCTACATGCAAACCATGAACATCACCTTGCACACCTGCGTCAACAGGTGTGAATGTATGAGCAAATTCAAGCATGTGCTACAGTTATTTTCCTCTTTCAATATGGCATTTTGGAAATCATTAGACTGTTGAACTGAACGGAGCAACCCCTTGCAATTTTTGCTCTGAGTCAGAGCTGATTCTATAACTATGTGTTTCTTGAAGCTAAAGTGTTTTTTTTGTAAGCCTGTTCTGTAATCTGCAATTTGAGTTCATTCCAGCACACGTTGGTAAATTGACAACTGGTTTGTATATCTCTGCTAATAATGGACATTGTCTCCAGTTGAATGTTGACGTGACATTTGCTGTGATAACAGTGTTTTTCATTGTCAACTCTAGATGTGAGTGTCAAGTCCACACATGAGAACTATTTGCAAGTAGTTTCATGATGTTTGCAAGCAGGAGTCCATTAAGGTTATACACGTTACCCTCAGCCCATTTACCCACTTGTGATTTCTGGATGACAGCTGGAGGCCGGCCAAGTAAAGATGCAGTCACGGTTGGAGGAGGAAGAACAAGCAAAGGCAGCCCTTATGGGCAGAATCCAGCGCCTCACAAAGCTCATTTTGGTTTCCACCAAAACCAATATACCTTTTACTACTGTCCCTGAGAAATCCAAACATCGAAGATGCCACTCCTTTGGTGAGGAAGAGGTATTTATATGAATCAATGCTCTCACTCCCATTTTCATTCTATCAGTGCTTTGAGCAGGACATGTCATGTTATCAATTCTTTGTAAGTATCTTCCACAGACAAAAGGTCATATTGGCTGGTGAAGTCTGGCTTGTTAGGAGCAGGTGAAACAATGTGATGACCAAATTCGTTGTTACGTAAGTTTAGATTGGCTTTGTGCAGTTGGCCCACTTGCCAGACAAGAGGCGGGACTTGATGTGGGAGGGTGATGGTATGCAAGATCAGGGTGTGCCTGACTCTGAGGGTACTGGAGAAGGCAAGGGTAATAGTGACAGCATGGATGATAGCACCCAGGAAGAAAAGAAGTCCAACAAAAAGCGTGGCATGCTGGCTTGGTTCAAGATTCGGGTTGGTCCCTCTATGTTCTTCCCCTAGTTCAAACATCCCAAATCCTTAATTTTCGTGTTGATTGCTCTGGATGCAATCTGGATTCTTTCTAATAGCAACGTCTGATTATAATTTTTCTGGTTCATTCCTGCACCACGGCACTTGCACCCAAGTTCCAGAATCGAGCTTCCTTCCACTGTCTCCATGTCTATGCAGGCCCTGCACAGCTCTAGTTTTCAATTGGATAAGCACAAGATATAGAGATCAATCACCCCAATTTTCCTGTTGATTGTGATCCTATCCAGCCAGTGACATCTCTTTCTTGACCTGTTGATGCCCTTTGTAGTTGAGGATCTGAGTGCACAATATTCCATTTGATCCTTCTTTGAGCTTTTGATGGTGTTTATTTATGGATTTCTACTATTTTTGTGCCCTTACCTATACTATCTGTTGTGCAGAAAACAGAGAATGCAAGTTCAATCCCTTCTGGAAAGTTTGATACAGATAACTTGCCAAACAGCTCAGCAGGAGCAATTGTTCTGTATGAACCAAATGCTGGCTTGAAAAGTGGTGCCCATCAGAAGTCTTTCAGCCATAGATCTGATGAGCTCTCAGCTGCTGACTCGTTTCCAGAGTCCATACAAGTAGGCGAGCTCTTCAGTGCAACTGGTCGGGGCCGAATGCCACCTCCAGTATGTTAGCCTCTCCTTCCATAAATTCCTGTAGAATTGACAAAGTCTATTTTTCTCATGGGTCATAGTTTTTGAGCTGTTTACAAAACATGTATCATTTTCACTCCATTGTTTTCTCCTTTCTCTTGGCATAGCAAAGGGAACTCAGTCCTTGGTCTGATGAAATTCAACTTTTTTGAACTTTCTGAACCCTGGAGGATTCTTAGGTTCTGGACATAAAATGAAACTCCATGGCAGGTGGGCTTGTTCATTGCCACAACCTATATTTAGCCTTTGTCATTGGATTGAATTGCAGACTGGAACGACAATGGCAGACCAAATAGATTTGCTAAGAGAGCAGTTCAAAATGCTGGCTGGAGAGGTGGCTTTCTGCACCAGCTCTCTGAAACGTTTGATTGAACAATCAGCCAGCAGTCCGGAGGATGTCCAAATTCAAGTAAGCTCTTCCTTTACCATAGACCTTTTTTTATCAGATGGAGGAATATCATCAGAGTAGTAATAGTCTGTAGTGACAATACAAGCTCAAATCTCAGCCACAGGAGGGCCCAAGTGAGAAGGTTGTTCATAGCAGACTGAAAATGAAGAGGAGTTGCACATCACCACAAATGAAGTGAATGAATGACAACACAATCTAAATTGATAGTGTGGCTGTGTTTAGGTGCAAATAGAGAAGACAAAGGAAGAAATCGAAGAAAAGAAACACCAAATGCAGCTGCTTGAGGATCGTATCAAGACATCAGATGCATCCAACCCAAATGCAGTTCCTTTGGAGATCTCACAGGTATGAAGTGTTTGACTTGCTTCTTACAATTGTCAATTGCCACATGATTATTATTCTGTTTTCCAAGTTGCACAAAAGGCTTCCTCCAAGATATGTTTCAACAAAGCACCCCAGAGCTAGACCTGACAACTTTAACCCAGCTTCATCCTAAAGTTTGGCTTGGGGTCTGGAATTGCAGCATATATCAAGCCTCACAACTCAACTCAATGAGAAATCCTTTGACCTTGAGGTGAATACAAAGAAGAAGACTCTTGTAATCCTGTTCCACAATTCTCTTTTCTTTGATAGGTTTCACACAGTCTCATCATCACCATTTCAAATGTATGTTTTTCTGAGTACAAATTCTAACAGTGTTGACATACACTGACGCATCTATCTTTATGGTTCAAAGTCCTCAACTCTCTTGATATGTCAATGTTTGGGACTAGTATTCCCTCTATTCCCTCTTTTGTGCCATTTACTTGTGAGGAGCATGGAAGCACCTTTGGTGTTGGATCACTAAGTTGGGTGGAGTCTTTTCTCAGATCTAGAGGAAGATTTAGGTTTACATGACTTCGGTGCTGTTAGTAGGAGAGAATTTGATGATATTCTTGTTGAAAAAGGAGCAGATGAAGGTTGCTATTGAAGAGGTGTTGAAGAAGTGTGACATCAGGCTGGGGGACGAGTGCTTGTGAGGAATCTGACCATTCTGCTGCATGTGCTGGTTGGTGCAGATAAAGAGTGCAGACAACCGGATTCTGCAAGAGCAGCTGGAAGCCAAGGTTAGTGGCCCAATCTTACCTAGGTTGAACTATCTTCTGAACTGATCAACACAGGTCTTTCAAAGCTGCAACTTACAGAAATCACCCTAACTGTGGTCCATCATTTTCCAATCCACAGACTGCAGAGATCAATAAGCTGCACGACATTGTGGATTCTCTCCAACAACTCCAGACATCAATGATGAAGACAAACATGAATGGACACAAAACTACCAATGGGCTAGTTGATACAACAGAGGAATCGGGGATCAGCTGGTTAAATGCACAAAGTTTATCCAGAAAACTTTGTTACATGGAGCAAAATGGTTCTGAGGGTGACAACCACAGGCAAAACTCTTGTGCAACATCCAAGGATCTGGATGAGGAGGGTGATAGTTTGTTGCAATCACAGGTCCTTCTACAGGTGTGTGTGAAACACTGTGGATCATACTTTTGAGTCCCTTCATATGAGCTTTTCCTCCAGCAGATAGAGCTCACCTATACTCTCTCTGCTCACGCTCACCAGGGATTCAGGCCCAGTGGAGATTCAACAAATATTGTCCAATTTGTCAAGTCATGGTTAGGGAGTGCTGAAGTCTGGTCACTTGTCTGTAGCCATCCATTTGTAGATTTTACTGGGTCCATCTGTGCTTTGGTTTGAGTTTCTTACATTACCAATATCTGTCAATCTCCTTGGGTAAGAGTATCAGATTTTACATTGATGTCAGAATATGTTTTGGTGGTTAAATATCATTCCATCAACATCTCATGACTATGGGACTTTTCATCACTGCAGGCAGCTGAGATTCAAAAACTGAAGCTTGAAATGGAGCAACTGAAGCAGGAAAGAGTCCAGTTAGCAGAAGAGAAGGCAGGTCTATATCGCCAGACAGAGAGACTGGCACAAGAGTCAGCATATGCCAAAGAGCTGGCTGCACAAGCTGCTGTAGAACTGAAGAATCTAGCACAAGAATTGACAAAACTCTCCTTCCAGAACACGAAATTACAGAATGATTTAATGCAGGCGCAGCAGGTTACTTTCCAGAATGCAAAGCTTCAGAATGAGCTTACAAAACTGCAGAATGAACTGACAAAAGCTCAAGATCAAGCATTTGCTCGAACAGCTTTGAAGCCAGCATCACTAGTTGGGCGAACTAATCAGATTGCAGGCAGTGATGGCCAAGTTGGTGATGAGACTGCTCTTGGTGTTCAAGGGATCTCACCGCTCATGCATGGAGTTGGGAACAACCACATTAGAATGGGACAGAACTACAGCAATGGAGATGGAAATCTGAGCAGCAGGAATCAGAAGATGAATAACAGCATGAATGTCTTTGATGACATCAATATGTGCCAGCTTGATCCCAAGACAGCAATCCTTGAGCTGAAAAAGGAGCTTGAATTAGCCCACAATAGGGAGTCAATTATGGAAGCAACAATGGCTGGGAAAGAAGAGCGGGAGACACTGCTACAGAAAGAATTGGACCACGCCAAGCATCGAGAATCAGTTCTGGAGAATGATCTTGCAGGCATGTGGGTTCTGGTAGCCAAATTGAAGAAAGAGAGAGACACGGCAAAAAACCAGCCAGTTTTCACAGATGTCCAAGACTGTTGTCAGGAAGATTGTCAGAGTGTTGGAAGGGTTGCTGTGGGAGTGGCAAGTTCTCCAGAGAGCATGTGGCAAGGCTGTACCAAGAATGGAAACTTCAAAGATATATAGATACTAGCAGACCAGCTTGGAAGGACAGACTTGAACAAGTCATGTAGAGATGTGGTTTGGAACAACATGCAAAAGCAGCCTACCATAAAGAGGAACCATTACACGGGCTCTCCAGATGAGGCATTCATTCCAGTCTTCTGTTTCATCAGGCAAAATTTGGCCTGACAGTTGTCCCAGGAGAAATTTTTATTCAAATGGAGAGAGATGCATGAAAAAGCAAAGGGTACAAGAGTAAATGGAGGAGGGCTTCATGGAATGGAGAGAGTGGCCCTTTCTTTCTTGAGAAGGTCAAAAAAGTCATAAGGGAAGAGGAATGGCAGCTGAGGCTGATTTTGTTGCAAAGGGCTGTATGCAGTCCAGCTAAAGGGAAAAGCCCAGCACTCACAACGATCTCTTCCTGCAATGCATTGTCCATTTATGTCACTGACAGACACCTGGCGATCTTCTTCACCCACCCCCGCTGTGAATATGATGGGTGGGGCATGTCAGCTCCTCCTTGTGAGAGCAGCACTTCCCACCACAAGTCCTGAGGAAAAATTTCCCCCATGACGCAGCAGAGGAGGGACATACATGTCAGTGCTTCATCTATACACCAGTCACAAGGGAACCATCAAACCAACCCTCACAGTTCCCATCGGGATAATTGGTGTCAGGATTTTCCTCCCCACCCCACTCTATTTGTAACCTTGTCTATACCTGTAACGTAGCAATTTTTGAATAGATATGTAGTGTCATTGTTTGGAGGTTTTCCTTCTCAATTTGCACATATGCCACCATATTGTGCCTTAAAAACTGTTCTATTTGTTTTATTTGATCCATGTAGTAGTAGCTCTTTTTCAGGTGTATCATCATGGCCCTCAAACTAATCATCAGTCCATTGTATTGTTTCTGGTGCTCTTTTGCTCTGTTGGAATGTTGCTTGAATGATAAGAATTGCTAATGACCAGACCGCCTCTTCTGTCTCTCATTCTGTTGCTTCTGAGAATCAAGGGCATGACATCTGCAGAAAGAGTCTGTAGTTAGGACAGCTTTCCATTTTGTCTCTCTGAAGGTGCAGTACTTGGAAGTTCCTGACAGGGAAACTTCCTCACTTACTACTACATCTTTTGGTGCTCGCCATTGACCACACAACAAAGCCATGTTATAGACACTTCTGCAGGTTTGTCCACACTTCAGCACTGTTGTCCATGTGAACTTGGAGAAATTTGGGACCTGGAGGACTCGAGGAGTGTTGCTTGGAGGGGGAGGCCTACCACTTTTGACACCAGATGCTCCAGATCTGTGATTCAAATTTGTAAGACTTGCACCTTCCAACTTGGGAATTTCATGCTAATGGAAAGCAACCAGGTTTGCATTCTCAGAGTATCTATCTCTATCGTGCATGTGAAGATGGTCTTTACAACATTATCAAATACCGGAGGAGTACCTTAGCAGATTCAACTCTAACCATGTTTTTCTGTAGAAATGTTGAAATTTTCAAAAAAATGTTTGTGAAGGAAAATAAAAGAATCTTGTGGGATGTTATTCAGGATGTTTTTTTTGACACGGAAACTTCAAGATTAATTAATCATTGGGACAGACATGTGTTGAAGTTGCACCTTGTACTATGGTATTCAAAACTCTGTTCCAACAGAATGCATAGAAACATCAGAGCTCCAAAGAATCATTGGATTCGACATACATGGGTTTCTCCCTTAAGAATCTCAGTGTTTTTTTGTGGGTAAATTTTCAGCACTTTGGCGACTGAAAAAAAAAATCCAGTGCTACTAAATGCAAAGGAATTTTGTTAAAAATAATGTGCCAAAGTCACCAGATTTTGATGAACAAATTTCTGAAATCACCATATTTAGACGATAGGTTCCAGCACACTTTGGCCAAATATAGCAAGATTCTTAACCTTTTTCTACTTTCCTCTCTGACCCATAGCCATATTTGGCTAATTCCTTGTATGGACAATTGCCAGTGTGGCTACAAAAAACTGATAATAATAATTATTTTTATTTTTATTTTTATTTTATTTTTATTAAAGCTCTGCTTAGGATATGTGAGCTATAATACAAAAGGGAATAATTATTACAAAATGATTAGGGTTTCAAACTTGCAATTGACACTGGGGATGAAAACAGTGCACAGAAAAGCAACAGGGTACCAAAACTAGTTTGCTCACATAAATTGGTCCTCAGGGGAATTTCATGCCCAGTTTTGGACTGCTGCTCGTATTCTTCATGAAACCAAAAGCCTTGTCAAAACAAGATCCCACAAATCCTTTGAACCAATATCCCAGTTTTGTGAAACAAATAGTACCCAATGTCCCTCCCTTTACATGCTATTCCACACAAGCACACCCCATATTCTTCACAAAAAATGCTCATCATGCATCCCACAATACCCAACATTCTTCACAAATTCCAAAGCCTTGCCCACAATACCCAACGTTCTTCACAAATTGCAAAACCTTGCCCACAATACCCAACATTCTTCACAAATTGCAAAACCTTGCAGCTATTCCACCATTAACCCCAATACAAGATTTACCAAAAGAAAGATATGCATTTGCTATTCCACACAATACCCAACATTCTTCACCAATGGTAAAAGCCTTGTTGCAATTCCACACCAATATGGGATTCTCCAGAAACAGCAAAAACCTCGCTGCTATTCCAGAGCAACAACACCTGGCATTCTTCACCAAAAACCTCATTGCCATTCCAACGACACCCAATATTGTTGCTATTCGACACCTACACACCCAACATTTTTTGCAAAACAACCTCATTGCAATTCTGACAATACCCAATATTCTTCACACATTGCAAAACCTTGCTGCTATTCCACCAACATTCAATACAAGATCTCACCCAACAAAGATTTGACATTTCTGCATACAGAAAAGATATTCATTTTGCAGGACAACCGCTCAAAACTGTCATCAAGTCTCCTATGATGTTGCAGTAGTTTTTTTGCTGTCAGAAACTAACTATTCGATAGTGAGGTATGAGAGGATAGAATTGACAAGATCCTGCATTTTTGGGCGAGTAAACAAAGGAGATGCATATATAAATGAAAACTCGAGCTTGGCATCACGGATGAAATAGAAGATGGCAAGGCATGATCCAATGCCATGATTCGAGGTGCATACGAGGTGGTCTTTCAGATTCAGATGCATAGCTGAAGGTCCTAGATCTTGATACAAAGGTTCTGCAGTTAGTGACAGAAGTGTGGAGCGAAGACTTCCACTTGGAGTTAGGTTTGGGAATCTCATTCCCTGGACCATGAGTGCATTCAAGTCACCCATGTCCATGAAATGCTTCTTTGCTTTGACTGCTTCATTGTATTTGGTTGTGCATTTCTCTGCTACCTCCCAGAAGGACTCGGTTTCTGAAACATGAATTGTCTTCATCATTGCTGCATGATAAAACCCTGAAAAAAATGCATGACACAGACAAAAGAGTTTTATCAGAAATGATGGTGGAATAATCCCGTTGTTGCATTATAGACAGAAAAAAAAACAGTGAGCATTCTTCACTGAAAATTGCTTGTGAAAAGTTGAAGAAAAAAGTAGTGAGCATTCTTCACCATCAAAACAACATCACAAAAGATTTCAGCAGAAGCAAACCCTAAGAAGAATTTCAGCAAAGAATGTGTAGGTACTGAGGAAAGGTAATGTAGGTTTCTTACCAACATGAGATTCAAGGATGCGGGGTTCTAAGAGATTTCTGCAATTCAATAGCACAACAGTGCCATAATGCTCGCCTCTTTTGCCCACCTTCTTCATGTCTGCAGCTGCCTTCAAACCTGCTGCTTCGATCGCTCCATACAGCAAAGAGTTGTTTTTTTTGCAAGCCTGTAGTATCACAAGTACATGCTCAAACTCTTGAAGAAAGTTTCCATCTCTGTCTCTGTGTCTGTCTCTCTCTCATTTCCACCAACTAGCTTACTCACATACTCACACCCACCAGGCTTGGACAATAGCAAGGAAAGGAGGATTTATGATTCAATCTATAATCTGAAAGCATGAGAATCCTGAATTCTGAATTTGACAAGAAAGAAAGCCCACTAAACCCTAAATCCTGAGAGCTTTAGGTATGGATGTTCTTCACAGGATTTTCAAATGGGTAATCTGCAGCAAATCTGTACATCACCAGGAAGCAGCAGTAGAGTTTACAGAAATCGGTTGCTACATTCTCAACAATCTCTGAAGGAAGGGAAAATCAAAAAGAGCTTGCAATGGTCGAATGCCAACTGCAATCATGCAAATGCAGCAAAGATTTAGGGTTTTGTTTTCCTCTTTGTTGTGCAGGAGATTAGGAAGAAAAAGGAAGAAGAATAAGAAGAAGAAGGTGATGGACCGAGTCCTGACCTGGAGAAGATCGTCAGTGGCTTTCGGTGAAAGCGAAGCTCGGATGAGACGAGACTTCCGCGGCTTGTTAGTGTGATCGAAAGGAAGGTATGCATGTTTTCTCGACACTATTCCGTATCCCAATGTGTCCACTCCGTGTGCCCAGAACGGCTTCTGGGCTTGCCCTTGCGGAATTGCCTTCTCCAATGCCGGAAGTTCTATGTCCTCTACCTCCTCCTCCTCCTCCTCCTCCTCCTGTCCTCCCTCTGCTGCTGCTGATTCTGAGCTTTCCCAAGTCGTCTGCTTCTTCTTCTTCTGGGCTGTTGCATCTTCTTCTTCTTCTTGTTCTTCCAGTTGCACTTGTCTGTAAAGAAGATCCACAAATTGGCGCGCAACTGGAGAGGTAGATGCTACATCTGCAGCGGCGGAGTGGAATCTGAAGACAACCAGAGATGAGTTCTCGGGAAGCTCATACACTTTCATATCGAAGACGGCAAAGGGTTTCTCTTTGGGAAACGGCGTGTTCATCTCATCTTCCAGTAGCTTCAGCCACTTTTCTTTTGAAGCTTCTTCAGATTCATCATCGTCCTCCAGCTCTTCTTCGTCATCATCAGCTGCCCTGCTGATCACAGAAATTTGAGAAACGACTGGATCTTCTGCTGCATGATCTGCAGTACTTGTTGTGAAGATAAAGTTCTTGCCGTTGAGTTGTTTGGAGATGTGGGATCGGAGACGAGGATGCGATGCAAGGAGTTGGCGCAAGGATGTAGTGAGAGAAGATCGCGTGAAGCGACGAGCAAACAGAAGACCCAACAACGTAATGCCTGTTCCTGTCTCCACTGCTGCTATCCAGTTCGTCTCTGACTTCCCTAGTTCCCTGTCTGCTGTGTTCTTCTCCCTCACCATTGTTGTTGTTGTTGTTGCCATTTTTGCTGCTCCCTCCTCCTCCACCAAGTTATAAATTTGTGCTCACAAAACGGAGAATACCCACACCTCTAAAAACACACGGAAACCCACACTTCTGCAACCTCTAGAAATCCCACGCTATGGAAACTACACCCGATCTGCAACTTCTAGAAATCTCTCTCTCGAGCTATGTGTGTATGTCTCTCTCTCTGTCTGTGACTTTTCTTGTTCTCTTCTTCGCAATGCTGAAGCAGCAGCTTTCCTTAAACATCTAACTCTCTTTGGACCCAGTTTGTGTCTTCAGTTGGAGAACTGAAACCCCAAAAACTGAACCCAAGAGTTGCAGAAACACCCAGTTTGTGTCTTCACACGGAGAACTGAAAACCCAACAAACTGAACCCAAGAGTTTTGCAGAAGCAAAAAAACCAAACATGCAAGCGTTTCTTCTTTCTCCAGTAAGTTAAGTCTTTCTCATGATGATGCCATTGTCCTAGTCCTCATCAAGACATGGCAATGGGATCCCATTTGACATGTTTTTCCTGGCTGCTGAGAATTGGGCTGCAATCACAGAGCTCTAATAATAATAAAAACAGGACCCACAACTCTAAAAACAGCTTTCCTTGAAGATCTAGCTTAAGATCTCTTGGACCCAGTTTGTGTCTTCAAAACTGGAGAACTGAAAAATCAAACCCAACAAACTGAACCCAAAAGTTTTGCAGAAACAAAAACCAACTATGCATGCAAAGCTTTTTATTTTGTTATCTTTCTTCAGTAGTAAGTCTTTCCTTTTCTCATGATACTGCCATGGCCCCTAGTCCTCATCACAATTTAACATGTTTTTCAAGACCCACAACTCTGAAAACAGAACACTCTAAAATTATCAAAAAAAATTGGAGCGCACTAAGCCAAGAGAGAAAGAGAGAGCTCCTCCCTGCTGTCACACTTGACTGAGAACAGCAGGACAGAGTCTCAAATGGAGTGCATTGCAGCAGAAGAAGAGAACAGAAGCAAATTGTTTTGGTTTTGGGGGGGCACACTTCTTCAATCTTTGTACTCACTTGCATTTATAAGCATCTGTCTGTTTGTTGCTCAAATAATAAATTGTTGATGGATGGTTGGTGCCTGCATGAAGCCTACTTTAGTGTTAGTTTTGACCAAAAGTGTCAAAAAGGACATCTTTCCATTCGGCTGCTCTTCTCATACATGATTTATGGTCCCAACAACTTTTCATTTTTTTATGTTTTTTTTTCCTGTGATCAGAGCAGCTTTTTTTTTCCATTATTTTTTTTTTTTCCCTCAATAACATCTTTTCATTAGGCTCCTGTGATCAGAGATTCTCTTGATCACAGAAGCTTTACAATTAACTTTTTCGGCTACATTTCAGCTACATTTGGTGTCAGGGTCACGTCACAGCTCTACAGGTCAAGCAGTGACCAAATGGAGAGAGACTTGTGACGACAGGTATGAGTTAAAGCATGACTCGCTCAAAACTCACATCTTTCTTTCTTTACTATTAGAATGTGTTCTCAGAGTTCCTAACAACATTGGATTCGATGACATATTTTCAACAGGAATTGCAACTACTCTCCCATCATGGAAAGTACAAGAAACAAGGCCTTATGTCAATGGCTTTCCATTAGGCTATTACTCTGATCGATCATAGCACATTGTGTGATGACAGCAGCAGCAGCCTAATGCTAACGGAAGGAGACCATATCCCATCTTTGACGGGTTTGTTCAAATTTCATTCAGTCATCTTATTGGTATTTTGAACTGGAAAAAATAGGGAAATTGACCTTGAAGAGCGTCATATTACACTAGCCTGGGCAGCTTCAACATATTTCTGTCAAATTCAATTCATTTCAAAGATTCCATGTTGAAGTATTGAAAAAAAATTTATATTTCCTTCACAATTTTTCTTCACAATTTTTATTTTCTTTGAGAAAAGTATTTTATAAATCTCATCATTTTAACAAATAATATAATTAGTGTCGAAGTGACCAAGGTACTACTGAGTAAAAACCCAATCAAAAGGCCAAAGTGAACTAGCACCCACCAATGCAACAGCAGCCATCATATATATATATACCCCATTATGACTCAATTGTGGATGAACCTTGACTGAAGTTAATATCTGGTTTCACCTTGGTGACCCCATTCTGTGAAGTTTTGTAAGAAGTAGGTCTTATATGTAGGTATGGAGGTAAGAAAATAGGTGATTCCTAAGTAAGTAGATGATCTATACACATAGGTAAAGGCTGTTTTGATTACCTACCTCCTAACAACCTGCTTGTTGCTAGGTAGGTTGTTAGTAGGTAGGTAGTAAAAAAACACCAACTGAGTTAACCACCATAGTTAGCTGTGGATCCCTTAAGTCCCCTTCTTGTATTCCATAACATAAGTAAACCCTTAGGAAAGACACGTAAACATAATCGAAACACAAAAATAAAGAAGAAACTCCAAATCATCCGTTGGTTGAGGAGGAAATTTAAGTCTTCTCCTTGGTTATATTCTTTTGACAATGTCCCACCTACATTTAGACTATTCACCTTAGTTTCATGAAAACTCAAGGTTCTAAAAGCTTGGGGGAACTTTATATTGTCACGTCTAAAAAGATAGGATAGAATTGATCCGTGGTTAGGATACGTCTATCTATGGCACACAACATACTCACACAAATTTCCTCATGTATTTGGAGGGCATCTTATATTCATGAATATCCCTTTTAGAAAGAAGCACAATCGTACATATACTCCTTAAGAATGGAAAGGAAACTATGCCTACTTATAAATGTAAGATCGATCCCACTCTTAAGGAGTAGATCTAAGAATTCTAGAGCTTGTGAATATATATATGTATTTATGTTTTAAGTTGATGATCATGTTGATCTCGTGCTTTAATGTGGGTAAAGCCCACAAGTAAGGGACACTCCCAAAACATGGGTTCAAACTTGGGCTATCACCTTGTCGTAGGCCCCCCTATTTTGGAAATGCCCCCTCATTGGTCCCCCCCTCTCCCTCCGAGGCTTTACCCTACACATATTCTTCCCATCCTTAAAATAAAGGTTACCCAATCAATATACACAACAAAGCAATCAAAAGATTCAACCTAAGTTTGTCCACTATGAAAGGAAGAGGGAGAGCATGATGATGCGAGAGCCCTCTAGTTCCATACTTTCACATGGGGCCCATAATTTCAAGCCATGAATGAACTTGCCCTTTTTGGTAGAAATTGGGGGCTACCATTTTTCATGGTGGGAAAGCCCAAGGACTTGATGGGCCATATATTTATGTCTTCTTTCTTTTGAAGGGTTCAAGATCATTTGGTCATGTCTTGTGACAAATTGCCATTTTTTTTATTTATTTTTTATTTTTTAAATGTCGATTCAACAAGTTGCCATTTTTTTTAATGTAGGTTTGACGTGTGATAGACAAAGATGAGTGCAAAAATAAAACCTTGCATGGAGGTGTTTTCAAACATAAAGAAGAAAAAATAAATAAAAATCCTTCCAATATTAAACCCCACATGGAGGTGCTTTCAAATAAATAAATAAATAAATAAAAACATTGCAATATATTACACATATATCTGTGAAAAAAAACAAAAATTATTGTGGGTCAATTTTATTATGATGATGATTTCTGTAGCTCTTTTATTAATGATGCCAACCATGATCATGATGCTCATGTTTTTGCATGTTTTCACAGCACTTTGCACTATGAGGAAACTTGGGCATATTTCATGGCCATTGATTCTCATGAAATGTATTTAATTTGTGAAGTGATCAGACAAGCTGTTCACTAAGTTATATGTGCAATTTGTTCACTACCATCATGGTACACATGCTAAGAAGGAAAACTTTGGCATGTTTCATGGCCATGATTCACATGAAATGGGACCTTGGGTGATGTGATCGGACAAGCTATTCACGAGTGTACTACGTTATATGTGTAATTTGTTAGCTACCATCATGGAACACATGCTATTGAGGAAAATTTGGACATTTTTTTCATGGTCATAATTCACATGAAATGGGACTTTTGGTGATGTGGTCGGACAAGGTGTTCATGAGTTCAATAAGTATATGTGGAATGGTACACTACTATCAAAGGTACTACAACAAAAGGAAGTGAAATGTGCCCAATGGTCTTTCATTTCACATCCTCCACTTCATCCACATCACACATCGCACCCATAGTTTGTTGAAGGTAAACCCCAAACAAGTTTGTTTTGGACAACATAGCAAGACAACCATAAATTTCAAACAAGTTGAACTATATGTATGATATACTAGAATGTTTGAAATCATTAACTACATTTCAAACAAGATGAACTATATGTACTATTGTCTACTATGTTTGACATTGCCATAGACATAGCACACTTGGGACTACAAAACCAAAGAGTGATCAAATGCCTACAAATTAGTAGATAGAATTTTATTACACAACACCCCCTTAATTGTGAAAGACAATACCTAATTCCCATGCCATTGTTCATGACAATTGCTTATTATAAAGTAATAATAACAATTGACATATGTCGGTTTACAAGTCAAAATGTGCTCATTGTCACATAAAACCAATAGCAAAAAGCCCACCATCAATTACATACATGATTTGGAAATCTAACACACAAATTCTTCGACTCTTACATCTTTAATTGGGCAACCCACAATTAACATAAGAATTACCTATATTGAGAACTATGCACCCAAATTTTAACATGACCCATTCATACAAACCCAATATTTGATTCCCACCATATCAATTGGTGTTTTCAAATCCAAACTTGGCATCAAATGACAAAAAGGTACTAAAGTTGGACTAGAGTGAACCAGCCTTCACGACTACATCAAATGGGGACGTGTGTGGTTGGATTCCACTGAGTTTTCATTGATTTTTATCCTTATGCTAAACATGCAATGTTAACGATTAGAAATCAATAGATTAGTTAGTTTCATAGGTCTCCTAATAATTAATAGTTATTAATAATAATTTTATCATTTTTTATTCAAAGGATGAATCTAATGGAATTAAATAACTTGAATGAATGAATGACTAAGGGACAATTCACCCAATCGTCTAGGAAATTTTTAAGAAGGGATTAAAATAAGGACCTTATTTTCTAATGGTCAATGTGGGTCTTATGTGATTTGTGAAAGAAGATTAGAAGAAGTGTTGGAAGACTTTTATGACATTCAATGTTTTTGTAGAATGTGAAAAAATGAAAAAATGTGTATGTATTTTGTGTGTGATTTTAATGAAAAAGGGTTGAAGGACTTGAATATATCTTGTGTTGTTGCTTTATTCTACTTAGCTAGTGTGGAAGGTAAGTAAGTTGGAGATTGCGTACAAGTCTACTCCTTTGTTGAAATGGTAATTTGCATTATTTCTAGAACAATGAGAAAAAGACATACCATTTAATAGCCTCAAGAAGGGCAAGTAGTTGGCTACCTCTAAGAGTAACTACTTTCAAATTCTACTTTTGTCTCATGTTGTCCTTCTCTATTTTTTTTTTCCCTTTTTTCCTTGGATTAGACTATTTAAAAAAAGTTAGGTATGTTCTTAAACAACAAACCCTTGCTTTCCTCCCTTGCCTTCCTCCTTTGTTCTTTATATGACTTCTTATGTATTACTTGAATAATTAATACTTGCAAAAGTATGTTGAGGAACAAAGGTTGAATTGTTGCACAATATTGATCTAGAGGATGGCTATATATTTTTTTATTGATTTTTTGACTCTTGGGCATTTGTCACAAGCTTGGGCTTTTGTGCTAATTTGATGTTAAGTTTATTTTGTTGTGGTATTTCAATCAAGCTCCATCATTCCCCACTATTGATGATAGAAAAGCAAATGATGCACACAAAATAATTAATTAATTAATTAAAAAAACAAAGGAAGGGGGACCAAGTCAAAGAGAAGGGAAAAGATAAAATGTATTTTGAGGGTTTCAATAGCCAAAAGTGAAGACAAAATCAATAAAAATTGCCAAAATTTCACATCTTTAGTGAGTAGTTAGAAATTGTAATTCTAAACGATGTTCTAAAAAATGTGAAATAATGTAAGATTTCAATCACATTTAAGAAGGACGGCGCTTTAAATGACAAGATATATGTAAGCACACATTAATTCAAAGTTCATATTTTGCTTCTAGTTTTAAATTTATAAATATGGATTGGAATTAAAGGTTTTTACTAAAATCTCTTCTACAAGTTCGAGTTGTGAGATGATGATGAGAAATTTATAGTAGATGGAAACTAAAATTATGATATTTTTACAAATTGGTTCCTTAGGAAAAGAACTACTACTCCTATCTTATATATTAATTCACTGCGTCTGTCTGTTTGACGAGGGTTTTAGGGGGTGGGGGAGGGAGAGGCCGGTGAAATAGCAAGCGACTGGTGTCAGTCTATGACGGGGGTTGGACCACCACGATTTTCGTGTACAAACTGTCTCCACAAAACATTGCAGCCATCCGAAAGGTAGGAATGACGATCAGATCGCATCCCTCTCCCACTGCACCAGAGACGGATATAAAAACCTTCCCCTCCCCCCCACTACCGAAAGAACTAGCGATTATATAGAAAAGCGTGTTTTCGAAAATTTCCAAAACTTTTGGGAACCAAGGTTCAAAATGTCAGAACCGAGGTTTTGGGTTTTCTCATGTCGAATAAGGGAGTAAATACCCGGATTGATAACCTAAAGGTACACACAGCTGGTTTTGATACTCGCACAACGTCGATCGGGACCACTGCACGTTCGGGGTGGCTGAAGTGGCATAACCACAGGTGTCCGAAGGTCATGGGTACCACTAGTTATTATTTATTTTTCAAAAGTAAACAAAAGGACTCACAAATTTGCAAAGTACCCCATTTCTAAGGATAGAATTTGGTCACACACTCTACTTATGATTACACGAGTTCAATTTTGGAGCATGACCAAAGATGATTTTGATTTGATGATGGACCGAAGCTTTGAACACAAAAAAAACCAAGAAGGAAGGATTGATGACAATACAAGTTGTAGCTTGGAGCAAACATTTGTTGACTTGATTGAAATTGTGGGTTGTTAAATTTTTTACTTTGTCAAAGTATGCTTGGAGAACACCTGAATGTACCACCCTTCACAACTCATTTAGTGCTTGTGCTTGTTTGAGATGTCCCAACAAAATAATTTCAATGATTAACAATCCCTCAACCTAGCTTTACAACTATTGAAGATGTTATGATGTGCAATTTTCATGTCTTGATCTTGTTCACAATTTGCCAATCATGCAACTTCATCACTCACTAGCGATTGCAATGACAATATGAACAATGGTGTTCAAATCTTAGCGTTGCATCTCACCACTAGACTTGTGAGCAATGATGGTTTCAAGAAACCAAATTGACAAAACCAATGGCCATAGTAGAGGTGACTATATAGCAAAACTTCTACCATCTTCATCACTCATCTACTTATGAATAATCACCATTTGCGATAGAGCTTACCTTTCCCCTCACAAATCTAATTTTCATTATCGAGCATGAGGATGTTGTTCAAAAGAAAGAAATACCAGTCTTTGAAATTGCTTTACTCGCACTAATTTACTTGAAATTCGTGGAACTAATAACTTGCATTATCAATGCTTAGAATCAATAGTACATTACAACTTCACAAGTAGCTTAATCATGGCTATTGGCTACTACCTAATAAGCTCTAACACTCCGTGCCAATACTAATTGAACAGCTAATGATCATCAATATCATCACTTTGTTGGCATTGCTAATGCTAGGCTAGCTAGTCGATCACTCAAGCATTCTCTCTTCATCATCCATCTTTCACCCAAAAATTCTCTAACCCCTTGTTCCAAATCACAAGAATGCAAGATGATCCAAATTTCTCTTTCTCTTCTATCTTTCTTGAAACACACGCACTCACGAGTCTCTCTCTCTCTCACCACATCACATTTAAATAGTTGCACCTGTTTATTGCTTGCCCATATCACTCTGTTATCGGTATTGAATCTTTCTTTCAACTCTCATGCCAGTCCAGTTCTAGGGCCCAAGGCTGATTTTTAGCTGGCATGTGGCAAGTGTGTACCTGTATGGAGACCAATGTATAGCCTTGATCTTAAATTGGTATCACCTCACATCCCTACCATGCAAGCATTAGTACAAAGCTAGTATCACACTTATACACGCATGTATACATTGTATATGTATATGTCAACGATATTCATATGTTTATATTCATTCATGATTTTGCATTTTAATCATTTATGAATAGGATGTCATGTTTAATATGCCGTATTATAACAGGTTGCAACATAGAAGAAAAAAATTAGTGCAAAATCCTTGTATTACAATAAAAGGCATCTGTAAAAGAACATGAAATGAGAGCTTGGTAGCCCAAGTTGAAATGGGGAATCAAACCAAAAGTGATGATGAAAAAAACAACACAGCAACAAAAACAAAAAAAAGAGGACTGAAAACTGCTATTTCTCACCTAAATTGTGCCTCCCACGAGTTTCACCCCCAGTTTTAGATTTTACCTTGCATGTGCCTTCACTGTTGCTGCTTACACTCTTCATTTAAAATCAAATCTTGTACAAATCAAAATCCCTTGAAATCTTGCAAAGCGATACTTGATCCAATGGTACCCAATTTTGCTCACTTTTTCAGACTTCACTCCAACTAGCAAAATGCAACACAGGTTGCAACACAAGAAGAAAATCGACGTCGCTCTTGAAACTTCATGGCCAAAAACATAATTTCTTCCAAACAGATGTAGAGTTTGTGATGTCAATTGAGCAATGAAAAAAATCAACCTGGCTTTCATGTGAATATTTGTGAGCAAATCACTCAACACACAAAAGTTAACTATTGTTTGTGAGAGTTCTCATGACTTACCTTTGGCTAAGAGCTTCACTTAAACCTCCTCCACCTGAGGAAGGCTCATGAGTGCAAGAACAGCTGTCTTGGGTGTAAGTTGATTGGCGAGAATCTTTGCCACAGCTGTTAACACAGGCATTTTGACACGGTACTTCTTGGCCAAAGAAATCACAGCTCCCGCTGTTGCCACCCCTTCTGCAACTTGGCTCATTGAAGACAAAATGTCTTCAAGCTTCTCACCAGATCCGAGCCGCACACCCACTGATCTATTTCTTGATAAAGTGACAAAACATGTGAGCATTATGTCTCCAGAACCAGATACACCTGTTAGAGTTGTGGATTTTCCACCCATCTTCTCTGCAAGCCACCGGATTTCCGAGCACCCTTGGGCAACAAGTGCTGCCATGCAGTTGTTGCCGAGCTTCATCCCCTCTACAATGCCAGCTGCAATTGCTAAGACATTCTTCAATGCACCAGCCATCTCTACACCCACAACATCTGTGGACATATTCACCCTCAGATACTGGGATGCAAGAAGCTGTTGAGTAGCTCTTGCCAGTTCCTTGTCACGGGATGCAGCCACTAAAGCTGTGGGAAGCTTATCCATGAGCTCAATCGCAAATGATGGGCCCGAAATGACAGCCACAGGCTGACGGGGATTCCCAAGTGCTCGAGGAATGACTTGTGACATCATCTCCAGAGTTGAGATTTCTAGCCCTTTGCTCACAGAAAGAATCGGCAACTGTGCCGGTACATACTCTGCAATGCTTCTTAAGAACACTGAACTTGCTTGCACTGGAATGGCATGGATACAGAACTGGGCATTCCGTATAGCTTCTTTAGCATCTGTGGTTGCTGCCACATTGCGAGGCAGTTGATGCTGAGGAAAGTACTTCACATTCATGTGCTGCTCGTTGATGGATTTGCACACAAAAGTGTCTCTAATCAGAAGCATAACCTCCATTTCTGGTTTATTTCTTGCCAAAATGACTGCCATTGCTGTCCCAAATGAGCCTCCCCCAAGGACAACAACTTTCCTTGTACTCAACAGTGCATGAGAATTTTTCCGTGCATTGAGCAATTGCCATGACCGTGACCAGCGCACAAGCTTCTCCCAGGCTGTTCTCACAATCTTGCTCTGCTCTTCTGTGCAGTCCAGGTTTTCAGCTACCCCACTTATTACTAGTTTCTCATTTTTCCCTATATTGTTTTCACTATGTTCTGGAGGATTCAAAACCTTAGAGCTTTGTAGCACTGTCTGAGGATCCTCTCTTTGAACCAGATTTGAGCTCTGATTCTCAGACCTCTCAATAACATGATTGCCTGAATGTAACCTATCTAAAAACTCGGGTTCAAATATAGAACTCATTCCTGGCAATTGATTTGCCTCAATTGAAAGTGGACCAAGTTTCTGATGCAAATTCTGCAACCCACTATAATCTTTATGAGAAACAAAAGCTCTAGAATCACCACCACCATCATCATCATCATCGTTGTTGTCATCCACTGTATCTTTTCTCTCAGGGCTCTCCCCAAATTCAAATTGGACACCAGGTTGCTGCTGCTGCCCTTCTCTGAAGGCATGGATCTGAGTTGTTTGCCAGACTGAAGATACGACAAGAACCCTTTGCCGCCCGCATAAATGCAAACAGGATGGCAAATTGGAACCAAAATAAGTTAACTCCGAGAGAATGTTGGAGGAGGGAAAAAGAATTGGGAGGTTAAATGTGGCTGCTGCCATTGATTGAAGCATACTTGATTCCAGCTGCAAGCTCCACACACATAGCTGCTGCTGCTGCTGTGGGTTTCTTCAGCATGCTTCTTGACATATGAAGCTCCTCCTCCTCAGTAACAAAACCCTAACAAGCACGTCCCCCACCACCCAACTTGTGAGTTTGAACATTGACATCAGTGTGATGAGAAACCCATCCTACAATTGTTCACCCAAGAATCTTCTGATAAAATGAAAAAACCATGATCAACCTTCAAAGGAGAATTGGGTTTGACAGCTGATTGAAACTGAGAGACCACCCATGTATGTATGTGCCTGCCTGGTGGTGAAGGAGTCAGTCCCTCAAACAAACCCCTTCCTCTTATAAACTACAAGGAGGACATGAAAGAGAGAAAAAACTGTTTCACTGAACTCATTAGTTCTCGAGAAATGTTTGGTGGCCTTACCTCATTCTGCCAAATCTCATTGCGAGAGAGAGAGAGAGCGAGAGAGCGAGAGAGAGAGAGAGAGAGAGCTTCCTCGTCAACCTCCACAAGCTCAAACTCCTCCACAAGAAAGCTTGCTTATAACTGCCCTTCCCACCAGACCTAAACTTGAGATCATCTTCTTCCTCACACCACCACCACCACCAACAGCTCTTGCCTGCTTGCCTTTGGGTCACAGAAGAACAGACCTCTTGCTACTACAGTAGGTACTTGTTTTAGGTTAAACTGCAGAAGAGGAGGAGGAGTAGGAGGACGATATGGGTGTATTAGTAGAGTGTGTAGTTGATTGTTGCTCTTTGTGTGCAAGCTCTTAGCTAGAACCATATCCTTTGCCTTATCCATCCTCTTTCTCTATCGCCCAGAAGAGAACAGCCTATCCCCATTATCATCCATTGCGATTTTGCAACACTTTTCACGCCAAAAGAAAAGGAAGAAAGGCAAAATTCCTCAACAAGAAAGGGAAGGGGAATGACTGGCAAACAGACAAACAGACAGACCAATGAGGACTAGAGCATATCTTTATGAGGACCCAAAAAGGCTCTGCTGCAGTTGGACCCTTTTTTCTCTCCTAATAAGACAAAAGGCTTAGGATTGCTGAAGATGGGTAGGATCATGATGAAAACACAGGGGAGAGGAAATCTGAAAGAATGCAAAATGCTCAAAGCAACATGATGGGTTGGAAGATTTTGAGTGAGAAATTATAGGGTTCAAACAAAACGAGATGGAAGAAGAAGGAACTAAACACCCAAAACACCCAAGTCCCTTGTACTCTCTTTCTCTTGGAATAAACTCAAAGCTACAGTTTTGCTTTTCAACTTCTTAAGCTGTTGAGGAACCTTATGTGACACCCCCAAAGATTGGCTACACTAACAAATTTTGCCAATTTATGATCTCAACGTGAAGAAGTCCCAATTGTTGCCAACTCAAATTGTACAATGCCTTTGGACATTACTCAATGCTATCAGCCAGCAAAAATGCTCCAAAACACTAGTGGGTTTGTTGTGGACCTTGTTGACTCGGTTGCCACATTCCGCCTGATTTGAAGATAGAAACTGTTGTCACTGCTGGATCCATGGTCTTTGACCCACATGCAAAACTTGAAAAGATTTTCTTCAATCCTCCAATATGGATTTGAATCATATGATTGGTATCTAGAAACTTGAAACATGCCAATTCCCTTATCTACCATGATTCTCAAACCTTGCATTTCACAATACTTTACTGACATGTGATCATCAACATCATCAGTTCATCTAATTCAAATACTCCAATTCTGTTCAGAGCAATAATCACTATAATAAAATGATGCTATACCCCTGCGAACAAGGCTGGTGGAGATCTGAATCATAAAAACACACAAAAGAGCAAAGGCACAGTAGCTGGAAGTGAACCTTGAATTCAAGGTCCTAAGTGCTTCCAATTATGTCATCTACAACCCAATGCTGACATTGTCAACTGGAAATGGGTTTTATGGAACCTTTCCAGCCAACAACCACCATATTGAATTCAGCCCTCATGTGTTGTATTGCACCACGGAAAGATTGTAAGTAAATTTTGAGCCAATGTCAATCTTCCAGGGAACTGCATCAACACCCAAAGCTTCAGCTTACTGAAGTAAAGAAGCATCCAAATGCTTTGTGGTTTGACACATTTGGCCCTCATGTGCATGATCTGCAGAAATTCTGTGTGGCTCAAGGAAACCCAGTGTGGACCTTAAATCTGAAGCCAAATAGTCAGAATCTTAAATGCTATTCTACAAGTTGTAATACAAAATAACATTGTAGAAATCCTTCATAAATTGAACATGAACACAATAATTGATCTGGTCTTAAGATTTGTGCATGAGGAATTGCATCAAGGCTGGTCTAAGCTCCATCAGATCTAATATGTGCCTGAGTAGTTTTCTTGAGTTCAACAACACAGGTGCAAGAGTGCAGACTCAACTGACTTATACAGCAATCAGGGGTAGGGTAGACAAGCCGGTGTCCATACACTTAGTGTTTCAGAGGTCTCGTGTTTATCCATTAGTGGTCCATTATCTCTGGATTGCAAAGAGAAGTTGTAGAGCTCCTCTAGGCACATTCATGGCCATTTCAATCACTAAAAAAGGATGAAGAATTGAGAAAGATATGGCCATCCAAAGTTTGATGAGTCAAAAATACTATAAAAAATCCCTTGTACACTTGAACATGCATGAACAAACTTTTGCTTGCTTATGAACAAGCAATCACATGTTCATCGATAGACATTACCTACCCTATCAACACGATGGATGATTGGCAAAATGAATAGAAGTGTGTGCTTAATGTTTAGTTTTGTGTTCATTGACAAGGATTTACATTAAACAAGGGCAACCAAATCAATGGACATTGTTGGCCTTTGAGGGTTTAGAGAACCCTAATTTTCTAGATGCTAATGTGCAATGCGTTTGTGGGCATGGTGGCGTAGTGGTTCTATTCAAGCAAAACATCATTTTGTTCATGTTCACCATCCTCCTTTCGACTTGGCCTTACATTGCCCAAAATTTTCAAGCTTGCCTATTCTATCGCAAGGTTGTGATTGCATTGTTCAAACCCTAGGTTTGAATCACAAAGCTCGCAATTGTTGTCTTTGTGAAGGTGTTAGCTTGTTGGCCTTCCTCTTCTTTGCAATCTTGGTGTTGGTCTTGTTGCTAGTCCTCCTCCTCTTTGCATTGTCTTATTATTGGTCTTGTTGTTAACCTTCCTTTTTTTCAAAGTCTTGGTAATGGTCTTGTTGCTAGCCCTCCTCTCTTTGAGTGGTCTTGATGTTGGTTTGGCCATTAACCCTCATCCTATTTATGGTCTTGGTGTTGGTCTTTTAGTTAGTCCTCTTCTTTTTCAAATGGTCTTCTTGTTGGTCTTGTCGCCAGCCCTCCTCTTAACAATCTTGTTGTTGGTCATACTACTAGCCTTCCTCCTTTTCACGTGGCCTTGTCATTGGTCCTTTTGTAGGCCCTCTTTGTCTTCACAATTGTCTTGTCATTGGTCATGATGTTATGAACTTGTTCATTTCTTTCATCTCTCTCATCTTAGTTATTTAGTAGAAAGATGTAGCCTTACTGCAATGTGCCTTCATGTAAACATTCTAACCTTTGCCTAACTTTTGGCCCTCTCATTGCACTTTCTTTGTGACCTTAAGATTAACACCCTTATATTCTAACTCTTATGCTTTATAGATCGTCAAAAACTTTGATGTCCAAACGATCTCTAGCCTCCCTAACTAGGTCCAAAACAATCAAAGCTAGGATCTTATTAAATAGACACCCTAGGGTGGAACAAAAATGGTAGAATTCAAAAATCCATTTGAAGGATAAAATACAATGTGTAAGCATGATACTTTGAATCACATGGGTGACCATGTGGTAAGATGCAATTGTATAATTGTCATAAAGGGCACTTGAATAATTTTTCTTAGCTTATGATAATCTTATATTTGAAATGTGAACATCCAAATTAATAATTTCAATGAATAAAAGACTTTTGTAAAAAAACTTGTAATTCAATGTACATCTCAATATTTCATCATCAACATTTTACCAAATTGTTTTCTTTAATATCAATATCATCACACCATATTATCATTTGAGTCATTTATTCATTATAAAGCATTATATGAAAGTGTATTGAGTTCATACTCATGTAATATGGACTAACTATGAATTGGATAACATTTTTTTTACAACTTTAAAAATCCACAACAAATTGAATACTAAAAATTTTGCCATAAAATTTTGAAATTGTGTTTTGATGTATGAATTCATTGTCAACATGAATCCCTTTTCATCATCTCCACATATAAATTAGAATTAGCACTATTGACAATTTGAAAATTGTTAAAATGTACTCTATGATGTCCAAAGTGCCCCACCTTAAATATGTTTTCACCCAACATCTACTATTGACCAAATTGCAACAAATGCAACTTTTACATGTCTTTTAGTTGCACATTTGGTTGCTTGTTCTTCCACAATCAAACAATATGGTATTATGTTGGTCCCCTTTTCCTCCTTTCACTTCACTTTGTAAATTTCCTTTGCAATGGCCTTCTCCACCATTTTTCCCTATAATATATTTAGGTATTTTTCATAATATGTTTTGCAAAAGTCACATGTGATCACAAGTAATTGACGAATAATTATTTGCCTTCGGTGCGTATTGCAAGAAAATGAAAAAATGACAAAAAATTATGCAAGCTCATTGATTTGGAAAGGTATATTTTTCTTGTAGTTTATCAAAATTGGTAAGGTCATCTAAACTAACTACATTGATTTCCTCTTAGCTTTCCTTCATCATTTTAAAGTTTAAAAACATATTCTCATAATAATGTGCTTTAATTTAAAACCTAATATCAAAAATATCTTATGATGTGTGTATATGGAAAATGTTTTTTTGAACATTTGATTTGTTTTCATATTTGTCGCAACCCTAATCTTGGGCTCGCAACCAAGGTAGAGGGCTTGCAAGAGGGCGAGACAAGAAGGAGACCCAGGAGACGCATCTTATACTCCTGAGAGAGTAAGAGAATGTGAGAGAATGAACCCTCACACTCCCAAAACAACTCCCATTTGGGGAGTTGGAGTCCCGAAGGACTTTCGAATCTTCAAGGAGCAATTGCAAAGGTCAAAACCCATTGGTTTGAAAAGTTCTTTATATCATTGGAAAGCTATTGAAACTTAGAGGTCTAAAATGGGCTCGCATCACCCATTTGGACATCTGAAACACAAGTTATGGCCAAAAGAAAAGCCAGGAGTCAAATTGGCAATTTGATTCCAGACCATTAAAAGTTGGGAATCAACTCGATTTGCATGTGTAGGTGGCGTGTGATATACCATTGGAAAGATCTCAACGAGGGTTACAACTTTGCTTCAGACCTCATTTCAATTGGAGGTCTGCACACAAAGTTATGGGACCCCAAAGTTGTAGGAGTCCCAACTTTGGCAATTTCGGGACTCCCACTTGGGAGTCCCGGGACAAAAAGTCATTTGGATGTGGGCCTTGTGGAGAGGCACATAGTATATTATAAAGGGGAAGGTGGTGGCTTCCCTTAAGTCCAGGCCATGGTGAGTCTTGTGAGTCCGAATTTGCCCGTGGTTCATCCTAACACCAAAAGTGCTTCAACTATGCAATAATCAACTTGTTGTTTGGTTTGTGCAAATCCAAATAAGTGATTTAAGTGCTTGTCATTCTTCCTAGTCCCATCCTGAAGCTCCAGCACACCCCCCTACCCCTCAAAGTGTTGTGAGCCAAGGAGCATGCCTCGACTCCTTGTTCTTCCGTTATTTTCACTTCAAACTCACATTTGGAGTCTATCAAAGAACCAGGGGGCGTGTCAATATTGTTGTTTTTGATTAAATTGTTCATCTAACATGTAATCCTTTTCACCACTTTCATTGTTTAGTGTTATTGTGTAAATGTTTGAAAGTTGAATCGTGTTGTCCATTGCCTTGGGGCTATAGGGTCAAATACATGTAGCCTTAAATCTAGACATGATGTTATGTTTTGTGAATAAATGCTTTAAAGCCTAGTCCACCCATCCAACCAAAGTGATCTTGTTTAATTCCATGTATTTGCTTTTAGCCATTGTTGTATACTTGTCATTTTTTATGTTATTTTCAATGACACAAAACATGAAACATCTAAAGGGTGAAGGGCATGAAATGTATGGACGAGTAAAATGATCATGTTTTCAAGACCTTTGACCAAATTCATATGACCATGTAAAATGAATTTGGACCATATGAATTCGGACCTTCAACTTGTCTTATGTTCAATAATAAATGTTTAGTTTGAACCAAAACCACCAACTATTCCTTGATATACCATCCCAAAAATGATGTAAATGTTGTTTCTGTCAACTCTACAACCTTCATATTTAACTAGTGTAGGAATATGGACAAGTTGCATTCCTACACAACTAAAGTCTAGGCAATGATTGTTGCATCATTTTCTTTTGTTAACACTCCTCATAGGTCCATTTTTTATAGATTTAGTCCAACCATTTAAATGACCACAAGGGGAGCTCAAATGTATGTTCCATGACTTGTTGGCCTTTCATAAAAAACAAGTCCCTATTCCAATAGCATCTATCACTTCCTCTAATGCTTCACTTGTCCATTTGCCTCTCACTACAACCATTGAAACTTAATTAGCCTTTGTTGCTTTTTTTCTTGGTTATGTTTCAAGAGTAGCAACACATTTTCCTTGTCCATTGTTGTTTAATCTAAGATGTTATTTTGTTGCCTATGAAACACATTCAAGTTCATCACTTCTTCATTCTTCTTGGCCCTAACTTCCAAGGAATTGGGGGCTCATACCTTGACCCAACAAGTGGTAAGCTTTCATCTTTCCTAAACACAAATTTAGAAATGATAAAATGAAATAGGTGTAAATATTTTTAGATAGTGGGTCAATAAAATTTATCAATATGTAAAAGTTTTCAAAGTCCTTCCACATTAGAATGACACCTAATGTAGATGTGTAAACTGTGGGTATGAAGTTGTAGTGTGGTGAATTCATTGAAATATGATTTTTTTCCCATTCCTTTCAACTCTAAAACTTCATGAAATTGTTTCATAATATAAATGAAAACATAGGAGTGAAGGAAACATAATCATAGTATTGTTAAATATGTTTCCTTCACTCCTCCATTTAGATTTGTTTTTTTGCATTTTTCTATTTACTTTTAAACCTGATTTTTTATTAAAAAACTCCTACATTTACTTTTAAACTATGATTTCTTATTGTAATTTTCAAATTTATTACACCAAGAAGTATAAGTTCCAAGAAGGATTATAGTTGATCCTTTATGGTACTTGCTAAGGAAGACATATTTTGTAAAGAAAAAACTAAGGGTAAAAATGGGAAAGTCCTTGCATAGATGATTTTAGTTTTGGCCATGGAACTTGTCATCTTGCTAGAATTTTTGGTGGCAAATGCAAAAATGGGGCAATTATATTATTAGCTTCTCATTTTAGTTGCTAATAAATGTTTAATATTTAGAGGATCCAAAGATCAAATTTGGGTGATTAATAAATGTTTGCTAGATCCAAATATTAAGTTCCATTTGGTGATGTTTGTGCATTATAAATTTTTTAGGTTTTTAAAAATGAATGGTCAATTGCGTGCCTATAGATGTGACAAACTCGCCCCCTTTAAACCAATAATTGTTTCTACTTTCGTTGTTTGATTTTTTTTTAATTGGCCCAAAACACCCCCATAACCAACTTTTACCTTTGTTTGTGTTGTTGGAATCTTAAAAAAATGGGCCCAAACCAACCCCTACACTAGACATTTCATTTAATAAAAGGGAAAATTATTTTCCTTAAATTGTTTCATATGGCACCACGATCAAATGCCACATTTGTTGCCACATTTAAAGTATTACAAAAGTGGGTTCAAATTAACCACCCATTATTCCAAAAATTACATGTGTTAAAATTGTTAAAAAATTTCTTAATAATATTTCAACCCACACCCATAACCAAATGGTCAAAGTACTACCACACTTCCTTCCTTTGTTTTTGGTCTATTATATGTATTAAAATGTGCAATTTCACCCCCCACCACAAAACAAAATCAAGGAGACCAAACGAGTGCCCATTCAAGAGATGCTTAGCAAGTATGGAAGAGACATTGATTTTGGAAAAAGTTCATGCCAATCAATTATTATCCTAATAGACTTGAAACAAAATCATTTCAATAATACAAATATGCTTTGAACACCATTTGGCTTACACCCTCGTTGCCCATGGTGTCCAAATTGAACTTGGAGAAATACCAACATAAAACTATGTGTAGAAATATTACAAACTAATTTGCCAAGTTATTTCATGAGTAACTAATACAAAATGAATACTATGCCATAAATACATGTGAAAAGAATTGTAATCTATGCCATAATTATTTTCCAATTTGATGACAATTAGATGTCTTTAGTTTGTGTTTAGTATTGCTTTAAATTTTCAAATATTGCTCATATCCAATAACTACCTATTTGTCCTTGAGATGTGCTTTCTCCATTTTGCTTATTGCTTTCATGTATACTTTGTATGCTTATTTTACAAACAAGAAGCATGTCACGTAATCTTCCAACAAAAGAGATGTATTTCATCATCCATATAATTTCCCAAATGTATTTTTGTATCAAAGATTATGATTAAGGATGCTAGCATGTTTGTTTAGTGTTTTGGATGATAATTCAAATTTTAATTAATATAAACATTTGTTAAATATTAGGTCATCTTGTGGGGAAGCCATTTCTTGTATATCTTATGAATCATTTGAAATAGTTTAAACAAGTATTTGTAATGGGCGGTACTTTTTTTTCCACCGTATAATTTAAGTTTTTTTTAATATGCACAATTATTTGTTTGGTTGTTTTTCAAAACATTTTACTACAACATCAAATATTTGACACCCTATGTTAACATAAAACTATATATATTTAGAACTTGACATCCATGTCTAGCCCACCCGAGGTTTGCAATTCAAATAGACCATAGATTGAATGACACATTTTTCTCACCATTCTTGCACCCCTATTACCTTACACCAAGGTTAATTTTGCCATTAAATAATCCTTAACATAGGGAAATGAATATTTGTGAAAATATGAAGCTAAGGAGTTGAAAACCATCATAATTATTGCAAGTTACATCTATGTAATTTCCCTCTTCATATGACAATAATATAGTAGATCATGAAAATATAATGAATTAAAGTTTTGAAAGAAGAAATTTTTTTTTTTGATTTTTTTTTTTTTTTTTTTTTTAATTTGGAAGCTAATTTTTAGCTTTAATAATTTTTCTTTTAAAAAAAATTTTATTAGGGTTTATTTTTAAAACCATTTTTTTTTTTGGTTTGG